>Ga0207694_10001260_pt1 | contig 21832 bp, 30 predicted proteins | sample KBSC34metaG_FD_184353 | JGI IMG/M metagenome (GOLD analysis project Ga0207694, IMG submission 184353) | Corn rhizosphere microbial communities from Kellogg Biological Station, Michigan, USA - KBS C3-4 metaG (SPAdes) (version 2) | ecosystem: Host-associated > Plants > Roots > Rhizosphere > Soil... | reverse complement strand
GGAGCTCAATCGAGGGGGTGATGGCCGAGCCCCAGCCCGCGGCGAGGATAGGACTGTTGTCGTTGCAACTGCTGCCGTCAGAGACGCGCGCACGGATTGCCAGTTCGACTGGTGCTATCCCGAGCCTGGCGATCGTGCTCGTCGGCAGCACGAACAGGAAAGACGGGCCTTTATTGGGATTGGGCACATCAAAGCTCGCATGATAGCCACCATTGGACTGCTCGATCCGAACGCAGATGGTGCGGTCGGATGGCCGCACCCCTGACACGACGATCACCGAACCGACCGGGACAGCGCGCTCGGGCAGGATGACGGCGCCGGCTAAGGCCTCACCCGCATAATGCGAGAAACTCGCTACTTGCTCAGAGAACGGCGGCATCGCCACGAGCACGTGGCTCAGCCCGCGAGACGCCGGCAAAGCCGGCGGCGCGAGTGCCAGACAGGCAAGACCGAGAAACAAGCGAACACATCGCAACGTCATCGCAAATCGCCCCTACCGATTCCAGGCACCAGTCTAACAGGCTCGGCAAATCCAAAAAGCCAAGTTTTTGCATGCGTAGAAGAGGACGGATAACGTCAGACCTGCAAACAGCGCGAATATCATGTCGTCTACGGAGCGATCATCTGGCAGGAGACGCGGCTCGTGTGCCGACCAAGGCGACGATCTCACCGAGATCGGGGTTTCGTGTGGGCCAGAGCACAAACGCCGATTTGATGGCGCGAGATTGCTTCTTTGTGCGTCAGGAAGTGGTTGGACCATCCTCTGGGCACCTTCACGTCATGACCCGCCGCGACCTGTGTCCCGTGCGACAAGCGCGACACAGAGATAGTCCGGTGCCTCGAAGAGACCGGACTGTGGCTGCAATGGGAAGTCGTGCGAGACTAAGTGGCCACCCGTCAGGGGTTGGCCGTTTTCACGTAGCAGGGTGTGTATTCACCGTTGCCGCACGGCTCGATGATCTGCTTTTCTATCGTCACCGCTTCCCTCCATATGAGGACCAAGATTACGGCGATGACAGCCAGCAGGACCGCGATGACGCGCAGAATGGGCTGCGGGCCGATAATTGCTCGAAGCCATTTCATTCTGGCTTAGCCATTACGGGCACTTGGTGAACTGGCCCTTCTTCGGCCCGGACGCGAAATGGCACTTCCCGTTCTTGTCCTTGGTAACGCTGACGCTCCCGCTCACCGTCGTGGTGGCCTTTACGGGCGGGCATTTGATGAACCGCTTGGTCTTTGGATCCTTGCATTGGGTAGCGGCGCCGACTGGGGCAGCGACCAAGGAAGCGGCGGCAAGTGCCAGGGACAAGCGAAGCATGGCAATTCCTCTCTGTTAAGGCGCGCATAATGGACCGCGGCGCGGGGGAATCAAGCGAGGCGTGACAGCGCCTTTCGCCCGACGAGCAGAGCCAGAAATTCCGCGGCGCCGTGCAGCGAATGACGGACGCTGGCGAACTAAGCCCCACCGAAGCCGACGCGGCTATGGAACGCGTGATGGCGAAGGTGAAGATGCCGAAAGGCGAATAGGCGGGGCCGCGCTCCCCGCCTACCGAATCAGCGCCCGGCGACCCGCCCTTGCTTCGCTGGAGCGGGCAGCAAATGAGCTATGTATGGGAGAGCGGCTGGGTCGCGTGAGTTGAAATAGGACTGTGCGTGCTTGGGAATCCATACCGTGTCCACAAACTCTAGATAAAGATGAATCAAGGTGTTCGGATATTGCCTCGCCTCAAACTCCCCGGCCGGCGTCCAATGGACATACATCTTATAGGATGCACAAACTGTAGGATGATGTTTCTTGAGCCAGTCGGAGAACCGGCGCCCCACGCTAACATCGGGACGCAGTTCGATTCCATCGGGGGCCTTGTCAGCCATCGTATGGCCCAATTGCTCCAACCTGCCCCACAGCCGGATCGTTAGCTCAGACATCACTGAAAAATAGCCGATGTCGATTCGGTCCCAGTTCGCATTATACCTAGCGATGAAAGCCGGTGCCGATCCGCCATAACGCCCCGTTTTGCGAATGGAGGGGAGAACTTCGGCCGTGACCCATTTTTTGAAGCGCTTGGCGCCCTCTTTGCGGCTTGTGAGAATGAGGCTGTAGAGCCCGGATTCGCTAACTGTGATGACATTCTGGCGGCCGCCAAGGGTCTCGATACTATCGATACCCTTTTCGTCATCGTCCAGCCGGTGCGCCGCGTCGGTAGCGTTTCCGATCCCCAGTTCGCGACAGACGTCGGTGAGCACAAACCAAGGCTCGCCATCTTTGTCGAGGATGCGAAACGGATGCTTCTCTTCGTATTCGAACACCTTAAGGGCGTACTGCATGGCCATATGTCAAAGTCCTTATATCCCTAGCGGGAGGAGCCTTGACCGGCGATTCAACTACGAGTAGAAGCTTCGCGAACCATGGCAGCGCTCCTCCAACCAGGATCGTTGCTTCACCAAAAGCCGCGTGCGGGGTCTGACCACCCCTTGCGCGGCTTTTGCGTTATGATCTTATTTACCGTCTTTGGCAATAGAGCCTCGCTGAGCGTCGATCAGCGGGTTGCGGCATGCTGCGCCATAAAGGGAGGTTTTCACGCCGTGCGCGCCTCTGAGGGCGATCCAAGGCCTATTTAAACCTAAGGTATAGCCAATATCGTATTGGCACGACCCCTGCCAGATCTGACATTGCGATTCACAATAGGCGGCGGCGATGCTATGAACATCGCCGCCAGTTGAGAGACGCGATTCCTTCTTGGCCTACTCGGGGTCGCCATCCTTGCCGGGACTGGCGGCCCCTCTCATTCTACCCAGCCGCGCCCGCAAGCGTTGCGCGGCCAGTGCGATCCCTCCCGATGGTCATCGTTCGCCTCCTTGGTGTTGGACGACGATATGCGCGGCAAGCTCGATGTCTGTCAGATGCGAACCAGTTAAAACCTGGGGGAAAACCTATTTTCCCCCACTTTCCTTAAGATATTTGAATAGCTTGAGAGACATCGGCTTGACCGTCGAATCGCCGGGGGAAAACCTCGTCTCTCGTTGCTGATCCTCGACAATTTCGACCAGATGGATTTCCAGTTTGGCCGCCGTCGAGAACGAATCTGCGGTCAGCTTCCCTGATCGCACTTGGCGAATCACCTCTATCCAGAGATCGTCCCACCAGCCTTTGCGTGGTGCGCCACCTTTGGGCTTGGCGGGCTCGGGTGGCGCTAGCAGCACTGGTGGGACTGGAGGCGGGTCTGAGACGGCGAGCGGCCGGTGCTCATCACGTCCGAGCATTCGATCGATGCCGGACGGTTCGAATCTAACGTCGATCAGGGTAACGGTCGGGTCATTTCTTGAGACATACCCGCCCGGGCGCCGCAGGATCAGCGCGTCGATCTCGCCATTTCTCCAAATATGGGCACCAAACCCAGGATTGAGAACTGCCCAGAGCTGCGGCGTAAGGAGGTGAAAATGGTCCTTACGTGTCTCATCATTCTCTTGCCAAACAACCAATTCCGCCGCGACCCGTAGAAGCCCATTTGTGACGCGCCGAAATATCGTACTGATAGTTATATCGTTGTCGCCGTAGTGATTGAAAAGCTCAAAGTAGGCGACTGGCACGCGCGTCCACGTCTCGAACAGATCTTTTCCTATCGAAGATCCGGGTTCGAGTGCTGCGGGATCGATCTCTGGCTCGGACAGATTGACCGGCGTCCCGGAAATAGCTTCGTCCAATTTGCTGCGACTGGCATCAGCCCCCATGTCTGCTTGGCGCTCTTGGGCTACGGCTTCTTCGCGGGTGCCTGCGGCCTTCGCGTGCGCCGGCTTCAAGTGCCCGGCATCAATCAGGATTTGATCGACACCAGACGCCTCTAAACGAATGCCGGTGCATTGAATAAATGTGATGCCGTCGCGGCTTGGCACCGAAAAATCGAAGGAACTCGTCTTCCAGATAGTCTCTTGCCTCGCGGGTGAGCCGGAGGGCCATGCTGACGAGTCTATTATCGCAAACGAGCTATGGGAAACGTCGGTTGAAGCGCCCTGATGGCTCACGATTCGCTCGGAAAACTCGCGAGCACAAGCGCGCAACGAGCCATTGTGTATCCGGCGGCGAATCTCGGCGTCGGCATTATCGTAGCTGATCGCTTGGGTCACCCTTCCGTGCGCAACCGGGAAAGGCTCCCAGTCGTCAAATTCCTCTTCGGTGATCGTTTCGGGGCCGTCCATCGCTCCTGTTATCATGTTTTCTGCGCTGTTGGGTACGCGCACGTCTAATAACGCCGTTACGGCTCTAGGTGATGCGATGAAGCTGGGCTCTAGGCATTTGTTTGCGCTTGTGTCGAGTGACCGTGCCACGCACATTCGCGATATGTGCAACCTCTACAACCTCAAGGCCTCGCGCGCCGAGTACCTCGACTATTTCAAGGCGAACGACGATTTCCGCAATGAGCTGACGGTCGAGAAGGATTACGCGGCGCTCGAAGCGCCATAAACTGGCTGCTGAGCGCCTCCAGTGGCCAGCCTGACTAGTCTCCGCGCTCGAGCCGACGCTTGGCCGCAACCTTGATCGCCTGCGCTATTTCATCGGACGAGGGCACAACAACGCCGGCCAACTCGAATATCCGGGCGAGCTCCTCCTCGGACAGCTCGGTTTGCACGCGAAAGCGCTCAGACAGGGCTACGTCCCCCAGCAAAGCAGCGCGCCCCTCATCCAAACGTCGTTGTATGTGCCGCTCTTTAGCTGACAAGGCGGCCTTCTTAGAGCGCGTAGCTCGTAGCCTTGCGGTCAACCGCCGTTCGCGCACTGAGATTTGCTCGGCCGCAAGCAACAGCCCCACTGAAAACAAAAGCTGGGCCGCTACAGTCGGCTGATCGCGCATATCAGCGGACCATTCCTCGAAAAAACGCTCGCGGTACTTCCGCGGTAGCCGCCGAGACGCAACGCGAATCAAAGCCCCGCTAAGACGAGTGCCCCGCGCGAGAAACTCGGTCGTAATAAGCGCCGCAATTATGCTGCAAATGATCGAGACCGCTATCGTCATGAGAGCGCGAGCCTCCCGAACAAGGCTGCTTGGGCGGTGGCGGCCTCACGGGCGAACGATCGTCCCGCCCCGGTCACTGTGTAGAAGCGCCGCCGCGGGCGACCCAACTCACTCGGATTACCCTCCTCCCAAGCGCTGCTGAGCCAACCAGCCTGTTCAAGGCGGAGCAGTAGCGGATAAAGCGTGCCCGACTTGAGCTTCGTATGGCGACCAATTTCAGCACCAGATAGGGCGCCATTCTGCGTCAGTACATCAAGCACGTGCGCGGTCTGGGGGGTGAGTCGGGGCTGAGCGCTGTTCATGGTGATGTAGATACTCTACATAGGGTCTGAGTTCAAGAACAATAGCGACTTGCTACGCCAGCAGAAAAGTCACGGGATTGCGAAGTTGGTCGAGTCGCGCCGCGATCTGGCGCCAGCGCTCGACCCCGGCTTCGTCGCCTTGCAGAGCTAGCGCGCCGATCCGCTCGGCGATGAAGGCAGGCGCTGTGTCGCCGTGGATCTCCTCGACTGACAGGGCTTCGGCCCAGCGTTCTTGATTAGGCGTCACAACGGCCGTCAGCGGCGCGTCAGCTCCCGGGCTGGCCCGCGAGCGACTCAGCCCAGGTCGCGCATATCGCCTGTATGCCGGTGTCAGCTACTTTCGTCGCGAGTATTGTCGTCGCAACTATGATCCATGCAGGTGGTGCAGCGACAGCGGCCGCCAGTGCGGCTACCGCCAATCCGGCCGCGAGCTGCGGGATCGATTTGTTGCCTGTGATTTTCTGCGTCTCGCTGTTTTTCGGGTCGCACAGCAGCGCCATGAGCTGCGGCTCCAGATTCTCCCACCATTTTCGACCGATTTTCCGAAGAAGATCGCTGGCCTTGCCCATGTCTCCGACCTGGGCGGCGAAGTCGGCATGGAATGAGGTAACGAGATCTTCGCCTCCCGGCTGCGATTTTGCCTCCACGCGCAAGCCCAGTTCCTCGAACAGCGCGTCGTCGCTCAGCTCACTCAGGCGTTCGGCTTCAACCAACGCGGCGTCATAATTCGACAAAGGACATCTCCTTGATCCGTCAGTACGCAGGGAGTCGGGCGAAGACATTACCATAATAGGAATATGCCATCCCGAGGGGATTACGATTATCAAGAAAGTGGCGGCGCAGTCCGAGCAGGATCGCGCCGATCGGCTCGCGCTTCGCCAATCCCTCGATCAGCAGCCTGCCGTACAGGTCGGCGAAGTGTGGCGGCATGGCGATTTCCGTGCCCACGACGCCGATCGCCCCCTTCTTGAGGAAGACACTGACAAGCCCGTCTGAAATGGAGGGGTAGATCTGAGCCGACTCGCACATGTTGAGCACGACCAGAGTTGCCACGCCCGGATCGAGGCTCAAGGTCCGCAGATCCTCCATTTTGAGATAGCCGCGGCCGAGCCTGATATGGTGGTCCTGCCACATGCCGTCCGCGTCCAGGACATCGAAGGCCTCGTGCAGTCTGTGTAAAGCTTCCCGGGCATCGGCGCCGAGCGTGGCGGCGTCATCCGGGCTGCTTTCCTCGCCGCTGGATCGATCGGCGGAATGCTGTGGCACAGGCTGGGGCTGTTCGCCGGAACCGGGGATGCTGGAAGGACCGAGTGCCAGCTCGATGGCGCGGCGGGCATCGTCAGCGAGCTGCCTCAGGCTCAGATTGTTCGCCGTGAGCGGAAGGGCTGTGTGTCCGTGCGCGAAAAAATACAGGAGATGTGCATCGCATCTGGGAAGAAACACCTCCCAATCCTTGTCGACCGGCCACTGCTTTATGCTGAGATAGTGCGGATCTTTCCCTGCGAGCTTCGCTGCCAGATGCCGATAATGATCGGTTGTTTCGGTGAACGGCCAGGTTCCGACCCGGACTTTGAGCCTAGCCCGTCCCCCGGGCTGCGGTGCGCTGGGAACGGATGGCGCACTCTCGACGCAGTCCGCGACCTGCTCGATGATCATCCTGTGCCCCCAGAAGAGGCCCACCTTGGGCGCGTCGGCCCGATAGGTCGGATCCAGGGGGCCGTCATAGATCCACGCCCATGGCAAAACGAAATCGAGCGCATCTCGGCCCAGCCAGATCTGAACGACCTCGCCATCGGGCGCGCCCTCCTGAATCGCCGTAAAGGCAATCTGGTTCTCCTTGCTCTTGAACAGCGCGCTTCGCAGCGCGACACCGGCCAGTGCAAGCTCCTGCAGATATGCTTCAGTCTGGCTTCGGATTCTGCTGGCAGAGAGCTCGGCCGACTGACCCTCGCCGGGTTGTCGGCGCCGGAAGTGGGGCTCGCCATCGGCAAAGCTTGCGGAATAGGTGCCGTCGGCGGTGAAGCCGCCATCCAGAATCAGCGGATCGCGCCTAAGGCGATCCAGAATGCCGCGAATCCGAAACCAGTGGGAATTGAGTTCGTCCGCCGAAAATGTCGCGCGCAGCGGCAGCTCCGCCGTCTTGCACAGGACGGTAACCAGATACTGGTCCGGCAATTCTCCGCCCTGTACCGCAATGCACAGGGCTCGCTTCTCGCCTTCGGCGGTCTGAAGCCGGTCGAAATGCCGAAAGGCCCGGCTGCGACGGCTGCGCGGTGCATCGGTAACCTCGCGCCATCCAATCGGATCGGGGCGGCCCCACTCCATTCCATCGTCCACGATCTCCGCCTCGATCGTTGCAGCGAATAGCAGGTCAAAATCCCGGTGGATGTAAATATCTAGCAGAAGCTTCCCAGGGCCTGCGGTGTCGACGACAAAGGCCGCTGGGAGGGTGGTGTTGTCGCCCTTCCACTGAAGAACCGAGAGGCCCTCTCTCAAGGTCGCGCTCGAGCCGGTCCGCATGACCGCGCTGACTTGAAATGCCACACTCTCTTTGACACGCTTCTTGATCGTAGCGGCCTCGCCGCGTTGTCGAGCGTCCTCAAGCGCATCGAGGTCAAGGAGCACTTTATAGGCCCGATCGATGATCAGGCCTTCCGACGTACTCAGTTGGCGGTCGGCATCCAGGTCGAGGAAATCGACCCGGAGGTGCCGTTCGGCCTGTTCTGCGTCAGCCTTGGCTGGCGGACTGTCTTCCCGCGCAAGGGATCCAATTCCCCCCTCTCGTCTGTCGAGAACCGCAGGGCTGGCGATAATTGCCTCAAGCTCAAAATTCCAGTGCGGATCCGGTGCCGCAACCTTCGCCGTTCGACCACCATTCTCGGCGCCACCTCCACCTCCGTGCGGGCCGGGTGTGGGCAGAGACTCACCGACATCGGGGAAAGGCGCTGGAGGTTCGTGCGCGATAAATGCGGGCCCGAGAAGTTGAGATAGTGGGTCGGATTGCAGTGCGGCAGAAAACTCTCCGAACAACTGCTCGATTTCTTCATCTATGGGGTGATGAGTGTCGCGGGGGGCTGGATCGAATGACGCAGCCAGACCCCCAAGGGTTGGACTTTGATCTCTTAGGGATCCGCGCCCGAACCAGAAACCCCCGATGAAACTAAATTCAATACTTCGAAGCGCCGCCCCCAATCTTGACAAGGGAAGTTCACTACTGCGCAGTATTTTAAATGACTCTATCAAGTCAAATAAGCGCCTAGTGCGAGTCAGTCGAAGCCTGTATCGGGAAAATCCTATATAATAAGCTCGATCAAGCGCTTTGAGAGACATATCAAGGCTGATCATCATTGCTGGGTCTACGGCATAATCGCCGTACCGCTTGATGGCCCTGCTGGCTTTTCGATGGGCTATCCTGACCCTCCGCCGGACCGAAATCAGCAGCGATTTTGTCTCTTCAAAATCAGGGTTTCCCGGCATGTGCGCTCTCCGCGGAATTTCTTCGACCCTCAGGGCTTCGCTTCAGCGTCCTGATCAGGCGTCACTATCGCGAGCGTGCTATTTCAGCGCCTCACTGATCACCCACGCGAGCCGAACGCCCGCGGCTTCCAGTCGAGTTTGGGCCGCCCCAGCCGCGTTCGCGCGATAGATGCCGTCCAGGACGATGCAGGTCTCAGCCTTAGACGACCCGTCGCGTGCCCTGATTGTGCAGGACCGGGTCTTGGATGGCGTGCGATAGGCGACGTCACGAGCGACTTGATACGATTCCATCGCCCAATCGCGGGGGCCGCCTTGGCGCCACATTGCAATATCGCTCGCAGAGATGTCGGATATCAACGCAGCGGAGATGGTGTCGGGCGAGCTCCCCAGACGGCCGACCGTCGCCGTATCCCAGAAGCTGTGGAGATTAGAACCGTTCTTCGCCTTGCCGGTCACGACGTAGACGAGGTTGCCGCCCTGGTCATTGTTATGCTGAGCCGCATGGAGAGGCTGATGCACGTCGCCGACGAAGTGGAGTAAATACGTCAGTGCCTTCGCGTGCTCGCCGTCCGGTAGCGACTTGTTCGCCAACACGCGCCGAAATTCCTCGATCTTTTGGACGACGCACTCGTGAGCGTCGGCCGTGCTCGGATCAGTCGCGACCGGAAGCGGCTTGTCCCCGAAGCAGGCGCTCTTCATGTCTGGCTTATCGAGCTCGAGGTCTACAAAGTGCCAGTTGTGGGTGAGATTGTAGCGCACCTTCGTCGTGTTGCGATCACTGTCGCGGAAGGCATCTGCCCAAGTCGCCCGATCCTTGATCGTCGCCGGCAGATCGAGTTCAATGGGTAGGGCCAGCAACCGATCAACCTCAGCCTTTTCGGCCGGCGACAGATAGTGCTCCGCGATAAGCCCGATGGTGCGGTGGCCGTCATTGCCCCACGCTTGGGCGGTCTGCGGTGCGGTGGCGGTCATAGCCATGGCGACAACCATGAGACCTGCGGCTTTGCCCCTATGCATTAGCACCCCCTCGATCGGTGCCGCAGCTCAACGACCAAGCGCGGCACGCCCGAATGCTCACCAACTAAGTCGCCAGAGTCAACGAAGACAGGGTCCGATCCGGTCCGATTTCACACCAGACGACGTGCGGGGAAGGTCAGGCCTTCAGTCTTACGCCGGCGCCACCGGCGAGCGGAGCGTCGCCGTCCCCGATAAACTCGACGCCTGCAGCTTCGAGCACCCGCTGTATCGCATCGAGATTATTCGCGATCGGCACCGATCTGCCCGCCTCGAAATTTCGAACAGTTGAGGGCCCGACCTTCGCGGCTGTCGCCACTTCTTCCTGGCTGAGGCCGATGAGCCCGCGTGCGGCGCGGCATGTGGCGGGAGTGATCATGCCCCTTGCTGTCACAATAACCATTTTGATGCAACATAACGATTTCCGTTGACGAGCATGAAAACGACGCTCATAACGATATTCGTTAGCCGATAAGGCGAACGGCTCAGCGAAGGTGCTGGAAACACCGCCGCCGAGCCTGATCGAAACCCTGGATAAGAGGGAAGACGACTATGTTCATAGATACCACGAATCCGTCTGGATTTCGACCCCATGGCGAGGCCGCAGCGCCGACCGCATGGGACCGTCACGTTCGTCGCGCCCGCGCACTCTGCGCCGGCCAAAGCCGCGTCGATCCGATGTTCACTCGCACCGACGAGCAGCTCGCACAGGCGCTGTTGCGTATCGAGGTGCGCAGCAACCCCGCCGCCAAGCTGGCGCAACTGGACGCGTTCTACGCCAGCAATGGTGTCCGTCGCGGCGATGACAAGCGCGGCGACGCGCTGAGCGTCCCGCAGATCACCCCCAGCGTTCGCGAGCCGAACGACCGGGTTATCTCCCTTCTCACGCAGGACGCTCCCTTGAGCGCCGCTGACTGGGCCGAAATCGATGGGATCGCAGCATGAACGCGACCCCTCAAACCCGCCGCGCCATCCTTGGCGCTATCGGCCTAGCCGTACCGGTTGCAGTTGCCGGCGGCATGGCCACGGCTGGCATATCGCCAGACACCACGGGCACTTCGCCGGAGCTTCGCGCCTTGCTCGAAGCGGAGCGCCGCACCGAGCAGGCAATCGCCCATCAGGAAAGCGCAGTGTGCGACCCGCTCCGCGCGCGCTGGCTGGCGGCTTGCGATGCTCTCCCGCATACAACGGTTGAGATCCAAGGCAGCAACCCCGGCGATACGCCCTACGTCTGGACGACCGCCAATGAAGACCATGTGAGCGCCGCCAAGCGCCTTTCATGGATGGGTGAACGCCAGCACCCCGACACGAAGGCAGGGCGCACCCTGTATGCCGCTCATATTCGCCGTGAGCGCGCCAAGCGTACCCTTGCGGTCGATACGGGGCTGCGGGCAGCGATCGAGCGCAGCAACGCGCTTGGCGACGAGAGGGGCGCCGTCCTTGATGCAATCGCGGTATTCCCTGCAGCGTCGCTGATCGACTTGCAGGCGAAGCTGCGCCGCCTGATTGAGATTGAATATCTCGACGCCGGGGGCGAACCCGAGTTCATCCTTGCGGACGTCAACCGCATCCTGTCGCGGGAGGGCTGAGCGATGAGCAAGTCACATGCGCCCATCAAGGCGGCGAAATTCACATCGCGGAATTGTCCGTCGCCCCTGAATGCGGATCTCGCCGCCTATACCGTTTCCGACGGTGGCCAGCTTTCTGAATTCGCTCGCACCTGTGTCGTTCAGCGCCTCGACCCGGACTTGCTTGAGACAGTTGGCAACATATTCCTTCGTGCCGCTGCGGAGATTCGCGGCCTCGTTTCGATGGAGGCGGGGCATGCGTAAGGACAGTACAACGCGCCGCGCCGTGATCAGTGCTCTCGGCTTTGCCGCCCCGCTTGCGATTGCAGGCGCGGCGGGCGCGGCCAGCCTCATGCCAAACCCACCCGGCACTTCGGTCAATCGGGCCGCATGGGAAACCGCACTGGCGAACTTTCGCGCCCTCTGGCGAGACGTTGAGGCGAGTGATTTCGGGGATACTGAGGAAACCGAGAACGCCTTTCACGGCCTTGTATCGGCAATGACAGACGCTGCTGACGACCTGATCGAAACAGACGCGCCAGACATCGCAGCCCTTGCCGATAAGCTGGACGTGATCATCACCAGCCACGCGGCGGGCGACATAGGCCGGGACGTGATCGAGGTGCTGCTCGCCGACGCCCGGCGCCTCGCGATCGGCGGTGCAGCATGAGCGCCCCGATCGCCCGGATCGGCGGCCTCACCGAGGAGATGAGGATTCATCTCAATCAATGCCGCAACGCGAAAACGTATGATCGCTGGATCGCGAAATTTCAGCGCGAGAAGGAGCGCCTGAACAGCGACCAGCGCGCCTATCTCATGCGGCACCTCAGCGACGTCTTGGAGCGGAAATGGCCCGCAAAGAAGCGCTGCAAGGGGAAAGGCGGTAAATCATGAAGGGCGGGCAACCAGCGCTGTTCGTCAGCGACCACAGCAGCGCCGAATTCAATGGCGACTTCATCGCGGTGACAATCCCTACCGGAGACACTGCGTTGAAACTGGCAATGACACGCAATGCCGCGCTCTGCCTGATGGCCACTCTTGGGGGCGCCATGGACGACGCGTTTGCGAGGCCGAAGGACTTGGCCGTCATTTTCCCGACGACCGCGCGCGTAGCCAAGGTCAGCGAGCTATGAGAGCGGCAATACAACAGGTACAGGGGAGCGCTCAAGCGCTCCCCTTCGACCCGGCCGCTTGGCTCGGCGCCCTGGTCGAGATCGGCGGAGGCTATGCCTTGGCATCGGGGCGCAAGCTCTGGCTGGTCGTGAATGACTGCCCCGCCAACGAGCTCACACCCGTCATGGCGCAGCTCGTTGGCTACCCCGAGCGGGTCGAGGCCGTGCGCGTGACGATCGAGCGACGCCAGGGCGGGGAGGCATGATGATGGTCTACCTGCCCGTTCCAACCCGCCTTCCCGAGCCGCCCCGCGCTGGGTGGAGACGCTCACGACGTCGTCGGTGGGCGCGTCCGAAAGACCTCAGGTCGGCGTCGTTTCTGCTCGCCATCATGCCCTCATTGCCCCGCGCGGCCTTGGCCCGCCTCACGGAGCGGATGATCGATCGCATGGACGAAATCGACGGTGACCGCGACTTGGAGGATCTCCGCGAAGACTGGGAGGATACGGACGACCAAGAACAGGAGGAATGTCACGGCTAGCCCAGCGATATGGGAGCCGGCCCAATCCCGGTCTCCTCGTCATCAGCCCGCCGTCCGCCACAAACGGACGGCGGGTTTTCAGCGTGTGCATCGCTTCGAGGACAGCCACGCGCTCGCCGCCAGGTACGGACCGGACTGGTGGTTGCCTATCTATCGCCGCGCTTTCCCTACGCTCATGTCCGCCGTCGCGATTGAGCAAGATGGATGGGCGCAACGAGCTGGTATCGACCGTTTGCTGACCCTCGCATGCGGGCGGACCTTTACCGTTGACGAAAAGATCAGGACTGAGGATTGGCCCGACGTCCTGTTGGAGCGGTGGAGCGACGAGCGGCGCCGGCTTCCCGGATGGGTGCAGAAGCCGCTCGCGTGCGATTTCATCGCCTACGCCCACGCACCGGCCGCGACATGCGTCTTGCTGCCGGTACCAGCCCTGCAGCGCGCCTGGCGGCAGCACGGGCGCCAATGGATTGGCCTCTATGGCCAGCGCCGGGCTCAGAACCGGGGCTATACGTCTGTGAGCGTGCCGGTGCCTCGGGGTGTGCTGATGCAGGCGATTGTTGAGGCAATGTTCGTCACTTAGAAGGCACCGCATCTTGTCGCACGTCGCGACGGATGGCCCATACGGACGCTTGCCCACACCGCATCAGGGTAGTAAATGGTGGACATCCGAGGCAGCTGCCCCGGCAGGGGCCCAGGCCGGATTTCTCCGACCTGGGTGGCGTCACTCTGGGCCAACGCTTCCTTTCGGATGCGTTGGCCTTCCCTTTTTGGGGCGACTGCGACTGCTGCCACCCCGTAGCTGGATGATTGATATCCCGGTTTGGCTTACCACCAAAGCGAGAGACACCCAGCCGTCCCACGTCATTCGACACCTCCTTTCAAAGAAAGTTAGTGCCGGCGCGCCGTGCAAATTCGTCATACTAGGGTCACAACGGCCGTTCAAACCCTTTGTCTGACACGACATCCGTACAATGGGCAGGTGGCAGAATTATTTCTGTATAAGATCGGTGGCGTGCCGTAACCCACGTCGATGATTCTTGTTCCGCGCCCCGCTTTCACGGCGGCGGTGATTGCCCGTTTCACCCCGCAACGCGTCCGTGCCCGCCCGCTTGGGCCCGGCAGCAACGTTATCTCGGACCGGCGTGATGCCGATCGATTCGCCCCGTCCCGCGAACCGCCAGCTTGATGCTCTTGGCCGCGATCTTTGTGACCAGCGAGTTATGTAAGAACTGGAGTCGGGCGATATGGGCCTGCGACACCCGCGACCAACGTGGAATGCACGCCTTCGGAAAGCGCTTTCGTCGCGAGACAGGCTGAGTCACCTCGGAATAGATGCCGGTGAGCACCGGCATCTCGAGATTATGCACTTCTAGCGTGAGAGGGGAAGCTGACAGGGCGCTCAGTTCAACCATGCCGCCCAGTCGGTCGTGCCGATCGTGACCCATCTGGAGCCGTGATCTCCGCGCGCGATCTTCGCCTCTGCAATCGCGCTTAGCGCGGCGGTATTGGCGTCCACCCATGCATCGAGCGTGGCGAAGTCGATGTTGGGGATCTTAAGTGCATCCTCGGCGACCTCCCTGCCAACGTCCACGCTCCACGTGGTGCTTCCAATATCCATGGTGAAGCTACTCCACTCGCGCGTCTCGTCCATCAGTCGGCCCAATCTTCTGTTTCCCTCCCGATCGTGGATGCGTTGCCCCCAAAGTCAACAACCCGCGGGCTAAGGGCGCCGCGACGGCAGCGCGAGCGCAGGGCAGCTCCGGTCATCTAGCTTTCGGATGTGTCCGCCTTAGCCAAGCCTCTCGACAAAAATCGTCGGGCTCCAACATTCCCGGCTCGGACCTCGCGGCCGCGACGGCTTCACGCAGTTCGCCAAACATCGTGAGGGCTTCGAGAACCTTCGGGCTGAGTCCGGCCAGCGGCATTGCTGCCAGCCCGTCTCGAAAGCGGGTACCGACCCGAGCCGTATGGGCGATCGCATCAATATAGCGCGCGATTTCGGATTCCTCAGCGACCGCAGCGGCCCGTAGTTCGGCCGCCCGCGCCCGATCTGCGCGCGCGGCTTGGCCGATCTGCCGCAGATGTGCTTGGTGCTCGCGAAGCCGCGCGAGCTCGCGGCTGACGTCAGCTCGCTCCTGCTCGACCTGTGCTCGAAGCTGATCGATCTCCGTTCGCTCTTTCGCCGCCTGGGCGCGATCTGCAGCCAACGCCGCGCCCTGCCGCTCAACGGACGCGCGATCGCGTACGAACCCCTCACGTTGCGTCAGGGCAGCCTGGCGCGCCTCCTCGAGCATCGCCTCATGGTCGCGGTTCGACACGTGGCGCGCGCCGGAGCGCTCTTTACCGCGCTCCAAGCCCATGTCTTCAAACAACGCGGCGAACCTCGTCTGCTCCCGTGACATATCGCCCCGACCGCCAACCACCCGCTTGGCCGACAGTCGCACAAACGGCGTCTGGTCTTTCCTGCGCTTATCGGCCTCCATGACCAGCGGTACAATAACCAGGTGCAGATGCGGCGTGCGTTCGTCCTTGTGGAGCGTGACGGAAACGATTTGATCCTCGATGCGGAATCGCGTTCGGAAGGCCCGGAGCGTGCGCGAGATCAGGCCGTTTATCCGATCCATGTACTCCTCATGCCCGAGGCCATCGAAGACCTCTCGCGAGGCCGACACGATGAACTCCAGAGCCAGCACTTCGCCCGCCCTTGGGGACACCGCATACCGCGACAACACACTGCGGATCGCGCCGCTTACGTCGCCATCACCGACAAGATGCAGCGGCGCAGGCGCCTCCGCCTCGACGTGTCCGCAATCCATCTCGCGGGTGTTATGCCGCCGCACATGGTAGACATGGCCCCAGGTCTTGATGCGCTTGAAGCGCATAGTCACGAACCGCCGCCCCTCGATCGAACCCGATACCGTCGCCATGCCATTTCTCCGATGGCTATCATTGTGACGGACGCCGACTCCTCAAAGCAAGGAGGGGCTTGGCACTATATTTTCGGGCGGCTCTGTATCGGTCTCACATACTAGACCGATGTGTCGTCCAGAGTCGCACGTCGGGCGTCGCCCAAGGTCGAAGCAGCCTTGGGATTCCGGTAGTCTGCTGACACAACATGCGCCACAACCATTTGAAGGCGCAGAGTCCCGGCAGCATTGCGTTCCGGCATGACCGCGGCCATCGTGGGGTATGCGGCAAATCATAGATCAGATCTCGGTCGAAGGCATACAGGCGGCGACCGTTGACGTGGCGTCACGGCGAGGCGGCGACACCGTCGGGCACGCGACCAAATGGAAGGTTTACTACCAATTGAGTGCTGAGCCCGGTTACGGCGTCCTGCTCGCACATGAAAATGAGGACGCTACTCTCAAGGAGCAGCGGGCGAAGCTGGACGAGGAGGCCGGAAACTTTAAGCGGCTGCGAAAGGCAGGCTTCGACGTGCCTGATACTGCGCAGCACAGCATCGATGTCACCGACTATTTGGCAGGCGGCGTCCGGGCTGCTGCCTTGGTTGTCGAGCACATAGCTGGGCCTGGCCCATATAAGGCGCGCACGGAAGTTTCGGCGATCCGAAAAATAGTGGGTCAAGATGAAACCCGGAAAGCTTTGCATCTCCTCGCATGGGCGAGATTGTCGAAAGCGGCACAGGCCGCTGCGCCGATGGACCTGCAGGTTATCCTGGCCGACGATGGGCGTATTGTGACGATCGACCCGGAGAAGGTCGGGCCAGGGTATTCACTACCGTCGCTCGGGATGTAATTTCGGCGCAGACGCATCGGGCGTCACGGCATGCGCTATTGAGGCGCCGGGGTCGCTTGATCGCTGGCGTGGCCGTCCAGACTACGCATTTCTGAGCGACGGACTTTCGCGCCGTGCTTACCCGGTGATTGCTGGACGCAAAGAGGCCGGATCATTTCTGACCCGGCCCTGCCCGGCGTTGAGGCAGGCGATCGCCGGGACAATAGTCGTAAGTTAATCGCTCTTCGCGATAGGCAGCCCGTCTGGCGTCATTCGGTCGCGCGGGCGACCGGGGGTGAAGTGAAGAAGCGCAGCAGCACAACGAGCGGGCCAATCCCCGCCGCCCAATACATCCGCATGTCGACGGAGCATCAGCGCTTCTCGCCCGACAACCAGAAGGCCGTGATGGCGGCTTACGCAGCTGAGCACGGGTTCGAGGTAGTGGCCACCTACCAAGACTCGGGCAAAAGCGGGCTGACGCTCAAAGGCCGGCCGGAACTCAAGCGCCTCCTAAGCGACGTGCTGGGTGGCTCCATACCGTTCCGGGCAATCTTGGTGCTCGATGTCAGCCGTTGGGGTCGGTTTCAGGATGCCGACCAATCAGCACACTACGAATATATGTGCCGAGAGGCAGGAGTGCCGGTCCAATATTGCAGCGAAGCCTTCGCGAATGATGGAGGCACAATGGCTTCGATCGTGAAGCACATGAAGCGGGTTATGGCCGCGGAGTACAGCCGTGACCTCTCGAAACGAGTCGCGCGCGCCCAGCGGCAGCAAGCTAAGCTCGGATTCAAGCAGGGCGGCCAAGCCGTGCTCGGTGTCCGGCGCCAGGTCGTGGACGAGCAAGGTCGCGTCCGGATGATTCTGCGCGACGGGCAGCGCAAGGCACTGTCCACCGACAAGGTCGTATATGTCCAGGGGCCGGCGTCGGAATTGGCCCAAGTTCAGAGAATTTTCCGGATGTATGTATCTGACGAGCTGCGGATCAGTGAGATTTGCGCGCAGCTCGCCCGGCAAGGCGCCCGCCAACCCAACGGCCGCGACTGGTCATATGCAACGGTACGTCACCTGCTGCGCAACGAAATTTACCTCGGGACATATGTTTTCGGGCGGCGACGGAATAATCTCGGCGATCGCAAGCCCGCTCCGCATACCGACTGGATAAGAACGAGCGTGCTGGCGCCAATCATCGAGCCGCACATTTTTGCCGCCGCTTTGGACCGAGCCGAGCGAACGACGCGCCGCCGTTATTCCGACGATCAGCTGTTCGATGGCCTGCGGCGCTTGCTAGCAGAGACGGGTCTGCTGACCGCGGAATTGGTACGAGCGTGCCACTACCTCCCGATCCCCGAGGTGCTCGTCAAGCGGTTTGGCAGCGTTGCCCAGGCGTTTCGCTTGGTAGGATATGAGAGACCTGCGGGATGGCGGCAGGCCGCGATCGTCGAACGATATACTCAGGACGAGGCGCTCGATGAGCTTCGACGCATCTACGAGCAGGAGGGGTATCTTTCTCGCCGGGGCATCGATCGGGACTCGGGCACTCCGGGCGCTCGCTATTTCGCTCGTCGTTTTGGCAGCCTTAAGGCGGCGTATGAGTTGGCCGGCGTGCCGACGACGCCGGGGGCTCAACATGTCGCCAGGTCAGACCCTCGCAGGGCGGGGCCCCTCACTGGAAGGTTGCGCAAGCAATCCCGCGGTCGAAATCCAGATGGAACCCTGCTGACTGACGAGCAGTTTCTTGATCATCTGCGACGCCTGCTTTTAGAGCATGGGTATCTGACAGACGAATTGATCGACGCAGATCTGACCGCGCCGACAACCTGGCTATACCGAAAGCGCTTCGGCAGCCTGCCCATCGCATATGGAAGGGTCGGATTCTTCACTAGTCACAGCGCGATCGTGCAGGCCGCATTCGATCGGAGAAAGGCGCGCGACCTCGCGCAGGGAGCCGAGAATGTCGCAATCGCCCGAAGGGTTGGCGTGGCAGCGAAGGCAGCCGCCGCAAAGGTTGTCCTGCCATCGTGGATGCCGGATGAACCGGGCGGCGCCTGACTTCAACTGCTGGATCGAGCGATGAGCACCACCATAATCAGGGCGGATCCGGAAACAGGGCTCGAACTCGTTTCCAGCTGGCGCCCAGGCCACGCAGTCCCGCGCTTCGTCTTTCGATGCGACCCGTCGCGCGAGCTGCCAGCATTTCTCATCCCGGCGAACGATGAAACGATGGCAGCCAATTCCGCCGCCTTCGATCGCATCAATAGGTTTTTACAGGACAACTCGAAATGAGCGATCAACCCACCCCCACAGAGCTGGATTTGGCCTCATATCGCCTAGAGAACCTCAAGCATCTCGTCGCGAAAATGAATGAGGCATATGCGATCGCTCAACTGACCGACGAGGGTACAGTCCAGGAGGTCCACGACGCCACACGAAAGATCGAGCAGCGGGTGATCAAGGCGGCGGCCCTTGTGAAGAGGCTCAAGCGGAACTGAGATTGCTGAGATCTTTCGCGCGCACCGGCTTAACGACCCGCAGATCTGCTGTCGCTCACTGGCCGAATCATTGCGGCGACGGACGTAGGATGCCTTCAATCGGTGTCGCCGCGGCCACGGCAATGTTCGCGTGAACCGGCTTCTGCCCCACGCCCCATCGATGGCGCGGTAATCGATTTTGTGAATCAAAGCCTGTGGATAAAGTGCCCCACCGCGCCCACGAGTCGGTTCGTCGCTATTTTGCCTCGGCTCATCGTGACATGTTCGCTCTTGAAGCGTACTCACATTCGAGTTGAGGGAGTACTCTGCATGGCGCACGCGATCGAGGTAGAGATTGAGCGCAATTTCGCGGCCTTCAAGGATATGCTGGCGAATCTGTTACCGCAAAATGCCGGACAGTACGCGCTACTGCACGATCAAGAATTAAAGGGGCTGTATACTACCCCTGGCGACGCCGAGCGCGCGGGGTACGCACAGTTCAAAGAAGCCCCCTATTCAGTTCAGCTTGTAACTGACGAGCCAATTGATCTAGGCTTCTACTCCTATGCGCTATCTCAGGGGTAGGCTGGAAAACAGCCGCATTCGTATAAAGGTCGGCATCAGGCCGTTCCGAGATTACAGCCCCGTCGATGGAAACTCGACACCGTTCGCTATTGAGTACACCGAGTTTATTGCACTGGTTGATACTGGTGCGACCCGAACTTGCGTTACCGAAAATGTGGTGCAGAAGCTGGGACTCCAGCGCCGCGGACGCGAGGAAATTTGGAATATCAAAAGACCAGAGCTTCACTGGACCTACATGTTTCACGTCGGAATATGGCCCGAAACCGCGCACGGTATCCCGCCAACCGTTTTTGGCATCGGTGACGAAATCGTCGGGATCGATGTCGGTAACAACAGGTTCTTCGACGTATTGCTTGGCATGGACATCATTCGGCAGGGTTACATGCACTTAGAAACTGACGGCACGTTTGAAATGGGCTTTCCTGGCTGAGAGTGAAGCCGCATCAAAACTGGCGCTTCGGCTTTTCAGGGTCAAGCCCGACCGCGCGGCGGTAACGCGCCATAGTGCTCTGCACAGAACGACCGGTGCGGAGGTCCAGCATTGCACTCGCGAGATGGAGACGGGCAATCGGGGGCAGCGATTTGTCATCGGCGGCGGCCTTCAGAATCGCTTGCGCCTCCTCAAGCGAAACATCGCCGCGGAACCTGCGCTTCATCTCTGCGAACCGCTCGGGAGTGACAGTATTTTCGCCCATTGAAGATTCCAACCAATAGTCGGCTCAATCTACCGACTGCCGAATGGAACACCTCGACCGGGCGCCGTCAATTCGCGGGCATTCGCCGATTTCCGCCACCGTTCACGCCACATTGAGGGAGCGAACGTGGGAACGAATTTCCAAATCCAATGATTTATCTAGGAATTACCGCAGGTTACGGCGAAGAGATGGATGCCCCGTGAGGATTCGAACCTCAATAGACGGAGTCAGAGTCCGTAGTCTTACCATTAGACGACGGGGCAACGCGGAGGGCGATCTAGGGGGGCTGGCCGGGGCTGTCAACCGAGGCCACCGATCGATCCGGGCGCTGCTTGCCGCGCGGCACGCCCTGCGCTACCTCTGTCGCCAAGCACCGAACGGCGGGCCTGCGTGCTCACCGCGACGGCAGAACATAAAAGCGAGTACACACGGCATGGCGGACCATTCGCCGAAAATGCCGTACCGGCAGGACAGTCCTGCCCGTCCGGCGCCGACTCCCAACGCCCCCGCGGCGGGGCGCGCGCGTTGGCCTGAGGCGCGCCATTTCGCTGCGCTCGATCTTGGCACCAACAATTGCCGGCTGCTGATCGCCAGGCCGCAAGGCGCGGGCTTCGCTGTCGTCGATGCCTTTTCGCGGATCGTCCGGCTGGGCGAGGGGCTGTCGGCGACCGGGAGGCTGAGCGACGCTGCGATCGACCGCACGCTTTCGGCGCTCAAGGTGTGCGCCGACAAGCTCAAGCGCCGCAATGTCGCGCTGTCGCGTTCGGTCGCGACCGAGGCGTGCCGGCGCGCAAGCAACGGGCCCGAGTTCATCGCCCGGGCCTATGCCGAGACCGGCATCCATCTCGACATTATCTCGGCCGAAGAGGAGGCGCGACTTGCCGTGCTCGGCTGCCACGCGTTGATCGAGCCGGGCGACGACCCGGCCCTTGTGTTCGACATTGGCGGCGGATCGACCGAGCTTGTGCTGATCGACACCGGTCCGGCCGTGCCGGTGATTCTCGACTGGCACAGCGCACCCTGGGGCGTCGTCTCGCTGACCGAGAGCGCCGGGGGCGGCGAGGGGGCGGACGGGCTGGCAACCGCCTATGCCCGGATGCGGTCGCTGGTCGCCGAAAGCTTCGCCGGTTTCGCGAGCCGCCTGCCCAGGAATATCGAGCGGCCCCGGCTGCTCGGGACCAGCGGCACGGTGACGACCCTCGCCAGCGTCCATCTCGGCCTGGCGCATTATGATCGGTCGGCGGTCGACGGGCTGATCGTGCCGGCGACCTCGATGCGCAAGATCAGCAGCGATCTGTCGCGGATGAGCCTCGCCGAGCG
>Ga0207694_10001259_pt1 | contig 21839 bp, 32 predicted proteins | sample KBSC34metaG_FD_184353 | JGI IMG/M metagenome (GOLD analysis project Ga0207694, IMG submission 184353) | Corn rhizosphere microbial communities from Kellogg Biological Station, Michigan, USA - KBS C3-4 metaG (SPAdes) (version 2) | ecosystem: Host-associated > Plants > Roots > Rhizosphere > Soil... | reverse complement strand
CGTAGTTGCCGTAGCACCATCGGCAACTACGGCCTGACGCTGGACCTGGTCATCACGGCACCGGACATGGCGGGCCTGGACCCTCTGATGACGCCGCCGCGTGCGGTCCCGACCTACGTCCGCGAGAACGGCGTCGGGCGCCTGGTGTCGCTGGACTACCCGCGCGAGCCGGCCGCCGAGGAGGCGATCGCCCCATGACCGAGCCCGTCCTGCAGGTGCCCCCGGCCGACCCGGGCAACACGCTGCTGTCCGGCGTCCCGGCGCAGCTGACCATCTCCGAGCAGCAGACCGCCGCCGGGAAGATGGCCATGCTGACGATCCGCACGCCGTGCACGACCCTGACGGTGTTTCTGGGCCGCGAGGAGCTGGCCAACTGGGCCAGCACCATGCAGCACCTCGCCGACCAGATGGGCGGCCTGACGATCGTCGGCGCCGGCGCGCTGCCGGACCTGTCGCTGACACAGGTGATGGCCCGGTGAACGTCGTGCAGCGCTCCCGGCAGCGCCTGAGCAACCTCGCGGCCCGCGAACAGCGCCCGGCCGGCTGGTTCCGCATGGCGGCCGCCGCCGACGGCGCCCCGACGCGCGTCGACATTTACGACGAGATCGGCGGAGGCGGCTGGTTCAACGACGGCGTCAGCGCGATCGACTTCGTGCAGCAGCTCGCCGGCATCAACGGCCCCATCGAGGTGCATATCAACTCGCCCGGCGGCGACGTCTTCGACGGCCTGGCGATCTACAACAGCCTCGCGCAGCGCTCCGGCGACGTCACCACCGTCGTCGACGGCCTGGCCGCCTCGGCCGCCAGCTTCATCGCCATGGCCGGCAAGACCCGCATCATCGCCCCCGGCGCCATGATGATGATCCACGACGCGGCAGGGATGTGCTTCGGAAACGCCTCCGACATGCGGGAACTGGCCGAGCTGCTGGACAAGGTGTCCGACAACATCGCCTCGATCTACGCCGACCACGACGCCACCAGCAGCGGAACTGACTGGCGCGCCGCCATGAAGGCCGAAACCTGGTACACCGCCAACGAGGCCGTCGCGGCCGGCCTGGCCCACCGCCTTGCCGAACGCCCCGCCACTGCCGCGCTCGCCGCCGCGGCCAAGTTCGACCTGTCCGCGTTCTTCAACGCCCCGGCTATGGCCGCCGCAGTCCCGGGCCACGGTGCGTACACCGGCACCCACACGCATGCGCACACCGCCGGCGGCGACCAGGGCAACGACGCCACCCACGAGCACGAGCACAGCCACGACGGCGACGCCGATCACGACCATTCCCACCCGTCCAACCGGGCCCGGGCCGGCCGAATCCTCGGCGTCGAATCGATGCCGCTGGCCGACAAGGCCCTGGCCGTCCACCACACCGCGACCGTGGACAAGCCGTGGGACGGCCCGGCCGCCGTGAAGGCGATGCCCGCCGACGACGCCGTCCTGCGGTACTGCCACGCCTGGATGAGCGACGAGGCCGCGGCCGCGACCCCTGCAAAGGGCGACGACGACGCGGACGACAAGAAGAGCTCGTACAAGTTCCCACACCACCAGACCGAAGGCGGCCCGGCCAACCTGGCTGCCTGCCGCAACGGCCTGGCACGACTGTCCGGCGCGGACATCCCCGACGGTGACCGCGACGGCGTGAAAGCCCACCTACAAGCACACCTCGACGACGCCTCCAAGGGCGACGGCGAGAGCACCACCGATCACGCCGGGCCGCCCTCCTGGCTCAAGAACGCAGCCGCGCACCCCGCGTGGCTCGATCTCGCCGAGGAGGCGAAGTGACGATCACCATTCCGGACTCCCCGGCGGGGCTCGCCGACGTCCTGGCCGACGCCGACAAGGTCAAGGAGCTGTGGGCCTCCAAGGAGAACCTGGAGGGCTTCATCAACGGCTACGCCAAGGCCGTTGACAAGGCCGACCGCGGCGAGATGCGCGCCGAGGCCCGCGAGCAGATGCAGCTGGTGCTGGCCGAGTACCTGAAGAACAACGGCGCCACCGACGCGCCGAAGGTGAACCTGGCCGACGGGCCGTCGCACAAGCGCACACCGATGATCGCAGGGCTTCCGTCCGCGACCGCCGGCCGCAAGAGCGTGTACAACCGTCGCGCTCCGGGCGCCGCCGCCGACGGTATCTTCGACGACGCCTCCGAGTTCTTCCGCGCCACCTGGCACCACTCGCGGCGCCTGAAGGACTGGAACGAGCTCGCGCCGAAGGTCGAGAAGCTGCGGGAGGTTCAGAACTCCTACGGCTCCGAGGTTCCCGGCGACGGCGGGTTCCTGATCCCGGAGGAGTTGCGCAGCGAGATTCTGCAACTGGCGCTGGAGACCGCGACCGTCCGGCCCCGGGCGACCGTGATCCCCATGTCGAGTGCGCGCGTGCCGATCCCGACGATCGACGACCCGTCGCACACTTCCTCGATCCTGGGTGGCGTCGTCGGGTACTGGACGGAGGAGGCTGCCGGCCTCACCGAGTCCCAGGCATCGTTCGGCCGCGTCGTCCTGGACGCCAAGAAGCTGACGGTCTACGCCGAGGTCCCGAACGAACTGCTCATGGACGCCCCGGCGTTCGAGGGCTTCTTCTCCGGCACGTTCCCCAAGGCGATCACCTGGTTCGAGGACGTCGCGTTCCTCACCGGCACCGGCGTCGGCGAGCCGCTCGGCTTCATCAACTCCCCGGTCGCAGTCACCCAGGCCGTCGAGAACGGCCAGAACGCCGGCAACGGCCCCACGGTCGTGTGGGAGAACATCGTCAAGATGTACAGCAGGATGCTGCCGACCTCGCTCGGCCGCGCCTGCTGGATCGTCTCCCCGGACGTGTTCCCGCAGCTGGCCACCATGGCCCTGTCGGTCGGCACCGGCGGCGGCCCGGTCTGGATCGGCAACTTCTCCGGCGGCCAGGGCGGCGACGCCGCCCCGCCCGCGACGATCCTGGGCCGGCCGGTCCTGATCTCGGAGAAGGTCGGCCCGCTCGGCACCACCGGCGACATCACGTTCGCGGACATGTCGTACTACCTGGTCGGCGACCGCATGGAGATGCAGGTCTCCGCCTCCGAGCACTACAAGTTCGCCAACGACAAGACGGCGTACCGCGTCGTGCAGCGCGTGGACGGCCGCCCGTGGCTCTCCACCGCGCTCACGCCGAAGAACGGTGGCCCGACCCTGAGCCCCGTCGTGCAGCTCGGCACCCGTTCCTAACACCCAACCCAGGCGGCAGTGACGCCCCGCCACCTCATCGAAGGAGACTGTCATGGCAGGTATGGAAGCGCTCGGCCGCCTGGTCGACGCCGTTCCGATCGCATCCGGCGCCGCGATCAAGTTCCGCGGCGCATCCGGGATTTTGGTGCTGTGCACCGGCAACGACACGTTCACCGTGACCGCGTCGGGCAGCTTCGGCGGCAGCTACTCCAGCCCCGGGCCCATCATCACCCACTACTACCAGCGCGCCGACACCAACGGCACCCACGCCTGGACCCGGCAGACCCAGGCCGCGTCCAACGCGGTCGTGCAGTCCAACGCCGGCTACACCACGGCGTTCGAGGTGCTGACGTCGATGCTGGCCGACCCGAACGACTACATCAAGGTCACCGCCGGCGGCTCCGGCCTGGTGGCGCTGATCCCGCACGACCTGGTGGTCCAGCGCAAGCCGGCCAACCTGGAAATCCTCGGGGCCTGACGTGGCGAACTTCCTCACCGGCAAGTCGCTGCGGCAGCTGGAGTACGGCCTGCAGGTCCTCAAGACCGCGCAGGCCCTCCCGCAGACCGCGACCGCGACCCTGTTCACCGTCACCGGCGGCCGGGTCATCGTCACATCGCTGATCGGCACCGTGTCGACGGCGATCCAGAACCAGGCGTGCACGCTGGCGCTTGGCACGGTCCCGACCGTCGGGACCGCGTCCTCGACCGGCATCGCCACCGCGACGTCGATCATCAACCTGGAGGCGGGCACGCATTTGTACCTGCCCACCGCCAAGGGTGCGCTGACCGTCAACGCCAACGCCGGCGCCGCGGCCCAGCTGCCAGCCGGATCGGCCTACGTCGTCTCGGCCGGCACGATCTCGTGGACCACGTCGGCGTCCAACACCGGCGCGATCTCCTGGGCGCTGACGTACATCCCGCTCGACGACGGGGCGGCGGTGTCCTGATGTCCTACATCCTGTCGCCGGCCGGCGTGCGCGGAGCTTCCCTCGGCATCCGGGTGGACCGCGCAACCGCGGCCCTTCCCCAAACTGCCACGGGCAGCATCTTCACGGTCTCCGGCGGCAGGATCGTGCTCACCTCCCTCGTCGGCGAGGTGACTACAGCTCTGGGAGCGACGGCCACGACGGTGACGGTGGTCTCGACGCCAACAACGGGTGCGGCCACGCCCCTGGCGTCGGCGACCGCGGTCACCAGCTCCGCAGTCGGCTCGTGGCTCACGCTCCCGGCGACCCTCGGGAGCGCCCTGGTGGTTACGCCGGTCGCCGGGGCGGTCGCGCTGCCGTCGGCGAGCCTGGGCTTGCTGGTGCCGGTCGGCAGCATCCAGATCACCACGAGTGCGTCCGACACCGGCAGCGTCAAATGGTCGATGACCTACGTGCCGTTCGACGACGCAGCCACTGTGGCGGCGGCCTGATGCCTATCGAGACGTGCACCGAATGCCGGCAGACCTTCGCGTTCGGCCTGTTCCGGTGCCCGCGCTGCCAGACGCTCGTCCCGCGGTACGCCAAGGCCGCGGAGCTCATCGAGAAGGGAACAAGCACGATGCCGAGGATCACCGTCGGGGCCGGCCCGACGAACGCCGACGCCGCCGAGGGTGAGGTTGGCTTCGTTGGTCACGCCGAGCACGAGGCGGCCGAAGTCGCAGCCGAGGTCAAGGTTGGGGTGCACGCTGCCGAATCCTGGGCCGAGAAGCCGCTGTCGCGCCTGCGGGAGGCCGCCAAGGAGCGCAACCTGTCCGCCGCCGGCTCCAAGGCGGAACTGGCCGCACGCATCGCCGAGCACGAGGCCGGCCAGACGGCCGCCGACGCGTCCTCGGCTGCCACGGTCGACAAGGAGGCCTCCGAATGAGCTGGACTCTGTCTGCGTCCGGGAAGCTGCCTGCCGAGCTGGAGCACCTGGAGCAGGAGTTCGTCGATGAGCTGCACGCGCTGCTGGCCAAGTTCGGCGCGCGGTTCAGCCACTTCCAAGGCCCGACGGTCGACCGGCTCACGGCCGGGGATGCGGCGCCGCCAGCGACGGCCGCCGAAGCCGCTCCGACTCCCGCACCCGCCGCCGAGCCTCCCGCCGAGAAGACCCCGGCCCCGGCGGCTAAGACGGCAAAGGCCGCCAAGGACGCACCACCGACCGCGGACCCCCCGGCGCAGGGGAGCTGACCACGTGTCCTGGTACCAGCTCCTCGACATCCGCCGCCAGGCGCGGCTGGAGTTCGAGCGCGACCCCTACGTGATGGGTCCGCCGGTCGCCTGCCCGAACGACGGCGAGCCGCTGCTATCGGGGCCGCCCAGCGAACCAGGCACCTGGTACTGCCCCTACGACGGTTGGCGGTACCCGCGCGACTGGACCCGGCCGGACCCGCCGGCAGGCCTGTTCGACGGCGTCGCCGAGAGCCCCGGCTCGTACAGCGGGCTGCCGTAGGCGAACCGCTGTACCGCCACAACTGAATACGACGGTCACCACCCCACGGGGTTCTCCGCGAGAAGAAAGCAGGGTCGCAGGTGTCTACCACTGAACAAACCGCCATGCAGCCGTGCCGCGACGGCGGAGATCGGTGCCCCCGGAAGCCGGTGGCGCCGTGAAGAAGCATCAGGGCAGCAGGAAGCACAGCGGCGGGGCCAAGCACGGCCACGCCAAGAACGCACGCCGCGTGCACGCCGTCGGCAAGCAGCAGAAGCACGCCAAGCCCGCGCCGCCGAAGAAGGGCGGCTGACGTGCCTGTGAGCATCCCGTGCCTGTGCACCCGCGAGGACGTCAAGCGCGCACCCGACATCAAGGAGACCGCGCGCTCCAACTGGCAGATCGACCGCGCCATCCAGTCCGCGACCGAGAACATCGAGGACAAGGGCCACCTGCATCGCAAGTTCTACCCGGTCGACGCCACCTACTACTTCGACTGGCCGAACTTCGACTACGCCTATCCGTGGCGGTTGTGGTTCAACCAGTTCGAGCTCGCGGCAGTCCCCACAGCACCCAACGCGGTCACCACCGGCGGGGTATCGGTCCCGTTGTCGGCGTGCAACTTCGAGCCGATCAATTCCGGGCCACCGTTCAAGTACCTGGAGCTGCGCAGGGACCTGTCGTACTCGTTCGGTGTGGGCCCGACCCCGCAGCGGGACATCTCGATCACCGGCACGTTCGGCTACTGGATGCAGACCGACGACGCCGGGGTGCTCGCTTCCCCGATCAACTCGACCACAGCCACGGCCGTGCAGGTGTCCGACGGATCGCTTGTCGGCGTCGGCCAGATGCTCATCGTCGACGGCGAACGGATGGTCGTCTCGGACCGCTCGACCCTGGCCACCGGCCAGACCAACCTGTCCGGCGCCACCACCGCGCTGCTGTCGGACGACGCAATCGGTGTTACCGACGGCACCCAGCTGCACATCGACGAGGTTATCCAGATCGATTCCGAGCGGATGCTCATCGTTGACATCACCGGCAACCAGGTCACCGTGAAGCGCGCCTGGGACGGCACGGTCCTGGCCACGCACAGCGTCGGCACAGCCATCTACGCCTTCCGGAGCCTGAAGGTGCTGCGCGGCCAGAACGGCACCGCCGCGGCCACGCACAGCAACGGCGCGTCGGTCGTCACGTGGCGGATCCCGTCGCTGCTGCGGGACCTGGCGATCGCCGAGTCCGTCGTCCGGGTCACGCAGGAGGTTGGCGGCTACACCACTGTCGAGGGCGACGGCGAAGGCTCGGTGAAGAACATCGGCGCCGGCCTGCCGGACCTGTGGGACGAGGCCATGACCCGGTTCGGCCGCAAGGGAAGGATCAGGGCGATCTGATGGCCTTCGACTTCCAGGGCCTCGTCGACGCGGTCGCCTCCTACGCGGGGCAGACCGGCGAGTTCGAACGCGTCGCCACCCACGAGCCAAAGTCCAAGCCGGGCAACGGCCTGACCTGCTCGATGTGGTACGAGGAGATTGCACCACTGGCCGCGGCCTCGGGTCTGGGATCGGTGACGGGCCTGATCATCATCACGCTGCGTCCGCAGATGCCGTTCCTGTCGCAGCCCGCCGACCAGACCGACCCGCTGATCATGCGCGCGGTCGCGGCGCTGATCACAAAGTTCGCCGGCGGCTTCACCATGACCGGCGTCGTCCGCAACGTGGACCTGCTCGGCCAGCACTCGCAGGGCCTTCGCGCCAAGACCGGCTACGTCAACCAGGACGGCACCGTCTACCGCGTCACCGACGTGTCGCTGCCGCTGATCGTCAACGACCTGTTTCAGGAGGAGCCGTAGATGGCCCAGACGATCCACGTCAACGAGCGCGGCCCGCTGTTTACCGGCGTCGCCGAGGCCGAGCTGGCCGCCGCGGTCATGGCCGTACAGGAGGAGGTCGCCTCCTATGCCGAGTGGCAGTGGCAGATGAACATGACCTCCTCGTTCCGGCACCCGTCCGAGCCGCCGCGGTACCAGTCGCACATCAACATCGCCAAACGCGACGGGCACCTGGTCGTGAACGACGGCTACCCGGGCTCAGGGCTGCTGTACGGGCCGTGGCTGGAAGGCGTCGGCTCCCGCAACGCCACGACCCGGTTCAAGGGCTACTTCTCGATGCGGCGGGCCGCAAACGCGGTCGCGCAGAAGACCGCGTCGATCGCCAAGCCCATCATCGACGCCTTCATCAGCAAAGCGAACGGAGTGTGAGCGCAGTGAGTGAACTGCCCGAAGAGCTGGCCGCGCTCGGCGTCGAGGAGGCGACGGTGGTACGGCTGGAGCCCGGCGACGTCATCGTCCTGTCGACGTCGCAGCATTTGACCCAGCAGGACTTCGAGGACCTGCGTTCGCGGGTGCGCGATCTGTTCGGCGAGTACGAAGTCGCAGTCCTTGAAGGCGGCATGCGGCTGCAGGTCGTTCGCAAGGGCGGTGAGTCCCAGTGAGCAAGACCAGCGGCCTCGGCGACCAGTTCCTCATCGGCGGCTACGACCTGTCCGGCGAGGTCAACGCCCTGTCGAAGATCAGCTGCCCTCAGGGGACGTTCGACTTCACACCGATCAACAAGTTCGCCTACGTCCGCGGCGGCGGCCAGCGCGACGGCGGCATCGACTTCACGACGCTGTTCGACCCGGCCGTCGGCCACTCCCACCCGGTGCTGGCGACGCTGCCTCGTACCGACGTGGTGTGTGCATACCTGCGCGGCGGGATCCTCGGAAACCCGGCGGCCTGCCAGGTCGCCAAGCAGGTCGACTACAACCCGACCCGCGCCGCCGACGGCATGCTGTCCTCCGCGGTGTCCTCCGTCGCCAACAGCTACGGCCTGGAGTGGGGGATTCAGCTCACCGCCGGCCAGCGCACCGACACCACGGCCACCAACGGAACGGCCGTCGACAACGCCGCCGCCACCTCGTTCGGCTTCCAGGCCTACCTGCAGGTGACCGCTTTCACCGGTACGGACGTGACGGTCAAGCTGCAGGACTCCGCCGACAACGTGAGCTTCGCCGACGTCTCCGGCGGGGCCTTCACCCAGGTCACGTCCGCTCACGCTACGCAGCGGCTCGCTGTGGCCAACACGGCCACGATCCGGCGGTACGTCCGGGCGAGCACCGTCACCTCCGGCGGGTTCTCCTCGGCGACGTTCTCCGTGGTTCTGGCCGTGAACCAGGTCGCGGGGGTGGTGTTCTGATGCAGACTCAGGAGCCTTGGCGGCCGGAGCCGGCCGGACGTCCGATCGACTACCTCACGTACTCGATCCGGGCCGGCCGGGACACCTCCGTGGTGGCCGCGTGTAAGGACGTCGGCTGTCAGAACTGGCTGCACGGCTGGGAAACCACCGTGGACGAGGCGACAGACCTTGGGCGGGCCCAGGCCGCGTACATCCGGCACAAGTCCGGCCGCACCTCCACGGAGCGGCGCACCGGTACCGGCCTGACCGTGTTCCGGTTCGAGGCCTTCCAGCGCTGCTTCGTCGAGCACCGGACACGCCCGGACACATTCTGGGTCCGCGACGGCGACTTCCGCGGCAACCCGACCCAGCGAGTGGTGCGGCACGTTCGTGCCGCCGACTGGATCGAGGACTTCCAGGAGCACGAAGGCTCCCTGGCTGATCTACGAGAGAAGGGATAGGCCATGGCCAAGACCAGCGGCCTGGGAGCGACGGTCACCTGCGACGACGCGACGCCGACGCCGACCGTCATCAGCAACGACGTCACCAACTTCGCGTTCTCCACGCCGCGCGGCGTGCAGGACACCACCGGCGTCGACAAGTCCGCGCACGAGCGGTTGCTGCTGCTCGCGGACTACTCGGCGACCCTGAACGGCGTCTACAACGCCACGGGCGCGCACCTCGTGTTCAAGTCGATCTCCTCGACGTCGGTGCCGCGCAACCTGAAGATCCAGCCGATCGCGGGCAGCACGCCGTACCTGTCGTGCTCGTGCCTGCTGACCGACTACACCGTCACCCGCGCCAACGCTGGCGAGCTCACGTGGGCCGTGCCGGCCGTGCTCGCGGACGGCACCGTCCCGACCTGGAACTGAGGGTTGCGATATGGGCTTCAAGGCCACGAAGAAGTACCACCTGGTGTTCGACGAGACCACCGACCTGGAAGGCCTCGACGTCGTCGTCCGCGGCATTTCCACCGCGCAGCTGCTGCGGATTCAGAAGCTCGGTACCGGCTTCACCGCGGCGAAGCTGGACTCCGGGGCGTTCGAGGAGATGGTCAGTGTCCTGTCCGCCTCGATAGTCGAGTGGAACCTCGAAGACGACGACGACCAGCCGATCCCGACGACGGTTGAGGGTCTGATGTCCCAGGACCCCAACGTCATCATGTCGATCATCACGGCCTGGACGTCGGCGGTTGGCGGCATCTCCGCCCCTTTGGGCGGCGGCTCGACCTCTGGGCAGCCGTCCCTGGAGGCGTCACTGCCGATGGAGACGTTGTCACCGAGCCTGTCGAGCTGATCCACGCCCGCCTGCTGTTGCGCTGCCTGGAACGCTTCGGCGGCTACACCCTGGCGACGCTGCTGGACGAGGACGCCGAGCTGTTCCAGCTGATGGCCATCGAGGAGAGAGGAAGACCCGCGGATGGCGACCCGACCTGAGCGCACAGCGCGCCACCGGGTCCTTCCGCATGCGATCGGGAGGCCCGCGTAGATGGCCAACCTGATCGAGATCGTCATCTCGGGCAAGAACGAGGCCAAGGCCGCCATGGCCGAGGCCAAGGCCGACTCCGCCGACCTGTCCACGAAGATGAGCAAGGTCGGCCTGGTCGCCGGGGCCGCGTTGGTCGGCATCGGCATCGAGGCCGGGAAAATGGCGACCGCCTACGAGTCCTCGACGACGCGCCTGGTGACGTCAGCGAACGAATCGGCGTCGAACCTGCAGATGGTCGGCAAGGGCATGCTGACCATGGCCGGCCAGGTCGGCACCGGCGCCGAAGAACTGTCCAAGGGCATGTACACGGTGGAATCCGCCGGGTACCACGGCGCCGACGGCCTGACGGTGCTGAAGGCCTCGGCTCAGGGCGCGAAGGACGAGAACGCCGACCTCGGCACCGTCGCCAACGCCGTGACGGATGTGCTGGTCGACTACCACGAGAAGGCCTCGGACGCCGCCGACGTCACCTCGAAGATGGTCACGGCGGTCAGCTTCGGCAAGACCACGTTCGAAGAGTTCTCCGGCTCGATGCACAACATTCTGCCGCTGGCCTCGGCGATGCATCTGCAGTTCTCCGACGTGGCCGGCGTGCTGGCAGAGATGACCGCGCACGGCATGTCCGCCGACCAGGCGTCGCAGAACATGGCGAACGCAATGCGGTCGCTGATCGCCCCCACGGCGAAGCAGGAGCAGGAGTTCAAGGCCCTGGGCATCTCCTCGGACGAGGTCCGGACCAAGCTGTCCACGGTCGGCCTGGCCGGGACGATGCAGTTCCTGGCCGAGACCGCGAAGAAGGTCGGCCCGAACGTCCTGGACCAGGAAGCGGCACTGAAGAAGCTGATGGGCACCGCGCCCGGCCTGAGCGTGGCGTTGATGACCACCGGCGAGAACTTCGACTCGACCACCGCGGCTATCAAGGGCATCAGCGGCGCCAGCGCCGATGCACAGGGCAACGTGAAGGGCTTCTCCGAGGTCCAGGGCACCCTGGCGTTCAAGGTGGCCGCAGCGAAGGCCTCCTTCGATTCGCTGATGATCGAACTGGGCCAGAAGTTCATTCCGGTCCTGAAGGACCTGATGGACTGGATGGGCCGGAACCACGACGTCGTGGAGAAGGTCGTCGAGGTTCTTGCCGCGCTGGTGATCGGGCTGGCGGCGTACTCGCTGGCGACGAAGGCCGCGGCCGCCGCGACAGCCATCTTTGAGGCTGCGTCGGCGGCGCTGACGGCCGCGCTTGAGCTGGACCCCATCTTCCTGATCATCACGGGCCTGGTTGCGCTGGGTGTCGCGGTCTACGAGCTGGCGACGCACTGGAAGACGGTGTGGGCCGACGTTAAGAAGGTGGCCGAGGACGTTGGGAAGTTCCTGTCGAGGATCTGGGGCGACGTCAAGACCGACGCCGCACAGATCTGGGGCGACGTCCTCGGCGTCATCAAGGGCATCTGGGGCGGCCTGGTCACGGCCTGGAACGACAGCGGCGGGAAGGTCGTCGCGGCGATTCACGACGCCTGGGAGAAGATCGCCACCTCGGTTGCCGAGGAGTGGCACCACATCACCGGCGACCTGGCGTCGATCTGGGCCAACCTGACCCAGCTGTGGAACGACACCGGTGGCAAGCTGGTCGGGGTCGTGCGCGACGCGATGGACTTCATCTACGGCGGCGTGATCAAGCCGGCATGGGATCTGGTCGTCGGCTACTTCGAGATGCAGCTCCGGATTATCGAGGGCGTCGCGGAGGCGTACTGGGACACGATCGTCGGCGTTTTCAGGCTGGCCTGGGATCTGGTCGTCGGGGTTGTGAAGGTCGGCTGGGATCTGGTGGTCGGCTATGTGAAGGCCGAGTTCGACATCGTGAGCGGCCTGTTCAAGGCCGGCTGGGACGTCATCCTCGGCATCGTAAAGATCGCCTGGGACCTGATCAAGGCGGCGATCAACGTCCCGCTGGACCTGATCAAGGATCTGCTGCAGGGCTTCATGGACCTGGTCACCGGCAAGTGGTCGAAGCTGTGGAAGGACTGCAAGCAAACCGCCGCTGACCTGTGGCACAACATCGAGTCCCTCATTGGCGGGGTCCTGGGTGACATCAAAACCATGGTCGCCAGGGGTGCAAGCGACATCTGGAACGGCTTCAAGTCCGGTGCCGAGGCCGCGCTGGGCGGGATCAAAAAGGCCGTCGGCGACGTGAAGGACACCGTCGTCGGGTTCTTCAAAGACGCTGGGACCTGGCTATACAGCGTCGGCAAGGACATCATCCAGGGCCTGATCAACGGCATCGGCGACATGGCAGGCGGCGTCGGCAGCGCCATCGGCAGCATCGGCTCGCAGATCTGGAGCAGCGTCAAGAGCCTGAACCCGTTCGCCCACGGCGGCGAAGTCGGCGCGGCGGCCACCGGCGGCGACCGCTCGGGCATGGTCCTCGTCGGCGAGCACGGCCCGGAGATCGTGCGCCTGCCGACCGGCTCCACGGTGCGCTCCAACCCCGACTCTATGGCGGATCTGGCCGGCTCCGGCGGCGGCAGCGCCTCGGTGATGCTGGAGTGGGTCGGCCCGCAGGGCGACGCCCTCTTCGAACTTTTCAAGCAGTGGATCCGGGCCCGTGCCGGCACCGGACCGAACAGCGTGCAGCAGGCCCTCGGACAGACCTGGTAGGAGACGACGTTGAGCTACAAATGCTGGAACGTACCGATGCCCACGACGGCGCCACCGACGCCGGTGGCGACGGGCACCGCGGTGAAGACGATGCTTCAGCTGGCCACGCCGTCCACCCGGCAGATCCAGCTGATCTCGTGGGGCTACACCCTGTCGGGCCTGCCCGGCGCCGCCGCCACCATCGAGCTGATCCAGACCGATGTGGCCGCGACCGTCACTGCGCACGTCGCCTCCGGCATCGTTCTGCAGAACGACCCGAACGGCCCGGCATCGCTACTGACGCTGGGCGCGGCGGCCACCGGCTATACCGCGTCCGCCGAGGGCACGATCACCGCCACGCGGCTGCTCGACTGCGACCAGATCCCGGCCGCCTCGGGCCTGGTGCCGCTGGACTACGACTACCAGTGGATGCCGGACGAGCGGCCTCTCATCCCCATCTCCAAGTTTCTACGGATCCGGGCGAACACGCCGACCTCGGGTGTGAACATGCTGTGCTGGATCTGCTGGAACGAGCTGTAGGTCGCTGCGATGACGTCCACCGCTCCTCTGGCCGCCGGCTGGGCCCGAAGGCTCGGCCGGCGCGATGTCGGCTGGCTGCCCACGGGCGCGCCATCGGCCGGGTCACCGCCGATCCAGGGGCCAGACGATCCGATCGGCCTGATGGTCGAGCTGTATATGGGCGCGTTCGGCTGGGTGGACGTCTCGGACCACGTGTACTACCGCAACCTGCTTCGTGTCAGCCGGGGCCGGTCGAACGAGACGTCGCAAACACCGCCGCAGACGTGCGGGCTGACGCTGAACAACCGCGGCGGCCTGTTCACGCCGCGGCTGGCCACCGGCCCGTACTACGGTCTGATCGGCCGGAACACGCCGATGCGTGTCTCACGCACCTGGAACGGGGTCCGGTTCTACCGGTACTGCGGCGAGGTCCCGTCGTGGCCGACGACCTCGGACATCACCGGCAAGGACGTGTACGAGCAGATCTCCGCGGCCGGGCCGTTGCGGCGCATCCAGCAGGGCTCGGCGCCGCTGCGTTCGCCGATGGAGCGGGCCTACACAAGCGGCTTCACCAGCTCCCTGGTGACGGCGTACTGGCCGTGCGAGGACCCTGTCGGATCCACCCAGTTCGCCTCGGCACTTTCCGGCGGCCTGCCGATGACGTTTGCTGTGGGGGCGCCGACGCTGTCCTCCAGTACGGCCTTCGCATGCTCGGCGCCGTTGCCGCAGGTGAACGGTTCGTCGTGGACGGCTCCGCTGCTGCCGTACGCCAACACGACGGCGAACGTGATGCGGTTCCTGATCTCAATCCCCGCCGGCGGTGACCAGGCTGGGGAGATTGCTTTCCTGACTACGAACGGGACCGTCGCCAGTCTGCAAGTCGCCTACGACAACATCAGTGGCGGGACGCTGTCGCTGTTGGGAAAGGACGCGTTCGGCAATACCCTGTTCGGCTCCGGCGGCGGCGGGGCGAACCTGAACGGCACCTCGTTCCGGCTCTCGATCGAGCTGATTCAGAACGGGGCGAACATCACGTGGGCGCTGGTGATGCTGGCCCAGGGGGCGACAGGTGCTTTCGTCCTCCTCAGCGGTTCCATCGCCGGGACGGTCGGCAACGCCACGAGCCTGACCGTGAACAACCACATCGCCACCGCCCCCGTAGGGGTGCTCACGACGTCCATCGGCCACGTGTCCTATCAGCCGACGTGGGACTCCCTGTATGACCTGTTCGGCGCGTTGAACGCGTGGTCCGGCGAGCCGCCGGACGCCGTGCAGCCGAACAACAGCCTGTATTCGACGTCCCGCTTCACCCGGCTGTGTCTCGAGCAGAACATCAACCCGGTGGTGGTCGCCTCGGCATCAGGGTTCGACAACGACCCGGGCCCGGGCTCCCCCGTCGGCATGGGTGCCCAGTCGATCGACACGTTCTCATCGCTGCTGCAACAGGTTCCGGACACCGCCGCGAGCGTGATATTCGAACCGCGCGACCAGGTCGGCATCGGGATACGGACCCGCGCCTCCATGTACAACCAGCCTGCGCGGCTGACCCTGGACCACTCGCAGCACCACCTGGCTGCCGCGCTGTCCCCGGTTGATGACGACCAGCAGGTCCGCAACGACGTCATCGTCTCCCGCATCAACGGCAGCTCGGCCACGCTGGTGCAGACCAGCGGTCCGCTGTCGGTCCAGGCGCCCCCGGCCGGTGTCGGCGACTACCAGACGCAGTACCAGTTGTCCCTGGCATCCGATGCCCTGCTCGCCGACGCCGCCGGCTGGCGGCTGCATCTGGGGACCGTAAACGAGCCACGGTACCCGCAGATCAGTCTGAACCTGCGGCACCAGAGCTTCACCAGCAACACGGACCTGATGAACGCCGCGCTCACGCTTGACATCGGCGACCGCATCGTCATCGTCAACCCGCCGCCGGAGCTGCCGCCGGATCCGATCTCGCTGATCGTGCAGGGCTACACCGAGACGCTCGGGATCTTCGAACACAGCATGGTGATCAACTGCTCTCCGGAGTCGCCGTACGAGGTCGCGATCCTGGAGGATCCCGTGCTCGGACACGCCGACACCGACGGCTCGACGCTGGCCAAGGACTACCCGCTCGGCACCGAGACCACGATCCAGGTGGCCACGACGGGCGCGGCGACCGGCTCGCCGCTGTGGACGACGAACGCCGGGGACTTTCCTTTCGACATCGCGGTGGGCGGTGAGCGGATGACGGTCACGAACATCACCGGCGCGGCCTCCCCGCAGACCTTCACGGTGACGCGGTCGGTGAACGGCGTGGTGAAGGCGCAGCCCAACGGAACCGACGTGAGGCTGTGGCAGCCCATGATCTTGAGCATGTGATGGAGAGCTGATGGGCGTTCCCTTCTTCGCGGGCCAGCGGGTGCTGGCGTCCGACCTGAACACCGCGACGCAGCAGGCCGCGTGGTCCTCGTATGCGCCGCTGTGGACGTCTAACGGCACGGCGCCCGTGCTCGGCAACGGCACGATGATCGGCTACTACGCCAAGGTGGGACGCCTGGTCACGGCCAAAATCGAGCTGAACAGTGGATCCACCACCACCTTCGGGACCGGCTACTACTCGTGGACGCTGCCGATTGTCGCCGCGGTCACCGGTGTCCCGACCAACCAGATCGCACACTGCGGCAGCATGGGCATCTCCACCTCGGGCTCCGGAACCTTCTACACCGCGACCTCTTTCATCTCCCAGGGAACGCCCGGAAATGTCAATGCGCTGATCAACGGCAGCGCCAACTTCATGGGCGCGGCGAACCCGGCCGCTTTCAGCGGCGCGGGCGTGCAGTTCCAGATCACCATCACCTACGAGTCGGTGTCCTGATGGGTCGCCACTTGATCCGCCACCTGGCTCGCGGGTTCGTTGCGGCTCTGCTGGTACTCGGTTTCGCGGCCAACAGCCCGCAGCCTGTACGGTTCGTGGCCCCGGTGACGGAACCGGCCACGGCGGCAACCGGCTGGACCTCGACGTGGAACGCTGCGCTCGGCTACGCGCCGGCCGTCGGCGGCTGGAACAACCAGACCTTGAGGATGGCGGTCCGGACCAGCCTCGGCGGCGACCAGCTCCGGCTGCACCTGTCCAACCGCTTCGCCTCGGCACCGGCCGTCATCGGCCACGTCACCATCGGCACGCAGATGAACGGCGGCAGCACGCTGGAGCCGGCGCCGCTGGACGTGACCTTCGGCGGGTCAACGGCGCTCACGCTCGGCCCCGGCGCGTCGGCGGTGTCGGACCCGATCCCGCTGGCGACCGCGCCGGCAACGAGGCTACTCGTCAGCATCTACGTGCCCCCGGGCGCGAACATGGTGACGAGTCGCCACGACGTCGCCATGGAGACGAATTTCAACTCCAACGGCGGGGATGCGGCCTCGTCGCAGTACTACCCGACGTCGAATACGTTCGGCTTCTACGCTCTCCTCGATGGCCTCGACGTCCCCCGGGGGGCGCCATCGACCGTGGTTGCAATCGGCGACTCGATCACCGATGGTCTGCATACCGACTCCGACACTGATACGCGCTGGCCCGACTACGCCGCCGAGCGCGCGGCCGCCGCCGGACTGGCCGTCACAGACCAGGGCATCAGCGGGTCCGAGGTCACGGTCGACCAGAGCTTCGCACCATCGGAGCTGACAAGGTGGTCAACGGACGTCCTCGGCCAGCCAGGTGTCTGTGCTGTCATTGACGCCGGCGGGATCAACGACCTCCGGGCCGGGATTTCCGCGCAGACGCTGATCGCCGCGAAGCAGCGCCTCATTTCGGCGACGCATGCGGCTGCCCTGCGGTATTACCTGACGACGCTGACCTCTGATGCGGGATCGACGGGCAGCAGCTCGGCCGAGGCTGCGCAAGTCGCGATCTACAACCAGTGGGTGCGGTCCGGCTCCGCGGTCACCGGCGGCGACGGCTATTTCGACTTCGACGCCGCGGTGGACGCCGGCGGAGCGCTGAAGGCGGTCTACGACAGTGGCGACCACCTGCATCCGAATTCGGCGGGCGCGGCGGCGATCGGCAACGTCGTCGGCGTCAGCGGCCTATGCACGGCTAGCATGATTCGAACAGGTGTACTAGGAGGTGCGCCGTGAGGCTCCTGTCGGAGTGGTGGACCCAGGTCTGGCCGAACCTCGCGGCGTCGCTCATCTCCCTGCCGCCGGCGTTCGTCTGGCATCACTGGCGCATGAAGAAGCACGTCAGCAAGGCGATCGAGGAGGCGAAGCAGCAGTGACCGCAGCGCACGACCAGAGCGAGACCCTGCACATCCTGACGCACGTCCCTGCGCACGAGCCGCGCGAGGACGACCCGCACTACCACCTGTTCGAGCAGGCGAAGGCCCGGCTGAAGCGGCAGGGCCTGTGGAAGTGCGTCTTCGACGATGACCTGTGCGGCGGCCAGCCGGAGCTCCACCACACGCACGTGGAGCACTCGCAGATCAACGCCGCCGACCCGGAGAAGATCCAGGCCGCGCTCGGGCTGCACTTCGAAAACGACGAGGACTTCCAGCGCTGGGCTGAGTCCCCGGGGAACCTCGAAGTCCTGTGTGCGAACCACCACCGGACCCACTACGGCGTGCACGTGTTGCCCGCTGCGCTGTGGGAGGCGAACCGGTGGCGCCGCGCTGGCGGCCCGGCGGCGGCCGAGTTCGTGCCCGCATCGGAGGTCGAGCGGTGATCGGCGCTGACTACACCGAGCGGATCGCCCCGGCTGCGCTGAAGGCCGCCGGGATCGCAGTGGTGTTCCGCTACCTGTCGAACCCCGGCTGGCCGAAGAACCTCACCAAGACCGAGGCCGCCGAGCTGCTGGCCGCGGGGATCCCGATCGTCCTGAACTACGAGACCACCGCAGACTTCATGCTCGGCGGCTACAGCGCCGGGCAGGCCTGCGCACGCTCCGCCCGTGCGCAGGCGACCGCGCTCGGCGCGCCGACCACGACCCGGATCTACTACTCGGCGGACTTCGACGTCACAGCCGCGCAGATCCCGACCGTGATGGCGTTCCTTCAGGGCGCTCGGTCCGTCGACGGGGCGGCCGAGGTCGACGAGTACGGGGGCCTGCGGCTCGCACAGGCGGCTGCCGCGGCGGGGATGCGGCCCTGGCAGACCGTCGCGTGGTCGGGGGGCGTGTGGGATCCGCGCGACGTAGCACGGCAAACGGGCGTGCAGCGGACGGTCGGCGGCGTTGTCGTCGACGTGAACGAGATCGAAGACCTGGCCGCGCTCGGAGCGTGGGGCGGCCCGACCACCGGAGGACCTGAAGTGAACTTGACCGACACCGTGACCGTCAGCGCCGGTTTCGCCGCACGCTACGGGGCCACGGCATCCGACGGTTTCACCGCCGGGGCCAAGATCGACGTGGCGACCCTGCTGGAGGGCTCGGCGATCCGGGCCGCGAACAACGAGCACCTGCTGGTCGCGCTCGCCGCGAAGGTCGGCGTCCCGACGGACGTCGCCGCGCTGGCCGCGCAGCTCGGCCCGCTGCTGCACCCGACCACCGACGTGGACGCGCTCGCGACCGCGCTGGAGCAGCACAACATCGTGCAGGACGCTGCGGCCTTCGCCGCGCAGCTGGTCCAGCACGTCAAGGTCGTGTCCGAGTGACCGCCCATGCGAAGGCGCAGGCGCTGCGGTTCGCCCGCACCTCCACGGTGCCGGTCGCGCCGGTGCCGACGGTCACTGCCGCCCCGGTACCGCCGGTGAAGGGCTGATTCACGCGCGTGCGCGCCTGTGCACGAGATGGGGTGCGCTGTGGCCGATGAGCGAATGTCGGACCGGGAAATCCTCGAGCGATTCAACGGCATCGACAAGCGGCTGGACCGCATGGTCCCGCTCGACAGCTGGAACCTGCAGAACAGCCACGTCGCCGCGAATCTGACAGAACTCGACCGGGACTGCCGCGAGCGCGCGGAGGCGGCCGAGAAGGCGAACGTGGAGCGATTCGCGCAGGTCAACAAGCGGTTCGAGCAGCGCGACAAACGCAGCGAAATGTCGTGGACCAAGATCCTGGCCGTGGCGGGTATGGCGGTCACGCTCATTGCCGCGGCCATCGGCGCCTACGCCACAACTAAGGGGATCCATTGATATGCGTACCCTGATCCGCGTCGGGAAAGACCGCTGGTGGCACGTGTCGCTGGCGGTCCTCGGTGTGTGTACGGCGGCGCTGTTGGTCTTCTGCCTCGTCAAGCTGAACAGCGCGAGCGGCCAGATCGATCAGCAGGGCAGGATCATTACCGCACTGTCGTCGGGCCAGGGCGCCGATGACGCGCAGCTGAGAGCGCTCGGTCTGACGCCTGTTGCCCCGCCGGTCGCGAGCATCGTCGCCGGGCCGCCTGGTCCTGCCGGGCCCGGACCGTCTGACGCCCAGGTGGCTGCTGCGGTGCAGACCTACCTATTGCAGCATCCGATTGCCGGGCAGCCGCCGACCACGGATCAGGTTGCCGCAGTGGTGGCGGTGTACATGGCTCAGCATCCGGCCCCGGCCGGTCCGCCCGGGCCCTCCGGCGCCGCCGGTCCGGGGCCATCTGACACGCAGATCGCGGATGCCGTGGCTGTGTGGGAGTCGGGGCATCCGGTGGCGACTGTCACCGGTCCGCCCGGCCCGTCCGGGCCGCCGGGACCGAGCGGTGTCGGTGCTACGGGGCCTGCGGGTCCCCAGGGAAGCCCCGGCGCGCCGGGTCCGACCGGTCCGGCGGGGCCATCCGGTGCTTCCGGTGCGGCGCCGTCCGGCTGGACGTACAAGGACGCCCTGGGCGTCACCCACACGTGCACGCCGACCGATGGCGCACCCGCGCCGCAATACTCCTGCCGATAAAGCACAACGGCCCCGCCTTCGGGCGGGGCCGTTTTCGCGTGTCCGGACTTGCGGGCATTGCGCGCGCGTTCGATTCAGCTGGCTTCGGTGTAGAGACCGTCGCAGACCTCGTCGACCTCGTGCTGGTAGCCCGGCAGCATGTGTTCGACGTCGTCGGCCGTCAGGTTGTCTTCGCCCAGCGGGTCCAGCACGTCCCGGGTGTCCTCCTTTTTGAGCACCACCTGGTGGTAGGGCACGAGGGCCTCGCACCAGATGTCCAGCTCCAGGTCGCCGCCCTCGTTGTCCGGGCCGTACTTCACGTACAGCACGGCGTCGTTGTAAGGAGACGCCAGCAGGTCAAGGACGTGCGAGGTCGTGATTTCGGGGGCGTCATGCATTGCGCTTCCTTCCGTGATGGATGGCGCCCTGCCTGACAAGGCTGGGCGGTCGCTGTAGCCCCGCAGTGGCGGGGAGCAATACGCCATCGTGTGCCTGAGTCACTGCCGACACAAGGATCATCCCCGCGCAGGCGGGGAGCATGGAAAACGCTCCGCTAACTCACGGATCATCCCCGCAGTGGCGGGGAGCATGGCAGGTGCGTCGCCAACTCATGGATCAGCCCCACGTGCGTGGGGAGCATGGCGGACGCATCGCCAGCTTATGGATCATCCCCGCAGTGCGGGGAGCAGCCACCGCAGTAACCGCAGTGGGATCGAGCTGGTCCGACCGTAGCAGGCGCCGACAGGCCGCGTTAGTCGTTCGCGAGATCCGTGCGGGCGCCGCGGCCGGGCCGGGCGGACTGTGCCTCGCGAACCTGCTGTGCGTCGTATCTTGCTTCCGGGCGTCCGGTGTCGCCGCGCTGGTAGTCGGCGGCTTGCACGCCCCAGCGGGACAGGGTGTGTCGCGCCGATGCGGCGGTGGCGAGTCCCAGGAACGTGGCTACCTGCGCTGCCGACCACAGTTCGCGCTCGGGCATCAGGCCTCGTCCGAGGCGGTCGGGTAGACGGCGGCGAACGCGTCGCGGATGTCGCTGGCGGCGCGGTCGGTGATGGTGGTCCAGTGGTCCACGTCGAGGTCGGACGTGTTGGACTGGAGCAGCTCGGGCCGAACGGGACGGGTGCCCTCGATGACGTTGTCCTCGCCGTCGACGTCGACGATCTGCGTCAGGAACGCGGTGATCGACTCGTGGGTTTCGCGGCGGTCGAGGCCGTAGGTGTCCTGCATCTCGTCGAGCAGGTCGTAGTTGCTGATCGCGCGGCCGGTGGATCCGGAGTAGATGTCGGTGCTCATGGCCTTGGTCCTTTCGGTTGGGCCGGCGTCTCCGTCCCGATGCCTCAACTATGACTCACGTGAGTCAAAGTGTCAACCGTCGCCAGAGGACACGTCGACGCCCGGCCGCTTGGGCCGGGCATGGTGGCGATCTCCTTGTGGCTGAAAATGGCGGGACGGACTGGTGAGGTAAGGCGGACCGGCGGCCACGAAAACCGGGTTTCCAGGGCCTCGCGGACCGCCGATCTCACTCGCGTCGGCGAGTTAACTGGGCTCATCTGCCCTGACCAGCGCGTATGTAAAGATCTTGACCGGGTGAGGTTAGG
>Ga0207694_10001256_pt1 | contig 21887 bp, 22 predicted proteins | sample KBSC34metaG_FD_184353 | JGI IMG/M metagenome (GOLD analysis project Ga0207694, IMG submission 184353) | Corn rhizosphere microbial communities from Kellogg Biological Station, Michigan, USA - KBS C3-4 metaG (SPAdes) (version 2) | ecosystem: Host-associated > Plants > Roots > Rhizosphere > Soil... | reverse complement strand
AGATCGGCGTGCGCATGACCTTGTCGGCCGACCTGACCTCCTCGCCGCACAAGCCGCAGTAGCTGATCGCCTGTTTGATCGAACGGAAGCGCGATACATCGCCGATCTCCAGAACCCAGGTCAGCGCCGTGAGCGGTCCCACTCCTGGAATCGTACCCAGTCTTTCCAATCGCCCCGATAGCAGCGGATCCCGCTCGAGAGTTTTCAATAGCGTTCGATCCAGCAGGATCGAACGCTCGATCTGCTCGCGGCACAGCTTCAACAGCGGGCGAATGCTGTCGCTCACCTCTTACATTTGACCAGATGCGTTCTTCACGCAATAGCTGATCGTCTTCTTGTGCACATCAAGTCCGATGTAATACATAGTCTTTGAGGAGCCTCCGAGGTTGTTCTCTGAATCAGCGTCCCGCTGAGTTCAGCTTCTTGTAACACCTCGTGCTCCTCCTCGACTTACCATTCAAACAAACGTCGCTTTGAGGCCAAGAAGTGCCAAGTTCCCCATCGCCGACCAACCGACACCCTGGCGCAGGGCACGTATCGTGAGTATCTCAGCGCTAGTTGAATTGCTGGATTATGAGCCCCGAAAAAGGATGGGGGGGATTCAACTGTCCTTTGCCATAAAGCTTGTCTCTATCTTCATAGATAGCCGGGTGTATGATGGGCCCGCGCTTGATGCGATTACAAGCCGGGGTCGTCTCGGTATCAATGAGATCCCATCTCTACTCGGAACGGGTGGTTGGGCGAGTTGTGGATCGTCCTGCGAAAGGATAGTGAACCCTGAAGTCGCACTCAAGCATATTGCCTGAGTCGACGATTTCCTCTCCAGCAGCGGGCGACGTCGAGAGACCGGTGTCTATAAGGAGCCATGAGAGCAATGAAATGGGCGGCGCTTCTGCTGTTGATGGTGGCTACGTGCGTGAGCGCGGCGCCCATGAAGATTCACCTCGTGACGGATGTTCCGTCACCGCAACCGGTGGGGACGGTAGTCGGGCTGACGGCGAGGGTGGATGGCGGGGAGAAGGGGCCCCTGGCATTCCGCTTCGATGCGAGCGAAGACGGTCGGTCTTTTGAGCTACTCAGCGATTACAGCCGTGACGCGACGTTTGCCTGGGCGCCGGAACTTTATGAGCATGAGGGGAAGGTGCGAGTAATGGTGTTGAACCAGGAGACGAAGGAGACAGCTGCGGCGGAACTGAACTTCCGTATGACGCCACGAAGGATGGGCGCGGATGGAACGGTGACGCCGACAGCAAATCCGCTGGTGGCCTTGTTCAGCGCGCCTGCCTGCGCCGCTGGCGAGAAGTTTCGGGTGGCGTTTCGAGAGGAAGGCGGCAGTGCGGAGAGCCATACTCCGCTGATGGCGTGCCGCGGAACGGTGACGAACAATGTGTACGTCGCGGGAATGCACGCGGACTCCGTGTATGAGATGCGCAGCGAAGTGACGGGCTCTGGGGAGGCGAAGACAGGGAAGTGGCTGCCATTTCACACCGGCATGGTAGACGGGAAATTTTCGCATGTTGAGACGACCTATCGCGACCCCGGGCGCTACAGCACGGCGGACGGGATAATCATCCGCAGCGTGGATACGGGGAGGACGGTTGCGACGGATCTGGATGGCCGGCTGGTCTGGTTTCTAAACGCGAATGCCAATTACATGACAAGGAGGCTGAGCGGCGGCCGGGCGCTGGTAATAACGCCGGGGACGAATTCGGCTAATGACGTTCACCGCGCACAGACGGTGCGGGAGATGGATCTGGCCGGCAATACTCTGCGTGTGACGAATGCGAGCCGGGTGGCGGAGCAGCTGGCCAAGTTCGGACTCCATTCCGATTGCAAAGAGGGCGGGAAGGAGTGCCTGTCGGGATTCCATCATGAGGCTACACGGCTGTCGAACGGGCACACGCTGGTTATTGCGGGTCTGGAGCGAATAGAGCCGGCGGGGACGCAGGGTTCCGATGGGCCAGTGGATGTGTTGGGCGATGTGGTGATTGATCTGGACCAGAACTTCCAGGTGAGCTGGGTATGGAATTCTTTCGATCACCTGGATTTGAAGCGGGCGTCGCTGGGCGGAGCACATTGCATGCAGGGCGAGGGAGTCGGGGGGTGCCCCCCGGTTTTCCTGGCGAAACAGGCGAACGGCTGGCTGCACAGCAATGCGGTTTCGTATATGGCGAAAGACGGAAATTTCGTGGTTTCGATGCCGGAGCAGGACTGGGTGGTGAAGGTTGATTACTACAACGGGAAAGGAAGCGGGAAGGTTCTGTGGAGGCTGGGGAAAGACGGCGACTTCAAGACGAATTCGACGGACAGATACCCGTGGTTTTCCTACCAGCATGACCCGGGACCGGAAACTGAGTCCGGGCTGCTGCTGATGCTGGATAACGGGAGGCGGAGGCACGAAAAATTCGCAGACGCGAACAATCGCGCGCAGGCGTGGGCGATCGATGAGAAGACGCATACGGCTACGCCGTTGCTTAATGTCGATCTAGGTGAGTTTTCCGCAGCAGTGGGGTCGGCGCAGAAGCTCGCAAACGGGGATTACTCGTTCGAGTCGGGGTTCATTCTAGGTAATCCGCCGCGCGGACGGGCGGAGGAGTCCGAGTGGAGTCAGACGACAGAAATCACGCCGGAGGGGAAGATTACATTCAAGCAGCGAGCGGACGGGTCGTTGACGTATCGAAGTTTTCGTGTGCCGGATATGTATACGGCGCCGACGAGGTAGAACGATCGACAAAGACAATTTGGCTTGGGTCCGAGTAGGCGACGATCCGCTCACGAAAACGAAAACATGCAGATTGCCGCAAGGTCAGCGCTCGATGAACGAGTTGGCTTGATATCGAGATTCGAATCCCTGCGGAACAAAAACCGAAGTTTGTGCTCGTGCTTGATTCCCGCAATCCGCACAGCCAAGTGGCCGCCCCGCTCAGACCCACTGGTTTCTGAACGAAACATGGAAGTAGAGATCGAGTTCGCAATCAGACTGCCAATCGAGTACTCGCAAACCTCGCCAGCAAGTACGCGAACATCTTCCCGCAGAAGAAGCAGCCTTGGTATCAACCAGATAACGAGGATGTGAGGGAATGAAAACAGATGGAAAGAACATGCGGCGGGGTTCTCTTAGACGCTTTGGGGGAGGGCGGAAAACCCTGGCCTCACCAAGCTATGACGACCGTGAGGCCAGATTTCTTTACAGTCCCCCAAAAAATTCCAGGGACGATTACCCGAGATTGAGTGACGCGAATCACCGCCCGGTAGTAGATTGTTGGGCAATCTAGCAATCACTTTCCGTGCCATTCCAAGAAGTTGGTGATGTATGGACGGCAAACTACGACGGCTCAAGATCAGTGAGCTCAAAGCAAAGATCCTTCTCTGCGAACTGGAGCATTCGGCCCTGATAAGAGAACTGAGAACTACCGGGACCTCAAACCAGCGTCGGGCTGAAATCTACTGTCGGCTTCCCCGGCTGAAGTTTGAACGCTCCGAAGCTAAGGACGACCTCGCATGGTTTACGGCTGAGGATCGTCTACAACGTCCCGACCCGGTTGGCGAATTATCCTTGCTCGCTAATTGAGGCGGCCCGCGTAACACTCTCTTCGGCATCAAGGCCGAACATTCGCTCGAGCGGATCCCGCCCCGGGCATTTGGGGTAGAATCTACGTACCCGTCCACCAAAGTTCATAATCCTGCTCGACCCAGAGAGGCCCCAAATGAACCGCGACTGCGAGAAAGGTCTTCAACTTCGTTTGCACTTTGAGCATGCGTTGAAGGAGTGGGGCTGGTTCGACGCATACGAACGGGCTCTCGAACTCATGCCAGTCGGCCCACCTCAGGTCCACACGTTCCACATGGAAGCGAAGCACGCGCAATCAGAGCTATCTAAGGCCCGTCATGCCTATGTCGAACACATGGCCGAATGTCTCGAATGCAGTAAACGGCTGATCACTCCCGACGCCGTAGATACGATTCGACAAAGATTGAAGACGTCGAGCATTCAATGACTCCTCTTACAACCGTTTAGACTGCCAGTCGCATCCAATCTACGTTCAAATGGTTCTGTCTCAATTTTGGCTTTCTGCTGATGGGTCGTATCACAACTAATCGTGCACTAGCTGAAGGTATCCTCAAGACTATTCAGCGGCTCGAAACAGATCCGAACGTTGATCCGCAAGAACCCGCGTTCATTCAACTCAAGTGCGCTCTGGTCCATCGGCTCCTGAGCCTTGAGGTCGATTCTGCCGAGATTCAATCCCGCATTCATCTGGTGGAGTGCCCCGCGAAGGAACATGATGAGCCAGTTCAAGCCCGAGAGAAGTGCAACTCCGTCCTAGCCTGACGAGGTCTAGTTATTTGCCTTCGGTAATGGATTTTTTCTTTAGATCCCTGATGGCAACTTGGAGTGCAGTTTTGCTGCATTAACGCTCGCCGCGGGGCCATCCATGCGCCGCGCATGTAATCCACAAGAGACAGCGCACCCTCAGAGATTTCCGCGAGATTGCGGTAGGGATAAATTGCCATACGTCGTATTGCCGCAGAAATTACGATCTAAACTGCCCTTGTTGAATTCCACAAGCACCTGAATGCGAGCTTGATTCCGATCGGAGTTGCTTCCTGGCATCGGTCGCAGAATAGCGTTCCGTGCTGAATCATCTCCGCCTTCACCGACCTTTTCTGCGGGAGCAAGACGCAGGATGGTTTTCCGATGCCCAGTGATGGAGGTTTGTTGCTTGGGCAGAACGAAGCCCCGAGGTATATAGTTTCGGGACTAGGCAATCGGGTCACTTGAGCAAGAATGCGAAGGCCCCCTCTCCTACTGGAAGACGCGCAGACTACTTTCCCGAAGCCCACCGGCATCAGACAAGCAGCCCCAGACCTCTGGGGTCATTGATGCCGCAGGTCGTGGTGTCCCCTTTGCGATTGCAGGAGCCAGTTCCAGCCCCCCCGCCACGAACGGGCCAATGGAGCGTACCGAAATGAACTCCGAACTCGTTATCCGCTATGACGAACATCTGCAACCTATTTCTGCGCAGTGCTCCTCATGTGGCCAGCAGATGCCACACCTACCCTCTGACTTGCAAGACACGCCCGACCGAGTCCTCTGGCTTTCTGATCGATTTATCGAACATAAGAGAACCAAGCACCCCATTCCTCCTTACGGAACCGATGATGAGGCGCGAACTTAGCCTTCGACGCCGGGACTAAGAAACTGCCTACTTCTATTCCACAACCAAGGTCAGTAATGATGGATGCCATGGACCACCTTCGCCCGCCCGACGAGAATCGAGATCGGCTGATCGAAGTCACAGGGCATCTGCACTTAGGGCGGAGCCGCGTCAGCCTCTCGCATCAATAGAGTCGCCGATGATGAAACGATCCACGCTGAAATATGCAACGCAGCTTCGCAGGAAGTCGGGCTTCCTCAACGCCCAAGCTAAAGATGCCCTAAGCGGATTGCACGATACCCTTGCCATGACCAGGCTGAGAATCGAGAGGAGTTTAAAGAGCATTGAGCGCAGTAACCTTCTGATAGGCGACCTTGCTCAATTTCTCCGCCCTCATCGCGAGATGCTGGATTAGACGGGAATTTGCCGGTTGAAGGCGAAGCACACATTGTCGCGGAGCGGCACTTCTCGTCTTGTGGTTCCGTTGTGAGCGAGTCAGCAGAACCTCAGGTCAAGTTCTTGTCCGAAAGAGCAGTTCAGCTATTGCCTTGAGCGACATCTCGGATCTGATCTTCAGTCCTCAGCTCGTGAATCCGCTGGATCAATGTGCGTTTGAATTCCAGAAGTGCCGGGTATTGCTGGTCCACATCCGGAGTCTCTTCTATCTTTTCTAAGATTGCAGAGAGCGTATTGCTCAGAAATATCGTGGTGATGGCCCTCATGGCTAGATACCTCTAGTGGCTATTTGTGTGTTGGTGCTCTTTGGGCAGTTCTTCCGGACCTCGTCTAGACATCTCATTGCCTGCCGCAACAAACAGCAATTGCCGAAGTAGCACGCGCTGGCGATCTTCAAAATCGATGTAACCCCGACACGGGGCACGACGCCGAAAGCGCCTGATTCGCCCTCATGGCCGCCTTCAATCAATATTAGGTAATTGGCTGCTATGCCTTGGAGAGCACGCGATCTCGGCACAGCAGCCTCTATCACCTCTAGGCTAAGCGGGAAGCCGGCGGATTCAGCAGTATCAGTGCAAATGAGCGGCTCGGCGTGTTCACCTAGAAACACCACTCGAGAGAAGTACAGGAAAGCCTCTTGGAACTCTTCTCGCTTGGTGTAGCAGCAGGGTCACATGACTTTGGAGTTCGAAGATGTGAGCGGCATCACCGTCATTCAGGCATCACTCGCCGGAGTTCATGGCGCGCCGAACACCGACTGGAGTAGCCGCACAGACATTTCTTACCTGCTGTGATCTACGTCATTTTGTTCGCTGGGGAGGAAAGTCAGAATCAGAACATCCCTCTTGTAGAAAAGGCTGTTTTGAATGAAGAAGGTTGACAGCTCGCTCGAATTTGCTTGCCCCATTTGCGCCGCCAAGCCCGGAAATCCTTGTGTGACGTTTCTTGACACTCCCCGCAATCAGTCGCATCTTCGCCGCCGGGACATCGCTAAGGACTTTGAAACTTCCGTCAGAAGACTTCAACCCCTAGCGCCCCAGCCAGACCGGTCGATCAGACCAGATTTTACTGATTAGCTGCGTTCCGTTTCGAGCCGTGCACCAGTCTGAACGTGCTCGATACGGACACGCCCGTTCTGTGGAGCGCCGATTCCCCCTGCCGAGTCCTGGCTGTCTTTGCATCGTGATTCGACTCACAACCCGTGCAACTGAAGTGATATTGTCTCCGGCCTTCATCCGACGTATGTTGTTCTCGAGTTCAACTCGGCCCGTTGGACTCAACCCAGGAAGGCCCGCAGACTCGGTTCACTGACGCGGGCCTTTTTACTTAGCCGTGCTCTCCCCGATGAAGCGTGGACAAGCTTCGGAGTCATCCAAATCACATTGCCACAATCAACACTGTGGAACCATCAATCATCGGTCATCCCCAACTGACTTGTTTTGGAATGAGATAAACGCCTCCTATTCCACCCCCCTGCAATTCTGGAACGCAGGTTGCGGCGTTGTCGATAATGAGGTCAATTCTTTGCCAACATTGGAAGAGGAACTGAGCATGTGCAGAACCGTCGAGCACGGTCCGTTGTTTTGGCTGAGGAGGTTTTTCGAATTGCGATAGATGTCCGAGAGCCACAGATGGATGCTGCAGCCCTTGCCCGTCTTCATGCAGATGATTTTGTGTAGGGCCAAGCGGGACGGTTAGGACCAAGGTCCAGGTTCTTGCAGATTTCACCTCTGGTGCCCTGAAATTCCAGTCCATAACGACCGATGACGTCCAGGTTCGCGTCTATGGAATCACGGCCGTCGAAACCGGCCAGTCAACCCTGAAGGGGCAAGATAAGGAAAGGCCTGTTCCCCAGACTCGCTTCACTAGGGTATGGGTAAACCAGCAAGGGCATTGGCGTTTGATTGCTAATTACCATTCCTCTCAGATGGGGCAGAATGATCAGCGGAACCTCATCAAATGAAGTTCTGGGCGGATCCGTTTGTATCCGCTGACGCGATTGCAGCATCTTCGCCCGGGCGGCAGGCAAGAAAGGAAACGACCGAATCGCACAGGCGGCCCCACGTAAATCTACGAAGTTCTACGCCTGTTCTCTAGCGACCAACACGCGGTGGTTATTGCAATGAGCGAACAATGAGGCTGTTCAGATTTGCGAGGTAGTGTGGTGATCCCGAGGCTTGTTTCGCGCCGGTTGACGTAACGGTGAAGATGTCGAGATACGTCGTGTGTGATGTAGGCGTGTTCACGGCGGAAAGTACGTAAAGGTGGCGCGCCTTGTCCCAGCCGAATTGAGCAACGGAGTGCCCCGTAAGAAGTGCGTCGGTGAAATGCGTGGGTGGGTTGCTGCCGTTGAAGTGGAAAATCTGCAATCCGTTCTTGCCTCCGACGGCCACATATTTGGTGTCTGGAGAAATGCTGATCGCATTTACGCCAATGATCCCGGCAACGGGGATCAACGGCATGTTGTCCACATTGCTGGTCGTGGTGAGATTCCCGTTCGAATCTGATGTGTAGCTGGCAAGGTAGTACGGGCCGTAGATGAATCCCTGATCGTGCGGCTGGTCGTCTATGCGGAAAACGGCAGCGGCGAGGTGGTTGGAGGCGTCAGCAGCCACCATGCCAGCGCAAAAGGCTGATCCCGGAGCGGCTGCGGGCATACGGTTGCTGGCTCCGTAAAAGATCAGGTTCCCATCCGTCTGGCGCTTGTATATCTGAATCACGCCCTGATCGGTTTCGTCGTTGCAGTAGGAATCAAATGCAAAGGGGTTCCCCCCCATCTTCGTGAGCACTTCCGGTGTGCCCTGAGTCAGGGCGAAGATGTATCCGCCGGAACCACCCAGGAACTGCAAGGAGCCGTCGGACTTGATATGAAACGAGAAGTACTGGTTTGCAGCCGCCGTGCCATCGGAACATGCTAGGTAGTAAACGGTGGCCTGGCTGTAATCGACCTGAGTTCCATGCTCGTCGTTCTGGAAACAGGCGCTTGTCTGATAGTTCCAGGTGTTGACCGAACTCGATTTGCTCAGCGATCCATTCGAATGAATCGAATAGCTGATGAGGTTTTGGCTATAGTCCGCGCCAAAGAGGAAGTTCTTCGTGACGGACATGTGCGCAATCCCGGCAAACGGGAACGGCGATCCGGTGACGCTGGTGATCCTGCCGTCAGCCCAAGCTTTGTAGGCGTGAATGTAGTGGGAACTAGAGACGTAGATGTAGGCGACCGGGAGACTAGTGTCGATGGTGGAGGTGGACGTACCGCTGGTAGTTGCGACCTGGGCTAAAGCGGCCTCTGCACACAGCGAGAAGACAAGGCTGACAAGGATTCTGTGGCCCATAGGTTCTCCTCTGAATTCAACAAGCCGGAATGAAGGAGGATCGAGGAGAGTACCGGGTTCTGCGTTAGATGTGCCCATCATCCTGGGAAGATGCCCGGAGGACCCTTCAGACAGCGGTTCAGGTTGTAAGTGAATGACCACTCGGACAAACAAGTCTGGTTTGTTCGCGACGCAGCCCCATAATCCAAAGGTGCGCAGAGCTAACGTCCCTGACCAATCCTCCGATTTGCCGGGGCCGGAGAGTCCCCCTTGGCGGTCTGCAACCCGACGACAACGAACGAGGCATTGGGACAGAAGATGGATGGCGTGCGTTATAGATTCTCTTAGGCGAAGAACACCCTCTCGGGGACGATGATCTAGTCGGCCATGACGGGGAATTTTGGACAGGGCCCAATTCTATGCGCAAGAATGTCATGTTGCATCTGGCGCACGCAGGTGTATAAGGGTTCCCTCGCTTTGCGGTCCACTAGAACAGTCGCCATGGCGACAGGAGGGAATTTGATGAAACATTTACTACTAGTGTCGGGAACAGTGGCTCTGATGCTTGCTTTCGTACCGGGTGGAAGTGCGCAAGACCTGGATGGTGCGAGCAGCGGCAAGTCAGTTTTGTATGTGGCTGCTCAAAATGCGAAATTCGACCAATCTCCAATGCCCGGCGTTTCGATGGCCATCATCTGGGGTGACCCCGCACTGGGCGCGCATGCGACATTCACAAAGTTTGCGCCGGGACACGACTCGGGCATGCACTCTCATACCAACGATCTCTGGATTGTCGTGATTAAGGGAGCCTATCTCTATAAGGATGAAGATGGTGAGAAGCGCGTCGGGCCTGGAGATTTCATCCGAGTCCCAGGCGGTCGCAAGCATTGGAGCGGAGGCGACAAGAAAGAAGGAGCGCTCTTTTATGAAGAGGGTGGGAGCAAGTTCGACCTTATCCCGGCTAAATGACGTACAGCCTAACAGAGCTGTTCCGTCGAGTTTGGGTCCTGCAAACGGCAATACGGCAGAATTACTTCCGTATTGCCGACGACTCTCAAAACACATCGAGCGACACTGGGACAGCTTGAGGCCATCGGGCAGAAACTGCGTTCAAAGCTTCGATGTTGTTAATCGGAAACGCGACAGGCCAAAGATATCGAATACAGGATATTTTGAGCCTGGCTAAAGCGATTAACCGATGTTCTTAAGACGCCATCGTATTGGTCGTGTGTTTATCGAACTCCCCTGAGTTTGAAGAGTCATCTGAGCTCTCCAGAAGCCCCAATTGGGATGTTGCAAATTCTCTGGGCAAAGAGCATCATCAGCTGGTTCGAGCTCCTCTCTGCACAGAGTTGATGGGCTGCCTGCATTTCAGCGTACAGAGGCACTGCCTTTTCAGATTATTTCCGAACGGATCCTCTCCGCCGTTCTCTCGGTGAGATCGATTTGCGGTTCCCCGCCGCCCCTTTGCCGGCTCGCACCAACAGCCGCGAAAGAGATCAGGAGACTCCAATGTCACTCAGGAATAAGGTTGCGTGGCTGTTGCATGGCGAAACGTTTCATACCGGACGATTTGCCGTAAGGGGGCTTAAGCGAAAATTCGCTGATGAGCAGCTGCAAAGGTCTTTTGCTATCGCCAAGTGTCCCCTCAGCACGAATCCGAGGGTCGAGACAATCAATTGCCGAAGATGGAGGTTGGGCGATGCCAATAGGGCCTATTTGATCAAGGATGTTGGCGATCGTCTGGCGATCACACGAGAGAGGGTCCCGTCTGTCTGCCGAATTGCTGAGTTCTTTGCATTTCAGGCGAGACCGAGGTTCTTTGCTTGCCGGTGGCGTTTGCAACAGGCAAGTCTGCAGTGCCTTTGGACAGCTGAGAAACATCTGCGTGACAGGCCACGACAGCTCATGGTGAACATCGGTGCGGGTAGCTGGTACGTTCCCAACTGGAAGACAATGGATCTCCGCGGACCGTGGTACAACTTCTATCTGCCAGGATTCATTGACTTCAATTACGATTTGACCAGTAACGAACCGTTCCCGTTTGGCGACGAACATGTACATCTCTTTTATTGCGAACACGTCATAGAACATCTTCACAACAGGTGCTGTGAACATCTTTTCCAGGAAGCGCTCCGCTGTCTCGAACCCGGAGGAGGTTTAAGAATCGTCGTGCCGGACGCGGACCTGCTCTATGATCGGCTGCGCAACCGTGACGCCGAGTTTTACAAGAGCTGGATGGATCGCGATAATTCCAGCCTCGAGGAGGCTTTTTGCACCCTGGTGGCACAATCGAGAGATCTCGATAAGGCCGATATGGATCAAAGGCTTGCGACGATGGCAGAAGATGAATTCCTGGACTGGTGCGAGCAGGGATTGAACTACGACGCGAAAAGAGCGGGAGAGCACATAAACTGGTTTAACTTCCAGAAGCTAGCTCGAATGCTGAAAGAAGCGGGCTTTGGTAATGTTTGTCGAACCAATCCTCAGGAAAGCCGATTCTGCGAAGCGCGAGGACCTTCCTTTGATACGCGTCCCTGGTACTCGTTGCATGTCGACTGTGCGAAGAGCTGAAGGCCGACCTTCAGAGGTGTTTTGCGGTTTGCAAAATGGAGCCTCGTCCAACAACAGCCTGTGCAGATTTCGCCTGTTCGGAGTTCCCAGATCGTCTTTTTTGATCGCGACCTCTGCCAGGGCGCATAGGCGTGCGCATTGTCTCATCGTCCACACTCTTCGGCCGATCGGGGGGACGTTTTCGCCGCTCCTGAAGAGTGAGGTCGTCTCAGCCGGTTTTCAGACCACATGATTCTCATTTTTTCTCCCCTACGACAATCGAACGTTGCGTTCTGCCTGGATCGGTTCGATGTTCTGCCCTCACCTCACTCGACATGGTAGATCTTGAGGTCGCCACAGTTCTGCTGTTCGATTAGCCAGCCAGGCAAAGGCCTTGGCAGCGCGATATCTGTACCGGGAGCGGCAACCAGCCATTGAACCTGCCATGTTCTGGCAATGGCGCGCACCTTTTGCGGATCATTCGTAGTGAAAAGCGAGTCGTTGTCGCGAAGCAAAGCATTGAACCAGGGAAGAGACTTTTCGCCTCGCGCCAAGTAGCCCTCCAGAAGGACTGGACGTTCAGATAAAGCGGAGTAACCGTAGGAATGCTCCGAAGGCCATTGAAGGGTATCCCCACGGAGGGAGTGTTTGTTCGTTGCAAACCGATCACCAGGCGGCATGAGCTTGCCGAGGCGATGTAGGCCCTGCACTACGCCACGGCTGTAAACGATATCTGTCCTCGATCCTTCCGCGGTGTATCTGAACCAGGTCGTGATCCAGGCAAAGACGCCGACCAGAAGACACATCATTAGAACGGCAGAGCCGACACTCGCAAAATGAGAGTTGCGCCTCATGCGCGACGATATCGCGATGAGCGTTGCCAGTAATAGAAACGCCAGGAGAAGCTTGTCGCGGAAGAGTAAGATCCCTGTCTGATGGTGGGTTGACAGAGCCACAATGACGATCAAACTTCCGCAGGCGCACAGCACGGCGACGCCCTTGATTGAGATTCTCAGCCAGTCTGAAATCAACCGGGATCGCGGTGCTCCTTGCCAGCTCTCAGGGGTTAACCGTGAGAAGGCAAAAATGCTGAGCATAGATTGCAGGAAATAGATGCCGTAAAGTTCGTTGTTGTCTCTGAAATGGAATGCGAGAGAAAACGCCAGCAATGCGACCAGGCTAAAAAGGACCACTGCCGAGATGGGGTCCTTGAAAGGGCGAACGATCCAGCGGAATGCAATGATCCTGAACCCCAGCCCGGTAACAAACCAGAGCACAAGCGGCCACCACTGCGAAGCCAAATGATCCTTGATCACTGCCTGAGAGTCGGGAGCGTGGCTGTACCCCATCAGCTTCCAGGCCGCCAGGAACAAGCAACACATCAAAAGGATCGGCACCCAGGATCTCAATTGGCCGAGACGTCCCCAAAACAACAGGATGCTCACTGTGCCGAAGCAATAGAGAGCGGCCAGAGAATTAGTAGGGACTGCAAGCGCGGGTAGCAACAGCAATATGGCAACGTCCCAGGTGAGTGAAGGCTCCTTTTCTCTCGCGATCAGGCATAGACCCATGATCACCGTAATGGCACCCAGCCCATGGACCAGCGAATGCCCCATCAGAAAGTGACCGAATGGGCCTGCATCCACAAGCATTCTTGAGTCATTGGATTGGAAGAGAAGGGTCTGGATGCGATGATGGCGAGTCATCAGATCGTTGAAATTCGAGGCAAGGGATCCGTAGAAGAAAAGCCCTACAACGGACATGATGCCGCCGAATCTCGAGTTGGAAGCTTTAAGTGATAGCACTGTGCCAAGCCCAAAGCATGAGAGCACAAGAGCCCAAAGGGAGACGGCCCGCGTGACACGGACCATTGCATCTCCAAGGTTCAGCGAATCAAACCTGGAGATGGCAGCAGCCGGTGCCAAAGGCCCGAAGTGATAAAGAAGTTGGGCAGTGTCTGTCCCCGGAGACCTCGGCGGTCCTTCACTATTCTTGATGCTCGCCGCAATGGCATGGAAGTGTTGCGTTTGCCAGTCACTCCAGCGGAAGCTTCCGTCGTGAAGCTGAACGAGATCGTTCTTCGCTGATGGGACAAAATAAACGGCGCAAATAAGCAATGAAAAGATGACTAGGCTCTTGCCATACGCGACGGTGCTTTTTGCCCAAATAGTGCGGTCTCTCCAAAGGGCCAGTAAGCCCGCTGCAGCCAAGCCAAGCCAAAGTGCCGGAACCCAAACCAAAGAAAGACCCAGTCTAAGCCAGAAGGCACTCAACGCAGAGATTGCAAGAATGCCGGTGCACGGAACGAAAAAGAAGGTCTCGGTGCGAGCCGATCTAGGGCAAACCGCAGCCACAATGCTATAACCCGCTGCGAAAATGAGGATTGCGTATGCGATAAGGTTAAGAGCCGCCCATCCGGCCGCAGCGAACAGTGCGACTGCAATCCATGGCAGAAACGAGACGGCAATGACCATGGAGATGAGGCTTTCGGAACTCGCACTAGCGATATCTCTGATGCGTGGCCCGATGTGAAAATCTTCGATAGTTGCCCGATGCACCTGCATAGGCGACTCCTGAGCTGTTCGCGATCCTACCTTCAGAATTGAAGGCAGTGCAATTTGTTCCATCGCGGTTTGTGCCACGGAAGTCATCAATGGGAGGTGACCCATTCCCAGTGATCCGATTCCCTTTGATCACATAGCTCGGGAACATGGATGGCTAACGGATTTGGACGAAGGCACAGGCAAACGGCCTTGGAGTGCACTTCTTCGGTTGACGCGAATTGAGTTCTGGCCGAATTACCCGCAGCTCGGGTTTTCCACTTTGGCTTGGGTCCGAGTTGCCTTCGACACCCCAGAATGCTGTGGTGGGAGCGGCAAAACATCTGACACCGGCTAGATTTTCAGTATTGCCGTACAATTCTTCCGGGAAGCCGCGTATTCCTTAATCAAGAAGGAAACTCGGACCAAAAACGCGCGATGGTCAAAATGTTCACCTCGATCCTGGGCCCCGACGCAAAACTCCCTGATTTCGGTTTGCTTGTCGTTCTCGTAGTAATCGCCGTTATTGGACTAGCACCCGAGAGTGCATATTTTGTCGTGAAAACACGGATAACGACGACAGACACCGTCAACTGGAACGCGACATATCAAACGATCGATGGGTTCGGAGGCCAGACGTGGATCTACGGCGACAATCTCACCGGATCGAATGCAGACTTGTTTTTCTCTCAAACTGCGGGAATTGGACTTTCAATTGTCCGATCAGCAAATACATGGAACGGATTGATTCCTGACCTTACGACGCTTCAGTCAGCGGTCGCACGCGGAGCCAAGGTGGAACTAGGGTTACAATCTCCGCCTTGTAACTTGAAGCATTCCTATGTCGATTTGGGGGAGTCCTGCATCGGCGCGACCTCGACGATTGGTGCTTCCCTCCCCTCTCCCGTGAAAGCAGGGGATACGCTTGTCATTGCACTCTCCTTTGGCGCTTCGAGCGATGTCGTCACCGGTTGCAGTGACTCCTTGCACAACACTTTCGCGGAAGCCGGGAAAAGCTTCAACACCGCTGAAACGCTTGGCACTTCAGTCTGGTATGCAGCAAACATTGCTGCCGGGACGGATGCTATTACCTGTACCTTTAGCATCCCTACCGCATATAAAGACATCGCGGTGCATGAATATGCAGGCCTCGCGGCATCAACGCCTGTCGACTTGACCGTATCAAATGACACGGGATCCAGCGTCTCCTCAAATTGGACGACAGGGTCCGCGACGACCCATTCTCCAGGAGAGCTTATCTTCGCCGTCTTTCAAGGGAACAGCCAGGGTCAGACGCTTACCCCAGGTCCAGGATTCACAAGGCGTGTGGATAACGGCAGTATTGCGAACTTCACGACGATGGATGCGGTGCAGACCTCCGCAGGATTGATCGCCGCCACCGCATCATCGTCGAAAGCCGACCAGCAATCGAACGTGATGGTGGCGTTTAAGCCTGCAGTTACGTCATCTCGCACCCCACCCAGTGTGAGCATCATCCAGACCGCAAACAATACCACCGAGGCCGGTGAACCTGGTTCATCCGACGGCAGTAAGGCCTCTCCTGCATTTGATGATGGGGCGGTAGGATCGAACGGTAATTGCTTTACGAGCACGCTTCCATTGGACGGTAGTGGTGGAGCATACCAGCAGTACGCGAATTATATTGTTAATCTGATCAACACCTACCAAAAGCCGCCGAACAACGTTCCGATCGCTTATCTGGATGTGCAGAATGAACCAACGTTGAGCGGCGGTGCTCTCGCAGGTGGTGTTGGAACATGTATTTGGGGATCGGGTACTCAATTCCAGGATTTCATTCAGAATTATTTGGGGCCTGCGCTTTCCGCAGCCGGATTACATCCCGCCCTGATGCTCGCGAGCAATTCGCAATGGTTCTCCCCTGATTACACCGCTGCGTGCCTCAGCAATTCCTCATGCGCCCGATACGTAGCGATCGCGGCCGGACATGGCTATCCTTACCCTGCGAGGGCGAGCGCATATGTTCTTGGTACCACTGGAGGGAAGCGTCTCTGGCTTAGCGAGACTTCGGATGCCAGTAGTTGGGATCCCTCGATCACCAACGCTCTTAAAATGGCCCTGAACATGCATCAATTCTTTACCGTCGCAAACGTAAGCGCCTATGAATGGTGGGAGTTGGCTCATCCTTCTTCGCAGGGGAACTATGGGTTAACCGATCAGTCCTATAACCCCGCAAAGCGGTTATATGCAACTGGGAACTGGAGCAAATTTGTCCGCCCGGGATGGGTGAGGATGGATGCGAACGCGAGCCCGGCGCGCGGCATCTTCGTTTCCGCGTTCAAGGATCCTTCAACGGGCGCGTTCGCAATCGTGGCCATTAACCAGAAGGGCTCCGCGAAAAGTATCAACTTCTCAATGAACGGCTTTACTGCAGGCAGTATTACCCCCTGGATCACATCGGCATCGTATAACCTTACTGCGCAAGAAGCCTTCTTTGCGGGGAGTTCCTTCTCCTACAATCTTCCAGGACAAAGCGTGACGACGTTTGTGGGAAAGAATGGAAGTGGAAGCGTTCCTTCTCGCGATACCACCCCGCGCTCAGTCCACATGGATCTCCAGGCCTCTGCTATCTCCACAAGCCAGATCAATCTCTCCTGGACTGCCTCAACGGACAATGTAGGCGTCATGGGATACAAGGTAAACAGAAATGAATCTCAGGTAGGGACCTCTGCAACGAACTCGGCGTCGTGTCAAATGCTGGATTCTGTTGGAAAGCGCCATGAAGGCACCCCGCGTAAAGGAGTTTGGTGGTGAGATGCAAAGAGGCTCTGCAACTATCGCCTCACGCCACTGACTCTACCTCTAGACAACGAAAAACCGACCTTAGGTTTCCGTTCTGGAGTCAGAGCGGTCGGCTTCTCGCCTGCATGTCGTCTAGAAACCCCGGGGGAACTGCTGGCTTGCATCCTTCAAGGGGCGAAATGGATGGTCTCATCTGCATTTCGCACGGTATGTGATTTGCGTCGCGTCACGCTCTCAGAGCGCGTGAGAGTCTATCTCCACGGTCATTCTCAACAGATCGAATTCGGAATGCAGTGAACGGCTTCCCATTCCAGCCCTCTGCAATTCTGGAACGCAGGTTGCAGAGGGTTTCCTTCTCTATCTGAGGCTGAGCGAGGATTCAAGTATCCCTTTCTATTCGCGAGGCTGTACTCATTCAAGGCGTCAAAGGAATGAACCTCGAGGCGCAATGCTCTCGTGAGAGCCGTCAGGTCTCATTACCCAAGCTCGACGTTTGGAAGACGTAAAAGCTGATATCACTCACGCACCAACTGAGCTTCCCCTCAGACATTATGAAGTCAGCATTGAAGGACGCGAGATGCAAGTCAGCAAAACGTCGCAAGGCTGGATCTCGGAGCAGGTGTGATGAGCAGAACCGAGTTGAAGATTGAGTACGACGCTCAAATGAAACCGATCAGAGCGATATGCAACGGATGCGGGGAGAAAATGCCGTTCCCCCCCGGCCGGCCTGCAGAACGCCGCTGACATCATTGTCTGGTTCTCAAATAGGTACCTTGAGCCCCGGAAGCTGAAACATTCGAATGGCGACCGAAGGCGATTGCCTAGAGACTAGCGCCCGAGCAATGGGCAGGACCTGAACGAAAGTTTTCTTGAGTTGTTACCAAACTCCAAGATATTGTCTTGCTTACTAACCTAGAGCACGAAAGTTGCCCTGGGGGACCGAGCCTCGGGGGATGGTCTTGGTTCTCCCCCCTTTCGTGTCTACAATGTTGAAGGTTGCAGATGGCCTGTATTGCCTACAAACGGCTTGTCACACAGTGGATGATCGTCGTTGACTGCCCACACGCGGAACAGGCAGCAGTGGCTGCCTACTGGGAAGCAATAGAGCACCGTACCCAGTGTGAAACGTGTAGAGACGAGTGCGTTGTAAACGGCAGCTTCGGTCTTTACTACCTGCTCACTCCGAAAAAGCAACTACGACGAAGCTCGATCTGATCAGCAACTACTGCCCCTCTTTGATGACCTGCCGTTTGGCCCATCTTGAACGCTGATTTCGATGGTGCTTGATAATCTACGATCCCTCATCGCTCGGTTCATCTCATCACCAACCAACCCGAGCATGACGCCAGGCGGCAAAGATGGACGTTAGGAACAGCGATCTGAACCGGTTAGGCATTGGTTCTCCGTTTGTTCATCACTTCTGAGCCTTCTGCTTTGCCCACCTCTTGCGCTGCCCCTCCGCAATTCTGGCACGTGCCCCTGCGCTCAACGTCCGTCGGTTCGCCTTCGGCTCAAGTATCATCCGCACGGTCTTTTCTGCTACGGCCAGCGTGATGAACTGATTTAGAGACATACCTTCCTTTTTCGCCCCTTCGATGGCTTGCAGCCGCGTTGACGCGGGCAGCCGCAATGCAAAACTAGTAGGTCCGTGTGTCATATGACCGGTCGAACGTCAACCTGAGGTGAGAGAAGAACACATAGCAATGGCTTATTCCAATAACAGGTGCTCTTCACCGTAGTGTGCTACCTCGGTTCAATATCGCGCATTCATTTTTGGTACCGCAATCCCACGTCGGCAAAGGCAGGTGACTAAGGTTACGGGCGTCTAAAAATGCATGTAAATAAACCGCAGCTCCATGGATTCATACAGGCATATGGACGCATGTTCACGCGGGAATCGGCGACAGAAGCGTGTCAGAAGCTAGGCAGCGGCTTGCCCCTGCCTACCGATGAGGAATGGGGCAATCGTCTCGGAGTTGCTCTTCAGGGCCCAGTACGTCCTCGGATGAGCCGAACCGGAGGTGCCCCCAAGACAACGTTTTCTGGGACGGAGCCTCAATTTTGGGATCGTTGCCGGTGTGCGCAGATTCCTTTGGTAATTCGGATCGGCGGAGAACTGATCGAGGCGCTTAATGCTATCTTCAGAAACCCCAATGATCGTCGCACCGGCTGCGCTGAACCGCTCCTTATGCTCAGCGGAACGGTGTTCGCAATCTTTCCACACTGGCCGAATTCCCATTCCAAATCGCGTTTTGAAACTCTGCCAAACCTCGAGCCGCATGCTTTCAACGTTCTGCCCTCCGTCGAATAAGCAGGAAGAACACTGGCACGAGGATCAGAACATGAATGGTGGAAGTAATCATGCCGCCTACAATGGGGGCTGCAATTGGTCTCATCACATCGGAACCAATCCCCGTTTCCCATAGGATTGGGGCGAGGCTTAGAATGACCGCTGTTACTGTCATCAGCTTGGGGCGAAGCCGCTGCACAGCGCCGTCAATCACCGCCTGCTCGAGATCCGCTTCTGATCGCAGCGCGCCTTTCGCAAGACGTTCCGCGTACGCCTCGTGCAGATAAACCACCATCACCACGCCGGTTTCCACGGCGATCCCAAACAGCGCGATGTAGCCGACCCATACCGCCACACTGAAGTTATAGCCCATGATCCATTGCAGCAACAGACCGCCCGACATCGCATACAGCGTGGGAAAGATCAGCACGGCCGCCTCGATTGCCGACTTGAAGACCATGTAGAGCAACAGAAAGATCACAAAGAACACGATGGGTACAATTATCTTCAAGCGCTGTTTCGCTCTTGTTTGGAACTCGTACTCTCCCGCCCACCGCCACGTATATCCGGCGGGGATTGCAACAGTGGTCGCGATCAACTTCTGTGCCCGATTTACGTATCCTCCGTAATCGTTCGTCTTCGGGCTGAGATAAACGTATCCGGTCAACTGTCCTTCTTCATCGCGAATCATCGCCGGTCCACGCGAATACGAAACCCGGGCAACGGTGTTCAACGGAATCTGTTCTCCCGTTGGTGTCGCGATCAACGCCCGCTGCACTGCATTCGGGGTATCCCGCGAACCGCGCTCGTACCGAACAGCGACGGGGAACCTCTGGCGGCCCTCAATGTTCTCGGTGACATTCATGCCACCAACTTCTGACGACACTACTCTCTGGACGTCTGCCACGGTCAATCCATAGCGCGCCGCAGCCGGGCGGTCTACATCTACGTTCAGGTAAAAGCCCTGTGAGACGCGCTCAGCGAATGCCGAGCCGGTCTCCGGCATAGTCGAAAGCGTCTGCTGCATTTTTGCGCCGATGTTCTCAATGGTGGCAAGATTCGGTCCCTGGATCTTGATGCCTACCGCTGTTTTGATCCCGGTCAGTTCCATGTCCAGCCTGTTCTGCACGGGCATGGTCCACGTATTCGTCAGGCCAGGGAATTGCAGCTTTTCATCCATCTGCTGAATGAGTTTCTGGTGTGTCATTCCGAGGCGCCACTGTTCGCGCGGTTTCAGCATGATGGTGGTGTCATACATGTCCAGCGGCGCGTTGTCGGTTGCCGAATCCGATCGTCCCACCGCGCCAAAGACGCTCGCTACTTCGGGGAATGTCTTGATGATCCGATCCTGTTCCTGCATTAAAGCTGCGGCCTGGGTGATGGAGATTCCGGGTAGCGCGCTGGGCATGTAAAGCGCTGAGCCTTCATAGAGCGCGGGCATAAATTGACTGCCCAACTTGGAATAAAGAGGAACCGTCACGGCGAGGAAGATGAGATTCAGCGCGACCACGGTCTTCCAGTGCCGCAGGCACCAGCGCAACACGGGCAGGTACATGGCTTGAGTGATGCGCGCGGCGGGATTGCGCGACTCGGGCCTCATTTTTCCCCGCAGGAATAGCGGCATCAGGGCCGGAACAAGCGTGATCGACAGCAGTGATGAGAAGATCAGCGCCAGCGTCTTCGTCCAGGCCAAGGGCCTGAACATGCGCCCCTCCTGCGCTTCCAACAGAAACACGGGCAGGAACGATACCACAATGATGATGAGCGAATAGAAGAGGGCAGGCCCCACTTGCTGCGCAGCGCCAATGAGCAGGAGTTCGCGCGTGGACTTACCGACCACATCGTTGCGCTCGGCCAAGCTCCGATAGCCGTTCTCAACCATCACAATGGCTGCGTCAATCAGGACGCCGATGGCCAGTGCAAGGCCGCCCAGCGACATGATGTTCGAGCTCACATGGAGAAAGTACATCGGAACAAATGCCGCCAATACTGCTATTGGCAATGTGAGGATCGGTACGAGAGCGGAACGGAAATGAAATAGGAATGCAACGCTGACGAAGCTCACGATGATCGCTTCAGCAATCAGGTCGCGCTTCAGCGTATGGATGGATTCGTTGATCAACCACGACCGGTCATACGCATTCACGATCTCCACGCCTGCCGGCAGCGAAGGCGCAATTTCCTTGAACCTGGCTTTCACGGCGTCAATCACCTTCAAAGCATTCAAGCCGTAGCGCATTACGACAATGCCGCCAACGGTTTCGCCGCGTCCCTGCCAATCCACGGCGCCGCGACGAACATCCGGCCCAAACGACACCCTGCCCAAATCCTTCACGAGTACGGGCGTGCCATTCTTGGTCGCCACAGGAACGTTCTCTAAATCGGCAAGGGTTTTGAAATACCCAAGGCCGCGCACCATGTATTCGGCGCCGTTCATCTCCAGCACGTCACCGCCCACTTCGTTCGTGCTCTGCCGCACCCGCTCTGTCACCTGCTGGGCGGGAATTCCGTAAGAGAACAGCTTTGCCGGATCGAGATTCACCTGGTACTGCCGGACAAAGCCGCCTATGCTCGCGACCTCAGCAACACCGGGAACAGTCTGCAGTTGATACCGTAAATACCAGTCCTGCAGAGCGCGAAGATCGGCCAGGCTATGGGTATGAGAGCGGTCCACCAGCGCATACTCAAATACCCATCCGGCGCCCGTCGCATCCGGCCCGATCGCGGGATGCGCATCTTGCGGCAGCTTACCGGCAATCTGCTGCAGGTACTCCGTCACCCGCGACCGCGCCCA
>Ga0207694_10001255_pt1 | contig 21930 bp, 17 predicted proteins | sample KBSC34metaG_FD_184353 | JGI IMG/M metagenome (GOLD analysis project Ga0207694, IMG submission 184353) | Corn rhizosphere microbial communities from Kellogg Biological Station, Michigan, USA - KBS C3-4 metaG (SPAdes) (version 2) | ecosystem: Host-associated > Plants > Roots > Rhizosphere > Soil... | reverse complement strand
GGGCTCTGAGTCGCGCTCGCGCACGGGCTCTGCGTCGGGCTCGGGTGCAGCGGCTGGTACCGTTGCCACAGCTCCGGCGTCTTCTCCTGCCGATGCGCCGCGAATGGTGAGACCCGAGAGATCGATATTCTCTGCTGCGGCATCCTTGGTACGGCGCAGCGCTTCCTGTAGAAGAAGCGCGATGCGCGTCACGTCAGCCGAGAGCACGAGACCGACTGCGGCTACGGCCATGAGTATGATGATCGCGCCCCATACGCCGAATGCAGATGAGGCGAGACTGCCGACATACATTCCCGCGGTGCCACCCCACTGGCTCGTCGCGAGTCCGAGAAGTCCGAGAAACGATATGAGCATGAGGAGGAGGCCCGACGCCGCCATCCACTCGACGAACGCGCGGTCGAGCATCAGCATCAGGCCGATGGCGATGACTACGACCGGCAGGAGGTACGCCGCCGCGCCGAGGAACCCGAAGGCGTACGAGAACAAGACGAATCCGATTGGGCCGCCCAAGGTAAGTGGCTGGAGCGAGATAAGGAGGATGAGGCCGAAGGCGATCAGGACTATGGAGCCGGTCCATTTGATCGCGGCTCGGTATTTCTCCGGCTCTTTGTCCTTCTTGCGTTTCCTCTCGTTCTTTTCTTTAGCCATTTATTCACTATTTTATCATGGCGCGCGCGAGGCAAATCGCGACTGGTAAAAGTCAATCTTGCACACCAGAGTAAAGGACATATACTTGGAGCTACAGACTCATCTTCTAAGACAAATCGGACAATATTATGGAAGATAAAGGACATGCTGCAAAGAATAAATCCCTCTCAAAAGAGGTAGATTTTGGCGGGTTTGTCCTAGAAAAAAGCATATTTTCTAACGTATTTGATAAAGACATACGGCGCGTATACATCTATAAGAAGGTAGAGCGCCTGGCCCGAGCGATGCATATGGTGGGACCGGCATTCGGACACCGTGGTGCGCTGCGCGATCGTGCTGATCTCGTCGCCGTGGCACTTGTGGATGCGGCAGTGCTCCCGCCGCGGGAAGCAAGGGAGGCGCTCTCACGTGAACTTCTCGCGCTCTCGAGCCTCCTTTCTCTCGCGCGCACGGGCGGTACGCTCTCTAGCATGAATGCCGATGTCATCGGCCGCGAAGTGCACCTACTCCTCGAGGAAGTGGCGAGCTACGAAGAGCCTCGGGTATCGCTCGGCGACACGCCCTCTCTCGCGGAGATTTCTAAGGCGACGCCGCGGGAAGAAATACACGCAGCGCGCCGAGAACCAGCGCGCGTTCCCGAGCGCAAAGCCATCGCGGCACCGGCAGTGCAAGATAAAGGACATGTATCGGACAATCTCCCGCGCTCCTCGAGGAAGGAAGCGGTGCTTGATGTCCTTAAGACTAAGGGCCCGTCCTATATAAAGGACATCTCGAGCGTCATCCGGGGCGTGAGCGAGAAGACCATCCAGCGTGAACTCCAGGCCCTGGTTGGGGAGGGAAGCGTGAAGCGCGAAGGTGAGCGCCGATGGACAAAATACTCAGTAAATTCCTAATTGACCGGAGGCACTATATAGGGTAGGGTGCAGAGGTGGGAACGAAGAGCAGGCAGGAACTATAAAAGGGCCGATCCGCCATATGGCGGGCGGCCCGACTTTGGTTCCTGCCTTTAACGTTATCCACATGAAATCTGGGGGATAATGGCCTATATGGCCGGTATACTCTAGGGCATACCGCAGGGGGAGTTTTTCTCCTGCGGGGGTCATTGAAAACAGCATACCGATCATGTTTTCTCGCGGCTGTAATATGCCGCGCGCATAACCGTCTGCGAATAGTGACGGATGAAAGAAACGGATGATCCTCCCTTCATGGAAGCTCCACGGAAATGATTTATATTTGCCAGCTAGCCGATGGGTCGCGAGTCGATACAGCGACCTGTCGGGTAGTGTGAAAGTGCGAACTCAAAATTACAAAAAGGGCGTAGGGAACGGGAGACCCTTTATTAGTTTTCTCCTGCTCCTTACGCCTCTTCAATCACACATTAATTAAATCTATGAGTATTACGAACAACAACGCGGTTGCAAAGGTTGCAGCAGCAGTTGCTGGCGCAGGACTCGTTCTCTCGTCGTTTGCTTTCGTTGCTCCGGCACAGGCAGACACGACGAGCGACCTCCAGGCCCAGATCAACGCGCTCCTCGCACAGATTGCATCGCTTCAGGGACAGCTCGGCGGTTCGAGCTCCGCTATGGCCCAGTTCACTCGCGACCTCACCATCGGTTCTACCGGTGCTGACGTTACCGAGCTCCAGACCTGGCTCATCAGCAAGGGTTACTCGATCCCGGCAGGCGCAACTGGATACTTCGGTGTCCAGACGCAGGCAGCAGTTGCAGCCTTCCAGGCAGCAAACGGCATCACGCCAGCAGCTGGTTACTTCGGTCCTATCACCCGCGCAAAGGTGAACGCTATGCTTTCGGCTGGCGGCACCACCACGGGTGGCGGTACGACGGGCGGCTCGACGCTTTCGGGCGGCGAGGCAACTCTCTCGAACTACCAGCTCACCACGGGTGACACTGTCTCCGAGGGTGACACGGGCGTCGAACTCGCAACCGCGAAGTTCGATGTTAAGGGCGGCGACATCAATGTCGGCCGTGTCCGTGTCGAAGTCCAGGAGTCCTCGACCAACAGCGCAAGCAATGATCCTTGGCTCTACTTCGACAAGCTCTACGTCTACGACGGCACGACCAAGGTCGGCTCCGTTGATGTAAGCTCCCGCGATGCGTGGGATGACAACTCTGACGACGGCGACCATGCTGGTTCCGGCGACGTCTACTCGGTAGACGTCCCGACCAGCGACGTCGTGAAGGAAGGCGACACCGCTATGCTCACGATCAAGGCCGACGCTCAGAACACCATCGACACTCAGAATGAGAGCCAGGTGTTCAAGCTCGACATCCCTGACCAGGGTATCCGCGCAGTTGATGCTGCAGGTATCCAGGAGTACGAGGGTGATACGGGCGACACGGTATCGGTTGACTTCAACGGCAACACCGCAGGCAAGCTTACGGTCTCCGAGGATTCGGATGATCCGGATGCAGGCGTGCTCGTCGCTGACGACAACCAGTCGACTAACGACCTCACGGTCTTCAAGTTCGACATCAAGAACACCCAGGACGGCAGCTCGCTCATCGACAGCATCGTCGCAAGCGTAGCTACTACGACGGCAGCAGGCAGCCCGGCATCTGATATCACTGATATTCTCCGCCGCGCTACCCTCACCCTCGATGGCCACGACTACGACGGCGACATCAACACCAACAACACCATCACGTTCAATCTCAACAATGACAACGTGGTTGTGAACGGTAATGATTCGATGACGGGTACGATCACTGTCGACCTCGCGTCGCAGTCTGGTCACTACTCGGCAACGGGTGAGTCCCTCACGTTCTCGATCAACGGTTCGTCCCAGGTCACGGCCGAGGGCGAGCAGAATGGTCAGAGCACGACGGTCTCTGGTACGGCTTCGGGCAACAAGCAGTCGATCGCTCTCAATGGTGGTATCACCGTTGCCGGCAACGACATGTCGACCGACCTTACCTACAACAGCCAGACCCCGGCTTCGAGCTACGGAACCTTCACGCTCAAGTTCGATGTCACGGCAGTTGGCGATGACGTCTACGTTCCGAAGGGCATTGGTACGACCAATGCTGTCGGCGGAGGACTCTTCACCAACAACCAGGCATCGACCACTTACGACGGCGTGATCGTACAGACCGACATGGATGCATCGACTACGTCGAGCACCGTGACGGCCTCCCTCACCTCGACGGCTGACTCTGACAACTCCAACTTCTACGTTATCCACGCTGGCGACACGGAGACCTTCACCGCTACGGTGACGATCGATCCGACCGCTACGGGTGACTTCGAGGTCGGTGTTGACGCAGTCCGCTTCAGCACGGTTGACGGCAACCTGAACAACCTCCAGACCCTGGATGTTGATCAGACCGACAGCCAGTTCCACACTGATCCGCTCCACATCCCGAACTCCTAATCTGGCTTTGAGGGCAACCTCAATCCGGGTTAGCTAGGGAAGTGTAGGACCAAGGTGGTTCAGCAAAACCCCCGCGCAAGCGGGGGTTTTGCGTTTTCTTGTCCACACCTGCCGTAAGAGGGGAGAGCCCGAGAAGTCTATACTTACTAGCGAGGCGTCTGATTAAGACCGCTCTCCTTACTTACTTATTTCGGCCATCACTTTATGAACAAGACTCGCATAGGCGCTACGCTCGTACTCGCTGCGTTCGCGGTATTCGCCGCAGCGCCGGCACTTGTGTACGCAGACGCAACATTTACTGCAGCGGTAACGGTGGGGAACACGGCCCCGGGCGTAAACGACCAGACCGACGCTACGACGCCTACCCAGGCGAACGTTGCCGAAACAAAGGCGACGCGCACCATCACGGTGAACTCTGTCCCGACGGTTCCGGTGACCCTTACTATCGGCACCTGTGTTATCACGGTAAGTTCTGCCCCTGCGGCCGACGCGGACTGCAGCAACAACAACGCGACCATCGCTACCTCGACCGATACGACCGCGGCTGCTATCGCGGCACGCATCCGCACGTTCACCGGACTCTCCGACACCGGCCACGGCGCGCTCACCATCGGCGGCAGCGGTTCCACGGCAAGCTTCACGACGACCGGCACGGAAACTTCCGCGACGCCGATTACGGCGACGCTTTCGACCGGCAGCGACTTTACCCTCACCACGGTTAACACGACCGGCGTTATCCCGGTCGCGCAGATCAACACGGTCACCATCGGCGGCACCGTGGAAACGGGAGACACCTACACGGTCCACCTCCCGGGTCCGGTAGATGCGAGCTACACGGTGATCTCTTCTGACAACACGACGTCGAAGATCGCTAACGGGCTGCGCACCGCAATCCTTGCGTCTGCCGGATACGGCAGCCAGGCGTTCACCGCGGCGACGAGCACGAACACGGTCGTGTTCACGGCAAAGACCGCAGGCACCGGATTCACCCAGACTTCGGGTACGACCAACTACCCCGGCATCACCGAACAGGCGACGTTCACGCCGAATACCGATGTCGATACCCACCACAATTATCTCATCACCATCAACGGCACGAGCTACAGCGCGAACGCCGGCTCGCTCTCGGACCTTCTTGCGAATCTCCTGAGCGCCGTCAACGCAAGCAGCGCGGTCTCGTGCTCGAACACCGGCTCGGCAGTACTCTGCTCTTCTTCGGTGCAGGGCACGTCGTTCACCGCAGCTGCGGGCGTATCGCTCATCCACTCTTCCGGAAATTCCGGCGGTGGCGGTGGCGGCAGCACGCACACTACGACGACCGTAACCACGACTTCCAATTCAAGCGTGCAGGATCAGATCAACGCTGCACTCGCGAAGGTGAAGGCGCTCCAGGCACAGCTTGGCACCGGCGGAGCCCCCGTCTCTGCGGCGTTCTCGAGCGACCTCACGATCGGATCAAACAGCCTAGATGTGAAGGCGCTCCAGGTCTGGCTCAATAGCCACGGCTTCACCGTCTCGGCATCGGGCGCAGGATCCATGGGGAATGAGACCACCACGTTCGGCGGCCTTACGAAGGCGGCTCTCGCTAAGTTCCAGGCATCGGTCGGCATCAGCCCGGCTGCCGGATACTTCGGCGCGAAGACGCGCGCGTACCTCGCTGCGCATTCTTAGAATCCTAGTCCGTATAAGCAAAGCCCCGCGCAAGCGGGGTTTTGCGTTACCCACAGGCCCCACCGAATCCTCATGAAGCCGGGTATACTGTGTAGGTATTACTCGCCCTTACTCTCGTATACGCATGACTATGATTACTAAGTTCGGAACACGCAGCGCAGCGATTATCGCTGGCGTCGCGCTTTTTGCTGGGTTTGTCCCGCCAGTGTCTGCTGCGGCACCGGTGTGCACCTTCTATCGCGACCTCACCGTCGGGGTAACAGGGAGCGATGTGGTCTGTCTCCAGACGTACCTTATTACGAGCGGATTCTCTATCCCGGCCGGAGCTACCGGGTACTTCGGTTCGCAGACGCAGGGTGCGACCGCAGCATGGCAGGCAGCGCACGGCGTCACTCCGCCGGCCGGCTACTTCGGTCCTATCTCGCGCGCTGAGTACGCAACGCTCGTCGCGGGCGGAAGCGGGGGAGGGAATGGCGGAGGCGGCAGCGGTGCGGCCACGCTCTCCAATTTCAACCTCGTGAGCGAGGACAGTAACGTGAAAGAGAACGAAACGAACGACGAAATCGCGCGTGCCCAGTTCACCGTGAACGGCGGGAACGTATCGGTGAGCCGAGTGGACCTCGAGTTCCAGGCCGGCGATACCAGTGAAAGCGTGCAGCCGTGGGATTACTTCAGAAGCGTCGCCATCTATGACGGCAGCAACCGCATCGGCAGCGTGACGGCGAGCGACGAGAGCGACTGGACCAAGAACGGCGGTACGGGTAGCCGTCCGACCTACCTCATCTCGGTGGACGTAAACGATACCATCACGGGTGGCAGGAGCGCGGCACTCAGTGTGCAGCTCAATACGCTCAACTCGATAGACAACGGCAACAATGGTCAGGAATTCACTGTCGACGTGCCGGACCAGGGAATCCACGCGACCGACTCGAGGAATACCCAGCTACGCGCCGGCGACGACCGCGACACGGTGTCGTTCCATGTAAACGGAGGGAACGGCGGCGTGAATGCAAAGGGTACCGGCGACACGGCGGTACTCCAGTACGATGAGAGCAATACGTCGCATAGCTACGGCACCTTCACGCTCAAGTTCGACATAACCGCGAACGGCAGCGATGTCTATGTCCCGCACTCGATAAGCACCGATCCGGGCTCTTCTGCAGGCGTCATCTACGATCCGGATATGGATGACTCGGCGACAGGCGACGTGTCTGCTTCGCTCACGTCGAGCGCAGACACCGACAGCGGTTCGTACGTCATACACGAAGGCGACACCGAGCACTTTACGGCGACCATCACGATAGACCCGTCCTCAGCGGGGTACTACCAGGTCGGCCTCTCGGCGCTCCAGTTCTCGCTGCGACTGAACGGCCAGCTGACCGAGCTCAACGTCGACCAGAACAACAGCCAGTACCACACCGATCCGCTCTACATCCCTAACTAAAGGAGTAGAAGGGAAGGGAGAGAAACGGCGCCCGGAGGGCGCCGTTTCGTATAGTTGCTATAAAGCGTAACAGTGGTATAGTGTCTCCGTTACCTAATCTAATCAACTCGCATGAAGCAATTCCTTTCGCATGTTAAGAACCGCGCTGCCACCGCCGTGATGGTGCTGACGCTCGCGGGTGCTGGCGTCGGGTTCGCACCGCTTGCCCACGCTAGTACGAACTCTGACCTCGAGGCTCAGATCCAGCAGCTGCTTGCGCTCGTCGCGCAACTCCAGGCCGAACTCGGGCAGGGCGGAGGTACTTCGGGCGTCGGATGCTCGTTCACGCGCGACCTCGGCTTCGGCATGAGCGGTTCGGACGTGGCGTGCCTCCAGAACTACCTCATCACGAGCGGGTACTCTATTCCGGCAGGACCGACCGGCAGCTTCTTCAGTCAGACGCAGACTGCGGTCGCTATCTGGCAGGCAGCGCACGGCATCCAGCCGGCCAACGGCTACTTCAGCGCTACCAGCCGCAGCGAATACCAGACGCTCGTCTCCGGCGGCAATGGCGATAACGGCGGAAACGGGAACGGCGGCGGGAACAACAACGACGGCCATCTCCACGGCGGTCAGGCTTCGCTCGACGACTACAACCTCGTGAGCGACGAAGAGACGCTCCGCGAAGGCGAGAGCAATCGCGATATCGCGAACATCCGCTTCCGCCCGAATGGCGGCGATGTACAGGTAGACACGATCGCGCTCCAGTTCCAGGCGAATGACAGCGACCTCTCCGTGCAGCCGTGGGACTACTTCGATTCGATCATTATCTTCGACACCGACAACGACGAGAAGCTCGATACCGAGAGCGTGGGCAACTCGAGCGACTGGGATAAGGTCGAGGGAGGCAACACGCCGACCTACGAGATCGACTTCAAGCACCTGAACGACATCATCCGCGAGGACGACAGCGCGCACCTCGAGATACTCATCTCGGCCGACAACAGCATCAACAACGACGATATCGACCAGCGCTTCGATATGTTCGTGCCGAACAAGGGTCTTACGGCGGAGGACAGTACGGGCCGCAACCATTCGACGGGCGACGACTCCGATACGGTGCAGATCCGCTTCGACAACTAAGTAAGAGGGAAGTGCGAGAAAACACCGGCCGCCCGTAGGGGCGGCCGGTGTTTTGTGCGTGCTATCATTTCCCTCGTGCCGTACTTTCTCCATTTCCTCAAGTTCACCTCCGGGTTCGCCCTCATTCTGGGCGGCGCGCTCCTCGTGCTGCGCGTGGTGTCGGCCGGGTGATTGCAGAGCCCGCTTCGTTCTGGTATTGTCCTCTGGTACGAACCGAAGACAGCAGGCCCCGAAAGGGATAATCCGTCAGGTGGCGGACCTGCCTAGGGAGACCTAAAGGTCGAACCTCTCCTATTTCAGTCGTACGTGCATTAACAAAAACGCTATGGCAATTACCAAAGCAAAGAAGGCAGACATCGTCGCCAAGCTTACGGACGCATTCTCGAAGGCCACTGCGGTGGTGTTCGTGAAGTTCGGCAAGCTCTCGGTGGCAGATACGAGCGCGATGAGGAAGTCTCTCAAGGAGGGCGGCACGCAGTACGTGGTGGCGAAAAAGACGCTCATCCGTCGCGCGCTCGCGACTCGCGGTTTCGAGGGGGAGATCCCCGAACTTCCGGGAGAGATCGCCATCGCCTGGAGCGCAGACGACGCTACGGCGCCGGCGCGCGGTATCTGGGAACACGGCAAGAAGCACAAGGATTCGCTCTCTATCATGGGCGGCGTATTCGAGGGAGCCTACGCAGACGCGGCAAAGATGACGGCAATCGCCACCATCCCGTCGGTACAAGTGCTCCGTGGCATGTTCGTGAACATTATCAACTCTCCGCGCCAGCGCTTCGCGCTTGCGCTCGGTGAGGTAGCTAAACTCAAATAATTTATGAACCAGGATCAGATCATCGACGCAGTCGAGAAGATGACCGTACTCGAGCTCAACACGCTCGTGAAGGCGATCGAGGAGAAGTGGGGGGTCTCGGCGACGGCAGTCGCAGCTGCTCCGGCAGCGGGTGCTGCAGCTGGCGAGGACGCGAAGTCGACCTTCGACGTCGAGCTCACCGACGCAGGCGCAAACAAGATCTCCGTCATCAAGGTGGTGAAGGAGGCGCTCGCGCTCGGCCTCAAGGAGGCGAAGGACATGGTGGACGGCGCTCCGACCATGCTCAAGCAGGGCATGAAGAAGGAGGACGCAGACGAGCTCGCAAAGAAGATTACGGAAGCGGGCGGAAAGGCAACTTTGAAATAAGCGGCCATTCTACTCAGAAAAACGCCCGCAAATGCGGGCGTTTTTCGTATCATATCTGCGGGTTGCGCAAGCGGAAGGCCGGTAGGTACAATGCCCCTACCTTATGGATCCGCTCGGAAAGCTCTTCGGTTCGGCAGCGCGCATAAAGCTCCTGCGGCTCTTCCTATTCAATGACGACTCCGTGTTCACAAGCGCCGACGCCGCTGAGCGCGCGAAGGTCCCTGCGACTGCTGCGCGCCGGGAGATCGGCATGCTCGTATCCGCGGGACTCCTGAAGCGCCGCTCGGGAGGGTACACCGCGAATCCGCGCTTCGAGCACTACCAGCCGCTCGTCGTGTTCCTACGCACGACCACCTCTATCAAGGACACAGACGTAGTGAACCTCTTCAAGAAAGCGGGTGCCACGCGCGCCATCGTGCTCTCCGGCATCTTCACCGGTTCGATAGAGCCGAAGATCGACGTGCTCATCGTGGGCGACCGCCTCGAGGAGCGCAAGATCAAGGCTGCGATACAGACCATCGAAGCAGAGCTCGGCAGGGAACTGCGCTACGCCGCATTCTCGACGCCCGACTTCCGCTACCGTCTCGGCGTCTACGATCGCCTCATCCGCGACGTGATGGACTACCCGCACCGCACCATATTAGACAAGATCGGGCTCTAGAACTGTGTTCCAGTAGGGTATCCACAGACCCCCTCCCGAGGGGGTCTGCCCTTGCTACACTGGGGGTAGCAGGCCTACAACCCCTGCGGGAACTATTACCGATTAACCGTTACGTTACGCAAACCTATGTTTCTTACTACGTGGGCACAAGTGCTCCAGGCTTCATTCGAAAGCCTCCTGTTCGGACTCGTGAACTTCATCCCGAACCTGGTCGTCGCGATCATCATCTTCGTGATCGGCTGGCTCATCGGGGTCGGTATCGGCCGCGTCGTCGCGCAGGTAGTCACCGCACTCAAGATTGACCAGGCGCTCCGCTCCGCGGGTGTCGACCGTGTCGTCGAGCGCGCAGGATTCACCCTCAACTCGGGTGCATTCCTCGGCTTCCTCGTGAAGTGGTTCTTTATCGTCGTCTTCCTCGTCGCAGCGCTCGATGTGCTCCACCTCACCGTGGTCACGTCGTTCCTCACGACGGTGGTGCTCGGCTACCTCCCGCAGGTCATTGCGGCGGTGCTCATACTTCTTGTCGCGGCAGTGATCGCGCAGGCAGCAGAGCGCGTCGTCGCAGGATCCGCTCGCGCAGCGCACCTCACGTCGGCGAACCTCTTGGGTTCGGTGGCGAAGTGGGCTATCTGGGTGTTCGCGATCCTCGCTGCGCTCGACCAGCTCGAAGTCGCACCGGCATTCGTCCAGACGCTCTTCACGGGTGTCATCGTGGCGGTTGCTCTTGCGATCGGTCTCTCGTTCGGCCTCGGCGGCCAGGTGGCTGCTGCGCGCTACATCGAGAAGATCCGCGAGCAGGTGAAGGACTAACGCTCTCGTTCGGTTCTCGCAAAGCGCCCGCTCCCGCGGGCGCTTTGCTTTTGACAACTACTCCTCCTGCGCGTATTACTGCATCGAACAGTAAGGAGGTCTTTCATGTTCCATAATCTGCTTACCTTGCCGGTACTGCTTGTACTCGGTGCCGTTGTCGCTTTTCTCTCTTGGCGGTTCCAGCCGAAAACCACGAAGCTCGATTGGCAGACGCTCGCGACGCTTTTCCGCAATGAGGATGACATCGTCCGGGTACGAATGATGTCCACTCCGGGCGCGGGGAATAGCGCCGACTTCGGCATCATGCTGCAGACGGAGCGCGAGAGCGTGAAGTACTATCGGTCGAGCCGCTCTACCTACTACAACGCGCCCAAGACCGAAGACCGGTTAGTGGAGACGATCGACGTCTATCGCCGCCGCGAGTTCGGCTTCATGGCCACATTCGCGAACGAGCAGTGCATAGAGTTCACTCGAGTGGGCGGGAGCAGCCGGAAGAACCCGGCTTTCCCTCCGGAGGTCGAGACCGTGCTCAAAGCACTGCTGCTGCGCATCCGCGCTCTCGCTGACAAGAAGGCGAGCGCTGCGACGTGAGCAAGACAAAAACGGGCGCCCTTACCGGGTGCCCGTTTGCTTTTGTATAGAAAATAAAAAAACCGATGGCGGGGAAGGGAACCGAATTGTTCCCTCCCGCGCATCAGTCGTTGGTCCCGTTTTAGTCGAGTGCTCTCCAGCATGCGCCGAAGAAGAGTATTGCAGCAGCCGAGAGCGGTACCGCTGCCGGAATTGAAATATCCGACATAAGACCACCGCCGTGCATGTGCTGCAGGGTCACGAATCCAACAATTATGCCGGCCACTGCAGTGCCGATGATCTCGGCGCCACGAATAAATCCCTTCATTTCAGTAACCGATTTCTTAGGTCGGTCCTCCACTGTTTCAGTGGTCTATAATACAAAATAAGATGTGTTTGTCAAGTCAAAGCAGGCCCTAGGTACGGGACGGTTTGGCGGGTGTCCCTAGGGGCAGGGGGGCTATTTGACAGTATTTGGGGGAGGGAGTATCTTACTGAGACGTGAATACCACCAAGACAAACCATTCGAAACGAAGCGGTTAGTCCGCGCCGACCTTCGGCGCGTGAAGAAACCGCCTCACGGCGGTTTTTTCATGGGAGGAAATGTCATTCACGGGTTCGTTGACAATCGAATACGCAAAGGTAATTCGACCCACTCGCCCCAAAGCGGGTGGGGAGAAAGTGCATGTTCAAGAAGTTAATTGTGGTGTTCAAGTCTCCGCACAGGAGATAAGAAGGGTGCACGGTGGATGCCTAGGGTGAGAATAGCGATGAAGGACGCAGCTAGTCAGCGAAAACTTCGGGGAGGCGATTTGCAGCCATCGATCCGGAGGTATCCGAATGGGGAAACCTATCTCTGTATAGAGATACCTGTTGAGTAATGTCTTCAGGTGCGAACCTCGGGAAGTGAAACATCTCAGTACCGAGAGGAAAAGAAAACAAGAGCGAGCCGTGTTCCGTTCACGCATTATGTTTGTGTGAATGGAACACGTCTCTCGCGATTCCGTCAGTAGCGGCGAGCGAAATCGGAAGAGCCCAAACCAGTGGTTTCGATCACTGGGGTTGTAGGGCAGGACGGCCGCAAGGCAGAGAGTTACCAATTGTCTACATAGCAGAACTTGCTGGGAAGCAAGGCCCCAGAGGGTAATGGCCCCGTACGCGAAATGTATGACGACTCTCGTTCTGTTCCTGAGTATCTCGAGACACGAATAGCTCGAGTGAATCTGCCGGAACTAACCGGTAAGGCTAAATATATTCTCACACCGATAGTGAACTAGTACCGTGAGGGAAAGGTGAAAAGCACCCCGAGAGGGGAGTGAAATAGTACTGAAACCGTGTACTTACAAAGGGTGGGAGAGGGTCGCAGCAATGCGGCACCTTGACCGCGTGCCTATTGAAGAATGAGCCGGCGAGTGTGTGTATGTCGCGTAGCTAAGTCCTTGATCGGATGCAGCTGTAGGGAAACCGAGCGTGAATAGCGCGATAGTGGCATACATACGACCCGAAGCTAGATGAGCTTGCCATGGGCAGGCTGAAGTTTCTCGAAAGAGGAATGGAGGGCCGAACCCGTAAGTTGTGCAACACTTTGGGATGACCTGTGGCAAGGAGTGAAAAGCTAATCGAATCTAGTAATAGCTGGTTCTCTCCGAAACAGCTTTTGGGCTGGCGTCGCGTGTTCCTTCCGGGGGTAGAGCACTGGAAGGGTTCAACAGGGAGAAATCTCGTGAACCCTATCAACCTCCGAATACCGGAAGCCAAGAGCGCGGCAGTTAGAACGTGGGGGCGAAGCTCCACGGATCGAAAGGGGAAGAGCCCTGATCGCAAGTTAAGGCCCCAAAATCGATGCTCAGTATATCCAGAAGGAAGTGAGGATCCTTTGACAATGAGGATGTTGGCTTAGAAGCAGCCACCATTTAAAGAAAGCGTAACAGCTCACTCATCGAGGGTCCTTGCGCCGAAGATGATCGGGATTAAGCATCGTGCCGAAACTGCGGGTGTACATCGTATTCGTACGGTGTACGCGGTAGGAGAGCGTTCGCATCGCAATGAAGGGTAAGGGGTGACCCATCCTGGAGCGTTGCGAAGTGAGGATGCCGGTACAAGTAACCACAATGCGGGTGAGAACCCCGCACGTCAAAAGAACAAGGTTTCCTCGGCCATGGTAATCATCCGAGGGTTAGTCGGGCCTAAGGGGATGGCGAAAGCCGCACCCGATGGACACACGGTCAATATTCCGTGACCATTCCGTATGCGAAGAAGTGACGGACTGCTGTAATCATTGCCCATTATTGGATTTGGGTTGTTGTCGTGAGGAGGTGTACTAGGAAAATCCGGTACGCACTACTCCGAGCGAAGACGCAATTTCCCTCTACGGGGGGAGAGAGAATGGTGAGCGCGGTTCCAAGAAAACCTTCTACGCTTCAGTACGTGAATGTCCGTACCGCAAACCGACACTGGTGTTCAAGTCGAGTAGACTACGACGAACGAGTTAGAGGTCCTCAAGGAACTCGGCAAAAAAGCGGCCGTAAGTTAGCGATAAGGCCTGCCCGTAGCAATACGGGCCGCAGTGAAAGTCTCCCTGCCAACTGTTTACCAAAAACACAGCTCCCTGCGAACTCGTAAGAGGATGTATAGGGGGTGACGCCTGACCAATGCCGGAAGGTCAAGTACGGGTGGTGTCCTACTTCGGTAGTACGCTGGACTGTATAAGCCCCGGTGAATGTCGGCGATAACTATAATCGTCCTAAGGTTCCGGGCTCGATGCAAATCGATCCCGGAAGAATTGGGACGGTTATAGGAGACCGTAAACAGTGTTGAGAAACGTGCGTCATTCAAAGCTACCTCGGTATGCGGTAACGCATATCAGATTCCGCGGCTCACAAGAGAGGCCATACGCCGCGTGTCCTCGCCTGTAAAAAGGAGGAGGACAAAGAAATGGTCCTACGTAGGGAATAGTAGAGCGCAATTCCTTGTCGGGTAAATTCCGACGTGCACGAATGGCGTAATGAGTGGGGAACTGTCTCGAGGACTCGCTCGGTGAAAATGCATTTCCGGTGAAGATGCCGGATACCTGTAGTTAGACGAAAAGACCCTAGAAGCTTCACTGCAGCTTCATATTGGGGCTACGTGCTTTATGCGTAGCATAGCGGGGAGAGGTTGAAGTACCGGTTTCGGCTGGTATGGACTCGACAGTGAAATACCCGTCTTAAAGTGTGTAGTTTCTAACCCATGTGATGAACCACATGGGGACCGTGTGTGGCAGGCAGTTTTGGTGGGGCGCTATCCTCCTAAAAGGTAACGGAGGAGTCTATTAAGGTCATCTAGTCGCGAATGGAAACCGTGACGATAGTGTAATGGCAGAAGATGGCTTAACTGCAAGACGTACATGTCAAGCAGATGCGAAAGCAGAGCATAGTGAACCGATGGTCCGCCTTAGATGCGGCCAGAGATTAACGGATAAAAGTTACTCTAGGGATAACAGGCTAGTTCCGCCCAAGCGTCCATAGCGACGGCGGAGTTCGGCACCTCGATGTCGGCTCAACATAGCGCGGGGCTGGAGAAGGTCCCAAGCGTTTGGCTGTTCGCCAATTAAAATGTTACGTGAGCTGGGTTCAAACCGTCGTGAGACAGGTTGGTCTCCTATCTACTACAGGCGTTGATTATTGTGTGGGGTCGTCCCTAGTACGAGAGGACCGGGATGAACTGACCTCTGGTCTGCCAGCTGTCGTGCCAACGGCACCGCTGGGTAGCTATGTCGGGTTCCGATAACCGCTGAAAGCATATAAGCGGGAAACGGGCCACAAGATTAGTAATCGTTACGAGACACCTTACAGATTATGAGGTTGATAGGCGTTAGATGAAAGTACCGTAAGGTATTGAGTCGAGACGTACTAATATGTCCATTCTCTTGTGCGGAACCGTGAGCAGCACAATTGCTTCACGAACGCACGTTCTCAGAATTACCTTTGCGTATTCGGTTGTTGACGACCGATCATTGAATTTGAATCCTGTGTTCTGGTGGTTTGGCGCGGTGGTCACACCCGTTCTCATTCCGAACACGGCAGTTAAGCATCGTAGCGCCGATGGTACTCGAAAGGGGAGAGTAGGTAGCCGCCAGAACAGAGGACTCAAACGCGAGAACCGCCCTACGGCGGTTTTTGCTTTTATGAATCGAATAGCCTATAGTCCGCGGCAGAGAGAGGAGCACACCATGTCCTACATCAGTCAGAAAGTCGCAAGCCGAGCGATCAGATCCCTCACGGCACAGCATGAGTCGTGGAAGGCGGATCGGATAGCTCGGTCATTTCCGCCCGAGGGGAAGATGATCAGCGTGATCAATTTCAACGGCGACAAGTTCACATTCACGGAACTCCATTCGCCTGCGTTCGCTGTTGCTGCTGCGTTTGTGCAGGACGAACACATGCTTGGAAATGTCTTCTGGACGACGCATGCGTTCCAGATCTTCGGCCACCAGCCCGAGAAACTGAAGAAGTTCGTCGGCATAGCTTTGGCGCGCAACGGTGTTACGCGCGGCCTGCGGACGAATATGTTCATTCGCGACGGAGGTTTCCTCGCGGATCAAGACCCGACGCGTGCGTTGCGTGATGCGACGCAGTATATTCGCGGGCTCGCAGCGTAGCGTACGAGCAAGGAAGGGCGGTCGTCGATTTCGGCGACCGCTCATTCTATTTGTTCCTAAGCCCGCAGCATGCTACAAAGCGGGCAGGGCACATTCACAGGAAGGAGGCTGCCCATGAGCCAGGAAGGTTCGAGAAAAATCACGAAGGAAGAAACGCAGCGAGCAGTGCAGCTCTTCGCGTCACAGCGTGCAGCGCTCTCGGCGGGTCGTATCGTTCGCTTATTCCCGAGACAGGGAAGGCCGTTCGACAGCGGAATGCAGGATGGCATAAGTCCGCCATTCATCATCTCGCCTGGAGCGTCTATCGGTCTCGCACTTATGCTCGGTCCGGATGTCGAAGCGCTTGACGACGACTTCTGGCGCACGGAAATGGCCGAGCAATTCCTCGGTGCGCCGCAGTCGATACAAACGGTTGGCGAGTATCTGTTCGCCCCGCTCGGCATCTCTGCCGAGATGTACACTTCGATTCTGCTGCGGGATGCAAGGTTCTCTGCTCTGCGTGATCCCAACGAAGCTCTCAAAGAAGCTACGGAGTTCATCACTGCACTCGCGGCTTGAACGCTCCAAGTCTGCGAAGGGCCCGGAAACACCATCCGGGCCCTTTGTCGTATACTGTGCGCATATGTGGGGCAGGCACCGGCAGGCACTTATCCTTTCGATAATCGCGATCATCGCGGGGTTCCTGGCGGCCGTTACCCTCGTGGCTATTTTCTACCAGGCGCCGTCGTGCCACGACGACAAGATGAACCAGGGCGAGACGGGTATCGACTGCGGCGGGCCATGCAGTCACCTCTGCACGCCGGACGAGCAGGCGGCGCAAGTGCTGTTCGCGCGCCCGCTTACGCAGCAGCCTGGGCGCACCGACCTCGTCGCGCAGATAGCGAACAAGAACTCGGACGCCGCAGCGAAAGCGGTGCCGTACACCGCGACGCTTTATGGCAGCGACGGCATCGTACTAGCCACAAAGAAGGGTACCGTCGATCTCCCGCCAGCCTCTTCGGTGCCGATATTCATCCCCGCCATGTACTCAGGCTTCCAGCAGGCGGGCCAAGCGTTCATCACGCTGGATAACGCCTCTGCGTACTGGTACCGCTACACCGATACGCGCCCTGTGGTATCGACATCGAACGTGATAGTTACGCCGGGAGACACGCCGCGCGCGACGGCGAGCCTTTCGAACCCGACCGCATTCCCGATACTCGATCTGCCGGTGGTCATCACTATCTACGACGCAAGTAACAATGCCATAGCCGCGTCGCGCACGGTGGTGGACGAAGTCCCGCCGCAGGGCACGGCCTCGATAATCTTCACCTGGAACGCGCCGTGGAGCGCCCCGCCAGCGCGAGAAGAAGTCGTACCGCAGGTGTCGCTCCCGTAATATGGCCGAGGCAGTACGCGCGCTTACGTTCAAAACGCTTTTTTCTGAGTGGCCGCTCGTCGCTATCGCCACGGCGCTTTCCGTACTCGGGCTCGTCACCATGAACACCTACGGCGCGGGCTCACTCGCGCCGCGCCAGCTCGTGTTCATTTTTATTGGCATCGTGGCTTACTTCGCGATCACTGCTATCGACGTGCGGTTCTTGCGCCGCGCCCCCGTCATCCTCGCGGGGTACGGGTTCGTGCTCATCCTTCTCGCCATCCTCCTTGTCGCGGTGCACCCGGTGATGGGCGCGAAGAGCTGGTTCGACTTGGGGCCGATATCGTTCCAGCCGACCGACCTCGTGAAAATCGTGCTCATCGCGCTCTTGGCTAAATACTTCTCGCGTCGCCACCTCGAGATAGCGAACGTGCGCCATATCATCGTCTCCGGTCTCTACGCGGCGGCGCCCGCGCTCCTTGTGCTGCTGCAGCCCGATCTCGGCACCGCCGTCATCCTAGGCTCGATATGGTTCGGCATGGTCCTCGTCTCCGGTATCCCGAAGCGGCATCTCGCGCTCGTCATCGTACTCGGGCTCACCGCCGCAGCCGGGCTCTGGTTCTTCGGTCTGCATGACTACCAGCGTGCGCGCATCATGGCATTCGTGAATCCGGCTGCAGACATCCACGGCTCGGGGTACAACGCGTACCAGGCGACGGTCGCGGTCGGGAGCGGGGAATGGTTCGGCAAGGGCATCGGCTACGGTACGCAGTCGAAACTGCGATTCCTCCCGCAATACGAGACCGACTTCATCTTCGCCGCGTTCGCGGAAGAATGGGGGTTCGTCGGCGTCGGGCTCGTGCTCATTTTGTACGGCTTACTCTTATTACGGCTTATTGAAATTGCCCGGCGTTCTTCGGCGAACTTCGACGCACTGTTCACGCTCGGCGTGGCCATACTCATCATGGCGCACGTCATCATCCACGCCGGCATCAACCTCGGCCTCCTCCCGGTCACCGGCACCACGATCCCGTTCATGAGCTACGGCGGCTCGCACCTCGTGATGGAGTTCGCGGCGCTCGGTGTGGTGTCGTCGCTCGCCAAATACGGCAGGAGCGCGCCGCGTGAAGCGGCAGCGCAGGAGTACGTGGGCTAGTACGTCCCGAACGTCTTGCGGAGCATGCGCTCCTCGGTGAACTCGCTCGTCACGCGTGTGTGGAATGCCGTACCGAGCGCGAGTGCACGCTCAGGCGCGTTTATGAGTTCGAGCATCTTTTCAGCTGCAGCATCGGGCGCAAAGGGAGGGACGAGCACACCCGACACCCCATCCTCCACTATCTCTGGAATACCTCCTACCCGCGTCGCTACTATCGGAAGCGATGCGCAGCCGGCCTCGAGAATAGCGAGCGAGAATGCCTCGCTCCTTGAGGTGTGGAGGAATAGGTTGAATGCAGCAAGCTTGGTATCGATATCTTTTACGAACCCAAGCAGGAAGACCTGGTCATCGAGCTCGAGCTTCGTCACGAATGCGCGCAGGCGCTCTTCTTCTGCGCCGCTCCCGGCGACCACCAGTATTGCTTGTGGGGCAGTCGCACGCACTTTCTTGAACGCACGTATCGCGTCGGTTACGCGTTTCGTAGGATGGAGTTCGGTCGACATGCCTATCCAGTAGTCGCTCGCGTGCCCGGACAGGAGTTCTGCGCGCGCTTCCGTTCTCGGAAGCAGGGTAGGGCAGGTGAGGCTGTTGTGCACCACGACGAGCTTGCGCGCGATGAGCGGGAACTTCCGCATATCGCTCTTGATTGCGTTTGAGACGCAGATAGTGACATCAGAAAGCATGACCGTAATTCCGGACAGGAGCCAGATCAATGCTCGGTGCCAGCCAGGGCGCTCTTCGTTGAATGCCCAGCCGTGCGCGGTGAACACGATGCGTGGCACGCGCGCATGCCGTGCGGCGAGCCCGCCGAGCCCGCCCGCCTTCGCGCTGTTGATATGGACCACGTCAGGCGCCCGTTCTTTGAGAATCCGCACGAGCGCCCAGTACGTGCGCCAGTCTTTCGTGAGACTCACGTCGCGCACGAGCTCTGGGATCTGGATGGTGTCGACGCCGAGCTCCTCAAGGCGCTCGGTGAGCATGCCTGGTTCGCCGTACGCGACCGCGACTCCGTACCCGGCCTCCTTGGCGCCCTTGGCGAGCAGGTACACGTACTTCTGCGCACCGCCCCAATTGGCCTTGGTGATGACGTAGAGGACGGAGGGATGGGGATCCATGGAGGCTATAACTTCCTGTCTTTAGGCGAGGTTATATAGTATATAGAGCGTATCACATGACTACCGGTAGCCGTCGCGCATCCGCACTCCTTTTCGTCGGGGACCTCATCGTCTTCGCTTTTTCCCTGTGGCTCACCCTGCTCGTGCGCTATGAGCAGGTCCCATCCCAAGAACTCATCGCGCTCCACATGGGGCCGTTCTCGTTCCTCTTCATCGTGTGGCTCCTCGTGTTCTTCATGGCCGGGCTCTATGAGAAGCGCGTGGTCCTCTTTAAGCGCGACCTCTCGGGTCGTCTCATCCGCACGCAGATATTCAACATCGTCATCGCGGCGCTGTTCTTCTTCTTCGTACCTGCGTTCGGCATCACGCCGAAGACCAATCTCTTTATCTACCTGGTCATCTCGCTCGCGCTCATACTCATCTGGCGCCTCGTGGTCTCGCCGCGCATCACCGCTCGCCGCGCTCGTTCGGAAGCGGTCATCATCGGTACCGGGCCTGAAGTCACCGAGCTCGCCGGGGAGCTCAACGGCAACTCCCGCTACGCGCTCTACTGCGATGAGATCATCGACCCCGTGACCGTATCGGTGGAATCCTTCGGCGCCGCGCTCGACCGCACCGAGCTCCGGAATGTGCGTCTTCTCATCGTGGATACGCGCGATGCCGCGGTCGCGCCGTTCGTGCCGCTTATCTACCAGCGCGCGTTCGAGCGGGGAGCGTACGAGATCGTCGACTTGCTCGCGCTCTACGAGGAAGTGTTCGACCGTGTACCGCTCACGCTGCTCGGCTACGAGTGGTTCTTCCGCTACGCGACCCGCCGCGTCTCGGGCGCGTACCTGCTCTCAAAGCGCATCGTGGACATCATCGGCGGACTCCTCATGGGTATTATTACCGTCATCGCGACGCCGTTCGTATGGACTGCGATGCGGCTTGAGGGACCCGGGCCGCTATTCATCCAGCAGGATCGCATCGGCGAACACGAGACCCGCGTGCGCTCGTATAAGTTCCGCAGCATGCGCATGAATAAGAGTGCATCGAGCGACTGGACGGTAGACGAGAAACAAGAGAACCCGGTGACCAAGGTCGGCGCCTTCCTACGCCTCACCTCGCTCGACGAGTTCCCGCAGTTCATCAATATCCTCGCGGGTGAGCTTTCGCTCGTGGGGCCGCGTAACGACATCGAGGGCCTGGGGAAGCGGCTCGCGGAAGCACTCCCGTACTACCGCGTGCGCTACCTCGTGAAGCCCGGTATCACCGGCTGGGCGCAGGTGAACCAGCAGTACGAGCAGGGTAACATCAGCCCGCAGTCGGTCGAGGAGACCAAGATGCGTCTCGCGTACGATTTCTACTACCTCAAGCACCGGTCGTTCGTGCTCGATATGACCATCGCGCTCAAGACGGTGAAGCGCATGCTGTTCCGCCTCGCGTCGTAATAAAGGTAGTATGGAGAAGATGCACAGGGTATTTATCACCGGGGCGGCAGGATACGTCGGCGCGATGCTCGTCGAGCGGTTCGCTGCGCGGCCGGACGTGGAGAAGGTCATCGGACTCGATAAAGAGCCGATGCCGGACTCATTCAAAGCTATTGCGAAGCTCGTCTACATCCACGCCAATACCGCAGATGCGTGGCAGGAAGAAGTAGGGAAGTATGCGCCGGATATCGTCGTCCACACCGCGTGGCAGATACGCGAGATCTATGGCGACCACGCGCTCACTTGGAAGTGGAATATCGACGGCTCCGATAACGTCTTCGACTTCGCGTTCAAGAACGCATACGTGGATCGCCTCATACATTTTTCCACGGTGGCAAGCTACGGCGCATTCGCAGACAACACCACCGAGCACCGCTACACGGAAGAAGAGCCATTTAGAAAGACCGATTATCTCTATGCGGAAGAGAAGCGCATTACGGAAGAGCATCTCAAAGAGCGATATGAAAAGAGCGATAAGCACGCGGCGGTGTCTATCATCCGCCCGGCAGCTATCACGGGCCCACGCGGCCGCTTTATGCGTATCCGCTTCGGGCTCCAGTCTGCGCTCTCGGGGACGCTCAAGCAGGAGAAGTCGCTGGTCTATAACCTCGTGGCCGCCATGACTGCCTGGGTGCCGGTGACCCCCAAGTGGTTGCGTCAGTACATACATGAGGACGACATCGCGGGGCTTGTGGAG
>Ga0207694_10001252_pt1 | contig 21941 bp, 20 predicted proteins | sample KBSC34metaG_FD_184353 | JGI IMG/M metagenome (GOLD analysis project Ga0207694, IMG submission 184353) | Corn rhizosphere microbial communities from Kellogg Biological Station, Michigan, USA - KBS C3-4 metaG (SPAdes) (version 2) | ecosystem: Host-associated > Plants > Roots > Rhizosphere > Soil... | reverse complement strand
TCTCGCGCTGATGTCCTCTCCGGCGGCCAAGGGTCTGTTCCAGAAAGCGATCGTCGAATCCGGCGCTTTCCCACGGCCGATGCCCACGATCGGGGCCGCCGAGACGCTTGGCGGTGACTTCGCCAAGGCCAACGGCGTAACCGGGCCGGACGCCGCCGGGGCTCTTCGTGCCCTGTCGGTGGAGGCGGTCGCGCCCTCCAAGCCGGTAAGCCCTGACGAGCTTGCCCGCATTCAGGCGATGGCGGCGCCGATGATCGACGGCAAGCTGCTCAAAGAGGATATCTTCAAGACCTTCGCCCGCCATCGCCAGGCCAAGGTTCCCCTGCTGATCGGCAGCAACAGCCTGGAGGCCCTGGTCTGGCTCTTCCTGCCCGGCGGCAAGATGGGCACGGTGCCGATCATGCCGGCCGATCCCGGCAAGGTGCTGGGCGCGCTGGGGCCGGACAAGGACCGGGTGATGGCCGACTATGGCGCGCGCTTCGGCGGCGACATGGGCAAGGCCGTGCCCGCGATCGCGACCGACATGACGGTGACGGCGGCGACGGATTTCATCGCCGATCAGGCTGCCGCGTCGGGCCAGCCGGTTTTCCGCTATCGCTTCGAGACTGTGCCGACGCCGTTGCGCGGCGTAACCGCTGGTGCGCCGCACGGGGCCGAGATTCCCTATGTCTTTGGCGTATTCGACCGGTTGCGCAATGTCGGCGCGCAGACCACCGTCGACGATCATGCGCTCTCGGCGACGGTGATCGATTACTGGACGAGCTTTGCGAAGTCCGGCGATCCGAACGGCCCAGGCCGTCCGACCTGGCCGAAGCGCGATACGTCGGGGGCCATGCTGGCCTTCACCGACGCCGGTCCGGTCGCGCGGACTGCCGACCCTCTCGCGGCCCTGTTCGAACAGCGTATCGCCGCTGCCTTTGCCAAACCATTTCCCTGAACCCGTTTGCCCGGAGTAACCGTGTCCGCCCGTTTCCTGTATCGCGCCGTCTGCGTCGACGATCTTGCTGCTTCCGTTCCCTTTTATCGTGACGGGCTGGGCTTCCAGCCTGTCGGCGGGCCGGAGGTGGAGCAGGGGGCGTGGCTGGAGACGCTGACCGGTCTCCCCGGCGCCGTCCGGGTCCATCAGAAGGTTCGCAACGGCGAGGGCATCGTGCTCGACCTCTATGCGTTCCGGAATCCGGCGGCGGTCGGCCCGCGCGAGCGGCGCAGGAACAATCAGTACGGCCTCACCCATCTCGCCTTCTATGTCGACAGCGTCGACGACTGGGCCGGCCGGGTTTCAGACGCCGGCGGCAAGGTCTTCGCCCATACACGGGCAACCTTCCGCGATAACGGCACGACGATGATGTACTGCACCGACCCGGACGGCACGCGGGTCGAGCTGATGCAGGCCCCGGGCGAGCGGCAGCGTTTCTCCCACTCCGGCGTCTGCATGGATGACGTCGAACACTTCCTGGCCTTCTATCGCGGCCTTTCGGGCTTCGAGCGGGCGGAGAATTACGAGCTCTACGATCACGGTTATTTCATGAACGTGATCAATGAACTGGACGACGTGAAGCTGCGCGCCCAGATGATCCGGAACGCAAACCGGGACACGATCGAGCTGCTGGAGATGAAATCCCCGGCCGGCTTCGGCAGCCGGGAGGCACTGCCGGTCAACCAGTACGGTTTGCGCTATCTGGCCTTCGGGACGGACGATATCGCGGAGACGGCGGTGGCGATCCGCACGCTCGGCGGGCGGACGTTCGACGAAACGCTTTGCGAGAGCGACCGGGCGAAGCTGATGTTCGGCGCCGACCCGGTCGGGGCGCGGCTGTTGCTCATCCAGGGAACGTGAGGGATCAGGCCCCGCGCTTCGCCGCCAGGGCTGACAGCTTCGAGAACAATATGTCGAAATTGATCGGCTTGGAGATGTAGTCGTCCATACCGGCGGCGCGCAGCTCATCCTCGGTATTGATGTCCGCCTGGGCAGTCAGCGCGATGATCGGAACGAATTTCTTCTCGCCCGGCAGAAGGCGGATCTGCTTGGTCGCCTCGATGCCGTCCATTTCCGGCATCTGCACATCCATCAGGATCACGTCGTAATCGGCGTTCTTCAGCGCATCGATCGCCTGCAGCCCGTTCTCGGCGATGTCGATCAAATAGCCCGACCGCGCCAGCAGCTTCTGCGTCAGCATCTGATTGAGCTTGACGTCTTCCGCGAGCAGAACCCGGAAGACAGGCTTGGTATCGGTGGTCATCTGCGCCTACTGCGGTGATTCGGCGGCCGAACTTCTTCGATGAGTGTATTACGGCTTGCCTATCCAAATCAAACGGCGATTGTCCGTAAAGTTCCTGTTTTTCCGGCGCAATATTGGAACGGCATTTCGATACCTATCCGCATTTGCAGCCGCGCCTGTGGCGATCCGTTTGCCTGCGCAGTGGTCCGTACGTTGGAGAGTGCCGATCGAGAATGCCGCCATGCCATAGAGCAGATCGCGGCCCGGGTTAAGGGTGTATTGACTTCACGAAGGGAGAAACTCTGTCGGTACAACCGATAATCGACGAGCATCGAGATGCTCCAGTCTAAAGCATGAGAGTCGCCAACATTGGTTTTATTTAATATCTTTCAATTTTAAGGAAATTATACTAACATCCACTCGGATTATTTATTTTATACTAATTGCTGACTGAAAATCTCTAGGCTAATATTCTGGCAGGCTGCGGCGAACGGGCCAGCCTGCCAGGAGAGTGTTCTCGGCCCGATGGGAGAACGAGAATGATAGCCGAGAGATCAGGTGCCCATTCCGGGAAACGGCTCGCCGCCGGCGTCGTTGCCGCGACCGGCCTTCTGTTGACCCTGTCGGGACCGGCAGCGGTCGCAGGCAACGGCGACATCACCTATACGGTCAATCCGCCTTACAAGCTGCTGAAGGCGGCGTCACGCAGTGCCCCCTATGCTTTCCCGACGCCCTCTCAATGCGTCGCTCTGTTCGGCCTGTCCTGCTACACGCCCGCATTGATGCGCGCTGCCTACAATGTGCCGGCGGCGGCCGACGGCGCGGGGCAGACGATCGTGATCGTCGACGCCTATGGCAGCCCGACCGTGCAGGACGACCTCAATACGTTCAGCGCGGCCTTCGGTCTGCCGATCGCGGATTTCCGGGTCGTCTATCCGATGGGCAAGCCGACCTTTAATCCGCGGCAGCACCATGACGAGGCCAGCTGGGCGATCGAGACCAGCCTGGACGTGCAGTGGGCGCATGCCATCGCGCCGATGGCCAAGATCGTCCTGGTCGTCGCGCCGAACAATGGCGGCAATGCGCTCAACAACGCCCAGCGCTATGCCATCAACAACCATCTGGGGCAGGTGATGTCACTCAGCTTCGGCTCGGACGAGGCTGCGATCGCCGGGGGCGGAAACAATCTGCAGCTCAATCAGGCCCACCAGAATTATCAGGTCGCCGCCGCGGCGGGCATCACGGTATTGGCGAGCTCGGGCGATGGCGGCGCGTCGGACGGCCACCCGCTCGCCAATGCCTCATATCCGGCTTCCGATCCGCTGGTCACCGCTGTCGGCGGCACCGACCTCTTTATGACGGATGCCGGCGCCTATGTCGGCGAAACCGTATGGAACGACGGCGACAACTGCCCGTTCGGCTGCACCTCGGGGCCCTTTGGGGCCACAGGCGGGGCGGCCAGCAAGATCTTCGCCGCGCCGGCCTATCAATCGGCTTTGTCCGGCACAGCCCAGCGCACCACGTCCGATGTCGGCTACAATGCCGGGGTCTATACCGGCGTGCTGGTCTATGTCGGGTTCATGGACCCTGCCAATAACGGTTTCTACTTCATCGGCGGCACCAGCGCGGGCGCTCCGCAATGGGCGGCGATCACCGCGCTTGCGAACCAGGCATTGGGTCATCCGGTCGGTTTCTTCAACCCGACCCTCTATGCCATCGGCGCGAACCCCGCGAAATATGCCGCGGCGTTCCATGACGTGACGGTCGGCGACAATGCCTTCAACGGGCCGGGCTTCGCCGCCCAGACCGGGTACGACCTGCCGACCGGGCTCGGCTCGCCGAACGTAACGAACCTGCTTTCGGTGCTGGGCAGCCCATGAGCCTGGCCCTTTCGGGATTTGCCTGAACAGACGGGCCGCCGGGAGCAGCGGCCCGTCTCATTCTATTGCGGTGTCGCGGCGGCTTTCACTGCCGCTTTCCCCCGGTCCGGTTCCTCGCAGTCCGCCGGCAGGCGCCAGTCGCCGTCGATATGGGCGGGCATCCCCGCGTGGTCGGGGTTGAGAAAGGCCTGGGCTGCCTGGATGCCTGACGGCCATTGCGCGTGGATATAGGTGAGGACGGCGCGAATATCGTCGTCCGAAAGCTTTCCGGAAAAGGCCGGCATGTCGGTCTGATAGCCAGGGCCGGCTTCGTCCAGCACGCTGAACTTCACCATATGGAACAGTTCTTCGTTGCTGTGGCGCCAGCCATGGCCGGTCCCGTCCAGCGGCGGGGCGGGCAGGCGGCCGGCGGCATTCAGGTGGTGCCAGTCGGGCTGGCCCTCGAGCTTCCGGCCATGGCAGCCGGCGCAGTTTGCGGCGTAGAGCGTGGCACCGCGGGTGACGTCCGAATGCTGCTCATCCCGTTGCGGCATTATGACGGTCACATAAGTCGCGACGACGGCCAGCACGATGGCTGCGGCGACGATCAGGATCTTCCGCCAGAAATAGGGGTCTTGAGTCGGTCCGGCCATGGCGCATCGACATGCCACGCGCCAGAGGCCGGCGCAATGATACGCTCTGCCGGCCGATCCGGCGTCGTGGCGATGCGTCATTGTCGCGCGGGCGCGGGAGAACGATGGTAAATCGGCGAAGGCCCACCAATTTGATCCACGGTAACCCACAAAGCGAGTTTGTCAGACCATGCCCGAATTGAGCGAGTTCACTGAAAAGATGCGCGCCGCCGTCGGCACCGACAGCGGCCTCGGCAAGACGTTGAAATACGATCTGAAGGGCGACGGCTTCCTGTATATCGATGGCGGTACGGTGACCAACGACGACAAGCCGGCTGATCTCACGCTGACCATCAGCATGGACGATCTCCACGCGCTCTATTCCGGCAAGCTCTCGCCGATGTCGGCGGTGATGACCGGCAAGCTCAAGATGTCCGACATGGGCCTGGCGATGCAGCTCCAGTCCAAGCTGGAGGCGCTGGGCAACAGGATGTCCAAGTCGGGCTGAGCTTAGTCAGGCGCCCGCTGGAATAAAAAAACCCTCCCCGGCCTGGGGGAGGGTTTTTGCTGAGATAACGGCCGAAGGCTCAGGTATCGAGATAGTCCGTCCACTCGGCGATCTTGCCCTTCTTAACGATGAAGACGCCGACCACCGGGAAGGATTGCGGCTTCTGGCCGGGCGTGGTCAGCGTATCGATACGCTTGTTGGTGACGAGCGGGCCTTCGGAATAGGTCTTCAGGGTCTTGACCTCCAGCTTCACGCCCGGGCCCATGAAGCCCTTGAACGCGGCGCCGACGGCGGCCGGTCCGGTGATGGCCGGCTTGTCCTCTTCCATGCGGACCGAGCAGTTGTCGGCCAGGAAGGTGACCGCCTTGTCGGGGTCGTTCCAGGCGGCGATGAAGTCTTTCACTACTTTTTCGTTCGCCTTGGTGTCGCTCTTCGACATTTCCTCGGCGGCGACGGCGGTCTTGCCCAGCGTTGCGGCGGCGACGGCGCCCAGCGCGCCGGCGACAATCGCGTTGCGGCGGGTGATAGCGAATTCGTCCAAGATGTCCTCCCCTGTTTTGCGAAATCTTCGCTTCACGCTAGCAGGGGCCGGGCGGGCTGGAAAGCGGATCATTCTTCGATTGCACCGGCGAAATAGCCGCTCATAATCCCCGTCAAGACCACGGACCGGGGGAAGCGATGTTCACACAGTCACTCGATCCGCTCGGCAACCTCGCTTTGACCTTCCTGGTCGCGCTGATCCCTGTCGCATTGTTGCTCGTTCTGCTGGCGGTCTTTCGGATAACCGCCTGGCTCGCCGTGCTGATCGGGGCGGGGGTCACCTTCCTGCTGGGGGCCGCGGTGTGGGGCATGCCGGCGGGCGCGGGCGGGCAGGCATTTTTCTATGGTGCGCTGGGCGGCGCCTGGTCGGTGGACTGGATCACCCTGTGGGGTGTGGTTCTGTTCAACACGCTGGTCGTCACCGGCACGTTCGAGCGCTTCCGCTTGTGGCTGATCTCGATCGGCACCATCGACGTGCGGGTGCAGACGATGCTGTTCGCCTGGGCCTTCGGTGCTTTGCTGGAGGGGCTGGTCGGGTTCGGCTATCCGTGGGCGGTGATCGCGCCGATCCTGATCGCGCTCGGCATACCGGACCTCGACGCCATCCGCGTTGCCGCCATCGCCAACAATGCCCCGGTGTCCTATGGCGCGCTCGGCGTGCCCATCGTCGCGCTGGCGACCGTCACCGGCTTGCCGCTGATGGAATTGTCGGCCTCGATCGGCAAGATCGTCGCCGTGCTGGCGCTGTTGCCGCCCTGGATCCTGATCTATCTCGTCTCCGGCCGGCGCGGGCTGAAGGACGGCTGGCCGCTCGCGATCGTCGGATCGCTCGGCTACATCGCCGGACAGTTCCCGGTCTCCAACTATCTGGGACCTTACCTGCCCGACGTGTCGGGATCGATCGCCGCGTTCGGCGCGCTGCTGGTCCTGCTGCGCTTCTGGCGGCCGCACGAGCCGCTCGGCTATGGCGGGCAGCCGGTCGCGGGCGGCTGGGAGGCGGCTGAAGGGCAGGCGGCGAAGCTGCCGCCGGCCCAGGTTTTCGGCGCCTGGCTGCCCTTCATCGTCCTGATCGTCGTCGTGGTCGCCTGGACCGGCCCATGGTCCGATCTGCCGAAAACGGTCTGGTGGCAGGCCGGCGTCTCGGCCAACGACGCCATCGAGGGCCATCCGGTCGCGGTCAGCTTCAAGTTCACACCCTGGTCGGGCGGGACCGCCATCCTGGCCTCGTGGATGATCGTCGCACTGTTGCTGAGGGTCACGCCGGCGCAGCTCGGCGCGATTTTCCGCAAGACCTTCGGCCAGATGTGGGGCGCGCTGCTGGTCGGCATCTTCATCTTCGGCCTGGCCAACGTCTTCAACTTCTCGGGCATGGCCGGCTCGCTCGCCAACGCCTTTTCGAAGATCGGCCCGGCCTTCGTCATCGTCGCCCCGATCCTGGGCTGGATCGGCGTTGCGTTGTCGGGCAGCAACACCTCGACCAACGCGATGTTCGGCCATTTCCAGGTTCTGGTCGGCAAGCTGCTCGGCTTCCCGCCGCTGCTGCTACCGACGCTGAATTCGGTCGGCGCCGAGATCGGCAAGCCGGTCGCACCGCAGACAGCCAGTGTCGGCGTCTCGACCAGCCGCTTCGTCCGCAACGAGGGCGAGGTCATCCGCCACAACATGGTCTGGACCTTCTTCCTGCTCGCCTACCTGATCGTCATCGGCGTCGGCTTCTACCTGCTGGCGCCCGGGCTGATGATGCTGAAAGGGGCGGGCGGCTAGGGCTGCCGCACGATGCCCATCATCAGCACGGTCCCGCTGGCCCGATCGCGAAGGGCAAACCAGAAGGGACGATCGGCGCGGAATTCGAACGGCGGGTTGGGGGGCGCAACCGACAGGGCCGCCGAGGCAACTTCAACTCCGGTTGCGGCCGCAGCCGTCGCGCCTTTTTCGTCCAGCGTCATCACGACTTTCTGAACCGACCGCAATGCTGGGTCCTTCGGCGGCGTGGCGAACATCCGGCTGAGCGCTTCCGGCTGGCGGATTGCGCGAACGACCTCGGAATCGGCCATCAGCTCGACCGGGTGAAGTGTTTGGGCAAGGTCCAGGCGGGGGAGCATCACCTTGCCCTTTGCTACTGCATGCCCGTTGCCTTGAAGCGCATCCAGGAAATGCCCGCCGGCTCTTTCGATCAGGGTGGCCGGGTCCATGTCGGCGCGCTTGGGTAGGACGAGCTCCAGAGCAAAGGCCGCGTTATTGCCGAAATCCAGTTCAACCGCCTGAAACTCGGCTTCATCCCGATAGTCGAACCGATCTTCCTTCGACATCAAGTCGACGAGCTTGTCCGGGCTCCCCAGTGTATGGAATAGCTGGCGGGAGGTCAGATCCGGGTCAAAGGGGGCCGTCCAGGCGCCCTTGAAATAGAGGGCGTTGGTGACGGCCACCGCGGTCCGCGTATCGCTCGGCGGTCCATCGAGCAGGGCCGGGATGTGGCCGTGGGTGGCATCGGCGACCCAGTCGTTGATCGTCCTTTTTGCGGCATCGGACGTCAGGTCGAGACGCTTCGTCGGCGCATCGGCGTCGCGCCGTTCGGCATCGATGAAGCCCGGGGCAAGTTCGACGCTGCTGTCCGGCCAGATGGCGTTGGCAATTTCGAGGGAGATGCCGCCCGAATGCGCTGACGAAACCATCTGCCGGTTGAGGGCCGACAGCGAGGACGAGGGCGACGCTCCGATCCCCGTCGCCTTCACCGCCGAAGCGCGCACGGCATCGTTTCCACCGATGGCGGCCAGATCGAGCGCGGCTCCGAAGCTGAACGGCGAGACGACCGCGTTGCCGTTGTGGGGCATGGCGGCGACCAGCGTCAGGCCGAGCTTCGGCAGCGCGTCCGAGGTCGTCCCGGCCGATGAAGGCTGGCCGGAGGCGAGAAGCGCCAAGACCGCTGCCGCCGAGGCTGTCGATATCTTCCGCATGTCTTGCCCCTGTTGCCCGAGCGGAGAACCTGCAGGGCTATTGGAAGCCTAATTAACGGCAGGAATGTGGTTAAGTTCACGCGGGCTGATTGCCGCTTTTGTCATTTTGATCGCCAACTGTCCGGCTCCGGCTTCCTCCGGCGTAGTATATTTTGCGAACCCAAGGCGCTCATATCGCTAGTCTGAGATATTGGAATCTCTCGGCTTGAACCCGTTGGTGCCCTTCTTTTTGTTCGCCTTCATCCACACCCAAACAAACGCTGCGAAGGAAAGGGAAGAAGCTATCCGCACCAGGTCGTGGAGACGCGGCGCCAGCGCGTAACCCATCACTGTGGCGACTATCAATCCCATGGCCGCCGCGAAAAGCCACCATCTCGACATCTTATTGCTCACCGTTGGTTTTGGCGGCCAACCCTACCCGAACCGTGAAAGCTGAGCGAGCGGGATCAGACTCGATCCGCAAATCCGATGGGGTCCAGATGCGCCCGTCACCGAACTGCTTCACCGCTCTAGGTGCCGGCGGTGCGGCTGGACTGGCGGCGATCTTCGGCTCCCCTGCTTGTGAATCGAAAACCCGTCCTGTAGAGACCGTCGGACACACGGAAGAGCGGGAAGAGATCAATGAAAGCCGTCTTGTGCAAGGAATTCGGGCCGGTCGAGCAACTGGTCGTCGAAGATGTTCCGGCGCTGAAGGCCGGTCCCGGCCAGGTGGTGCTTTCCGTCAAGGCCTGCGGCATCAATTTCCCGGATGGGCTGATCGTCCAGGGCAAGTACCAGACCAAGCCGCCATTGCCGTTCTCCCCCGGTCTCGAAGTCGCCGGCGTGGTGAAGGAACTCGGCGAAGGCGTCACCGACCTCAAGGTCGGGCAGCGCGTTATCGGCTTCCCGGGTGTCGGCGGGCTGGCCGAAGAGGTGGCGCTCGATGCCTGGCTGTGCTTCCCGATGCCGGATTCCATGAGCTATGCCGATGGCGCCGGCTTTCTGATCACCTATGCCACCTCCCACCATGCGCTGAAGCCGCGCGGGCACCTGAAGGCCGGCGAGACCCTGCTGGTGCTGGGCGCCGCAGGTGGTGTCGGGCTGACGGCGGTCGAGATCGGCAAGGTCATGGGCGCGAAGGTCATCGCCGCCGCCTCCAGCGACGAAAAGCTGGCTCTGACCAAGGAATATGGCGCCGACGAGGTCATCAATTACCAGACCGAAAATCTGCGCGAGCGGCTGAAGGCGATCACCGGCGGCAAGGGTGTCGATGTGGTCTACGACCCGGTCGGCGGGGAGCTGGCCGAGCCGGCGGTGCGCAGCCTAGCCTGGCTGGGCCGCTTCCTCGTCATCGGCTTCGCCGCCGGCGACATCCCGCGTATTCCGCTCAACCTGCTGCTGCTGAAAAGCTCGTCGCTGGTCGGCGTCTATTGGGGCGCGGCGCTGAAGGCCGATCCCAAGGCCGGCCGCGCCGACGTGGCCGAGCTGCTGCAATGGTATGCCGAGGGCAAGCTGAAGCCCTGCATCTCCGCCACTTATCCGCTGGATCGCGCCGCCGAGGCGATCGGCGCCGTCACCAGCCGGCAGACCAAGGGCAAAGTCGTCGTGGTGATGGAGTAGGGGCGGGCCCCGCTCCGTGCCCACGGCGTCATGCCTGGCTGCGGGCAGCCGCGTCGATCTGTTTCGCCAGGTCGGCGACTTCGCGGTGAAGCAGCGCGCAGAGCTCGCCCGACCGCTGTTTCGTCATCCGCTCCGCGATGCAGGCGATGCTGATTGCTGCGAACATGCGGTCGCCGTCGGTCGGGATCGCCGCGCCGATCCCGCTTATGCCGGGCGACATCGATTCCTGGTTCCTGCCACACCCCTCACGCCGCGCCTCCGCGACCGAATTCCAGAGCATCTCGGGCGTGACGCCCGCGTGGCTCGGACCCGACCCGCAATGATGATCGATGACCTGGCGCACCTCGTCGTCGGGATAGGTCGCGAGCAGGGCGACGCCACCGGCGCCGAGACCCAGCGGCCGCCGGCCGCCGATATCCAGTGTGACCACCCGTATCGGGGATGTGCCCTCCGCGCGGTCGAGGCAGACGACATCGAACCCGCTACGCACGACGAGATAGACGGTATCCTGGGTCAGTTCCGCCAGACGCCGCAGGGCAGGGCGGCAAATCTCAGGCAGAGTGGAGCGCTGGATCGTCGCCAACCCGAGTTCGAAAATCAGTGGCCCCAGCTGATATCGCTTGGTTCTCGCGTTCTGGACGACCATCATCTCGGCGATCAGGCCAGACACGATCCGATGCGTCGTCGGCCGGGCGAGCCCGACCGTTTGCGAAAGGTCTATGAGTCTGGCGCCGCCTGGTCCAAAACGGGCGATGGCGCGCAAAATCGCGCCTGCCCTGCGGATGGCTTGGGTGCCGCTTTCGCTCACTCGGGCGTCCACGATGCGGACTCCATGCAGAATGGTGGGGCCATGCCTCCCGGACCCTGTCTTGACTCGTTTCCGTGGTCCGGATACTGGACCCACGCTAACTGGAAACACGAAAAAGACAAGTCCGCTATGTGGACTTATTTACCGACGGTGGAGCCATGAGCGTTACATTCAGCAAGCAAGGCCGCATCGGTATTGCGACCGTCGACAATCCGCCGGTCAACGCGCTGGGGCACGCCGTGCGCGTGGGGCTGGTCGAGGCGGTGGCCAAGGCCGACGCTGACCCCGAGGTCAAGGCGCTGATCCTGATCTGCGCCGGCCGCACCTTCCTAGCCGGCGCCGATATCCGCGAGTTCGGCCGCCCGCTCGAACCGCCGCTGCTGAACGATCTGGTGAACGATCTGGAGGCCTCGACCAAGCCGTTCGTCGCTGCCATCCACGGCACCGCGCTGGGTGGCGGGCTCGAGGTTGCGCTCGCCTGCCATTTCCGCATTGCGGTCCCTTCCGCCCGCCTCGGCCTGCCTGAGGTGAAGCTCGGCATCCTGCCGGGCGCCGGCGGCACTCAGCGCCTGCCGCGCCTGATCGGCGTTGAGGCGGCGCTGCAGATGATCACCGACGGCAACGACATCGCGGCCCCCCGGGCCAAGGCGATCGGCCTGGTCGATGAGATCATCGAGGGCGACCTGCTCGCCGGCGCCATCGCCTTCACCGAGAAGCTGCTGGACGAGGGCCGCCCGATCCGCCGCGTCGGCCAGATGACCGCCAAGGTCGAGAACCCGGCCATCTTCGACGAGACCAAGGCTGCGCTGGCGAAGAAGCAGCGCGGCTTCCTGGCTCCGCAGGCCTGTGTCGACGCGGTGAATCTGTCGACCGAATACCCGATCGAAGAAGGCTCCAAGCGCGAATACGCGCTGTGCAGGGAGCTGATGGTCGGCAACCAGTCCAAGGCCCAGCGCCACGCCTTCTTCGCCGAGCGCGAGGTCGCCAAGGTTCCGGGCCTGCCCGAGGGCACGCCGGTCCGTGAGATCAGGAAGGTCGGCGTCGCCGGCCCCGGCGCCATGGGCACCGGCATCGCCATGTGTTGCATCGCTGCCGGCCTGCAGGTCGTGCTCGTCGGCCTCGACGAGCCGACGCTGGAGAAGTCCTTGGGCACGATGCGCAAGATCTATGGCGGCAATGTCGCCAAGGGCACCATGACCCAGGAAGCGCTCGACGCCCGCATGGCGCTGATCACGCCGACGACCGACTATGCCGACCTCAAGGACGTCGACCTCGTGATCGAGGCCGTGTTCGAGGACTTGGGCGTGAAGAAGCAGGTGTTCGCCACCCTGGGCAAAGTGACCAAGCCGGGCGCGATCCTGGCCTCCAACACCTCCTATCTCGACATCGACGCCCTGGCCGAGGCCAGCGGTCGCCCGGGCGACGTCGCCGGCATGCATTTCTTCAATCCGGCCAACGTGATGCGGCTCTTGGAGAATGTGCGCGGCGCCAAGACCTCGCCCGACGTGATCGCGACGATCATGAAGTTCGGCAAGACGATCAAGAAAGTGTCGGTCCTGTCCGGCGTCTGCGACGGCTTCATCGGCAACCGCATGCTGGCCAAGCGGTCGCGCGAAGGCATGTTCCTGCTGGAGGAGGGGGCCACCCCCTGGCAGATCGACAAGGTGCTCTATGATTTCGGCTTCGCCATGGGGCCGTATCAGGTCGCCGACCTGGCCGGTATCGATATCCAGCATGCTGCACGTAAAGCGCGTTGGGACAAGCTGTCCGAGCGTGAGCATCAGGCCAATGTCGTGGACCAGCTATTCGCGCTTGGCCGCCTCGGCCAGAAGAGCGGCAAGGGCTATTACGTCTATGACGACAAGCGCAAGGCTACGCCCGACCCCGAGGTCGAGGCGCTGATCGTCAAGCATTCCGCCGCGCGCGGCATCGCCCGCCGCCCGGTCTCGGACGAGGAAATCCGCGAGCGCCTGATCTATGTGATGATCAACGAAGGCGCCAAGATCCTGGAGGAGGGCATCGCCGCCCGGCCGCACGATATCGATATCGTCTGGCTGACCGGCTTCGGCTTCCCGACCTATCTCGGCGGCCCGATGTTCTATGCCGACACGATCGGTCTCAAGACCGTCTACGACGCGCTCAAGAAATACCAGGCATCGGTCGGGGATGAGTTCTTCAAGCCCGCGCCGCTGCTGGAAAAGCTCGCCCTTGAGGGCAAGGGCTTCTACAGCAAGTAAATCGTTTAAGACGTCCAGCCACGAACCAGGTGGGAAATGAATAAGTTCATGACCGCGGCCGACATGGTCGCACAGTTGAAAAGCGGAATGACGATCGGCGTCGGCGGCTGGGGGCCGCGGCGCAAGCCCATGGCGCTGATCCGCGAGATCGTCCGGTCCGATCTGAAGGACCTCACCATCGTCGCCTATGGCGGCGCCGATATCGGCATGCTGTGCGCCGCCGGCAAAGTGAAGAAGGCGGTCTACGGCTTCGTGTCGCTGGATGCGATCCCGGTCGAGCCCTATTTCCGCAAATCCCGCCAAGCCGGCGCGGTCGAGGTGTGCGAGGTCGATGAGGGCAATCTGCTGATCGGCCTGCGCGCCGCCGGGCAGCGCCTGCCGTTCCTGCCGACCCGCGTCGGGCTGGGCACCGACGTCATGAAGTATAATCCTGACTTCAAGACCGTCACCTCGCCTTATGCCGACGGCGAAGTCTTCCTGGCGATGCCGGCGCTGAACCTGGACGTAGCGCTGGTCCATGCCGATCGCGGCGACAAGCTCGGCAACACCCAGACCGAAGGGCCGGACACCTATTTCGACGACGTCTTCGCCCGCGCCGCGGAAAAGACCTTCGTCAGCTGCGAGGAGGTCTATGACCGCCTCGACCACTCCCACCCGGAAGGCGCTAAGAACAACCTGTTTGAGCGCTATCTCGTGGCCGGCATCATCCACGCCCCGTTCGGTGCGCATCCCAGCTCCTATCCCGCTCGGTACGGCTGGGACATGGGCCATTTCAAGACCTACGCGGCGTCCGCGACCGAGGAGGGTGGCTGGGAGAAATATGTCTCCGAGTTCATCACGCCCGGCGAAGAAGCCTATCTCGAAAAAGTCGGCGGGGCCGAGGGCGTTTCGCGCCTGAAGCCGCCCGTGTTCTGAGGATCACATCATGACGCAAGCGAAAGAATTTTCCCTGGCCGAACTGATGGCCGTCGCGACCTCCGAGGCGTGGCGCGGCAATGGCGAAGTGCTGGCTTCCGGCATCACCCCGATCCCGCGCATCGGCGCCAGCCTGGCCAAGATGACCCACTCGCCTGAGCTGCTGATGACCGACAGCGAGGCGTTCCTGGTCGAGGACCCGATTCCGCTGGGCGCGCGCGGCGACTACAAGCCGAAATTCTCCGGCTCGCTGAACTTCGCCCGCGTGTTCGACGTGGTGTGGCGCGGCAAGCGCCATGCGATGATCGGTCCGGTCCAGATCGACCGCTGGGGCCAATCCAACCTGTCGATGATCGGCCCGGACTTCCATAAGCCGAAGGTGCAGCAGCTGGGCGTGCGCGGCCTGCCGGGCAACAGCATCAACCACATCAATTCCTATTTCGCTCCGGCCCATTCCAGCCGCGTCTTCGTCGAGGGCGAGGTCGATATGGTGGGCGGCGTCGGCTACAACCCGGCGCGCCGCGCGCCTGGCACGAAGCAGGACTTCGTCGATCTGCGCCTCATCGTCACCAATCTCTGCGTGATGGATTTCGGCGGACCGGAACACGCGATCCGCGTGACCTCTCTGCATCCCGGCGTGACCTTCGAGGAAGTTCAGGCATCGACCGGCTTCCCGCTTCTCAGGGTCGACAATCTGGGCGACACGCCCGGCCCGACCGAGGAGCAGTTGGCCATCATCCGCCACCTGGATCCGCACAACATCCGCGCGAGCATCCTGAAGGACAACCCGCCCGGCATCCGCCCGGCGGCATAAAGGACGACTTCAATGAGCCTTCCCTATCACATCCACACCCACGGCAAGATCGCCGAGCTGGTGATCGAGCATCCGCCGGTGAACGCGCTGGACAGCGCCGGCTGGCAGGCGCTGGCCGATGGGATCGAGGCGCTCGGCAAGGAGCCGGACACCTCCGTCATCCTGATCCGCGCCGAGGGCCGGGGTTTCTGCGCCGGCGTCGACATCAAGGAGATGGCGGCCCATCCGGAGCGGATCGTCGAGCTCAATGCCGGCAACTACGCCACCTTCAAGGCGGTGCACCGCAACCCCAAGCCGGTGATCGTCGCGGTCCATGGCTTCGTGCTGGGCGGCGGCATCGGCATTTCCGGCGCGGCCGATATCCTGATCGCGTCGGAAGACGCCAAGTTCGGACTGCCCGAGATCGACCGTGGCGCCATGGGCGGCGGCTCGCATCTGCGCCGCCTGTTCCCGGTGCAGAAGCTGCGCTATCTCGCCTTCACCGGTGAGATGATCGGCGCCGCCGAGGCCGCCAAATATGGCGGCATCGAGCGGGTCGTGCCGCGCGAGCAGCTGGTCGAGACCGCGATGCAGATCGCGGGTAAAATCGCCGAGAAATCCCCATATCTGCTGAAGCTGACCAAAGAGTCGCTGACCGGCATCGCCGCCGACCGTGAGCTCGAGGACAATTACCGCTGGGAGCAGGGCTTCACCCTGCAGGCTTATCTCAGCCCTGACTCCGTCGAGGCGCGCAAAGCCTTCGCCGAGAAGCGCGACGCAAAGTTTTAAAAGGACCCCGATCATGAGAGAAGCCGTCATCGTCTCAACCGCCCGCACCGCGTTGGGCAAATCCTTCCGCGGCGCCTTCAACGACACCGAGGCTCCCGTCCTGGGCGGCCATGCGATCAGGCATGCGGTCGAGCGCGCCGGGATCGATCCCGCCGATGTCGATGACTGCATCATGGGCGCCGTCGCCCAGCAGGGCACCCAGGCCTATAATATCGGCCGCCTGTGCGGCTATGTCGGCGGCCTGCCGAACACGGTGCCGGGCATGGCGATCGACCGCGCCTGCTCCTCGGGCCTGATGGCGGTCGCCACGGCGGCAAAGGGCATCCTGGCCGGCGACCTCGATATCGCCGTCGCCGGCGGCGTCGAATCGATCTCGCTGACCCAGACCAAGCACAAGAACAACTATCGTGCGCAGTCCCAGGCGGTGATCGACCTCGTGCCGACCGCCTATATCCCGATGATCGAGACCGCCGAGGTGGTGGCCGAGCGATACCAGATCACGCGCGATCAGGAGGACGAATACTCCTATCAGAGCCAGATGCGGACCGCCGCTGCCCAGGCCGCGGGCATCTTCGACAACGAGATCGTGGCGCTGACCACCGAGAAACAGCTCTACGACAAGGAAGGCAATCCGACCGAGAAGCAGACCGTCACCATCGCCAAGGATGAGTGCAACCGCGCCGACACCACCCTGGAAGGGCTGAAGTCGCTGAAGCCGGTATTCAAGAACGGCCAGTGGGTGAAGGAAGGCTCGCATGTGACCGCCGGCAATGCCTCACAGCTGTCCGACGGCGCCTCGGCCCAGGTGCTGATGAGCTCCGACGATGCCCGCAATCGCGGGATCAAGCCGCTCGGCATTTTCCGCGGCGTGGCGGTCGCCGGCTGCGACCCGGAGATCATGGGCATCGGGCCGGTCTTCGCCATTCCGAAGCTGCTGAAGCGCCACAACCTGGATATCAGCGACATCGGCCTGTGGGAGATCAACGAGGCCTTTGCCTGCCAGGTCGTCTATTGCCGCGACTTCCTGGGCATTCCGAACGACCAGCTGAACGTCAATGGCGGCGGCATCTCGATCGGCCATCCGTTCGGCATGACCGGCTCGCGCCTCGTCGGCCATGCGCTGCTCGAGGGGCAGCGCCGGGGCGTCAAATATGCCGTCGTCTCGATGTGCATCGCCGGCGGCATGGGCGCCGCGGGCCTGTTCGAGATCGTTCAGTAAGTCAGAATCAGAGGGCGGGATGGATTTCGAATACAGCGCCAGGACGAAAGACTATCTCGCCCGCCTGACGGCGTTCATGGACGAGCATGTCTATCCGAACGAGCATCTTTACCATCAGCAGATCGACGAGGCGGAGAGCCGCTGGCAGGTGCCGCCGATCATGGAGCAGCTGAAGGAGAAGGCGCGCGCCGCCGGCCTCTGGAATCTGTTCATGCCGAACACCCATTACGGCGTCGGCCTGACCAACGTCGAATACGCGCCTTTGTGCGAGATCATGGGCCGCATCCAGTGGGCGGGCGAGGTGTTCAACTGCTCCGCCCCCGACACGGGCAACATGGAGACGATCGAGCGCTACGGCACCGAGGCGCACAAGAAGGAATGGCTCGAGCCTCTGCTCGCCGGTGAGATCCGCTCCGCCTTCTGCATGACCGAGCCGGCGGTGGCGTCGTCCGACGCGACCAATATCCAGAGCTCGATCGTGCGCGACGGCGATGACTACGTCATCAACGGCCGCAAATGGTGGTCGTCAGGCGCGGGCGATCCGCGCTGCAAGATCCTGATTTTCATGGGCAAGACCGATCCGAACGCGGAAAAGCACAAGCAGCAGTCGATGATCCTGGTGCCGCGCGACACGCCCGGCATCACCGTCATGCGCCATCTGCCGGTGTTCGGCTACGACCATGCCCCGCACGGCCATATGGAGGTGGACTTCAAGGACGTGCGCGTGCCGGCCGGCAACATCCTGCTGGGTGAGGGCAGGGGCTTCGAGATCGCCCAGGGCCGCCTCGGGCCGGGCCGCATCCACCACGCCATGCGCATGATCGGCCTGGCCGAGCGGTCGCTGGAATTCATGTGTAAGCGGATGAAGAGCCGCGTCGCCTTCGGCAAGCCGGTCTCCGAGCAGACGGTGTCGCTGGAGCGCATCGCCGAGAGCCGGATCATGATCGATTCCGCCCGCCTGCTCGTCCTGAAGGCGGCCTATATGATGGATACGGTCGGCAACAAGTTCGCCCGTTCCGAGATCGCGCAGATCAAGGTGCTGGCCCCCAACATGGCCTGCAAGGTGATCGACTGGGCGATCCAGGCCCATGGCGGCGGCGGCGTGTCCGACGACTTCCCGCTGGCCTATGCCTACGCCCACGCCCGCACCATTCGCTTGGCCGACGGCCCCGACGAGGTCCACCGCAACCAGATCGGCAAGCTGGAACTCAAGAAATACGACCGGCTGACGAACTGAGCGTATGGCTGAGGCTGTTCCTTTCGATCTGGCGCGCCTGGAGGAATACCTCCGCGCCAGCATCCCCGGCCTCACCGGCTCTCTCACTGTTGAGCCGCTGACTGGCGGGCAGTCCAATCCCACCTTCGTGATCCGGCTGGACGGGCAGAAGCGCTATGTGTTGCGCAAGAAGCCCGCCGGGCCGCTGCTGCCCTCGGCGCATGCGGTGGATCGCGAATATCGGGTGATGAAGGCGCTGGGCGGCAGCGACGTGCCGGTGCCGCGCATGCTGGCGCTATGCGAGGATGACAGCGTCATCGGCACGATGTTCTTCGTCATGGACTTCGCCGACGGCCGCTCATTCTGGGACCCGGCGCTGCCAGGTCTCGAAGCTGCCGAGCGGGCCGCGATCTATGAGGAGATGAACCGGGTGATCGCGGCGCTGCACAGCGTCGATTACCAGGCGGTGGCCTTAAGCGATTACGGCAAGCCCGGCAACTATTTCGCCCGCCAGATCGCCCGCTGGAGCAAGCAATACAAGGCGTCGGAAACCCGGCATATCCAGTCGATGGAGCACCTCATCGCCTGGCTGCCGGAGAATATCCCGGCGGGCGACGAGACCACGCTGGTTCATGGCGATTTCCGCCTCGACAACCTGATCTTTCACCCGACCGAGCCGCGCATCATCGCGGTGCTGGATTGGGAACTGTCGACCTTGGGTCATCCGCTGGCCGATTTTTCCTATCACATGCTGGCGTGGCGCCTCAGGCCGGATGAGTTCCGAGGCATGGCCGGTGTCGATATAGCCACACTCGGCATTCCTGAAGAGCAGGATTACGTCCGGGCCTATTGCAAGCGCACCGGCCGGCAGTCCATTAAGCCCCGCGATTGGGACTTTTACCTTGCCTACAACATGTTCCGCCTCGCCTGCATCCGGCAGGGCATCATGCGGCGCGTGCTGGACGGCAATGCATCGAATCCGAACGCGGCCGATGTCGGCCGCAGGGCTGGCGACATGGCCGACACGGCGTGGCGCTTGGTTGAAACAATGAAGACGGAATAGGACTGAACCGATGGTCACACTGCCCCAGACCGCGATCCAGAAGATGCTGGGTTGCCGCTATCCGATCATCCAGACCGCGATGGGCTGGGTCGCCACGCCTGAGCTGGTTGCGGGCACCTGCAATGCCGGCGGCATCGGCTTCCTGGCGGCCGGCGTCATGCGCGCCGACGAGGTGGGGCCGGCGATCGACAAGGTCCGCTCGCTGACCGACCAGCCGTTCGGCGTGAATTTCCACATGTTCCAACCTGGCGCGGCGCAGATCGTCGAGACCTTGATCGAGAAGAAGGTCGCCGCCATCAGCTTCGGCCGCGGGCCGGACAAGAAGATGATCGCCCGTTTCAAGGATGCCGGCATCCGCTGCATCCCGACCGTCGGCGCGGTGAAGCATGCCAAGAAGATGGTCGAGCTCGGCGTCGACATGCTGGTCGTGCAGGGCGGCGAGGGTGGCGGCCATACCGGCTCGGTCTCCTCGACCATACTGCTGCCGCAGGTGCTGGACGCGGTCCAGGTGCCGGTGGTCGCGGCCGGCGGCTTCGGTGACGGGCGCGGCCTGGCGGCGGCGCTGACCTATGGCGCGCAGGGCATCGCCATGGGCACCCGCTTCCTGATGACCAAGGAAAGCCCGGTGCCGCCCCAGACCAAGGAACGCTATGTGAAGGCCTCGGTCGACGACATCTTCGTGACCGCGAAGCTGGACGGCCTGCCCCAGCGCATGATCCGCAACGCCTTCACCGCGCGGCTGGAGAAGGCTTCGGGCTTGTCGATGTGGACCAATGCCCTGTCCGCGGCATGGCGGATGAAGCAGCTGACCGGCGCCTCCATGGGCGACATGATCCAGTCGGCGCGCGGCATGATGGGCCATGGCAGCGACAGCTTCGCCCAGGCCTTGATGGGCGCGACCGCTCCCGTCTTCATCCAGCGCGCCACCGTAGAGGGCAAGCCGGACGAGGGCGTGATGGCCACCGGCCAGGTCGCCGGACGCCTCACCGACCTGCCAAGCTGCGACGAATTGATCCGACGCATTGTTGCAGAGGCCGAGGAGGCCTTGGATAAATTGATCAAGTTGGTAGAAACACCTGCAAACTGATCGAAATAGTGTAGCAGAGAGAAGCATGACCGGAATTTGTGAAGGCCGCATCGTCGTCGTGACCGGCGCGGGCAATGGGTTGGGCAAGTCTTACGCCCTGGCCTTCGCTCGTGAGGGTGCGAAGGTCGTAGTCAACGACCTGGGCGTCAGCCTGGCTGGTGACGGGCGCGACACCGCGACGGCGCAAAAGGTCGTCGACGAGATCAAGGCCTTCGGCGGGCAGGCGGTTGCCAACGGTGACGACGTCGCCGATTGGGACGGCGCCGGCCGCATCATCAAGACCGCGATCGACACGTTCGGCGGCCTGGATGTGGTGGTCAACAATGCCGGCATCGTGCGTGACCGCATGTTCGTCAGCTGCACGGTCGAGGAATGGGATGCCGTGCTGCGCGTGCATCTGCGCGGCCATTTCTGCGTCTCCAGCCACGCCGTCGCCTTCTGGCGCGGTGAGAACAAGGCCGGCCGGCCGGTCGATGCGCGCATCATCAACACCTCGTCGGGCGCCGGTCTGCAGGGCTCGATCGGACAGAGCGCTTATGCCTCGGCCAAGGGCGGCATCGCCAGCCTGACCCTGGTGCAGGCGGCCGAGCTCGCCCGCTACAACATCACCGCCAACGCGCTGGCCCCGGCCGCGCGCACCCGCATGACCGAAGGCGCCTTCTCCGACAAGATGAAGAAGCCGGAGAGCGGGTTCGACGTGCAGGACCCGGACAACATCGCCCCGACGGTGGTGTGGCTGGGCAGCAAGGAATCCGCCGGTGTCACCGGCCTGGTCTTCGATATCGAAGGCGGCCGCATCACGCTCGAGGACGGCTGGATGGACGGCCCGACCGTCGACAAGGGCGCCAAGTGGGACCCGCGCGAGATCACCGCCGCGGTCAAGGACCTGCTCGCCAAGCGCAAGCCGCAGAAGAAGGTCTGGGGCACCTGAGCCCCTCCCGCCTTTAACCTTAGGATAGAAGTCATGGGAAAAATCCGCGTCGAGCCGCTGCCGTACCCGGAGCCGAAAGGCCTGCTGAAGGGCAAGACGGTGCTGATCACCGCCGCTGCCGGCACCGGCATCGGCTTCGCCACCGCCAAGCGCTGCGCCGAGGAAGGCGCCCGCATCTTCGTCAGCGACGTGCATGAGCGCCGCCTGGGCGAGGCCGTGGCCAAGCTGCAGGAAGTGACCCAGCAGCCGGTCGGCTCCAAGCTGTGCGACGTCACCAAGGAAGACCAGGTACAGGCGCTGATCGCCGGCGCCATCGCCGAGATGGGCCATATCGACGTGCTGGTGAACAATGCCGGCCTCGGCGGCTCGGCCACGGTGGTCGAGATGACCGACGACCAGTGGCACAAGGTGATCGATGTCACCTTGACCAGCGTGTTCCGCATGACCCGGGCGATCCTGCCGCACATGTACAGCCGCAAGACCGGCGCCATCGTCAACAACGCCTCGGTGCTGGGCTGGCGCGCGCAGGAGCTGCAGTCCCACTACGCCGCGGCCAAGGCCGGCGTCATGGC
>Ga0207694_10001250_pt1 | contig 21954 bp, 18 predicted proteins | sample KBSC34metaG_FD_184353 | JGI IMG/M metagenome (GOLD analysis project Ga0207694, IMG submission 184353) | Corn rhizosphere microbial communities from Kellogg Biological Station, Michigan, USA - KBS C3-4 metaG (SPAdes) (version 2) | ecosystem: Host-associated > Plants > Roots > Rhizosphere > Soil... | reverse complement strand
GAGCCGCAGCCGCACGCACGTTCGGTGTTTCCTCTTTCAACGCGCCGGCAAGAACATCTAAAGCCCGTTCGTCTTCAACAAACGGCAAATGCTCGATCGCCGCGCACCGCACCCGCTCGTTCGGATCGCGACTCAACTCCACTAATGCGCTCGCCGCCTCCGGATATCCGAAGTATCCGGCAATCTTCACTGCCGATTCGCGAACGTTCGGATCCCGGTCATGTAGAAGCGGAATGATACGTTGCGACATCGACGGCGGAATGATCGAATTCAGCGCCGCTACGGCCGCCTGTCTGATCGACGAGTCCTCGTCGCCAATCAATTTCAGTAGTCCATCGACTGCCTGCGGATCGCCGATTTCGCCGAGCGCATGCGCAGCGTCAATCGCCAGCACCTTGTCATCGAGTGTGTTTACCAGCGCGGACGTTGCGCTCGCGTCGCCGATGCGTCCCAGCGCAACAACAGCCGAGCGTCGCACTTCCAAATCCTCCGCCTGCAACTGTGAAATCAATAGACCTGCAGTCGCAGAGCCATGCCGCACGAGCGCTTCAACGATCTCATCGCGCAGATCCACGCGTCCCATCAATCGCGTGAGCGCGCGGTCCACACCCGCGCCTTTGACCCAGCCAAGCACTAAAGCAATCGAGCGATAGTCTTGTTTACCGGGCGCGTCCAACGTATCGAGCAGATTCTGAACGCCCGTGGGCGAGATTTCACGACTGGTTAGCTCCGCAATGTAACGAGCTTCGCCGTATTGCTTCTCATAGCGATCGCTGAGAGTCGCGAGCGCGTTCGCGACCGCCTCTGCCGGACCAGTCGGAGTATTCAAAAGCGCCGTAAGCGGAGCGACTGTACTTTCATCACCGAGTTGGCCCAGCAGGTTGACCGCCGGCATAGACAGAAGCTCGTCGTCCAAAAGCGGCATTATTCTCGGCACGATGCGCGCATCGCCGATCTTTGTGAGCGCGTCCAATGCCGCAAAGGTAAGAAAGAAGTCTCTTGACTCAGCTATCTCAACAAGTGCATCGACGGCGTCCGCCGCTTTCAACTTGCCCAACGCTTCGATCGCGTGATAACGCACGTTCGTATCTTCATCATTCAGCGCTTCGGCCAATGCCGGAACTGCACGAGTGTCGTGTTGTTCACCTAACGCCAGCGCTGCCTGCATTCGCAGATCCGCGTTACGATTTTTCAGCAGCTCGATAAGCGGCGAAACCGTGTCGATATCACTCGACGTCAAGACCTGCAGCGCGCTGTTCAGCAGCGAAGGATTGTGATGGTTCTCGACGACCAGGCTTATCAGCGCTGCGATCGCATCGGGCGCGGCGCGTTGCGACACGCCTTTGATCGCGGCGCGACGAACTCTCCAACTCTCGTCACTCAACGCACCAAGCAACGGCGCCGTATCGTATGACTCATCGTCACTAATAGTCTCAGCCGCATTCAGCCGCGCCGTCTCATCGCCTTCAGCCAAACGCGCCGCGAGCTCTCGCTCATGCTCCAGTCGCTCTGTAACGTCGTCAATAGCGACGATGAGTCCAACAATCGCGTCGCCGTCACGCAGCGGTGCGAGCGTCACGCGCTGCTGCATCTTGTCGAAATGTTTCGAAGGATTAACTGGAGCGCACGGGATCAGATAATGATGAAAGGCCGGCGCGAGCACCTCCACTACGCCTTCCTTAAGCGATCGCTGGAAACGTTTCAACAAACCCCTTTTCTCGAGATCAGGCAGCAGCGCAGTCAGATCACGGCCCAAAGCAGATTCCTCACTAATACCGGTGAGCCGCGCGAGCGTCGCATCCCAAACTCGAATCACGAGATCGGTGTCTGTTGTGAAAACGCCGATCTGCGTCATCCGAGTTCATCCGCTGCCGGCTTTCTCGTGCGTTTGCGTTTAGGCTTCTCGGCGCCGTTGCCACCAATCATGCTGTCCATGATTTCACCGAGCTGCCGCGCGCGATCGGCCAATCCGGACGTAGTGGTCAACGTTGCTTTCACTCCCTCCGCATTCCGGTTGGTTATCTGGCGCAGCTCACTCACTCCCTTACGAATTCTGTCGGCAGACTCGAGTTGGTCGCGATTCGCATTCGTAATCCGCAGCGATTCCTTCGACACACTCGTGACCGCCACACTCATTTCATGCGACGTTCGCGCCTGTTCACGCATCGCCTTGGTTACCTGATCCGATTGCAAGCGCATATTCTGTGTTGCGGTTGCAATCTCCGCCGATGCGTTTGCCTGCTCACTCACGGCTTTGTTGATCTCACTGATTTGTCTCGCAAGCTGGATCGCTTCCTTCGAGACTTGATCGCCGGCAACCGCCTGTTCACCCAACGCACGCGCAGTAGTGGCCACACCACGGCGCATTGATTCGACCGCCTGTGTAATCTGTTTCGCAGCCGACGCCTGTTCATTCGAAGCCTTGCGCACCTGCTTCGCCACACCACTCGTATTCTGCGCCGCCTTGATGATCTCTCTGGCCGCGCGGCCCTGCTTCATTTACGGCCTTCTGACTTCCTTTGCCGTCGTGCGCATTTGTCCCGCGGCCTTGACGACCTGCTGCGTGGCCTGCGCTTGCTCGATCATGGCGTTCGAGACTTGTTTCGTCTGCGTGGCGGTCGTGCCGATTGCAGTAACCACCTGTTGACCTGCCGTCAGTTGTTCCTCGGTTACATCAGCAATCTGCGCAACGAGCTGAGTTGTCTGATTGATCCCGCTGAGTATCTTTTTTAGCCCTGCCGCACCCTCTTCCGCGAGTTGACCGCTTTCATCGGCGATGCGCATCCCGTCGCTTGCAGCAGTTACAGCTTCTCTGACTACTTCCTGAAGCGAACGGATAATCACGGCAATATCGGCAGTCGCCTGAGCAGATCGATCGGCAAGATTTCTGATCTCTTCCGCAACGACTGCAAAGCCTCGTCCGGCATCACCGGCGCGCGCAGCCTCGATCGAAGCGTTGAGCGAAAGCATGTTGGTGCGTTCAGCGATGACGTTGATCGTGTTGACGATGCCGCCAATCTCTTCTGAACGTTTTCCCATCTCGCGAATGACGCCGGCTGATTGCTCCATCGCAGTGCGAACGCGTAGCATTCCCTGCATTGATTTCTGCGCCGCGGCCCCGCCTTCTTCGGCTTGTTTGGTTAACTGGCCAGTGGATTCTTCGGCACGCTTCGTTAAGGCAACGACCGAGTGTAGCGAACGGTCCATTTGATTAGCGCTGCTCGCAGCGTTCGTCGCAGCTTCGTTAATACGCTCCGCATTCTGCGACACTCCCTGCACTGAACGCGCCATCTGCTCGATCGAAGTCGACACTTCTTCCACTGACGATGCGAGACCCTCAGTCATCGCCGCGACCTCCTCAATCGACGCCGCCATCTCGTTGATCGACGAAGATGTCTGCTCGGCTGAGACCGTGAGGTCATCCGCGTTTCCAGAGAGACTGACGATCGAGGCTGCTACCTCTTCGATGCTGGCCGCAGTTTCATTTACGGAGGCCGTGAGTGCATCTGTTTCTGCGCTTACCGAGTTGATCGAACCCGCAATCTCGGTCATTGCCCCCGTAACTTCTTCAGCTGAGGTAGCCATGCTTTGCGTCGTATTACTAACACCCTCGATCGAGCGTGCACTCTGCTCGACAGCGGCCGAGATCTGCGCGATCGACGCGGCGAGAGATTGAGCATTCTTGCTGACCTCTTCGATCGATGCAGCGCTTTCGTTAACCGACGACGCGAGCTCCTCAGTTGAAGTAGCGATCGACTGGAGTTGCGTCGTGGTCTCACCCATGGATGCCGTCATCTCATTGGCGATGGCGACGGTCTCTTCGAGAACGCGTAGCTGTGTTTCGGCTCCTTCAGCCACCTCGTTGGCCGTTACTGTGATTTGACTGGCGGATTCAGCCACCTGCACTGCTTGTTTGCGAACCAGTCCGATGTCTCTATCAAGATTGTTATTTGAGCTAGCTATCACCTGAGACATAGTCGTATCTCCGTATTTGCTTATCAAATCTGCGGCTCGACCTGGTATTCAAGATCGAGCACGGCTTCTAAATTCAAAATCAAAATCATGCGTTCGCCAATCGTGGCGATGCCTTCAAGGTAGTGACCACTCAATCCCGTAAGCGCTTCGGGTGGCGGCTCGATCGACTCCGTCGGAATCTTGAGAAACTCGCGCGCCGTATCGACGACGAGCCCAACCACGCGTGTTCCGGCGTTGATAACAACCAGTCGCGACCGCAGCTCGCGCTCGATTCTTTCGAAGCCAAAACGTGTGCGCAGATTCAACGCCGGAATCACCTGCCCGCGAACCAGCACGACTCCTTCGACCGCGGGATGAGCATTCGGCACTGGCGCAACGTCGTCGATCATCTCGATCTGTTGCACAAAGCTACTCCGCACGCCATAAGTCGTGCCCGCGAGCTCGAAAAGTATGAATGGTTCTAAGCTCATGTTTACTTTCTTCCTCTGCGCAACAGAGAAATTAGTGTCGTGCGTGCGTTGCAAATTCTCGCAACGCGCTGGTGTCCAGGATCAGCACCACGTGTTGATCGCCGAGCTCGGTAGCTCCGGCGATACCTTTGCTTTGCGCGAGCGGATCTTTGATGGCTCGCACGACGATCTCTCGCTGTCCGATTATTCGATCAACCGCGAGTCCAACGGCGTTTGTATCCTCACCAATCACCAGCACGTGAAACTTCTCGCCACGCTGGTAATTCATCTCAAAAACTCGCGCGAGACGAAGCAGCGGCAGAACTTTGCCGCGATAGGAAATGATTTCATTGTTCTCCAGCACCTTCGTCGACGCTGACTCGACCTCCAGCACTTCCCTCACCGCCGACTGTGGCACCGCAAAGCGTTGACCATTCACACTGACGATGAGTGCTTCAGCGATCGCGAGCGTCAACGGCAGCTCGATCGTGAATGTGGTTCCCTCGCCGAGTTTTGTCGCGAGAGCGATTCGCCCGCCGAGCTCTTCGGTCGCCTTTTTAACCACGTCCATTCCCACGCCACGACCGCTTTCTCGATCGGCTTCGTCGCGTGTTGAGAACCCGGGAGTGGCGATCAGATCGAGTAAAGCTGCGTCGTCGATATCAGTGTTTCCATGACTGAGACCGCGGGCGCGCGCCCTTGCGAGTACGAGGCTTCGATCGATGCCGCGCCCATCGTCGGCGATCTTGATCACGATCATCTCACCGGCGGTCGTTGCGCTCAGCGATAACAAACCTTCACTCCGCTTTCCTTGTGCTTCACGCTCGGCGACGGTTTCGAGTCCATGACTGACGGCATTGCGCACCAGGTGCATGAGCGGATCCATCATCCGCTCGACGAGGAACTTGTCGATCTCAGTTTTGCCGCCGCTGAGTTGCACGATGATCTTCTTGCCGCTCTCGCGCGCCAGATCGCGAACGACGAACGTCATGCGCTCGAAGATCTCACCGATCTGGACCATGCGCACGCGCATGACACTCTCGCGCAAGTCGCGCAATTGGCGAGTCATGCTCAAGCTGGTTTCCTGGAGCGAACGCCAGAGTGCCGGCGGTGTCGTGCGCTTCAGTTCCGTCAGTTGGTCCTCGAGCCGGGTGCGACTGATCACGAGCTCACCGATGATGCGCATCAGCTCATCGAGCCGATCGAGATCGACGCGAACGACACTCGCGGGCGTGATCGTCGCTACCGGCTGGCTATCTTTCGCTCGCGGCGCTGATTCAACCGGAGCGGGCTTGAACGTCAAACCATCAGCTTCGAAATCTTCGAGCGCCGGCTTGTCTGCGTCAATCGCGACAATAAACTCGAAGGCGATTTCGCCGGCGCCTTTAACCACAGGCTTTGCCTGGATCAACTGTCCAATCTCTTGCAGCCGCGAGCGCACGCTGTTCACGTTCACACCGCGCTCGGCAAGTTCCGCGGTCGGCGTGAATTCGAACAGCCAACGCGACGCAGTAACGTCGATCTCAGATGTCTGAGGTTCGGATGATTTGCTCGTGGCTGATTCAGACGAAATCGTTTGCAGTCGCTCTACAGTCTCATCGATCGATGGAATCGGCTGATCGCTGCGACGGGCGTTGATAACACTTTCGAGCAACGACACGCCTGACACGAGCGCTTGAAATCCCGAGTCGCTTAGCAGAACGGTTCCTTCACGCAGCTCGCGCAAATAGCTTTCGAGATGATGCGCGAGCTGTTCGGCGGCGCTCAGGCCGACCATGCCCGAGATCCCTTTTAGCGTGTGGAAGCTGCGAAAGAGATTATCGAGCAACGTGCGATCGACCGTGCCGGTATCAACCTCGTCTTCGAGCGTTACCAGCGAGCGGCGGATCGAGATGAGGTGCTCGTCACACTCGGCGTAGTAATCGTCGAGGAACTGATCGAAGAACTCACCACGGTTGTCGGGGTTTTGGTTATCCATCAACTCGCGTTCAGCAATGAGCCGACCACGTCAGCCAACTGCCTCGGATCGAAAGGCTTTGTTAAGTAACGATTTGCGCCTGCGGCTAAAGCTTGCGTGCGGCTCGACTCTTCGCCTTTAGTGGTAAGCACTACAATTGGGATGTTTCTATAGGCTTGGTGCTTTCGCATGAAATCGATCACCTCCATGCCGTGCATGTCCGGCATGTTTAGATCGAGCACCATCAGGTCGACGGGCTCTATGGCCAGTCGCTCGATGGCTTCGAGGCCGCTGCCCGCCTGTGTAGACTTCACCGTTCGCAGTGAGCCCAGAGACGTAACCACCATGCGCCGCATCGTGGGCGAATCGTCAACCACTAAGATATTGTTAGTCTTGATTTCGTCCGGCATTTGGATTGACAGACTCCGGCCTGCAGGGACAGCCCCACGGCTCAATCAGGGGAAGGGATTATCAAAGGGGAGCTTATTCTACGGGAAAGTACGGAAAATCGCCAAAACCGGTATCCACAGATTACACAGATTGATTATAAAGTCTGCGTAACCTGTGGATAGAGACCCCAATAAAGGACTGGAACGAGATGATTCATCACGTGGTGTCGCTCGTGGGTTTCGTGATCTTTGCCGGTGTGGCGTGGCTGCTTTCCAGTAATCGTCGTCGAGTTGCATGGAAGACGATTGCCTGGGGTGTCGCGCTGCAACTCCTCATTGGTCTCATCATTTTTCGCCTGCCGGTTACGCAACGAGTCCTGCTTTGGCTGAACGACGCTGTGCTGGCGCTGCTCAATGCGTCGAAGAGCGGATCGGTGTTTTTGTTTGGGCCACTGGCGGCGAGTCCGGGCGAGTCGGGCTCCGTCGGCTTCATCCTCGTATTCCAGGTGCTTCCGGTAGTGATCTTCTTTGCGGCATTCACCGCGATGCTCTACCACTTGCGCGTGTTGCAGGTCTTCGTCCGGCTCTTCGCCTGGCTCTTTCACCGCACAATGAAGATCAGCGGCGCCGAATCGCTTTCCAGTGCGGCGAACATCTTCGTCGGCATTGAATCGGCGCTCGTGGTGCGGCCTTATCTCGAGCGGATGACGCGTTCGGAGTTGCTATTAATATTGACTACAGGCATGGCCACGGTGGCGTCGAGTGTGCTCGGAGTGTATGTGGCCTTTCTCGCCGGCGTCTTTCCACAAATTGCTGGTCACTTGATCTCTGCATCGATCCTCGCGATTCCTGCCTGCGTCGTTGTCTCGAAGTTACTGATTCCGGAGACCGAAACGCCGGAGACGCTCGCGGCTGTTCCACCGGAAGACGAGTCCGAGCGATCAAAGAATTTGATTGGCGCGATTATTCAGGGCGCGATGGACGGGCTGAGGCTTTCCGCGGGGATCTGTGCCTTGATCATCGCTATCTTAGGAATCGTAGCGTTGCTTGATAAGTTACTCGGCGTGGTGAGCTCGTGGTTTGGTATGAGCGAGCCGCTGTCGATCGTGAGAATCCTCGGCTGGGTGTTTTACCCATTCGCTTTTCTACTCGGCTTACAACCCAGCGACGTTCCCGTCGCCGCGCGCTTGTTAGGCGAGCGCGTGATTTTGACTGAAGTCTTCTCCTACAACCATCTCTCGCAACTCATCTCCACCGGCCAGCTAACAAACCCGCGCACCGTCGTAATCCTAACCTACGCGCTCTGCGGCTTCGCCCACGTCGCGGCAATGGCAATCTTTGTCGGCGGCACCGCCGCCCTCGCTCCTTCACGTCGCGACGACCTCGCCAGCCTCGGCCTCCGCGCCCTCCTAGCCGCCACCCTGGCAACGTTGATGACCGGCTGCATCGCGGGGATCTTCAGCGGCGGTGAAGGCGCGTTATTGATTAGGTCAAACTAATAGTCCTTTGCCCGAAAAATCTGATTTCTGTGTTACGACTTTTCGGCAAAGCCCCATGAAGTCAGAATTCCTGACAGAGGCTGAGGTTATACTGTGAACGATTCAGTGCAGATTAGTAACGGAGTCAGGAATGAAACTTACGCGCGTGCAAGACGCTGAAAGCACCAAGAAACTCGATCTCGCGGCAATTATGATCATTTACTCAAAAACAATTCCCATCGGTACGCCGCGTGATTGTTTCACTCAATGGAGACGAAAGTTCTAGGACGAACGTGGGTAGCAGTTTTTAGCCACGGATGACACGGATAAGATCCGGATTAAATCCGTGTCATCAGTGGCCAGGTTTTACATACCGTCGGGAATCTCAGCTTCGACGAGTTGTTTCAGCAAGGTTAACGACTCCTGCCAGCCAAGATAACAGGCTTCGGCCGGGATCGCCGCCGGGACGCCCTCCTGCACGATGTTCAATTCAGTTCCTACCGACACTTTCTTCAACGTCACCGTCGTCATCATTTCGCCGGGCATGTTCGGGTCGTCGAAACGATCGCTGTAGCGTAAAAGCTCATTCGGTTTGAGCTCGTGATACTCGCCACCGAACGAGTGGCTGTTGCCGCTCGAGAAATTCGTGAACGACATCTTGTAAGTGCCACCGACTTTCGGATCAAGATGATGAACCTGGCACGTGAATCCATTTGGCGGTAGCCATTTGCACATTGCACTTGCATCAAGAAACGCCTTGTAAACCCGCTCCGGTGGCGCCATAAGCACCCGGTGTAATCGAATCGTATTTGTTTCCATAAAACTCCTCGTGATGATTTAACCTCCAGCAATTGCACCGATGATATAAAACGGCTCCGTACCCGATGCGATTGCGGCCGGCAACGGTGCATCGCCCGACTCGTGCGTCACGTCCTCACCGCACGCAAAGAACCTCAACAACGGACGTCGCTCTCCTCCGACATGATCGCGAATGGTCCCACGCAACATCGGATAGCGCGCCTCGAGCGCGTCGAGTATCGAGCGTCGCGTCACTTCGCCGTCAATCTCAAGCTGCACATCTCCACTGACGCCCGCGAGCGCTCGTAGATGCGCCGGCAGAACAACCACAATCATGTTAGTGTCTGGACCTCCACTGAAAGGACTGGCGGAAGATCGCGAACGATCGGGGCCCACGTGTCACCACCATCAGCCGAGCCGTATACCTGCCCGCCGGTCGTACCAAAGTACACGCCACACGAATCCAGCGAATCGACCGCCATCGCATCGCGCAGCACGTTCACGTAACAGTTCGCTTGCGGCAAACCGTTCGTAAGCGCCTCCCATTCGTTGCCACCCGTGCGACTGCGATAAACACGCAGCTTGCCATCCGGTGGATAGTGCTCACTGTCGCTCTTGATCGGCACGACGTAGATCGTCTCCGGCTCGTGCGCGTGAACGTCGATCACAAAACCAAAATCAGTCGGGAGGTTTCCGCTGATCTCGCGCCACGAATCACCTGCATCGTCGCTGCGCATCACGTCCCAATGCTTCTGCATAAACAGCACGTCAGACTTCGACGGATGCTTCGCAATGTGATGAACGCAGTGGCCCACTTCTGCAGTCGGATCCGGAATGTATTGCGAGCGCAGTCCTTGATTGATCGCTTTCCACGTCACGCCGCCGTCATCACTGCGAAACGCACCGGCTGCAGAAATCGCGATAAAGATCCTTTCACGATTCGCTGGATCAAGAATGATCGTATGCAGACACAGACCGCCCGCACCCGGTTGCCACTGCGATCCGGTGCCGTGACCGCGTAAACCCGGAAGCTCCTGCCACGTCTGCCCGCCGTTGGTCGAGCGGAACAGACCAGCATCTTCAATGCCGGCGAAGACAGTGTCTGGATCATCGAGTGAGGGCTCGAGATGCCACACTCGCTTGAACTCCCACGCATGCGGAGTGCCGTCATAAAACTGGTGCGTCGTGAGCGGTTTGCCGGTTTCCTCCGACGTGTCGTAAACGAATTTATTGCTCTCGCCCATCGGCATTCCTTCGGGCGTGGTCGTCGGCGCGCCGGTAGGCGTTCCGGGCTGGAACCAGGTCTTGCCGCCGTCGTCAGAGCGTTGAATGATCTGGCCAAACCAGCCGCTTGTTTGCGACGCGAAGATGCGGTTCGGGTCCACGGCCGAACCCTTCATGTGGTAAATCTCCCATCCAGCGAAGTGCGGCCCGCTCACGTCCCATTTCTCACGCTTTCCATCTGAAGTCAGAATGAATGCCCCTTTGCGGGTGCCTACGAGTACTCGTACATTGCTCATCTTTTCGTTCCTTCTTTAATGGTTATCAGGAAATTCGGAATTCCAACATTAAGTCGAACGACGATCGTCGAAATCGACATCCTGCTGGAAAAATTCGTATTTTCGAATGCGCGGATGATAGAGGTTATAGAGGTGAGTTGTGAAGATTAAACTTCAGCTGTGGCTAAGGTGAACCCAAATCCAAAGTCCTGCGAGCAACACGAAATCCAGCCGCCGTTTAAGAATAGTTTCAGGACTTTCATATACTGATGGCTTAACGCTACATTCCCAAACGTTATTAAAATCAGAAATGCCACCGAGAATCATCCAGATCAAAGTCAAACCCAACTCACGCATCAATCTGCTCGAGCAAAACGAAGACGGGACGTGGCTGGCCCACATCAAAGCGCCGCCGATCGATGGCAGGGCGAACGAAGAGCTGATCGCGCTGGTCGCCAAACACTTCGGGCAGCGAAAATCTGAAGTTTCCATAAAATCGGGTGGATCGAGTCGCCTCAAGCTGGTTCAGATCGATCAAAAATAAACCATTGATTACACGGATGAATTTGTTCGGAACTTTTTCTTCCCGCATACGTCTTAGGTGACTGAAATTCAAATCTGGTCAGCAGTCAAAGCCCGCAAAAATGGTCGCAGTTGCACCGAAAGAAGCCGTAAAAGACGCGATTCTGGACGCGACGGACCGTCTTCTCGCCCGGTTTGGCTACCGGAAAATGACGGTCGAAGACATCGCCGCCGAAGCCGGGATCGGCAAGGGCACGATCTACCTGCACTTCAGCAGCAAAGAAGAGGTCGTGCTGTCACACATCGATCGCATCGTCGATCGGCTCAAAGATCGCCTGACCGAAATCGCTAACTCGAACGAGTCAGCCGCGGAACGACTTCGCCTGATGCTTTTGACGCGCGTGTTGCTTCGCTTTGACAGCATCCAGCACTACACGCAGAGCCTGAACGATCTTCTCGCAGTCCTGCGGCCGGGCCTGCTTACCCGGCGCGCACAGTACTTCGAATCCGAGGCGCAAATCTTTGCCCACGTACTCACGTCAGGCCGCGAATCCGGTGAGTTTAGTTTCGACGACGAACACGCCACCGCACACGCGCTCTTGCAGGCGACGAACGGCCTGTTGCCTTACAGCTTGAGCACAACTGAATTAGGCGCGCGTGAAGAAGTCGAGCAGCGAGCAGCAGACGTAGCCAACTTGATGCTGCGCGGCGTGCTCAGTCGTTAGATTTAACTTGTTGCCACATTAAAGTAAGGAGAACCATCAATGCTCAAAACCACCGCCTTCCGTCTGGCCATTCTTTGCTCACTCGCACTCTCATGTGCGGTCGTCAGCTTCGCGCAGCCGGAACAACCCGATCTGACCATCGACGCCGCAACACGTACACAAGTAATCGATGGAATTCTAAAACGTCTCAACAACTCTTACGTGTTCCCCGATGTTGCGAAGAAGATGGAACAGTCGATTCGCGAGCGCGTCGACAAGAAGGAATACGATCAGATCACAAGCGCGAAGGAGTTTGCGACGAAGCTGACTAACGATCTCCAAGCAGTTAGTCACGACAAACACCTGCGTGTGCGCTATTCAAACCAGGTGATTCCCGAACGTGGTGAGCGTCGCGAGCCGACGGCTGAAGAGCGTGAACAAAGAAAACGCGACCTGACCTGGATGAATCATGGTTTCGGTAAGGTTGAGCGACTTCCGGGCAACATCGGTTATCTCGAGTTCTTCAACTTCGCGGACGAAGAGCTCGGCGCAGATACAGTCGCGGCAGCGATGAATTTTATCAACGGCACTGACGCGCTGATCATCGACATGAGAAAGAACGGCGGCGGCAATCCCGCAATGGTTGCGCTTGTGTGTTCTTATCTGTTTGGACCTGAGCCGGTCCACCTCAACGATCTTTACTGGCGCGAGGGCAACCGCACCGACGAGTTCTGGACGAAGAAAGAGGTCGCCGGCAAACGTTATCTAAACAAAGACGTTTATGTGCTGACTAGCAAGCGGACGTTCTCAGGCGCGGAAGAGTTCACTTACAACCTGAAGAACCTCAAGCGCGCAACGATCATCGGCGAGACGACCGGCGGCGGCGCACATCCGGGCGGTGGTTTCCGTATCAGCGAGCATTTCGGAATGTTTGTGCCAACCGGACGCGCGATCAGTCCGATTACCAAAACCAATTGGGAAGGCACAGGCGTGACGCCTGACGTCAGCGTGCCTGCGGATCAAGCGCTACACGTCGCTCGCATCACGGCGCTGAAGAAGTCGTTACCGACAGTAAGTTCCGACTTCAAACCAGGAGTTGAAGAGGAGATTAAAAAGCTCGAAACAGAGCTGGCGGCGATGAAAGCGAAGAGTTGATTGTAATCTTGTAAATCCTGTGAATCATGTAATCCTGTTTAAGACTTTTACAAGATTGCAAGATTTGCAGGATTTACAAGATGGGATCACAAATATGAAGCGTCTGATTCTTTTAGCTCTCTTCCTTTCATCAATAACAGTCAACGCCCAGAACTGGCCCTCTTTCCGTGGTCCAAACGCGTCGGGTGTTGCCGAGGGTACGAATCCGCCCACCACCTGGGACCTCGAGAAGTCGCAAAACGTTCTGTGGAAAACTGACATTCCTGGTCTTTCACATTCAAGTCCGATTGTTTGGGGAAACAATATCTTTGTGATCACTGCCGTCAGCAGTGAAGCAAAGCCCACTTTCAAGGCGAAGGATCGAGGCATTGGCCTGGCAAACGACGACGTCAGCCACACCTGGATGATCTTCGCTTTGGACAAACGTAACGGCCGCGTGCTCTGGACCGAGAAAGCTTACGAAGGCGTGCCACGAGCCAAACGTCACGTCAAGGCGACGCAGGCTAACTCGACTCCAGTGACCGACGGCCGTTACGTTGTGGCGCTCTTCGGTTCGGAAGGTCTCGCTTGTTACGACATTAAGGGCAAGTTGCTCTGGAAACAGGATCTCGGCGTGCTGAATCCGGGACTCTGGGACGACAAAGAATCGTCGTGGGGACACGCGAGTAGTCCGATCATCTATCGCGACCTCGTGATCGTCCAGGCAGACGGTCACAAACAGTCGTTCCTCGCTGCGTTCAATCTTAAAGACGGTAAACAAGCATGGCGCGTCGAACGCAACGAGATCACGTCATGGACCACACCCACGATCTATCAAGGCAAGGATCGCGTGGAGCTGATCGCTAACGGCGGTCGATACATCCGCGGTTACGATCCGCTAACAGGCAAAGAGCTGTGGCGCTTCGCAGATAGCGACACGCAAGTGAAGATGCAGGCGCCGCTTATCGCAAACGATCTCATCTACATCACCGGCGGCTATCCACCGGGCCGCGCGATGTATGCATTTCGTCCCGGCGCCGTCGGCGACATCTCGCTCAAGTCAGGCGAAGACAAGAACGCCTTTCTCGCCTGGACCACCAGCAAAGGCAGTCCTTACACACCAACACCGATCATCTACGGTGACTTGTTCTACGTTCTTGCAGACAACGGCGTACTCAGCGCCTACGACGCGAAGACCGGCGAGAACATTTACCAGCAGCGACTTCCGACTTCATTCAGGGCGTCACCAGTGGCGGCGAATGGAAAGTTGTATCTGTCGAGCGAAGACGGCGACGTGTTTGTAGTAAAAGCCGGGAGACAATACGAGCTACTATCACGGAACGTCATGGGCCAACCATTGATGGCGACGCCAGCGCTCACAGAAGGTATGTTGATCGTGCGTGGAGAGAATGCTATTTACGCACTCGGCGAACGCAAGACAACGACAATTAATTGACCACGCTTCTTCTATACTCTCGCCATCATCTCTTCACAAGTTACTCTTATAAACACGATTCCTGTTTAGCAGATTCCGCGCCTCCAGCTTCCGGTTTGTACGCTATCGATCCGAAGTGCTCCGGAAGTTACCCGAACTCATTCATCGAAGGAGGGCCAGATGACACGCAAGGTCAGTTTCATTCACGAACGTCGCAGCTTTCAATCTCAAATCCGGAGCCGTCTACGTCTTAACAAATCAAACAAGTAATGCCATCGCCGCATTTGATCGCGCACCGGATGTCGCATTGTTGTTCGGTTCTCAAGGCATTGCCGCGGGTTAGTTCATCCACAGATTACACAAAGGAGTCTGTGTAATCTGTGGATAAAATAAGGGGGGATCGTGATGAGAGTGAAAAGGTACATCGTTGTCGTGCTGGCGCTATGCATGTCGGGAGTTTCAGTCGCTTCGCCGCCGGCGCGAGCACCACAAATTACACTTGTCTACGCTACTGCCGAAACGTCCAGTTCAGCAGAAGTAGTCTGGAACACCAGCACTGCGTCTGATTCCCTTTTGCAATACAGCACAAGCAGTCCGGTTCCAGCCGGAGCGGCGCAGGTATATGTGTCAACGCAAGTCACCACTCATGAGATCCCGCTCGCCGGACTCACGCCGGGAACTGTTTACTATTACAGAGTGACAGGTTGCGCCAAAAAAGGATGCGCTACCGCGACCGGAAGTTTCGAAACGTTTCCAGCGTGCCCTGACGCCGTGCCCGCTGTCTCCGGTAGCTGGCAAAAACTGATCAGCCCGAATGTAAGCGGAGCAACTGAGATCAATAATGAGCTTCTCGGCGTTGCTGCAATATCTGCAAACAACGTGTGGGCTGTCGGTTGGTCACAAGATCCGAACGGTCCACAATACGTCAAACGCACTTTGATTCAACACTTCAACGGCAGCACGTGGGACATTGTGAACAGTCCGAATCCACCTGGCGATACCTTCACTCAATTGTTTTCCGTCTCTGCTGCATCCGCAAACGACGTCTGGGCTGTTGGGTCTACGCAAAATGGAACCCTTCCCAGCCGGACTCTGATCCAACTCTGGGACGGCGCACAGTGGAGCATCGTGTCGAGCCCGAATCCAGACAAGCAATTCAACGAGCTTCGCGGCGTCGCAGCAATTTCTGCTAACGACGTTTGGGCCGTCGGCTTTCGTGGCGGCACAAAAACAGAGACACCGATCGAAACGTTCATCCTGCATTGGAATGGTTCCGCATGGAGTCAGGTGGCGAGTCCGAACATTTCCGGTGGCGCCAATCAACTCTTCGGTATCACCGCGATAGCAACTAACGACATCTGGGCGGTTGGGAGTGTGGCCGGAGCACCGCTCGCTCTTCATTGGAATGGCAGCACGTGGAACGTAGTTAAGGTCGAAGTAGGTAGTGGCTTGAGCACTGAAAAACTCAACGCCGTTTCCGGAAAGGCTGCCAACGACGTTTGGGCCGTAGGCGATGGCAAAGGAATCTTCAGCAACCAAACGTTCGCGACAATCATGCATTGGGATGGCACGCACTGGAGTGAAAAGGTTTGCCGCGCTGCAAGCGCCTCGAATCCGCCTGACCCTTATGAAGGAGGCGGACCTGACGCTTATTTCACAGGCGTCTCGGCTGCTGCCGTCAATGATGTGTGGGCAGTCGGTGTACATGGTTCCGGTCCGATGATTCTTCACTGGGATGGCGAGGCGTGGACCGCTGTCACACATCCTCGTGCTTTCCCCAACGCGGCTGCTTTGCGTGCAGTAGCAACTGCAAGTGGCGGCAGTGCGTGGAGTGTAGGAGTGGAGATCGAGGTTAGTCCCTCATCGGCAGTAAGCGCTGAACGAACTTTAGTCGACAAGTACACTCCATAAAAGAAGGCGGCCCAGGTCGTGGACCGCCTTGAAGAAGAGTTTTTGCCGCATGCTACTAGATAGTACTGACACACGGTTGGATAACATCCTGGATAGCGTCGGCGTTCTGGTTGGTAATAGTCGCCGTTGTGCCATCGAATTTCGTGATGTTGATCGTGAATGGCTCGTTGTACGACTTAGCCCGGTCTTCTAAGACACTGAGCGCAACCGCTTCGCCCAACAAAATTCCCCAGTAGTTGGAGCTACGGAAGTGGATACCGGAGTGAACTCCATGACCGAAGGGAATGTTGAACGCCAACTTGCTCAGTTCGCCGTTGATATCAATGGAATCTCTGTCTGAACCCGTGTAGTTCACGAGTGAAAGACCATCGGTGGTCGGTTGTTTGATATCGGAGCCTGCGGCGAGAAGCAATGGCCGGAGTTTCGCTTTACCGTCGATGAAGAATTTAATCATCGTGGCGCACGCACCCGCCACCGTGGCGTGACCACCGGTGTAACACGGATGTGTTGGCGAGCCCTCGGGAAATGCTACCGGCATTAAGTGAGAGCCGAACGTCGCGAGGATCCTTGGCAGTACGGCTGAGGTCAGAACATCTGAGTGCAGCGCGTTGGAAGCCTGAGGTCTCGGTGTACTGTTGATTCGCCTCGCTTCGATCAGTGCGCCATATTCCTCCGGCCGCAAACGCAAATCGCTGATCCACTTGCGGAACCAGGAGGCTTTGAGCGCTCTCGTGGCCACTTCCGGAATCGTCGCCAAAGCGTCTGGTGGACCAAGAGTGCCAAAAGCTTTTTGCGTGGGCGAGGTGTTGTAAGGATTGCCTGGGTTCGGCGGTGCTTTTATTCCAAGCAGTACGAGGAAGGCAACGAAGTACGCTTGATGGAGTGCATCAACGCGAGTATAGGCGGTGAGATCACGGCCATTCCGGATGAAACGGAGTGTTGGATCTACGAGCGGTTCACCCGAAGCTCCTCCGTTCTGTACGGCCTGATAGCTGCCGACATCAGTCAGGAACGCCTGGTTGGGAAGAAACGTCTGGTATTTCTGGCTCAGCGGCTGGGCGCCGAAAAATGTCGGCTGAAGCATGAACTGGGAGACGTATGGTCCTTTGACGTTGCCGTCACCTGCGAACACGCGCCCGCGGAAAAGATTCTGTGGAGTTACGGGGAGCGGCCATTGGCCAGCTCCACCGCCTTGAAGGAACGAGCGAGAATTCAAGTCCGCGACAGCGTCAGCCACAGTCGCGTTAGTTGCGTACTCAGTGAACGGGACGTCGCGCAGCAAGGCTGCCCAGTAGTGCTCAACCTCTTCAGTTGCGGTCTGCGCACTCGCGATACTGGGCGCTGGTGGTGGAATCGTAAACGCGTGTGAGTCGAGACCTTCAAGATCGAACGCGAATGCGGTGGCAGGACCATTCATCTTTGAATTGGGACCGCCGCCTGGCGTACCGATGATCACGTTGTTTAGACCCTGGAAAGTTTCACTCGTAAGAGCGTCTATGAAACTTTGATAGGACATTCGGTTCGGTACGCCGAGAGCGTCGTGACGCAGGGCTTTGCTGTAGTTGGCGCTGAAGTCAGTAAACCTGATCAGGTCGCCGTTGTCAGGAACTTCGCCAATGTTGATTTTATTGGTGATGGCGACATTTCGACGATAGATGAAACTATCGTTCGTGCGCTTGTTGGGTTCATAGTCGATGGTCGAGGCCTCAGCCGTTGACCCTGGACCACCGAGCAACGGTTTAAGAGGAATTGTCGCGGTCACCGCAGCGATAGTCGCGGCGCCTTTCACAAATTTTCGTCTGCTGAGTCTCGATTTCTCGGTCTTTGAGGTAGTCGGATCGTTCTTGGGTTTGTCCATGTGCTTGCTCCCTTACGTGTTCGAACAACTGTGGTGGGCAAGTGCATCTGAGTTGATCGCGCGCATTGAGAACTCAACGACGTTGGGGATCGCCAGAAGCAAATGCGTTCTTAATTTTGGCGGACGAAGAGGCACGAATCAGAACGGCGAGTTAGTGCCCTTCTGAGATCGAAAACAGTGACGTCAATTCCAAAGGAAGCGGAGTGTTTGCCTGTCGGGAGTACAAACTCAACTCATGCGCGGCTGAGTGAAAACATTGTCAACTTTTCAGCGAGGTCGAAATGTTGGGGGTAAAGAGCGCGGACATATTCATCCCAACATCGTTTCAGGTCAATAATCCATTCGGCTCATTTTTGTAGGCTAAATGAGTCATTCTTTATCGGGTGGACACGGGTGAATTTGAAGCGTTTTCATTTGCTTTTGGACCAAACGGCGGATCCGGCGTTTGCCGTTGATTCTTCGGGACGAATCAGCGCCTGGAATAAGGCCGCGGCGGAACTGTTTGGTCTCGGTGCTGCTGAAGCCATAGGCGTTCGCTGCCACAAAATTCTCCAGTGTGGTGACGAGAATGGAGTGTTTTGTTTGGAAGATTGCGTCATTGAGCGAGTGGCGCAGGATAATTGCCCGCGATCGAATTTCGATCTGCGACTTCAAACGAAGACCGGAAAGCTCTGGTGTAATCTGTCAACACTGATCGCGAGCGATCCAATTTCGCGTGTGCGTCACGCTATCTACATTGTTCGGCCCGTCGAGATACAGAAGCGACTTGAACAGGCACTTAGTGAGTTTGTACGAACGCAAACGAGAAGTGGTCAGAACGGAGTGCCGGCGATTTCGCGTCTCACGTCTCGGGAAGTTGAAGTTCTAAAGAGTTTGGCAAAGGGCCACAGCACGCGCACGATTGCGAATCAACTCAACATCAGCTCCGCAACCGTAAATAATCACGTCAAGCACATCCTCACAAAATTCGACGCCCACACCCGCCTCGAAGCCATCCGCCACGCCGAAAGCGTCGGCGTAATTTGAAATTTCGAAGTTCGCTCAGCCTGCGAAGCATAATTTGTAATCGGTTCAATTGAGCTACCTTGGCATCTCAGGTAAACTAAGACCGCCTCAGTCCGAATCGCCACAAAAAGTAACTATTAACAAAGTGAACAAACCTTCAAGACCCCCACAGATTATAAGACTGCTCGTTGCGGTTGCGGCAGTCGCGTGTTTCATCCTCAGTGTTGGATATCAACGCACCGCAGCGCAGGCGCCAACTACCTTTACTGTTTCGGGAACGGTTAAAGATACGACTGGCGTCGCAATGGCCAATACGATGGTGATTCTGATCAGCGACGTCACCGGAACGCAGATCACTTTCACTGACCAAAGCGGAAACTACGCTCTCACTTACCTCGGCGGCATGAGCCACAGTCTGAGGGTTTTGCCGTCGAAGTCGGGCTTTATTTTCAATCCCCTGCTGACGATATTCACCGGTTCCGGCACCGTCACGGGCGATAAGACCATAAACTTCGAAGGAACTGCGATCCCAGTAGTTTTGTCGGTCGTACAGCCGCCAATCCTGCTGACTCAGGAAAACTCTCTGCGTGCGCTGGCGCTGGATTCGGCGACTTGGACTAGCGAACCCTTCAGCGTCGCGAGCACGACTAACTTCAGCACCGATCAGCGCACGCGTGTCTCGTTGTTTGTCGTCAATTTGGAGCTAAATCCGGGTGAGCCCATCTCAGTGATCACGGCGCAGGCGGAAGATTCAATCGGACAGATCTTTCCACTCACTGTCGAGTATTTTGGCGCGGCGCCAAACTTCAGTTGGCTCAAGCAGGTCGTCGTAAAATTGCCCACGGAGATAGCCAACAGCGTCGACGTGAAGGTGACGCTCAAGTCACATGATACGGCGGGAAACAGCGTGATGCTGAAAGTGAAGCCCTGAGATCACAACGGTGGAACATGAAAGGTCTCGTCCATGTAGCGATCCGCGATCGCTGCCGCCTCCTCAGAACTACTGCCATTCTGACGCGCGCTTAGATACGGCGCGTACCAGTTATACCAGTCGTGCCTGGCATGCGTCTTCTCGTAATGATCGTGGTGCTCCGAAGTCTCGTGAAGCAGTTCTGCTAATGTTGCGGTGTCTGTAGCTCGCTTCCACTCGCGGCCGGGAAGCCGCGTCGTGATCTCCTGGACCAGCCAGTTGTTCCCGTCCGGATCTTCGAAAGAGACAAACGAGAAGTAAGAACGACCTTCCGGATCGCACCCACTAACGCGCACAGGCTCGACCGTGTTGTTGAAGGGTCCGCCGGCATAATGGAAGACCTCGCTGACATCGATACCGCGAGCGACCAATTCAGCGCGCGCCGCGTCGATGTCATCAACTGCGAGGACCAGGTTTTTCCCGGATGGAAGTCCCTTGCCAAAAATGATCGAGGCTTCTGAGTTGTGTGGCGTTATCTGCACGCCGCGGAAGTCGCCCCCTGCGACGTCGATGTCAATCCGCCACCCGAGTTTCTCGTAGAACGCCTTTGCGCGATCAACATCAGAAACAGCAAGCATCACAACTTCGAGCTTCATGTCGACGGGATCTGTTGCCATAAACTCCTCCGGGCATCAATGTGAGTAACGCGTGAAAACAAAATCGCGACCGCTGATCGCCTGATGGCAGGGAAAGCACTTCTTCAACATGGCTTCATCAGCAGATTTGCCATCGTCAAAATGTCCATATCCCCAGCCACCCATCGATGCATACTTCTTCGAATCCTTGACCATAAACTGCACGCCATTCTTCGGTGCATCATGGTCCTCCTGCAACTAACGGAGCGATCGAAACGAAACGCGAATCTCTTCAGTTAAGAATTCCGGTTGTTCCCAGGCCGCGAAGTGCCCGCCCTTGGGGAGCCGGTTGTAGTGAATCAGGTTTGAATACGCTTTCTCGGCCCAACTCCGCGGCGCTGCATGAATGTCATCGGGAAAAACGCTGACAGCGACCGGAATCTTTACCTGTTTCGGAGCGAAGAACGCCACCTTGTTTTCCCAGTACAGACGAGCCGAAGAGATCCCAGTGTTCGTCAACCAGTAAAGCGTGATGTTGTCGAGGATATCGTCTCGCGTCAGGCCCTCGGTCTGACCGTCGAAGACGCGCGTGATCAGCTCGTAACTCTTTATATCATGATCGATGATCCAGGCAGCGAGGCCGATAGGTGAATCTGCGATTCCATACAGCGTCTGCGGGCGAGTTCCCATTTCAAACGCGTAAAAGACATCCCGCTTAAAGAAGAAGTCGAGCTGATCCCAGGCATGCTGCTCTTCGGCTGAGAGCCCCGACGGCGCTGGACCACCGACCTGGAGAGCCTGCGCAACTTCGGCTGGAACCGTGGCCGGCATGTTGGTGTGAATGGCAAGCAGTTCCGGAGCCGCGTCAACGCCCATCAGATCTACAATCACAGCACCCCAATCACCGCCTTGCGCCACAAACTTCGTGTAACCGAGACGCTTCATCAAGGTAACCCAGGCGCGCCCGATTCGGACCGGATCCCAGCCCGTCGCAGATGGCTTGCCTGAAAACCCGTAGCCCGGCATCGACGGAATCACGAGGTGAAACGCGTCCGATGCGCTTGCGCCATGCGCAGTGGGATTTACAAGTGGATCGATGATTTTAAGCTGCTCGACGACTGAGCCGGGCCAACCATGCGTGACGATCATCGGCAAGGCATCTTCATGTTTCGACCGAACGTGAATGAAATGAATGTCGAGGCCGTCGATCTCGGTGATGAAGTTCGGCAGAGCATTCAATCTCGCTTCACATTTACGCCAATCGTAATCAGTGCCCCAATACTGCGCGAGAGCTT
>Ga0207694_10001248_pt1 | contig 21961 bp, 15 predicted proteins | sample KBSC34metaG_FD_184353 | JGI IMG/M metagenome (GOLD analysis project Ga0207694, IMG submission 184353) | Corn rhizosphere microbial communities from Kellogg Biological Station, Michigan, USA - KBS C3-4 metaG (SPAdes) (version 2) | ecosystem: Host-associated > Plants > Roots > Rhizosphere > Soil... | reverse complement strand
GCGTCCGCGGCGGCTACCAGGATCAGGCCACACAGGACATCGGCCGTCACGACATCCTCTACGCCATCGCCCCCCATGCCGGAGACTGGCGGCAGGGCGACGTCGCCTGGCAGGCAAAGCGCCTTAACCAGCCCCTGCGGGCGTTCGTCACAGATTCGCATCCCGGAACGCTCGGCAAAACATTCTCGCTGCTCAGCCTGAACACGAAGCAAGTTGAGGTCTCCGCAGTCAAGAAAGCGGAAGACAGCAGCGAGATCGTCGTGCGCCTTCGCGAACTGACCGGCAAGCCTGCACACGGCGTCGCCCTGAAGTTTGCAGGCCGCGTGGTATCCGCCCGTGAGGTCAACGGCCAGGAAGAGCCCCTCGGACCGGCAACGATTACCAACGGCGTCCTGACCGCCGACATTCCCGCATTCAGCCTCCGCGCCTTCGCCGTCAAGCTCGCCGCTCCGGCGGCGAGCGTCGCCCCCGCGAAGTCCGTTCCCGTCGCGCTGCCCTACGACCTTGACGTGGCCAGCACGGACAGGAACCGATCAGACGGCGCATTCGACAGCGCCGGCCGCACCCTTGCCGCCGAGCAGCTTCCAAAGACCATCGTGGCCGACGGCATCGGCTTCCAGGTCGGCCCCACAACCGACGGCGCAAAGAATGCCGTCACCTGCCATGGACAGACCATAGCGCTGCCTGCCGGTTATGGCCGCGTTTACCTTCTCGCAGCATCGAGCAAGGGGGATACGGCCGCGCAGTTCAAGGTAGGCGGCAAGGCATTCCCCGCCGTGATCGAGAACTGGGGCGGCTTCATCGGCCAGTGGGACAACCGACTCTGGAGCGGTCAGATCCCCGAACTTACCTACGACTGGCACAACCCGTGGGCAGGTCTTGAACCCGGCTTTGTGAAGAAGGGCGAGGTAGCCTGGTTCAGCTCGCACCGCCACGCGCCTGCCGGCAACGATATCTACCGTTACAGCTACCTCTATAAGTACGGTTTCCCGGTCGCTCCCGGCGCAAAGGGCATCACGCTGCCCAACAACCCCGCCATCCGCATCCTGGCGGTGACAGTCGCGGATCGAACGCACGACGACGCACGCCCGGCGCAGCCCCTCTTCGACACGTTCGACGACCGGGGCTCCATCGACGGTCCTCAGGTCACCCAGAGGGGCGCGCGGCCGAACGATATGAAGGAAGCGGCCATCGAGCATCCGATGTACTGGCATGAGGGCGGCCTCAGATACACCGTGGATGGCAGCACTCCCACCGCATCGTCGGCAGTCTACACCGGCCCAATCCCCGTCTACACTCCGACGACCATCAAAGCCGTCGAGCTCGACGCCTCCGGACGCCCCGGTCCTATCACTGTAGCCCGCATCGATGCGAACGACATCACTCCGCCGGATGTCGTATCCGCGGAGGCGCTGCAGGGGCTGCCCGCAGCCACCGTGCGCTTCTCCGAGCCGGTCCGCAAAACTAACGCTGAGAACTTCGGCGCCTACCAGTTCGGCGACGGCATCCAAGTAACATCCGCGATGCTCTCCGCGGACGGCGAATCCGTCGACCTTGGCCTGAACAAGGCGCTGCAGCCTGGCGCGACGACAACTTTAAAAGTCATCGGCGTACAAGACCGCTCGCCCGCAGCCAACGCCATCGCCGGTCAGACGGTGAATGTCGTTACCGGCGGACTGGCGTTCAGCAAGCCTGTGTTTGCGGAACGCACTCCGCAGAAATTCGACTCGCCGGACCTTCCGACCAAGGGCAGCGCTCCGTGGACGATCAACCTGTTCTGCCGGCTGGACAAGCAGCCTGAGAACCGCACGATCATCGCCGGCTTCGGCAACCCGAACGACGGTAACGGCGGAACCAGCCGCTACATCGCGAAGTTTGCCAACGGTATCCACTTCTGGAGCGCGCACCAGGATGTCGAGACCACTGTGCCGCTCGACCTCGGCAAATGGCAGATGGTCACCGCCGTCTACGACGGTCATGCGCTCACGCTCTATAAGAACGGCGAACGCATCGGGCAAGGCAACATTCAGCTGACCGATGATATTGCCGAAGTCCATGTCTATCCCAAGGACGCCTGGGACCACCAGCGGGTCTTCGACGGCGATATACGGGACTTCACGATCTGGAAGCACGCGCTCTCGCCCGACCTCGTGAAGGCGCTCTACGAATCCGGCAAGGCTCCTTAACCCATGAAGCGCCCGTTCGGCTTACAGCTTGCCCTTCTGATCATAACCTGCATCATGACGGTCCTCGGGCCAGGCAGCATCATCTGCCTGGCCCACCCCGCCAACATCGCAGGAGCGCAGGCGAACGTACAGCCGGACGGCCACTTCCAGATCAGGGCAAGGTTCGACCTGCTGGCGTTCGCCCTCAACGACACGCCGCAGCGCATCGGCGATGCCCCCATGAACACCCTCCTGGACGGCCCGAATACCGCCCTTGAGGCGCAGCTCGCTGAGGCAAAGGGCAACTTCCAACGAGAGTTCGCCGTATCGACCGGCGGCGCGCCCGCAACGATCGACAGCATAGACTTTCCAACCGCCGCCGATGTCCACAAATGGGCCGTAGAAGGCGGCGCAACACGCCTTCCCGTAATGCTGCCGGTCGTCGTAAACGGCCACCTGCCCCCGAATGCCGCGACCTTCTCCGTACGCTTCCCGGAAGTCCTTGGCACAGTCGTATTGACGACCGAACTTCCTTACCAGGAACCCGTCTCCGAACCGCTCGACGCCGGCGCATACAGCACGCCGCTGAACGTGCCGACGGCGCAGCAGATAGCGGCAGCGCAAGCGGCGATGAATGGGCCGAGGGACCTAACCCCCCGGTCGCTACCGCTCCCTTCCCCCCTTCCCCGCCAAGCTGCTTCGCAGGGGGAAGGGGGCGTTCATCACTACAGCCCACAGGATCTTGGCAGTGGAGAGAGTCGTTCCCCGTTAAGTAAGCTTTCACCTGCTTCACGCATGGTCAAGAATAGCAAGCCTTCTGATGTCGAGAACGCGCCCTCTCATATACAATCCACTGGTGGGCGGGAGGGAATAGGGGCGGATATTAATGTGGCAAGCCTTGCACCAGAGCGAAAGCCCCTTCCCTTCGGGGAGGACGCAAAGAGGGGTCCTAACGCGGGAACGCTTCCGGTAGTCGATGGCACGGAGAAGGTAAGCAAGGGGCAGGCTCTGGTCTCGCAAGCCAAACCGAAGATGAGCGAAGGCGAAGTTCGGCTTTCGCAAGCAATGCCGCAGATAAGCAGGGACAGAGCCCTGCTCCCACAAGATAGCATACTTAAGAAGACCGGCAGGGACGCCGGTGGGAAAGTTGCGATGGCTGGAGCTAAGGGCAACACAATCTACGTTGGCCCGGTGATTGGCAGTGGGCAGTCAAAACCGCAGGCAATGAACACAGTGGCAAATGAGGCTGAGCAGGCTTCAGCGCGCGCAAAGACGGCGCAGGTCAATCGGCCGCCATGGTGGACAGTCATCTTCCGGTATGTGAAGATGGGCTACAAGCACATCCTGCCGGAGGGCCTTGACCACATTCTCTTCGTGCTTGGTCTGGTACTCCTCAGCAAGAAGACCAAGGCGCTGCTCTGGCAGATCACCGCATTTACGGTAGCGCACTCAATTACGCTGGCCCTGTCTCTGTACGGTATCGTGCGGCTGCCATCTTCAATCGTAGAGCCGATAATCGCAGCATCCATCGCGTTCGTGGCCATCGAGAATATCCTGACCACAGACCTCAAACCATGGCGTCCCTTCGTCGTATTCGCCTTCGGCCTGGTTCACGGAATGGGCTTTGCCGGCGCGCTGCAGGACCTCGGCCTGGCCAGACACGATTTCCTCACCGCGCTTATCGGCTTCAATGTAGGCGTCGAGCTCGGGCAGCTATCTGTAGTCGCCATGGCCCTTCTCGCCATCGGCTGGTTCCGCTCCAATGCATCCTACCGCAAGATGATCGTCATCCCCGGCTCAACAGCCATCGCCCTCGTCGCCATATTCTGGACGATCCAGCGAACACTGTAGATATTATCAATGCCCCCGCAGATTCCTATTGTGGGCGTCCCTGCCCACCTTCTGAATTATGGAAACTTTGTGGGAGCAGGGCTCAGTCCGTGCTCGGTCCGATGTTTCTTCTGCTTCAATCAACCTCACCCCTTCCGCGTCAACCTCTTCGGCAGTGTAGACGGCGTGGTGTCATGGGTGAAGATGGAACGGTAGCGAATGTCGTGAAAGAGCTTTGCGGTGTGCGGAATGAACGAAGCGCCGCGAACCCTGGACAGCAGCTTCGGCAAAGGCGTGGCGGCAGCGGAGCCGATCAGCGGGCCGCCGACATAACAGGCGGCAAAGCGCCAGTACTCCTGGACCGCAGCCGGTCCGAACCAGCGAGCAGGATTTGCCCCGAAACCTGAAAGGTGGCCGTCGCAGAGATTCAACAGACCGGCGCAGGCCATAACGGCAAGCGGTGTAAACCGCATAAGGCGCTTGCTGCTCACGAACAGGAAGATCGCGCCGCAGAGTATGAACGTAACGAGCGCTTCCAGCAGCACGACCGAAAGTGTCGAAAGCTGTGCGGCCGGCACGAGGACTGCATCGCGCACCGGCTGCGCAAGATGCGGGCCGATTGCCGCAGCGAGGATGACACCCGCAAACGCCCCGAGCAGTTGGAACAGGACATAGGCCACGGCATCGCGCGCATGCATCTTGCGCAGGATAAAGAACCCCAGCGACACGGCCGGATTAAGGTGAGCGCCGCTCAGCTTGCCGAGCGGCGATATCGCAACCAGACCGCCGGTAGCCCCAATGCAAAGGCCGGCCAGAAGCCGGCGCAAGGCAGGATCGGGCAGGCGCTGAACAAACGGAGAGCCATCTCCGAAGAGAGCCCCCACAATAAGAACAATCCCGCATACGAGGATCGCGGTGCCGATAAACTCGGCCCCATACTCCTTGAAGTGCAGGCCGTATTTCTTCCACTTAGCATAGAGCAGCGCCTGTGCGTCGCTCAGGTCCGGATGGTGCCGCGCGATATGGTCGGCATCGGTTGTGACGGTATGCAACGGCTCGTTCTCCTCTTAGCTTCTGCGAAGAGGATACCTGCAAATGTCCCCTCCCCAGCCCCTCCCTTCGAACAGGCGGAGACGCCTATTCCCACAGGGAGAGGGAGTGAGAGTTAGCAAAGTGCGTAAACGTTCCAAAATCCGAAAGCCCCTCTCCCCTTCAAGACCCACTGGTGGGCGAGGAGGGGTTGGGGAGGGGAGCCGGTCCCCGAAAGCAATCGTAGCCTCGCAGGTCGAGTTTACCGGCGGGAGCGGTCCAGGCGGCAAGGCCGCTTTCGTGGGGCAGACACTGGGCCTGCGCACAATGTGTGAACAACTCCTCAATGTCCAGGATGGCGCGTAAGAGACCATCGCCCTGCGGCAGTATGTCAACGAGGTCGGCCGGAATGTCCATAACCGGTGTCGCCTCCGACGCTCCATTCACGACGACCTGATGGGTTCTCGCAACTTCAAGCGTCGACACTAGACGCTCATCCGCAATGCCGCGAACAAGATTGGCGAAGCGCTCCACCATTGGGACACGATTGCTGTCGATCAGCGGCAGCGTGCGCGTCCCGGCATCATTGGAGATTTCGATTCCCTGGCCGGTAACATAGGTAACCGTTCCCCGTTCGCCATGCAGCACGATCTCCGGACGGCTGTTTCTGCGACACGCATGGGTCAACAGCGCTACCAGAGAGGCTCCCGTGCTTGTGCCGATCCGCATTCCGCAGGTGTCGTAATTCTCGATGGGGTTGGCCCGGTACAGTTCCGCTTCGATGTCCACAACATTGGCAGAGAGGTTTTCGTCAGTTCCGAGGAAGAACAGGGCGAGGTTCAAATAGTGAGCGATCGCATTCGATGCAGGGCTGTCCATCACCCAGGCATCGTCCAGCTTCTGCCGACCGGCCCATACCGAACGGCCGTAGTAGCGGCTGTCTCGCGGCCAGTGCGCCATGATCGTGGCAGATCGGATAGCGCCTATCTCGCCGTCCAGCAAAAGCCGCTTCAACGCCAGTGTCGGCGGCTCGTAGATATCCTGAAAGCCGATGACGGCAGGTAAGCCTGATCGGTCGCGCGCGGCGATCATGGCATCGACATCCTGCACGCTGCCCGCCGCAGGCTTCTCGCAGATGACGGCTTTGCCCGCCGCAAGGCTCTGCTCCGTAAACGGCCGGTGCAGCGGTGTCGGCAGCGGCAGCCATACGGCCTCCAATGTCTCCGCAAGCAGATCGTCCCAGCGAGAGTAAACGGAAATGCCGGCGTCTCTGAGTTCGGCGGCGATGTCGGCATGCGTGGTCAGGTCAGGTTCGCAGACAGCTTTCAGACGAATGGGCGCATCCGGGCGAGCACTCTGCTCGCGGAGAAGGTCACAGATAAATCGCGCATAGCCGCCCAGCCCGGCCATGCCGATTGCAACAGGTTCTAGAGTTGACATACCGGGAAAGGTACCCCAGTGGCAGCAGCATTGCCAAGAGGCAGTTATTTGAGAGCATTCAGGGCAATGTCGGTCCGCAACTCTTTCCAGCTCTTGTGCATTTTTCGCACATTCACCTTCCAGATCAACGTGGCCGGTCTGGTCTCGACCTTATATGATTTCCTGGGCGGAGGAGGCATCCGATAGAGGGCGACCGTTGTAAAGTGCGCAAACCCTCCGGTCTCAAACTCAACGATCGAGTAGTCCCAGGATGTCGCAACAAAACGCAGTCGTGACCACGGCAGTTTCGGGTCGCTGATCGCATCGCCAACCTGAAACGCTTCGTTCGGATTGGCCATTCGGAACGGCGCATTGCCCTGACTGAACTTCTCGCCGTCGGCAACGGACATCGGGCCACCGGCGGCCATGGACCGCTTTACGGGAAGCGGGATGTCAGCCACATTACGCGATTCGATGAATGCATCCTTCAGCACGTGCTGGCGATCTCCATCCTTCAACGTGGTAGACGCGCCGGGAGCCGCTCGCAGAATCACCGGATTGGCGATTGCAACCGCCCCAATTGCCACAGCGCAGACTCCGGCGGCGGCTGCGATCCCTAAACTACGCTTCATTGCATGTCCTCTCAATGCGCCACACATGCGCTCACTCAATTGATGTTAGCTTTGCTGGTCAGTTGATCTCGTTCGCAGCGACGGCAGCGCGTACCTGGCTCAGGTTCTTGTAAGTCTGGTGGATAAATGTCTGCCATACAAGAACCGGCTGTGGCGCGGAGTATTTGCCCATGCCTCCGGAAGCGCCGTTGAGCTTGTACAACTCCGCATGCACGCGGTGCGCAATACCGCCGGATTCATATTCGAGAAATACGTAGTTTCTGGATTTCGCCACAAAGATCAAACGCCGCCCCGGCAAAGTTGGATCACGAATGGCATCGCCGGCCTGGTAGGGCTGGCCCGGATTGGCCATATGGAAAGTTATCTCTCCCTTGTCGAACTTGCCTCCATCCGCTATCGCCATCGGGCCGCCTGTGGCAATATATCGCTTTACTGGTGTCGGAATGGCCGATATGCGCCGGGCCTCCACGAAATGGTCATGCAGCAGATGCCCGCGGTCTGCCGCGGACAACGCGCCGGGCGAATCGCCGGCGGCCAATATCTTGATCGGTCCGGCAAATGCTCCAGCTCCAATAACAAATGCGCAGATCACGATAGCAGGCGCGATCCCAAGATGTCGCTTCAATGCAAATCCCTCCCGATGCGCCATAATGCGCGCACTCCTATGACGGCGGCTTGGCGGCCCGGGTTCCCTCAATATTAGGAGATTTTCATTTTTTGCGATGTTGAAGGTGAGGTTCCAGATAGGCCAACTGAGGCGCATCCACCCCATTCTTCGGCTCGATGGAGAACATGTAGTCGCCCCACCTTGGGCCGGCCGACCACCACGTGTACCCGGTCCACACATCCCGGTTGACCTCCATATAGGAAACCATGTCGTCAACCGCCTGCTTGCTGATTGGTGTGACCGCGACGCCAAACTCTCCCAAAAACGCTTTCTTATGGTTTTGCCGACACCACTCCGTAAACCGCTTGAGCCGCTCACTGCCGATCGTCGCGCTGACGATCTCCGGGTGCGAACCCGATTGGTCGGAATCAAGATATTGATGCGCCTCGAAGATGTAATGGTTGGCGGGATCTTTGATCTTAAGCATAACGACGCCGTTTGAATTCTCACCGCCGTCCAACCAGCCATTCGCGCCGGTCCAGCTGTTTCCGGGCGCCAGGATCAGGTTCTTTGCTCCTGCCTTTCGAATAGCGGCAATGGCGCCATTTGCATTCTGCAGCCATACATCGGCGGGGATGTCATGGGGTTCATTGACCAGACCGAACCACACATTCTTGTTGTTCTTGAAGACTGATGCCAACCGTCCCCAGAAATCAGCAAAGGCATCTGCAGGCACATCAGGCGTCCCAAGAACTTTGCCGTAGTAGCGGGCATAGTTGTGCGGATCGATAATAACCGTCAGCCCCTTCTTTGTTGCGCCGTTTACCACGGCGGCAAGACGGTCTATCTCCTCCTGCCTGAACGGCCCATCGGCAACGGGCTGCAGGGTCTCCCAGTAGAATTGGAGGCGAAAAATATTCAGCCCCTTGCTAGAAAAGTAGTCGAACTCCTCCGGCGTCGGATAGCTGAAGTTCGTGCCATATATGGGCGTAACATCAGGCTTGGGCGTATAAAACTCGCCGCCGGACAGGTTTGTGCCTGTGTAGGGAAGCGGACGGGCAGATGCGCCTCCAAGAACGCCGGCAGGCATAGCCACCATCATGCATGCAGCCAGTGCAAAGCTGCGAATATTGACCGATTTCACTGTACTCTCCTTGGGCTTTTCGCGACAGCCTGCAATCACTATCATCCCGGCAGCCGAACCATTCATCAAAACAAGATGTCAGGCGGACGTCTTACGGCGCCGACGCTGCGGCGACGTGCGAATCGGCTGTGCCGTAGTAAAGATACCATCGCTTTTTATAGCGGACAAGACCTTCGGTAAATACAGTCCCTGCGGCGTACTGCCCATTTGCTTCATAGGAGCGTTCCGGCTTAATAAAAGAGGTGTTGGTGCGTTCGAGCAGCTTCGTGGGATCGTTCGCATCGAAAAGCGCCTGGCCAGCAGCGTATGCTCCGGGCTTCAAGCTCGGGTCGCCGTTCTGATCGGCGTTCTTGCCGTTGTAGATGAACACGATACCCTGCTTGCGAACGACGGCGGGAGGACCGGATTCGCAGAGGGCGCTGTCGAACTTGCCGGGCCGCGTCTCAAGCAGATGAACGGGATTTCCTGCGGCATCAAGCACAGGCTGCCAGTTGACGAGATCGGTAGAAGCCGCCACATTGACGGTCCCCTCGCCATAGTACATCCAATACTTGCCGGCGATCTTCGCTGCTATCAGATGATCCCCTCTCTGCTCCGTAACGACAGATCCCGATTTCGACCACTCGTTGAGGAACCTTCCCCCATAGGCAGCAGCAAATACCGGTCCATGCTTCTGCCAGTGAACCAGATCTCGCGACGTTGCCGCGGCCAGACGAGCCCGGTCCCGATTCCACTCCGTGTACATCAGCAGATACCCGCCATCGGGCGTCTCGACGCAACGCGGATCCTCGCAGCCGCCCGTCCATTCGTAGTCTTTCTGTTTATCGCTATCGGGAAAGAGCACGGGCAATGGCTGTGGCGTAAAGTGCAGGCCGTCCCGGCTGGAAGCCAGGCCGATGCGCGATGTGTGCCGGCCAATGCCCTCTCCGCTGTGGTCTTCCGCGCGATAGAGCACATACACCATGCCGTTGCGCACCACAGCAGCAGGATTGAAGACGTTATCGCTCTCCCACGTCACCGGCTTGCATGTCATGGGATCGTCAAAAGTGGCATCCGGCATTGGGCCAAGAATGGGATTGGCGGTGTCGGCTTTGGTGAACGGACCAATCATCCAGGAAGCGTTTTCGGTGGGCTGAGGGGAAGGGGCAGCAAATACGACGGAGGACAGAATAAGGAGGGGCGGCAACAAGCCGAGCAGAGTGCGAAGATGGTGGACCATGAGGGTAGGTTCCTTTCGGGTGACGCAACCGTCATCCGAAAGGAACTTAGAGAGAAGTCGTGCGATATCCTGCGGGGAAACCTCTCCCTCAGTGCAGCGGCAAGGCCTGTAAGACGCCGCAGGGGCCGCCGTCAGTGGTATCAGCGATGGTCGTTACCTGCTGTCCGGCGAATGTCAGGCGAGTTCTATAACCGCTCGACATGGCGTCGGACTGCTCCGGTACATAGTGGAAGATGAGCGAGCGGCGAAAGCGGTCCGAGCTGGTATTGGGTGTCGAACCATGGATCAGGCTGCCGTTGAAGAAGAGCACGTCGCCGGCCTTCATATCGCAGTGAACGGCCTGGAGTCTTTTTGTTAATCACACGTAAACCACCGAGAACGACACCCTCAGATCGGCCTTTTCGGGGCAAGCGATATCCATATTTTGTGAACCCGGCACAACCCGCATGCCGCCATTCTCGGCATCAACATCGTCGATCGCAACCCATGCGGCCATGCACGTTCCAGGCTTGACGCGCAGATAGTAGTTGTCCTGATGCAGCTCCTGGCCCCGGGCCTTGGGCGGCTTGAAGTAGAACATGCTCTGCACGGCGACCGGCTCATCCTCCACGAACTGTTTGAGGAACGGATAGAGGCGCTGGTCCAACATATACCGAAGCGTTACCGGCCCAACCGCGAGATCGTGATAAGCATGCGGGTTCATCATGCGAGGGTAAAACGAAAGTGGGTCTGACGAATCGTACCCCTTGCCATTGCGCCCCGTTTCCGAGAGGTTCGGCACGGGACCGTCAACGTTCTGCGCCATAAATGCGTCCCGGATCTCGGCGACCTCATACGGCGCAAGCAACTGGCGAGCGACTACAAAGCCGTCGCGCTCGAACTGTTCGATCTGCTCCTGCGTGAGCAGTCCTTCGGTTTCCAACATCAACTATCCCTCCATCGATTACCGTTGTAACACTTCTCAGGCCTGTGAAGATTTACGAGGAACGGATGGCCACGAAGCGCCGGTGAAATCTTTGATCTATAATATACGATAATCAAAGATGAGTGTCCATGGAATATACGCTCAAGGGCCTATAACATTAACGCATGTTAAAGAAAACAGAAAACATCCACCCTGCCGTTCAAGCTCCATTGCCGGTATATACCGAACTTCTAACAGGGCATTACCGGCGTGAGCATCCCTACCATGCCTACCGCGAGCGCGGTACCGAGGATTGGCTGATGATCCTTACCCTTGGAGGCGCGGGGATGTTCAGGGATGCAGCCGGCACTGAGACGATCGTGCAGCATGGCGATATAACCCTGCTGCGTCCACGAACACGGCACGACTATGGAGTGGCGCAGTCAGCGGATGCATGGCATCTGATCTGGCTTCACTTCCATCCCCGTCCGTTCTGGCACGAGTGGATGGTCTGGCCTGAGTTATCGCCCGGCTTTATGCGGTTGCGTCTGGAGAATAAGACGGTAAGGGAAAAGATCACGGAGTGCTTTTTCGAATGTGATTCGCTGGCTGTGGGATCGCTTCCGCATCGGGAACAGTTTGCGCTCAATGCCCTGGAAGAGCTGCTGCTCTGGTGTTCGACACAAATCCCGAATGCCGTATCGAAAGGGCCCGACACACGCATCCGGGCAGCGTCCACGTATATTCAGGAGAACTTACGGGAGAAACTCACGATCAAGATGATCGCGGCAGAAGCAGGCCTATCGGCATCGCGCCTGACTCAGCTGTTTCGCCACGAGACCGGTATGACACCTATCACATTCCTGGAAGAGCAACGATTCGCGCGAGCAAAGCTGCTGTTGACGCGCACAACATTGCCGGTAGGAATGATCGCCGAGGAAGTAGGCTTCGACAACGCCTTCTACTTCACCTTGCGCTTCAAACGCCATACCGGCCTCGCTCCCACGGAATACCGTAAGAGGAGCGAGGACGGCGGAGGCTGATTTCAGCGCGATTCTCTGGCTTACGCGCCACTCCCCGGCAGTACGGATTGTTCATCAGGCACGAGCGCCACGATGACCTTGCCGAGGTGAGGCTGGGTTCGGTTGCGCTCGATCGCTTGCGGCAGCTCCTCCAGGCTCACAACCGATTCGATTTTATGGCTTATACGCCCATCCACGATCTGCTGGGCAACCCCCTCGATGAGCGCCGGGTCGGCTTTCGTCGTGAGCCAGATGCCCCTCTTTCCCGAGGGAGCCTTTGCGGCAATGTCGGGGGTTGTGGCCGAGACGATCGCGCCGTTCGGTGAAAGCACCGACCAGGAGCGAGCCAGCGCCTCACCGCCAACGTAGTCGAGCACGAGGTCGATCTCCTGCGCCTTGTCTTCGAACCGTTCGGTCTCATAGTCGATAACGTGGTCGGCTCCGAGTCCGCGAACATAGTCGGCGTATCGCCCCCGAACGCTGGCAAAGACCGTCGCTCCGGCCTGCCGCGCGAACTGAACGGCGAATGCTCCCACAGCTCCGGCCGCGCCGTGGATCAGAACACGGCTGCCTTCGCCAATCGAACCTGCCGCCTGCAAGCTCTGCGCCGCTGCCTGGACGACGGTGGGAAGGCCGCCAGCCTCGACGAAGCCCATATCCTTCGGAATATGTCCGAGATTGTCGGCATTGGCGATCACCTGATCCGCATACCCGCCGATACCGCCCAGCCAGCCCATGACGCGATCGCCCTCTCGGAAACGGTCGACGCCAGATCCGATGGAAATGATTACACCGGCGATCTCGATACCGAGAGTCGCGGGAAGCTGCAGCGGGAAGACCTCACGAACATAACCCTCACGGATCTTCCAGTCCAGACCGTTGATGCCAGCGGCATGGACGCGAACGAGAACCTGACCATCCGCCGGTCCTTTGGGCGCCTCGACGGATGCGACCTGCGTGGTCTCGGGGCCGCCGTAGCTCACCAGCGAGAGAGCTCGGATCTGGCCGGCTCCCTCGTTGGTAATCGCTTCGTTCGTAGTTTGCGTTTTCTCTTCCGGGTTCATAGTATGTGTTTCCTTTTTGTTGTTTGTGTGGCCAGCAAAAGCAGTTATCAGAATCACTACACTTGCGATTACATCAAATAATATACTAAGTGTAAACTCTTGATATTTCATCCTGCTTACCGTAGAAGTATTGTCCTGCGATCCTCGCCAGGAAGGCGCTCTCCGATCAACCACATGCCGCCTCGGCTTAAGCTACTCAAGCTTCTCTCGCATCTTACTCGCCAGGCGGATGAAGGTCTCTGCCTCCTCGGCGGTGAGCCCCTCGGCGGTCCTCTCCTCCAGCCGCTGCCAGGCCTCCTGGATTCCCTCCTGGATCTGACGGCCGGCGTCGGTGAGGAACACGCGCGTGACGCGGGCGTCCTTCTCGTCCTTGCGCCGCTCTACCAGCCCCGCCGCCTCGAGCCGTCCCACCGTCTTGGCGATCGTCGAGTGGTCGGATCGCACGAGGTTGCCGAGCGACTTCTGCGACTGCCCGTCCTCGGACCCAAGCTGCGCAAGCAGGAGCTCCTGGCCGGTATAGATCCCGAGATCCGAGATGAGTGTCCCGGCAAGCGTCCGGTGAGCGCGCGCAAGACCAAAGATGGCAAAGCTTAAGGGGCAGCCTTCTGCGAGGCCGGGCACTTCCTGGTCTATGGTAGCTTTCCTTTTACGGTAATTATGTTGCCAGCAACGTAATTATACCCTAACATACGTGGCCGGCAACATAAAATTGAAGATTGGGCGAATTTTTCAGCGATCAGATTTTGCGCCTACTTTCCGTCAATCTGCGCCTTCAGCCAGGCTGAGATATCGTCAAGGCTTTGCTGGTTGACCTGATGGCCCATAGGATACTCGTGATATGTAAGCGCGACGGGCAGCTTGGAGAGATAGTCGCGGATCTGGCGGCCCATGGCGATGGTGAGCACGCCGTCATTTATGCCGTGGATGACGAGGACCGGGAAGCCTTCGAGGGCGGCAGTGTCGACGGGCTTATCTATAAGCTCCGGCAGGAGACGGCCGCTCATAATGACAGCTCCCGCGACCTTCTTTGGATCCTTCAGCAAAGTCGCAAGGCTCATGATCGCGCCCTGGCTGAAGCCTGCGAGATAGATGCGCTTTGGGTCGACATCATACGCGGCGACAAGTTCGTCGATGACCTGCTCTACAGCCTGGCGGCCGCGCTCAGCCTCGGATGGGTCGTGGACCATACCGGTGGGAGTGAAATCCAGCGAGTACCAACCATAGGCTTTCTGCCCGAGCGAAATCGGGGCACGGACGGATACGATGAAGAACCTCGGATCGAGGTAAGGCGCAAGCCCCATGAGATCTTCTTCATTGCTTCCGACGCCGTGCAGCAAAATCAGCAGCGGCGGAAGTCCCGGCGAAAGTTCGGACGGCGTCTGAACGAGATGTGTGAGAGATATTGATGATGCGCTCATAGTCAAGTTACTTCCTGGTGATACGAAAAGACAACACGGCGGTTTACGATTATTCGGAGGAATAGCGTCGCCGCGAAAAGAATCCCAACATTATTATGTCGAACCTACACTTCAATGCGCATCATTCCCCGATCGGCGCGTTTGCATCATTTACGCTCGGCTGTCGCGGAGCTCTCGGCGGCTTCGGGCTGGAGCTGGGAAAACCGGCCGACCAGAACATCTACATTGGCCTGGAAACCCGCGAAGGCGGCGTCTTCGAGACACTCCCCTTCTACTCCGGAGCCGATGCCGGCGATGCCGAACGGAAGCGCTATGAAAGCAGTCCAGATGCCCACTCGGAAACTGCGGCACACACGCTGCGTGTCTCTCCCTTTGCGGCAGAAAGCATTCACCGTGACTTCAAACTGGCAACCGACAGTTGGTCGGCCGGTGATTTAACGTTCACAATCTATTCACCCGTGCGTCCCGTGCCCGATCCCGAGGTGGCGTCGGATGAGGAACTACGTGAGATTCTGCTGCCGGCCGTGCTTGCGGAAATCACCATCGACAACACGAACGGTACACAGGATCGCCGAGCCTTCTTCGGTTATGCAGGAAATGATCCCTACAGCTCAATGCGTCGCATTGACGACACAATGCCGCATTCGGGCGGCAAGACCTATACGGGAATCGGCCAGGGACTTTCCATTGCGCTTGCCACGGACAGTGAAGGCGCGCAGTCTGGTCTGGCGTTTTCCCTGGAAGAGCTGCTGAATGTCAAGCTCAAAGAGAACCTGACATTCGGTCTTGGCGGATGCGGAGCGATCTTGTTCGAAGTGCCCGCCGGCGAAAAGCGCACGTTTCCGTTTGCTGTCTGCTTCTATCGCGGCGGCATCGCAACGGCCGGCATGGAGACGTCCTACTATTACACACGCCTGTTCCCGGCAATCGAGAACGTGGCGCAATACGCTCTCTCCAATTTCGATCTTATCCGGCAGGCCGCGATAAACAGCAATGCCATGGTGGATGGCAGCGCTCTCTCAGACGACCAGAAGTTCATGCTCTCCCACGCAATCCGCTCCTACTACGGCAGCACTGAGCTGTTGCTGCATAAGGAATCGGCGCTCTGGGTCGTCAATGAAGGCGAGTACCGGATGATGAACACGTTCGATCTCACGGTTGATCAATTGTTCTTCGAGATGAAGATGAACCCGTGGACAGTTCGCAATGTTCTGGATCTCTTCACATCCCGCTACAGCTACCATGATAATACATTGCTTCCGGGCAATCCCAAGGAGTTCCCCGGCGGCCGCAGCTTCACGCACGATATGGGAGTGGGCAATGTCTTCTCACGGCCACACCATTCCAGCTACGAGCAGTATGGCCTCGATGGCTGTTTCTCCCATATGACCCACGAACAGCTGGTTAACTGGCTCTGCTGCGCGTCGGTATACGTGTCGCAGACAGAAGATAATGTCTGGCTTGAGGCCAACCGCACAGTCTTTCGCGACTGCTTCGAGAGTTTGCTCAACCGCGACCATCCGAATCCTGAACAGCGTGACGGCATCATGTCCCTGGACAGCAGCCGGTGCATGGGCGGCGCGGAGATTACCACCTACGACAGCCTCGATGTCTCCCTGGGCCAGTCGCGCAACAATATCTATCTTGCGGGCAAGACGTGGGCTGCGTATCTCGCACTGGAGCGGCTGTTTGCGGCGAACGGGGAAGATGCGCGAGCGGCCGAGGCCGGACTTCAAGCAGAGCGATGCGCGGCGGCTCTCTTGGCTCACGTGACGGAAGGTGGCTACATCCCGGCCGTCATCGGCGAAGGCAACGACTCACGGATCATCCCGGCGATCGAAGGCCTGGTCTTCCCCTTGCTGACAGGCTGCCCCGAAGCGCTCGATCCCGTGGGCCGCTTTGGCGCGCTCATCAAAGCGCTCACGACACACCTCAACACCGTACTTGTTCCCGGCACATGCATCTTCGAGGACGGCGGCTGGAAGCTGTCTTCGACATCGGACAATTCCTGGCTGTCGAAGATCTACCTCTGCCAGTTTATCGCCCGGAGGATCCTGGGTGTCACCGGCGACCATGTGACGGCAACCGCCGATGCGGCGCATCGCGCATGGCTGATGGATTCCAAGAACATCTACTGGGCCTGGAGCGACCAGATGGTGAACGGAGAGGCTGTCGGCAGCAAATATTATCCAAGAGGAGTAACGGCTATTTTGTGGCTGAGTGAGTAGGCCCGTCAGCATTCCCTCGTTAGGACCCACCCTTATTCCCTCCCGAAGGGAGGGCGCGTTCTCGACATCGCAAGGCTTCAACCTCTTGACGCATGGTCAAGAAGAGTAAGCCGCTCGCATTGGCAAACGCGCCTTCCCTTCGGGGAGGACGCAAGGAGGGGGCCTAACGGGGGAACGTCTCCGACGATTATCCCACCCGCAGCGTCTTGATCTCGAACGGCCGCAGGTAGAGTTCCACCGTACCGTCCACAATTTCCAGCGCGGCGGCGTCCTCTTCCAGCAGGTTTGTCTCACTGACGGCGGTCACCGGAACGCCGAAGCTTACCTTTGCGTGCGTGCCGGTCCGGCCTGCTTCGTAGAGGCGAACGATGAAGCCTTCGCCATCTTCGACCTGCTTGACCGATTCCACAATGACATTCGGGGCGTCCACCTGCAGCAGGCTGAACTCTGCGTGCGCCTTTGACGCAGCGATGGCAGTGGGAGGCAGGTTGAACTCGTAGGCGGGGCGCACTACGGTCTCTACCGTAAATCCGCCCTGGTGCGGCAGGAAAGCGTAGGCGAACCTGTGCCGGCCTTCGTCGCCGCGTGGATCGGGGTGGCGGCCTGATTTCAGCAGGCTCAACCGGTACTCGCCGTCCTTGATCGTGCAGGCGTACTTGCTGTCGTTCAGGAAGGTTACGCCGAAGCCGGTCTCGGAGATGTCGGTCCACTTGTGGGCGCAGACATCGAACTGGGCGCGGTCGTAGTTGGTGTTGTCGTGTGTCGAGCGTGTAACGTGGCCGAACTGGATCTCGTGGCGGGCTGTGTCGGCAAGGACATCGAGCGTGAAGCCGGTCTTGAGGAACTGGTACTTCTCTTTCCAATCCACCACAGTGTCGAAATCGACGCGCGGCGATGCGGCATGGAAAACGATATCCTGTGTGAGCACAGAGGCGCGGCCGATATCGTATTGCTGGCGGATGCGCAGCTGCAACGGGCCGTCGGAGACAATGGTTCGGCTGATCAATCTATCCTGCGGCGCCAGCTTGTGGCGCTGGTCGCGGTCGATATCCCAGTTGTCCCATGCCGCGGGGACATCCTCGCCAAGAAGGAACGTATTGAACGCTCCGCCCTTCGTTACAAGTTCACGGCGTGAAGCTTTATCGAAGAATGACACGATCCGGCCTGCCTCGTCGAAGCGCACGCTTGCATATGGCGTTTCCACAGAGCTCTCTGTAGAGACAAACAGCGATGCGCCGCCGGCAGAAGCTGCGGAGAGGGGGACAGTTCGATATCCCATTGCAGGAAGGGTCAATCCGGAGACGGCAACTTTCGTGTGGCCGTCAACATCTTCGAAGCTCTGCGCTATCACACCGTCGTCTGCAGGAACAAGCCCCGCGGGAAGACATGAAAGCTCAATTTCACCGTTGCGCTCCCAGCTCAGGCTGTTGGCCAATAGAGCCGCTTCGGCGACTGCCGAAGACGACGCGCCGGCAATGGCGGCGAGAGCGATATCGCGAACCTGAGATGCCTCTTCAAGGCATACTGCAAATGTCTCGATGGCTTCCGTGTTAACTTCCGCAATGGATGATCCCGGCAGAATATCATGGAACTGGTTCAGCAGCAGCTTTTTCCACGCCTCAACAAGCGCCTCAGCAGGGTAACTTGCGCCAGCGGTGAGTTTGGCGAGGGTCGCCGCAAACTCAGCGTCACGCAGGGCAAACTCGCACTTTCGGTTGAAGCGTTTGATTGGCGCGATGGATGTCAGGGTGCCGCGGTGTAACTCAAGGTACAGCTCCCCCACCCACTTCGGCAGGTTCGGCATCTCATCACGAACGCCGTCCATGAACTCGGTGATGGTCTGGTATTCGGCCTTCGGGCTGCCTTCGATATCCCTCGCAAGCCGTCCCATCTCGATCATCTCGGACTGCGGACCGCCGCCGCCGTCGCCGTAACCGAATGTCATGAGGCGGCGATCCTGAACATCTTTGTGCTGGACGCCCTTCCAGGCATTGATGAGGGTCTCGGGATCGGGCCAGCAGTGGATGAGGTTGAAGTGCGAGATCACGGATGTGCCATCGATACCCTGCCAGACAAACGTGTCATAGGGGAAGCGGTTGGTGTCGTTCCAGCTGAGCTTGGTGGTGCAGAAATACTGCACGCCGCTCTTCTGCAGGATCTGCGGCAAGGCTGCGGAATATCCGAAGACGTCGGGCTGCCAGAGCGTGTCCGATGTCACGCCGAACATCTCCCGTGTCGCGCGCTGTCCGAGGAGACACTGGCGAACGAACGACTCTCCCGACGGAATATTGCAGTCCGGCTCGACCCACATCGCGCCGTTGATTTCCCATCGGCCTTCCTTCACCCGCTCCTGGATCTTTGCGAAGAGTCCCGGATAGAGAGTCCGGACAATATCCATATGGTAGGCTGCGCTCGATGTAAAGCGGAAGTCGGGGAACTCGTCCATCAGGCTGAGGATGGACGAGAATGTCCGAGCAAGCTTGCGCCAGGTTTCCTTGATCGGCCAGAGCCATGCGGTATCGATGTGAGAGTGCCCGACGATGCCGAACTGTGGCGTGGTAGGGCCGTTCTTCTGCTCAAGCAGCGGGCGCATCACTTCACGCGCCGCGGTAAGCGGAGCGCGCCATGTCGCTTCGTCCACATCGCCAGGCTTTGCATAAACTATAGTGTAAATCTGTTGAAATGCCGCCTGAATTCGACCCCGGCGCAGGCTGTTCTCGTCGAGGGAGTGCGCCAGCTGGCGAAGCGTGCGCAGCTCGAACACGAATGCGCTTACATCGGTCCGTTCCACAACAAGGTCAATTCCCCGAAAAATGCGGCAGCCCCGCGTAATAGCAACGCCGGAATCCTGATGCGCTCCACCCACAACGGCGATCGGCTCATCAAAGGGCTGTGTTCCGGGGAATGTATGCCCTGCATAAGCCTCGATGTAGATCTCGTGGCTTGCGCCGGCTTTGGCGCTCAGCGACAGGAGGCGCACCGGATGGTTGCCATCGAACACGCCCCGATGCTCGCCGTCGATCAGCAGCAGGGATTCGGAGCCACCGGTCGCGCCCCGCAAGTAGACCTTCTGCCCATCCAGCGATTCCGGGATCGTAATGCTTCCACGGAACCAGGCCGACATGAAGCTGTCGCCCCATTGGTCGCCCCGGGCAGCCGGCTTCCACTCCAGGCAGGAATCCGGCGGAGGGGCGGTCCGAAAGTGATCGTATGTCTCGGCCATCTCGATTTCGAGCGGTGTGACCGTCGCAAAGCGCAGTTCGGTGTACGTTTTATCCAGGCGGTCAATCTTGGCCGGGATTTTTGGATCTAATAACATATAGTAAATATTTTACCTTGCTCCCCGGCTTATTGGTTTAATCAGAGAGCTAACCTGGCAGATATGATCTGCCTCCTATGGAACCTGCGCCTGAACCAGTGAGACATCGCGGCTTGCGGCCACCTCAGCCTCGACGCTGACCTGGTCGGGGCGCTTGCCGTCTTCATCGTAGATCACGACGGTATTCTCGCCGGACTTGAGCCAGCACTCCGGAATATACATGCCGTTGATGGGGATTTTCTCAGGATAGCGGCCAAGGTTGTTGCCGTTAACCCAGACCGATCCGTGTCCGAGTCCCATCGTAATGACACGCCAGATGGCATGGGATCCCGTGGCCGCAGGCGGCGACACATTGAAGGTTGTGCGGAAGAACTCGGGGCGATCGAAGGCCTGTCCGGCAGAGAGAGCGCTCCACCCGTCTTTTGCATTGGGATCGCCGGGGCCGCCCTGCATGCGCCATCCCATGACTTGATCGCCGGATGACGAGATCAGACGGACCGGCTGATCGATACCGCCGGTGTTTGAGTAGTTCTCGATGAAGACCGAGACGACGGTCGGACTGCCGGCCGTCTCGAAATCGTTCAGTGGTATATCGAAGGCCTGGTTCCATCCCTCATGATGAGCAGCCTGTTTGCCGTTGATGAAGACCGTTGCATTCTCATCGACGCTCTGGAAGTGCAGTGTGCGCCGTCCCCCATCCGATTTCGGCAGGGTCGTCTCGAACCAGGCAAAGCCTTCCGCTCTTCCGAACGCGTCGTCACCGATCTTGTACGGCTGCCAGCCTGCGGCATCCGAAGAAGGAGGTCCTGCCTTGACGGCGTCCTTATTATCCGCCTTCAGGAACTTCCAATCGCCGATATGCGACGGCGGCCCCTGCTGCAGCGCGGCAGGTCCGAGGAGTCCTTTGGCGCTGATAGAATCCATGGGGCCGACATATCCGAACAGCTTATCGCGTCCGTCGTGGGCGGTAAACACAGCAAGGGTGTGCTTGCCGGCCGTCAGGTTAAGCGGGATTTCTCCCGACTGAACATCGAAGGTTTCAAGACGAGCGCCGTCCACAAATGCAGCGGCGCGGTCGCCGCCGCCGGCAACGTGGAGCGTATACGGCCCGGATGCGGGCGCATTAAGTGTCGTTCGATACCAGGCATCGGCGGTCAAGTCGCCGTCGGCGCCCATCTGCAGCGGCTGGTCGCTCGCTTTCCAGCGGCTGTCGTCATAACCGGCCGCGGCGGCTTCCGACGCGTTTTTCGCCTGCCAGGCACTAAGCGGCAGCGATACCAGACGCTTGATCATCGGCTGGGCCTGCACAATCTGCTGCGTCTTTCCCGTGGGACTGAAGATCCAGGTCGGATAGTAGTCGGAGCCGGTCCATGGCCGTTCGGTCGTCAGTGTGAGGTTTGCGCCGCTCAGGGCAGCATCCCCGACATATGCGGGACCGACGACCACGCGAGTCGTAACGGGCGCAACGCCGTGGATCATTGTTCCGGCAGGCAGGGATGCATCGACAAACCAGGTGCGCTGCGCGAGGATATCGCTCACTGCAATAATACGTATGCGCTGGCTGCCCACAGAGAAAACATACTCATCAGGCTGTTTTTCAGAGAACTTTGCTCGTAGCAGCACCCGGCCGGGCGCTGCCGCAAGAGCGTTGCCGCCGGTCTCGATCTTGACGGGCTGTGTCGTAGTAAAGTCCAGTTCAGCGGCGCTGCCGGGCGTGCCGTAGATAACCAGGTTGGTCGTCTGGCGCTGATTGGCCACCCCGAGGATTCTGGTCGGCGCCCAGCGCAGGGTCACATCCGGCGCCAGCTTATAGTCCTGGACGATGGGCATGATCTCATGGGGGGCCAACGTGACGGCGGTTGCGCCGGTAACGCTGCCTGTCACATGGGTATCGGCGGGAGCATCCTTGGGATTATCCAGGAACACGATTGTGCCGGCGGAACTGCGGCGGGCCGTCACGC
>Ga0207694_10001245_pt1 | contig 21990 bp, 23 predicted proteins | sample KBSC34metaG_FD_184353 | JGI IMG/M metagenome (GOLD analysis project Ga0207694, IMG submission 184353) | Corn rhizosphere microbial communities from Kellogg Biological Station, Michigan, USA - KBS C3-4 metaG (SPAdes) (version 2) | ecosystem: Host-associated > Plants > Roots > Rhizosphere > Soil... | reverse complement strand
ACGGTGGGATCCCGGAATGGGATCCCACCGTTTCATTCTGTACGGGATCCATTCCAGGATCCATTCCGTACGGCATCTCAACTTTTTCTAAGCGAGCAGATTCGGTGCTACAGAATAACTACGCCGTATCGTATCCCCGCGAAAACAATGGCCGTAAGAATCAGAACGACTGCGGTAGCTATCTGGTTCGTGTACCGTGGGATACGTCAGGGAGTATGAGCTCTACGGGAAACCAGATGAGCGAAGCTCCCGGACACGACGAACCCCGCCATCCGGCTCTCATCGAAGGGCGGGGCCGTCTGAGGCTGCGTGGCCTGCTCCTCTAGGAGCGGGCCATGTCAGTCCTGGAAACCGAGCAGGATGATCAGAAGCTTGATCAGTTCGACGAGTTGTCGAACCAGGCCAAGCCGAGGATCGGACTCGGGGCGATCGTTGCGCATCTGCTACCTCCTCTCTTCAGGGGATGCAACAGCGTCAGCATATGGCCATCGGCCGTTTCCGCGCGACCCGTTCGGTGATTTCCGGCGCAGCAGGCTGACTTTTTGTCCGGGCCCAAGGCTGCATATAGGTAGTATTCTTAAATCGTCACGCAGCTGGCCTGCGAGAACCTGCTCCTACGGCAACACCGACCGCACCGCCTCATCGCTGCGGGCCACCACCGCGTGGCCGTCGTCGGCGGTGATGATCGGGCGCTGGATCAGGATCGGGTTCTCGGCCAGGGCCGTGATCCAGCGCTCGCGGTCGGCTTCGGTGCGGGCCCAGTCCTTCAGGCCGAGGTCCTTGGCGGCCTGTTCGCCGTCGCGGACGATGTCCCACGGCTCCAGGCCCAGGCGCTGGAGGATGTCGCGCAGTTCCTGGGCCGTCGGCGGGTCGTCGAGGTAGCGGCGGACGGTGTACTCGGCGCCGGCGGCGTCCAGGGTCTCCTGGGCGATGCGGCATTTCGAGCAGCGGGGGTTGATCCAGATCTCCATGGCCAGACGGTATCCGACCGGGGTGGGCCGGCCGGTGACGCCTGCCGAGCCGATCGGCGTGGGGCGTCGGCCTCAGGCGCTGAGCCGCCGCAGGTACAGATCCCGCATCAGCCCGATCTCGCCGCCGTGGTGCGCGACCTCGTCCAGCGCGTGCAGGGCCAGCGACAGGTAGCTCGCCTCGGCCAAGCCGTGGGGCTCCGCGATCTCGCCCATCGGTGCCAGCAGTCGCTCGTCGCCGAGGGCCCCGATGCGCGTGATGAAACGGGACCAGTCCTCCTGCAGGGCGAGCTTGCCGAGGTCGGCGGTGCCCGGCCACTCGTAGCGGTCGCCGAAGTCCGGAACGTCCTCGAAGAAGTTGATCACATAGCCGCGCAGGCAGAACGAGCCGATATGCCATATCCGCCACGCGATCGTCGTCACCGGCTCCGGCGCGCCGTCGGACGTCGAGGAGTCCGGCGGCCGGGAGTCGGCGCGGAAGATCCCGTCGTCGGTACGGCGGATGGTCATGCAATCCGGCACCGGCTGCCACTGATACTCGGCGTCCGTCAGCCCTTCCACGCGCCAGAACGTCCGGGAGCGCACCGCCTCGAAGGTCTCCAGCAGGTCATGGGTGACAGGATCGAGCGAAGTCATGGTCGAATCCTAAGTTCACCGCGGCCCGGGGTTCACCGCTTCCGCGCCGCCGCGTACTGAGCCGGAGGCACCCCGAACGCCGCCGTGAAATCGCGCGTCAAGTGCGACTGGTCTGCGTACCCGAGGTCCGTGGCCAGCGCCGACCAGTCGACGTGCTCGTTGTGCGCGATCTGCTCCCCGGCCTCGTACAGCCGGTAGCGCCGCAGGAACCATTTCGGCCCGATCCCGACATGCTCGGTGAACCCGCGTTGCAGAGTCCGGATACCGACCCCTGCGGCGCGCGCCAAGTCCTCCACCCGAGTCAGCTCCCGATCCACGACCGCGAGCTCGGCCCACTCGGTCGTGGTCTCGCAGTCCTGCCGCTCGGCCGGAACGAGCTCGGCGAGTGCGGCATCCGCCGTCGCGGCGATCTTCTCGCCGGGCACGTCCAGGTCCGCGACCAGCGGCACCAGCAGCGCCTCCAGGCCGGCCAGGGCCGGCACCCGCGCCAGCGGAACCTCCTGATCGGTCAGCGCGGTCAGCGGGCCGTCGAAGAACGGCGCGAACGCCGCGGGCCGGAACATGATCCCCAGCGCGCGCCGCTCACCCTCCAACGTCACCGCGAACCGCCCGGTGTCCACCCCCGACACGATCGCGCCGTCCGCCTCGAACACCACGTTGACCACCGGATGGACCAACACCTGCTGCTCGTGTCGCATCCCCGGCGGCAGCCGCCACGTCGAGAGCCAGTACCGGTCGACGAACCGCCCCACGCCGCCGCTCGGCGGGAAACGGTCCAGGCGGAACACCGTGGCGGCCGCGGCCGGGTGCACGATGCCGCGACTGTCGTCCTCCACGGGTCTGACCTGGTGTTCCGTCATGTGGTCAGCCTAGCGGCGGCCACTGACGCGTTTCTTCAAGACGCGCGCCGCGCGGCCGTCGTAGCGTCGGCGTATGAGCACCGTTCACGAGCAGCTGACCGAAGCGGCCGACCAGGCCGCACACATCGTTTCCGCCACCGACCCCAGCCAGTTCGGCGACAAGACCCCCTGCGCGCAGTGGGACGTCAAGGAGCTGCTGAACCACCTGATCCTGTGGACGGCCTACTCCTTCGAGCGGCGTGCCCGCAACGAGCAAGTCGGCCCGGAGCTGACCGAGCGCGACTACGCCGCCGAACCCGACTACGCGGCTCGCTACCGCGCGCAGCTGGACCGCGCGCTGGCCGCCTGGGCCCCCGCCGAGGTGTGGGAGGGCGAGATCGACACCATGGGCAGCAAGGTCCCGGCGCCGCAGATCGCCGAGATGATGCTGATGGAGATGGTCCTGCACGGCTGGGACCTCGCCACCGCCACCGGGCAGCCGTACGAGGTCTCCGACGAGGTCGCCGCGACCGTCGCCAAGGCGGTGAACGCCTCGGCGGAGATGTACCGGCAGTACGACGGCTTCGCCGCGGAGATCGAGGTCGGCCCGGACGCGACGGTTCTGCAGAAGGCGCTGGCAGTGTCGGGGCGGCAGGCGTAGCGGGAGCGGTCGTAACGGGAACGAGCCGGCTAGCCGGGCTTGCGCGCGAGCACCTGGATCCCGGCCGCCTCGTTCCCGTTCATCGTCGCGACGCGGATCCGGCGGCTGTCCTGCATCTCGAAGCCGTCGAGCAGCGCCGGGAAGTGCTCCGCCGGGTGGTGCCGGACCACCGCGCCGTCGCTGGTCTCGAACACGCCGTACGTGCCGTGCGTCGCGGCGAAGCGCTCGTAGCGCTCCACACTGCGCGGGTCGTCGCCCAGCAGCAGGTCGCTGACATACAGCGCGCCGCCGGGCTTAAGCACGCGCCGCAGCTCGGCGATCAGACGGCGCTGGGCCTCGTCGCCGGGGATGCAGGTCAGCACCGCGAAGAGGACCACCAAGTCAAAGCTCGCGTCCGCGAAGGGCAGCGAGGGCGGCGCGTCCAGGACCGCGAACCGCGTCGTCGGCTGCTGCGCGCGGGCCCGCTCGATCATCCCCGCCGAGCTGTCGACGCCGGTGAGCGAGGCGAAGCCGAGCTGAGCCAGCTCCGCGAGCGTCCGGCCGTATCCGCAGCCGTAGTCCAGGACGGCGGCGTCCCGGCCGACCGGCTCCAGCCACGGGCTGTGCAGCGGATGCGTGAAGCGCTTCGTCGCGGCGACGGCGTCCCAGTAGGAGGTCTGATTGTCCAGGTCGGTCATGCTCGGGCCCTCCAGTCGCGCTACCTGCCGGCGAGGACCTCGGCCACGGCCTGCACGCAGACCCGCGAGATGCCGTAGCCGGCCACCCACGCCGCGCCGCCCGGATCGACATGTGCGACGCCGAGGTCGACGACGATGGTATCGGGGCGCTGCCGAATGAGGAGCCTTACCCGCTCCAGATCCTCGGGGGAGCGCTGGATGCCGCGCACGACGACGACCAGGGGGCGGTCGGCGGGTGGGGTGGTGGTGTCGGCGAGATGCGAGGTGGTGGTGCCGGGGAGCAGGTCGGCCAAGGGCGTGGCGAGGCTGCGGGGGAGGGTGACCTCGACGACGTGCGGGGCGGCCTTCAGGGGCAACGCACCATCGGCGGCACGAAGGACCGCGACGGCGCGCCGGGCGGCAGCGACGCCGGCTTCGAAAGCCGAGCCCGCAGTGGCCTCAGCGGCCAGCACAACGGCGGCCTCAGAGGCCAGCGCATCGGCGGTCTCAGCGGCCAGCACAACGGTGGTCTCAGCGGCCAGCGCATCGGCCGGCTTGGGCGCCCCGGCCTCGGGTGCCGCCTGAGGTGACTCGGCTGACGCAGCCTCCCGAGCCTCCCGCCGCCAGGCGGCGAACCCCGCCACCTTCTCAGCAGCCTCCACCAACCGCGCCTCCGGCAACGTCCCGTCCCGCAGCGCGGCAGTGATCGCCTCCGTGATCGCGTCCATGTCGGCGTCCGTCGAATTGCTGTCCACGCAGACCAGATCGATCCCCGCGGCCAGAGCCCGCACCGCTGCGCCGGCGAGCCCGTAGCGCTCCCGGACCGCGGCCATCCCGATCCCGTCGCTGACCGCCAGGCCCTCGAAGCCCAGCTCCGTGCGCAGCAGCCCGCTGATCACCGCGCGGCTCACCGAGGCCGGATGCTCAGCGTCGAACTCCGGCAGCAGCAGATGCGCGACCATCACCGCCCGCACCCCGGCCCGCACCGCCGCGCTGAACGGCGGCAACGTGTCGCGCCGCAGCCGTGCCAGGGTCGCGGTCACCGTCGGCAGCCCGTAGTGCGAGTCGACCACAGTGTCGCCGTGGCCCGGGAAGTGCTTCGCACACGCCGCGACTCCCGCCGCGTGCAGACCCCGCACCGCGGCCGCGACGTGCCGCGAAACCAGCGCCGGATCCGAGCCGAAGGAGCGCGCGCCGATCACCGGGTTGCGCGGCTCGGTGTTCACGTCGGCGACCGGCGCGTAGTTCAGATCGATCCCCGCCGCGCGCACCAGCTCGCCGGCCGACCGGGCCATCGCCTCGGTCAGCGCCACGTCGTCGATCGCGCCCAAAGCCAGGTTCCCCGGGGAGGACGACCCGGTTTCGAACTCCAGCCGCGTGATGTCCCCGGCTTCCTCGTCGACAGCCACGAAGACATCCGGATTCGCCGCACGCAGCTCGTCCGTCATCCCTCGCAGCCGCGTCGGCGACTCGATGTTCGCCGCGAACAGGATCACCGATCCGAGCCCGCCGTCCAGCCGCCGCCGCACCCACTCCGGCACCGCCGTCCCGGCGAATCCCGGCTGCAGTACGCGGGCGATCAGCACATCGAGCTCTGACATCAGCACTCTCCATCGCGCGAATACAGCAGATACGGTTTCCGCTCCACCTCGGCGAACCGGCGCGCAGGCTCCCGCCACGGCGCCAGGATCTCCTCGGCGGCCAGGCCCTTTCCCAGCGCCGCGCGCAGCTCGTCGGAGCCGGCCAGCAGGTCGAAGTGCGTGTCGCGGAACCTCAGCCGGCCCAGCCAGCCGTCGCGCAGCGCGCACAGCACCGCCACGCCGACCGCCAGCGGATCGACGGCGTCGGGGTCGGTGACGTGCAGGTGCGCGCCGCAGATCTGCTGCCCGGCGTACCGGTCGAAAGCAGGGGTCGCATACGCCTCCCGCACCGCGATCCCCTCCAGCGAGGCGCCCCGCAGCCGCTCGGCGAAACCGCGGTCCAGCCAGGGCGCGCCGACGAGCTCGAACGGCGTCGTCGTCCCACGCCCGACCGAGACGTTCGTCCCCTCCAGGAAGCACGTCCCGGGATATATCAGGGCGCTGGTAGGAGTCGGCAGGTTCGGCGACGGCGGAACCCACGGCAGCCCGGTCGCCGGGAACAACGCCGCGCTGTTCCACCCGGCCAGCGTCACGACCTCGGGCGCCTCGATACCGAGGCGCGCGGCGAACAACCGGCCCAGCTCGCCCATCGTCATCCCGTGCCGCACCGGGATCGCGGCCCGTCCGACGAACGAGGCGTAGTCCTCCCGCAACACAGGCCCCGCGACCGCGCGTCCGCCGAGCGGATTCGGCCGGTCCAGCACGCACACCGGCACGTCCACGATCGCCGCGGCCGCGAGCGCGTCGTACAGGCTGGACTCGTACGTGAAGAACCGCGCCCCGGAGTTCTGCAGATCGACCGCCAGCACGTCGATGCGCGACTCGGCCAGCATCCCCGACAGGTGATCGACGCTGTGGTCGTACGTGTCGTAGACGGGCAGCCCGGTGCTGGAATCCGTTGCCGCAGCCTCGGATTCCCCGGCCTGCGCCGTGCCGAGCACGCCGTGCTCGGGGCCGAACAGCGCCCGCAGGTCGGTGCCGGCCTCCAGCAGCGCGTGCGCGGCGTGCCGGCCGTCGGAGGTGATCGCCGCCGGGTGCGTCAGCAGCCCGACGCGCTGCCCGGCGAACGGCGTGCCGCGTCCGCCGCTCAGGTCGACGAGGCGTTCCAGCCCTGAGACCGTCATGTTGCGACCGACTTCTCGAAAGCCCAGAACACCCGGCCCAGCCGCGCCCCGACCGTCTTGGAGTAGAACCGCACCGGCCCGATCCAGCCGATCTCGGCGACCGCGATCCCGGCGTCCCGCTGGTCGGCCAGGCAGCGGCGCAGCAGCACGGCGCCGATGCCCAGACCCCGCGCCGCCTCGTCGGTGCCCATCGGCCCGAACATGGCCGCGCGCTGCATCCCGTAGCTGGCGAAGCCGAGGAAAGCGCCGTCGCGGACGGCCACGTGCAGCGTCGGCGGGCTCTTGCGCAGCGCCATCGCCGCTTCCTTGGCCCACGACCCGCCGAACTTCGCGTCGCACCATGCGCACAGGGTCTTCTCGTCGTCGGGACGGCCGCGTCGTACCTCGATCCCGGCCGCGGCCAGGCGCTGCTCGTCGTTCTCGGTCGCCAGGTCCGCTGAGGCCAGGTCGACCAGCATGTTGTTGCAGTCCAGCATGCGCTCGTAGCCGGCGGCCGCGGCCAGGCACACGGCCGGGGTGTAGCGGATGTCGATGCCGGGCCAGGCGAAGATCGGCGGGTTGCCGCGCAAGCGCAGGCGGGTCGCGCCGGCGGCGATCAGCCGGCGCTCGATGGCGGCGAGCAGGTCCCGGCCGTGGCCGCGTCCGTGGTGCCCGGGGTCGACGACGAGCAGATCGATGTGGCCGGTGGCCGGGAGGTCGTCGCGCGCCGGCCGCAGCGAGCCGAGGGCGAAGCCGATGATGCGCGGGCCTTCGTCGCCGGGCAGCTCCAGGACGATTCGGCAGCCGTCGGCGGCCGAGGGCCACAGCAGATCGACGATCGCGGTGGCGTCGGGGTCGTGGACCAGGGCTGCGCGGGCCAGCTCGCGCAGGGTCGGCAGGTCGTCCGGAGTGGCTGTACGCATCGCGACCCTCTCCGTCATTTGCTAACGTCTTCAGGCATGATTGACGGTGGAAACCTACCAGATCCTCGGGAGATCGTCGCCGGCGCGGTGAGCGAGGGCGTGGTCCCGAGCGCCGTGCTGGCCTATGGACGCGGGACCGACGGTCCGGTCGACGTCGCGGCGTTCGGCGAGGGCGTCGGCCCGGACTCGCTCTACGACCTGGCCTCGCTGACGAAGGTGACCGCCACGCTGCCGTGTGTGCTGCGGCTGGCCGAGGCGGGGGAGATCGGGCTGGACGATCCGGTGGTGAAGTACCTGCCGGACTTCGCCCGCGACGCCGAGGCGAAGAAGGAGGTGACCATACGCCACCTGCTGACCCACAGCTCCGGTCTGCCCGCGATCCTGGAAGTGTGGCGGCGGCCCGGTACCGCCGGCGAACGCTTCGCCGCGGTCCTCGCCGAGCCGCTGGAGGCACCGGCGGGGACCGTCGTCAAATACTCCGACCTGGGCTTCATCATGCTCGGCCAGATCGTCGCCGACGTCAGCGGCAAGCCGCTGGACGAAGCCTTCCGCGAGCTGGTCGCCGGGCCGCTGGGGATGGCCGCGACAGGCTTTCGGCCGTCCCACACCGCGGCGGCGACCGAAGCCAACTGGTTCGACGATCCGGAGCGTCAGGACCCGAAATCCGGTGTCGTGCACGACGAGAACGCCGAGAGCCTCGGAGGCGTCGCCGGCCAGGCCGGGTTGTTCGGGACCGCGTCGGACCTGGCGACGTACCTGCGCGCCGGATGGCTGGCCGAGGGCAGCCCGATCCTGACTCCGGCCACCCGCGCCGAGGCGTTGCGCTGCCAGACCGAAGGGCTCGACGGACGGCGCGGGCTCGGATGGACGCTGCGCGGCGACTCCTACGACTTCATGTCCGAGCGCTGGCCGCTGACCGGCGCCGGGCACACCGGCTTCACCGGGACCAGCATCGCCTTCGATCCGGTGGCGGGAATCTGGTGTGTGCTGCTGACCAACGCGGTGCTGTACGGCCGGGACAACCGGGCGCGGCAGCTGCGGCGCTCGCTGCACGGCGCGGTGGCCGCGGCGTTCGGGGTCGCCGAGAGCGCAGGTGAGGTGCGCGAAAGCGGTGGATCCGGATCTCTCAACACCGGTGACAACACCGGTGACGGCGAAGCCGGGGCTGGCTTTAGGATCACAGCATGAGCAGTGGCGCGAATCGGCCCTCCCGCGGTGCGCGCGGGGCGGCCCCGGGCGGGACGGCGGTGGCCGCGGCCGGGGTTCCGGTGCTGGGCGGGGAGACCGGGCCGCCGCCGACCGTGCTGGTGCGGATCAGGGCGTTGCTGCCGACGCTGCCGCCTTCGGAGCGGCGGGTCGCCGAGGCGGCGATCGCCGATCCGGCGGGCGTGGCGGCCAAGACCATCAGCGAGCTGGCCGCGGACTGCGACACCTCGGAGACGACGGTCATCCGCTTCTGCCGCGCGGTCGGGCTGAAGGGCTATCCGGAGCTGCGGATCGGGCTGGCCGCCGCGGCCGGGATCGAGGACGCCGCCGCGACCGCGCACACGGCCGGCGGCGACATCGGGCCCGGCGACTCGTTGTCCGACGTGGTGACGAAGCTCGGCTACGCCGACGCGCGCGCGGTCGAGGACACGGTCGCGCAGGTGGACTTAGAGGTGCTGGAGCGGGCTGTCGACGCGGTGGTCTCGGCCGGGGCGGTCGACGTCTACGGGATCGGCGCGAGCGCGCTGATCGCCCTGGACCTGCACCAGAAGCTGCACCGGATCGGGCACCGCGCTTTCGCCTGGCCCGATGCCGAGGCGGCGCTGACGTCGGCGGCGCTGCTGGGGCGCGGGGACGTGGCGATCGGGATCTCCCACACCGGCGCGACTCCGGCGACGGTCACGGCGTTGGCCGAGGCGCACGACAACGGCGCGCGCACGATCGCCATCACGAACTTCCCGCGCTCGCCGATCACCGACGTCGCCGATCTGGTGCTGACCACGGCCGTGCGGGAGACCACGTTCCGCTCCGGGGCCATGGCCAGCCGGATCGCGGCGCTGACGGTGGTGGACTGCTTGTTCGTCGGCGTGGCGCAGCGGAACTTCAGCCGGACGACGCGGGCGCTGGAGCGGACGCGCAGCGCGGTGCAGGGAGCTCGGGGGCGGTAGTCGTGAACGCGGAGCGCGGTACTGGGAACTCGGGGGCGGCGATGGATGCGGGATACACCTTGACCGGGCAGCTCGTGGGGCTGCGCATCCTGCGCGAGGGCGGATCTGACTCCCTGGTCGCCTGGTGGTCCGATCCGCAGACGATGGCGCGGCAGACGCACGGCCCGTTCGTGGCCCGGCAGGCCGCCGACGTCGCGGCGATGTTCCGCGGCTGGAGCGCCAACGACGGCGCCGACGCGGGCCTGGCGGTGGTGGAGCGGGCGACCGGCGAGCTGATCGGGCACGTGGCGCTGTTCGGCGCCACGGTGAAGGACCGCTGCGCGACGCTCGGGGTGATGATCGGCCCGCCGTATCAGGGGCGCGGGCTCGGGACGGACGCGGTGCGCACGATCGTCGAGTACGGATTCACCGAGCTGGGGCTGCACCGCGTCCACCTGAGCGTCAACAGCGACAACCCGGCCGCGATCGCCGCCTACCGCAAGGCCGGATTCGTGGAGGAGGGCCGGCTGCGCGAGGCGTACTTCCGCGGCGGCCGGTGGCACGACGACGTGAAGATGGGCATGCTGGAGCGCGATTTCCAGCAGCGGGACAAGCCGACGGCGCTGCGCGTCGAGGTGTTCGTGGCGGACCTGGACGCCTTCGTGGACTTCTACACACGGGTCCTCGGCTTCGAACTGTCCGACGACCGGCGCGCCACCGACAGCCCCTACGCCGCGGTCGCCCTCGGCGCGGCGCGCATCGGCGCGGTGCACTCCTGGGGCGACGTGGAGCTGGCGGTGCGCAGCGTGCCGACCGGCGCCGAGCTGGTGCTGGAGGTCGACGACGTGGACGCGGCGCACCGGCGGGCCGCCGAGAGCGGGTGGCCGCTGGCCGACGGGCTGACGGAGCAGCCCTGGGGACTGCGCGACTTCCGGCTGTTCGACCCGGATGGGTACTACCTGCGGGTGACGAGTCGCTGAGCTGCGTAGGCGGCCGGCCGCCGCGCTAGCAGTGGCCGTAGACCCTGACGATCAGCGTGTCCGAGGACAGGGCGTCGAGATACCGGTACATTCCGGTGCCGAAGCCGGCGTTGCCGCGCGCGTCGTCGTAGGCGTCGGGCCGGTGGGGGCACGCGCTGCCGCAGGTCCCGTGGTGGGCCGCACCGTCGGCTTCGATCCACCATCCGTCGAGGGTGACGAGGTTCCAGCCGCCCAGATGCTGGGAGACGACCTTGTGCGCGAAGGACTCCGCGTTCCAGCCGACGTATGTGAGGTCGTTCGGCCAGAACTGGATCTCCGCGGAGAAGCGCTGCGGGTCGCGGCCGCCGAGCGGGTGGGCTGCGCGGAAGGCTTGTATCGCAGACTGTGCTTCGTATTCGGCGCGTACCTGGCCGGGGTCGAAACCGCGGCGGGGATCGGGCTGAAGCCGACTCATGACGAGCGACATGGGCAGCGCCGGCGGGTACTGCTCGGCGAGGCGGTGCCACAGCTCCCACGCCTCGATGGCCAGCTCCCGGCCCAGCACCGGCTGCTCGGACAGATCGAGCAGATCCCGGGGGCCTCCCGCGCACATGCCGGGGAAGCTCAACCTCGTCGCGTCGTCATCCCAGGCGGGGCTGTCGTGGATCAGCCGCGGGTCGTCCTCGCAGCCGGGCCGGACCCAGAAGCCGTGGCCGTCGCTGCCGCCCGCGACACGCCAGCTGTCCCAGAGGAAATCGAAGTCCCATTCCGGCTCGCTCGACGGGCCGAACGGGGCGAGCGCGGCGCCCAGCGCGCCGGCGAGGTCCGTGGCGGCCTCCGGCGGCAGGCAAACGGTAGCCGCGTACCCTGCCATGCGGATTCCCTCCCTAGCGGTGGCGACGTGGTGGACAGCCACACACGTGGTGGACAGCCAAACGCTAGGGCCGAGGCATGCCGGCGTCGAGGGGATTACCCGCACCGGGAGCTCAGCCTCCTGGCAGCCGAAAAAGCAGCCTCCGCGCGGGGCTCAGGTCCGCGCGGAGGCCGCCAGCGCCGCCCGCACCTGCCCGTCGGCGGCGGCCAGGGCGCGCCGCGCGTCGTCCGGCGTCACCGCGCCGAGCAGGCAGACCAGCGCCGTCTTCAGCTCGCCGTCGGCCTCGGCGAGGGCGGTGGCGCACGTGTCCTCCGGCAGGCCCGTGGCCTCGGTGAGGATCGTCAGGACGCGGCCGCGCAGCTTGGTGTTGGTCGGGGCGAGGTCGACCATCAGGTTCGAGTAGGTGTGGCCCAGGGCGATCATCGCGGCGGTCGACAGGCCGTTGAGGATCAGCTTCTGCGCTGTGGCCGCCTTCAGGCGCGTCGAGCCGGCGATCGCCTCCGGGCCGGTGTCGGCGCCGAGGTGCACGTCCGCCTCGGCGGCCAGCGCCGCGTCGGGGTTCGCCGACACCAGCGCCGTGTACGCGCCCACCGCCCGCGCCGCGCGCAGCGCCCCGGCGACGTACGGCGCCCGGCCGCTGGCCGTCAGCCCGACCACCACGTCGCCGGCCGCGACCTCGGCCGCGTCCGCCGCCCCGCCTTCGGCCGAGTCCTCCGCACCCTCGACGGGGATGGTGAGTGCCTTGATCCCGCCGGCGATGTGCGCGACGACCACGCCCGGCGGCAGCCCGAAGGTAGGGATCAGCTCCGCGGCGTCCATCACCGCCACGCGTCCGGAGGTCCCCGCGCCGAAGTAGTGCACGCGCCCGCCGGCGCGCAGTCGCCGCACGGTCTCGTCCACGACCTCCGCCAGCGCCGGGAGCAGCGCGGCGACCGCCGCCGGGACCCGGGCGTCCTCGGCGTTGAGCCGCCTGAGCACCTCCACCGTCGGCACGGCGTCGATGTCCGCGGTCGCCGGGTTGCGCTCCTCGGTCGGCGCGGCCACGCGCTCTGCGGTGGGCGGGGTCAGGGGACTCATGCGTGGCGTGTCCTCTCGGGGTCGGCCGCTGGGGCGGGTGCCGTTGGCAAGTTACGGAATGAACGCGATTCGCGCAACTCATTGACGTAGCTCGCCGCCGCGTCCTACGGTTCCCCCAACTGCGGCGGCCTCGGCGTGTCCGCCGCCACGATGTGTCCCACCGACCCGAACGGAGATGTCAGGACCATGTCCCGACCCAAACCACTGGTCGCGGCCATAGCCGTCGCGACCGTAGCGGCCACCGCGCTGGCGGGCTGCTCCAGCTCCGCGGCGAAGAAATCCAACGGTGGGAGCGGCGGTGGCGGCACCGGCGGCGTCTTCACCAGCATCGACGCCAACAACAAGATCACCGCCGGCGCGCCGATGAACCCGTTCAACGCCGCGCCCAACATGTTCCTCGGCTACAACCAGATGCAGCTGGGCTTCAGCAAGAACGACCCCTCGGACCCCAACGCCCTGCTCCCGGGCCTGGCCGCGAGCTGGACCTCCTCCGACTCCGGCTTGACCATCCAGCTGCAGCCCGGCGCCAAGTGGTCCGACGGCACCCCGGTCACCGTGGCCGACATCAAGACCTCGCTGGCCATCGCCTACACCCACGGCACGGCCGGCCCCGTGGCCAGCGCCGGCGGTACCGTCGTGGCCGGCAACAACTTCGAGGTCTCCGACGTCAAGGACCTCGGCGGCGGCAAGATCGAGATCGACCAGCAGCCCGGCGTGAAGAACCTGTACTTCCAGCGCCTGGTGCTCACCGCGACCATCGTCGCCAACTCGGTCTACGGCAGCCAGCTCCCGGCCGACGTCTGGAGCCAGATCGCCGCCGTGCAGGGCACCGACCAGGCCGCGGCGAGCGCCGCCTCGGCCAAGCTGACCGCCGAGGGCAAGACCATCGCCGCCTTCGCCCCGGCCAAGGACGTCTCGGCCGGCCCGTTCGTGGAGACCAGGGTCAACCCCGGCGAGGCGCTGCTGGACCGCAACCAGTACTTCTACGCCGCCGCCAAGATCTCGCCGAAGCAGGTCATCCTGCGCAGCTACTCCGGCAACCAGCAGATCTGGGGCTACATGAACGGCGGCGAGCTGGACTACGCCCCGTACACCTCGATGCCCACCAACATCCTGAACCAGGTCCTGGGCGCCGGCTACACCCGCATCGACGCCCCGAGCTACGTCAGCGCCTCGATCGCGTTCAACGAGAAGCAGGCCCCGTACAACCTGACCCCGGTCCGCCAGGCGCTGGCCTACGTCATCGACCGCGACGCGGTCACCAAGGTCGGCGAGCCGGTCGGCGGCATCGCCGCGCCGACGACCACGGGCCTGGTCGGCTCGCAGTCCGACTCGATCCTGTCGTCGGACCAGAAATCCGCGCTGAACCCCTACAAGCCGGATACGGCCAAGGCCACGTCCCTGCTGCAGGGCGCCGGCTTCACCAAGGACGCCTCCGGCAAGTGGCACCTGCCCGGCGGCCAGCCGTGGACCATCACCCTGCAGACCGTGAACGGCTTCTCGGACTGGATCGCGGCCTCCACGATCGTGGCCAACGAGCTCACCGCCTTCGGCATCCCGACCACCGCGGCGATCACCGCCGACTTCGCCACGTACCAGAAGGAGATGGCGGCCGGTAAGTACGCGGTCGGCTGGTGGCTGGTGGCCCTGGGCCCGCAGACCGACAAGGCCTACGCCCGCATCTACGGCTCCGCCGACGGCTACAGCGTCTCCAACGGCCAGGCCACGCACAACGACGCCGCGCCGACCAACTGGGAGCACACCCCGGCGACGTACACGGTCAACGGCCAGAGCATCGACCCCGGCCAGCTCGCCGCGCAGCTGTCGACCACCCCGGTGGCCTCCCAGCAGCCGATCATCGCCCAGCTCGCCGCGGCCACCAACCAGGAGCTGCCGATGATCCAGATCTGGAACTACACCCACGTGATGTTCACGCTGGACAAGCGGTTCACCAACTATCCGAAGTCCGGCCAGAACGACCTGCTGGCCAACCCGCCCGGGGTGTGGATGATGCAGGGATACGTGCAGGGCAAGTAAGGGCTCTGGTAAGAGAAGCAGGGCCAGGACGATGACAGGACGCTCGAGAGGGAGGGGAGGAAGATGACGGGATTCGCCCGGCGGCTGGCCGGCAAGCTCCTGACCGGTCTGGTGATGGTCTGGGTCGTGGTGACGTTCACGTTCTTCCTCGTGCACGCGCTGCCCGGCAAGCCCGGTGATGTGCAGTACGAGCAATACATCATGTCGGGGATGACCGCGGACCAGGCGTCGGCCAAGGTACAGGCGATCTACGGCTTCACCTCCCACGACTCGCTGCTCGCGCAGTACGGCGGTTATCTCGGCAAGCTCGCGCACGGCGACCTGGGGCAGTCGATCAGCTACTCCGGCGTCCCGGTCAGCCACCTGATCTGGTCGGCGCTGCCGTGGACCGTGATCCCGGTGCTGTCCGGGCTGCTGGTCAGCTTCCTGATCGGGGTGGTCGCCGGCATCGTCGCCGCGGTCAAGCGGTCCAGCCGCTGGGGCGGTCTGCTGACCGTCTCCGGCTCGCTGGTCGCCGGCGTCCCCGCGTTCGTCCTGGCCCTGCTGCTCCTGGTGGTGTTCCACACCGAGTGGAACCTGCTGCCCGACGCCGGGACCAGCGACATCCAGTACGACCCGGGCTGGAACCTGCCCTACATCGGCTCGGTGGTGCAGCACGCGGTGCTGCCGGTGTGCGCCTACGCGCTGCTCAGCTATGGCGGGTGGCTGCTGGCGATGAAGTCCTCGGTGGTCTCGGTGCTCGGCGACGACTTCATCCTGGCCTCCGAGCTGCGCGGCATCGCCCCGGTCACCCGGGCCCGCTACATCGGGCGCAACGCGATCCTGCCGCTGTTCACGGTGCTGGCGCTGTCCTTCGGCGTGATGTTCGCGGGGTCCTTCTTCATCGAGGACACCTTCGACTACCCGGGCCTGGGCGACCTGCTGCTCAAGAGCATCGGCACCCGCGACTACCCGGTGATGGCCGGGGCGTTCCTGCTGATCACGGTGTCCATCATCGTCGCGAACATCATCGCCGACCTGTGCTACACCCTGATCGACCCGAGAGTGAGGCGCTGACATGGCGACCGCGACCGCCACCCTCGCCGCGTCGGCGCGCCGCCGCCGCCCGGCGCTGGCGGCCTTCCGCAAGGCCGTGACCCGCAAGCCCGGCCGGCTGATCGGCCTGATCATCATCGTGTTCTTCGTCCTGATGGGGATCTGCGGGCCCTGGTTCTACGGCCGGCTGGCCGTGGACCCGAACGCGCTGTACGCCCCGCCGAGCGCCAAGCACTGGCTCGGCACCGACTTCGCGGGCTCGGACGTGCTGCAGGAGGTGGTGACCGGTGCGCGCTACGTGCTGGCCACCGCGGCCCTGTCGGCGTTCTTCACCAGCCTGTTCGGCGTCACGATCGGCCTGGTCGCGGGCTACCAGCGCGGCGTGACCGACAGCATCCTGATGCGCCTGACGGACTTCGTCCTGACCATCCCGGGCCTGCCGCTGCTGATCATCCTGTCCACGGTGTGGAGCTTCGGCAGCCCGTGGCAGATGGGCCTGGTGCTGGGCATCACCGGCTGGGGCGGCGTGGCCCGCGCGGTGCGGGCGCAGGCCCTGTCGCTGCGCGAACGCGGCTTCCTGGAGGCGGCGCGCGGCCTGGGCCTGTCCCGGCGGCACATCATCTTCAAGGAGATGCTGCCGAACATCGCGCCCTACGCCACGATGCAGCTGATGCTGTCGATGATCGCCTTCGTCGGCGCCGAGGTCGGCCTGTTCTTCCTCGGGCTGGTGCCGTTCTCCAGCACCAACTGGGGCGTGATGCTGAACCAGGCGGTGTTCTCCGGCGGCGCGATGGAGACCCCGGACGCGCTGATCTACCTGCTGGCGCCGCTGGTCTGCATCCTGGTGCTGACGCTGGGGATCGTGCTCTTCCTCGACGCGATCGACGAACTGTTCAACCCGCGGCTGAGGGAGCGCGCGTGAGCGAGGTACAAGTACGCGGCCTCACGGTCGAGTATCAGACGTCTGCCGGATGGCTGCCGGCGGTGGCCGAGGCCTCCCTGGACCTGCGGGCCGGGGAGATCACCGGGCTGGTCGGCGAGTCCGGGTCCGGGAAGTCCACGCTGGCGCTGTCGCTGCTGAACGCCGTGCCGGCGCCCGGGCGGATCGCCGGCGGGACGATCGACGTCGCCGGGGTCGGAGACCTGACGCGCCTGACCGGCAAGCAGCTGCGCAAGGCGCGCGGCGGCTCCATCGGGTACGTGTTCCAGGCCTCGCAGAACTCGTTGAACCCGCTGAAGACCATCGGCAAGCAGCTGCTGGACCTCGGGCGCTCGCACGAGGTCGCCGACCTGCGCGCTCTGATCGCGCGGGCTCTGGACCTGGCCAACCGGATGGGGCTGGACGGACAGCGGGTGCTGGACTCCTACCAGCACGAGCTGTCCGGCGGCATGCGGCAGCGGATCGGCATCGTCTTCGCCCTCGTGCTCAATGCCAAGGTACTGATCCTCGACGAGCCGACGACCGCGCTGGACATGCTGTCGCAGGCCTCGGTGCTGGAGATCGTGCGCAAGGTGCACGATGAGAACCAGCTCAGCACGCTGATCATCACGCACGACATCGGCGCGATATCCGAGATAGCGGACCGGTTGGCGGTGATGTACGGCGGCCGGATCGTCGAGGACGGTCCGCTGCTGGAGGTGCTGCGTCGTCCCACGCACCCCTATACCAAGGCTCTGATCGGTGCCACGGCGCGCATCACCGGCGACGTCGAGGCTGCTCGTGCGCTGCCCGGCCGGCCGCCGGACTTGACGACGGTGGCCCGGGTCGGATGCGTCTTCCGCGATCGGTGTCCGTTCGCGGTGGCCGTCTGCGCCGAGGCCGAACCGCCGCTGGCGGCGTGGGAAGGCGAGCGCCGGCGCGCCTGCCATGTCGAGCCGACCACCGTCCTCGCCGGAACGCCCGCGGCCGTTGGAGAACCAGCATGATCGAGGCGCGCGGCATCACCCGCACGTATCAGACCCACGGCGCCTTCACCGGCGCGCGGACCGTGCACGCGCTGCGCGGCGTCGACTTCACGCTGCCGGACGGCGGCGCGGTGTCGTTCATCGGGGAGTCCGGGTGCGGGAAGACGACGCTCGGGAAGATCCTCACCGGGCTGGAGACGTTCGACGGCGGCGAGCTGGTCGTGGACGGCGTGGAGCTGTCCAAGCTGAAGCCGCACCAGCGGGCGAAGTACTTCCGGCGGATCCAGATGATCCATCAGGACCCTTACTCGGCCTTGAACCCGACGCGGACGATCGCCTCCATCCTCGGCGATCCGCTGCGGATGCGGGCACGGGAGAAGGGAGGGACCGGGAAGGAGGCCGGCGCTTGGCGGGAGCGGGCTGCCGAGCTGCTGACGCTGGTAGGGCTGGAGCCGGAGGCGGTGCTGCCGAAGTATCCGCACCAGTTGTCCGGCGGGCAGCGGCAGCGCGTGGTCATCGCGCGGGCGCTGACGGTGGATCCCGAGGTGCTGATCGCGGACGAGGCTGTGTCGATGATCGACGTCTCGATGCGGCTGGGGATTCTGGCGCTGTTGCGTGACCTGCGTGCTCGGCTCGGGATCTCGCTGGTGTTCATCACGCACGACGTCGCCACGGCGCGATACGTCGGCGACGGCGGCGAGCTGCACGTGATCTATCGCGGCGAGGTCATCGAGCGCGGGCTCACCGACGAGGTCATCCTGGAGCCGGTGCATCCGTACACGCAGTGCCTGCTGTCGGCGGTGCCGATCATGCGCGGGCTGGAGGAGCCGGGGCCGGACCGGACGGCGCCGACGATGGCGCTGGACGAGCGCGCGGCGACGCCGGGGTGCTTGTTCCAGCCGCGGTGTCCGTTCGCTCAGGAGCGGTGCGTGGAACAGCACCCTGTTTTGGTGCCGTTCGGTGCGGATGCGGGCTCTGATGAGGTCGCCGGTGCCGGCGCCTCCTGCGAGCACCTGCACGCGTGCTTCTATCCGACGGCGCGGCGAGTGGTCGGGGTCGAGGTCGGAGCCGCGAGCGCGTGAGAGTTCTGGGACTGAGCTCTGGTACTTCCCATGACGCCATCGACGTCGCGCTGGTGGATTTTCGGCTGGACGGGGATGCGCTGATCGGCGAGTTGGTGCATGTCGACCACGTGGCGTATGCGGACGAGCTGCGGGCGCAGATCGTCGCCGCGCTGCCGCCACACCCGACCGACCTCGGGGCGGTCTGCCGGCTGGACACCGGTATCGGCCAGGCCTTCGCCGAAGCGGCCTGGCGGGCCACGCAGGCCGCCGGCCCGGCGGACCTGGTCTGCTCGCACGGCCAGACCCTGTACCACTGGACCGAGGACGGCGAGGTCCTGGGCACGTTGCAGCTCGGCCAGCCGGCATGGATCGCCGAGCGGCTCGGGGTGCCGGTGGTGTCCGATGTCCGTGCCGCCGACGTGGCGGCCGGGGGACAGGGCGCCCCGCTGGTGTCGCTGCTGGACCTGTTGCTGCTGCGGGGCCTGCCGGGGCCGGTCGGCGCGCTGAACCTCGGCGGGATCGCGAACCTGACGGTCGTGGCGGACCCGCCGGTGGCGTTCGACATCGGGCCCGCGAACGCGCTGCTGGACGCGGCGTGCCGGCAGCTGACCGGCAAGCCCTTCGACCGCGACGGCCGCCTGGCCGCCGCGGGCCTGGTGCATCCCGGGCTGCTCGCGACGCTGATGGCAGAGCCCTACTACGCGCGCCGCCCCCCTAAGACCACCGGCAAGGAGCTCTTCCACGACGCCTACCTGGCCGCCCACATCGACGACTTCCCCGACCTCACCCCCGAGGACCTGATGTCGACCCTGGCGACGCTCACCGCGATGACGGTCGTGGACGCGGTCCGCTCCCACGGCATCGCCACCCTGGCCGTCTCCGGCGGCGGCGCCGAGAACCCGGAGCTGATGAAGCGCATCGCCAAGCGCCTGCCCGACGTCGAGCTGCTGCGCTCCGACGCGTACAAGGTGCCCTCCCACGCGAAGGAGGCGATCGCCTTCGCGCTGATCGGCTGGTTCACGGCGCACGGCTTGCCGGGCACCGTAACAGCCTGCACCGGCGCGACGGGGGAGCGCGTGCTGGGCCGCATCAGCCCGCCGGCCCGCGGGACGCTCGCGCTGCCGGAGGCGCTGGAGAAGGCTCCGCGGTCGGTGCGGTTCGAGGGGTAGCCGGTCGGGCGGTTCGGTGGTGCGCCCACGCCGCTGACAGCGATTACGCGGCCGTCGAGGCCGCCGCGAGGTGACTCAGGGCTCTGTTTTCGCAGCGCGCCCGGTGCGATGATGCGGCTGGCCAGTCCCCTTCCTGATCGGAGACCTCTGTGATCGCACGACGCGTATTCCGTCTCACGGCTGCGGCCGCCCTCGCCACGTCCGCCGTCGGCTTGGGCGTCGCCTCCACGGCGACGGCAGCAACGGCGGCGCCGGCTGTATCGAGCTTCCCGTGCTCGGATTCCGGGACCGGCAGCACTCTGGGCATCGCCGAGCGCGTTGCCGAGCAGAACCTCAGGGGCGACTACACGGTCCTGTCAGGGATCAGCCTCTCGTATGACACTCAGGAGCCGGACGGCTCGTGGTACGCCGTCGTGTCGGCCCGGTGCGGAAACCCGCGATAGGGGCAAGGCTTATTCGCGACAGCGCCCCGATGCGCGCCGTGCTGGTCGCGGCGCGCGTCCTTGACCAACTCACCGAGCGGGGACGCGGCCTGGAGCGGGCGCTGTTCGAGCTGCTGGTGTTCCCGACGGTTGCCAACTCGGTGGTCAACGCCGTCGGTCCGGACGACATCGGGATCGCCTCCGGCACGAGCTCGGCGATGCGCGAGGTCGGCGGCGTGTTCGGCGTCGCCCTGGCGGCGAGCGTCTTCTCGGCCGGCGGCGTCTTCACCGCGTCCCAGGTGTTCGTCGGCCACTTCCGGCACGCGTTCTGGGTCGCGGCGTCCCTGTCGGCGGTGGGCGCGCTCGTGGCGCTCTTCTCACCGGGGCGCGCCGCCGCGGCGCGGGACACGGTGATCGATCTCAGCTGCGCCGTCGCCGTCGGGGCGATCCTCCGCGAGACGCCGCTGCCGACCCTCGACGAGATCGTCGGCCGGCTCGCGAGCGCCTTCGAGAACATGGTGCGGATCGGCGACCCGGTGCGCGTCACCCCGCAGGGCTGGGGAGTCCGGCAGGCACCTGAGCCCCGCCCTGCGCGCCATCCTGTCCTGAAGCGGCGGCCCGCCGAGGTAAATGGAGTTCCCGTGTCGCCGGCTCTCGATCACACGTACGTCCCCGTGAGAGAGTCTGATCATGCGCGCGCTCCAGGCACCTCCGGCTCTCAAACCCGGCGACCGGGTCGCCGTCGTCGCCCCCAGCGGGCCGCCCGGGCGGCAGGAACTGGAGCTGGGGCTGGCGGCGCTGCGGGGCGTCGGGCTGGTACCGGAGGTGTTTCCTTCGGCACGGTCGGTGGGGCCGTTCCCGTATCTGGCTGCTGATGACAAGGTGCGAACCGATGACCTGGCGCGGGCGCTGCGCGAGCCCGGCTACGCGGCGGTCGTCTGCGCGCGCGGCGGGTACGGCGTGCAGCGGGCTCTGGAGCTGCTCGACTGGGACGCGTTGGGGACGCCCGAGCCACGGGTCGTGGTCGGCTTCTCCGACGCCACGGCCCTGATCGAGGCGGTGCGCAGCCGGCTGGGGTGGGGAGGTGTCTACGGGCCGATGGTGTCCAGTGTGATGTTCCGATCGGGCGTGCCGTCGTTCGAAGGCCTCGCGCGCCTGTTGCTGACCCCGGAGAAGTGCACCGAGCTGGTGTTCCAGGACACGCGGGTGCTGGTGCCCGGCGTCGCCGAGGGCGTGACGGTCGGCGGCACCGCGAGCCTGATCGCCGCCTCCCTGGCCACGCCGTTCTCCGTCCCGGCGCGCGACGGCATCCTGTTCCTGGAGGACGTCGGTGAGCTGCCCTACCGCCTCGACAGAGTCCTGACCCAGCTGCGCCGCAGCGGCTATCTCGACGGCGTCCGCGGCGTCCTCGGCGGCACCTGGGACGAGTGCGGCCCGCTGGCGGACGTCGAGGAACTCCTCGCCGACCGCCTCGGCGACCTCGGCGTCCCGGTCCTGCTCGGCGCCGACATCGGCCACGGCGTGTTCATGCAGTCGCTGCCGCTGGGCGTGCGCGCGCGGCTGGACACGGCGGCGGCGACGCTGACGTTCCTCGATCCGCCGCTGACGCCGAGGGGATAGCCGGCCGGGCACTGTCGCGAGCGCAGCGGCAACGGCCGGACCTCGAAGGGAGGACCGGTCCTCGGCCCGGCGTGTTTGCCGTGCACGGTGACGGCAATCCCGGGAGTGTGGCGTGCCGACGGGGGAGGGCTCCGTGAGCGGTGCGCCGTCCGGAGGGGGCGCCAGTGCTGGTCGATGTCCTGGTCATGCTGGTGGTTGCGGTCGCCTCGCTGGCCGTCCTGATGACCGTCACGCGTCTGTGGACCGCCAAAGTGCAGGGCGAGGGCTGGG
>Ga0207694_10001241_pt1 | contig 22055 bp, 22 predicted proteins | sample KBSC34metaG_FD_184353 | JGI IMG/M metagenome (GOLD analysis project Ga0207694, IMG submission 184353) | Corn rhizosphere microbial communities from Kellogg Biological Station, Michigan, USA - KBS C3-4 metaG (SPAdes) (version 2) | ecosystem: Host-associated > Plants > Roots > Rhizosphere > Soil... | reverse complement strand
CGCTTTCCAGAAGTCGCTCCCGCCCGGCCAGACCAAGGCTCTGGAATGGCTGCTGCCGCGCCTGGGGCCGAAGATGAGCTTCAAGAAGAAGGCGGCTTAGCCACGCTCACCCGCGACGAACAGCCGAAGGACATTGCCGCGATCCACGCAGTCGTAACGGCAGCCTTCGGCCAACCGGCCGAGGCCGACCTCGTCGACCGGCTTCGCGCCGATGGTGACAGCGCCATTTCTCTGGTGGCCGTCGACGATAGCGGTATTGTCGGCCATGTCCTCTTCTCGAAGATGTCGGCGCCGTTCCGCGCGCTGGCGCTGGCGCCAGTATCGGTCATGCCCGAGCGGCAGAATGCAGGCATCGGCAGCCGGCTGATCCGCGCTGGGCTGAAGCGCGCCGCGACCGATGGCTGGGAGGGCGTCTTCGTCCTGGGAGAGCCGGAATATTATAGACGGTTCGGGTTCGATGCCGTCCTAGCTACAGGTTTCACGTCGCCATATGCCGGGGCGTATTTTATGGCGCTGGCGTTGAATGGCGGCCTGCCGATGAAGGCAGGAAAGCTCGGCCATGCACAAGCTTTCGTGGACCTGAGATAACTAGAGCTTTCACCCTCTCCTCGCCTCGCCTCCCCCATCGAGGGGGAGGGACATGAATAGCGATCCCCTCTCCCTTGATGGGAGAGGGTTAGGGTGAGGGTGAATGTTAGAGCAGGGGCGGTTTCAGCCCGCATCCGGCTGGTTTTCGGGCAGAGCCCTCTCGAAGGCCGGCAAGGCCAATAACCGCGCCTCGATCGCCGTCAGCTTCGGAAACGGCGTCAAATCCACCCCGAACCGGCGGGCATTGTACATCTGCGGCACCAGGCAGAGATCGGCCATCGTCACCGCGTCGCCGCACAGATAGGGCGCATCCGCCTGCGCCTCCAACGGGCCGAAGCCCTCGGCCATCCAGTGCTTGATCCAGGCATCGATGGCCTCCTGCGGCTGGCCCATTTCGCCCCGCAGATAGTTCATGACCCGTGGATTGTTGAGCGGATGGATATCGCAGGCTACGGAGAGCGCGGCGGCGCGCACCCTCGCACGGTCGGCCGGGCTGGCGGGCAGCAAAGGCGGATCTGGGCGGATTTCCTCGAGATATTCGATGATGGCCAGACTTTGCGTGAGCACCACCGGCCCGTCGACCAGAGCGGGAACGAGCCCCTGCGGGTTCAGCGCCAGATAGTCGGGCGCGCGCTGCGCACCGGCACGCACATCCACCCCATGCGCGTCGGCCGCGATCCCCTTCCAGTGGAGCGCGATGCGCACCCGGTAGGAGGCAGAGGAGCGCCAATAGCCGTGCAGGATCATGCCTTCTCCACCAGTTGGTCGATCGCGCCGAAAACCGAGGCGCCCGCGCTGTCCAGCATCTCGATCCGCACGCGGTCGCCGAATTTCATGAAAGACGTCTTGGGCGCGCCGCTGTCGATGGTTTCGATCGCGCGCCGTTCGGCGATGCAGGAGGAGCCGACCGAGCGGTCCTCGTTCGCCACGGTGCCGGAGCCGATGATCGTGCCGGCCGCCAGCGGCCGCGTCCTGGCGGCGTGGGCGATCAGCTGCGGGAAGTCGAACACCATGCCGGTGCGGGCGTTGGGGTGGCCGAAATTGACCTGGTTGAGATCGGTCCTGAGCGGCAGGTTGATCGAGCCGCCGTTCCAGGCGTCGCCCAGCTCGTCCGGCGTCACGGCGACGGGCGAGAAGGCCGTCCAGGTCTTGCTCTGGAAGAAGCCGAAACCCTTGGCGAGCTCCCCTGGGATCAGGTTGCGTAGGGACACATCGTTGACCAGCATCAGCAGCTTTATGTGCTTGCCGGCCTCGGCGGGGGACACGCCCATCGGCACGTCGCCGGTCACCACCGCGACTTCGGACTCGAAATCGATGCCCCAGGCCTCGTCACCCACCGGGATCGGATCGCGGGGGCCGAGGAAATTGGCCGAGCCGCCCTGATAGATCAGCGGATCGGTCCAGAAGCTGGGCGGCAGCTCGGCGCCGCGGGCTTTGCGCACCAGCTCGACATGGACGACATAGGCACTGCCGTCGGCCCATTGATAGGCGCGCGGCAGCGGCGCGGCGCAGGCGGCGGGATCGAACGACTCCCCGTGCCGTTGCTCCACGGCCTCGGCCTTTTCGGCCAGGTGCGGCGCGACAGCGGCCCAGTCGTCGAGCGCGGCCTGGAGCGTCGGCGCGATATCGGGAACCGGCAGGCAGCGGGTCAGGTCGCGGGAGACGACAACAAGCTTGCCGTCGCGCCCGTGCTTCAGCGAGGCGAGCTTCATTCCTTGGTCTTCCAGCTGTCGGCATAAGCCGCGAACTCGACCCCGCTTGCGGCGGGGGCGATGTCCAGCGCGTCGCGGGCATCGATCATCACGGCATATTCGTCGGTGCCTGGCTTCTTCGGCGTCAGCATCGATTGCAGGGCCTTGGGGTGAGGCCCGTGGGTGAAACCACACGGGTGGAAGGTCACCATGCCGGGATGGATATTGTCGCGGCTGAAGAAATCGCCGGCGTGATAGAAGATCACCTCATCGTAATCGTCGTTATTGTGGAAGAACGGCACCTTGATCGCCCCCGGATCGGTCTCGAACGGGCGTGGCGTGAAGGTGCAGACGACGAAGCGGTCGGCCAGGAATGTCGTGTGGGCCGAGGGCGGCAGGTGGAAGCGGTGGCTCATCAAGGGGCGGATATCCTTGACGTTGAGCCGCACCGGCGCGAGGTCGCCGGTCCAGCCCACCGCGTCCAGCGGGTTGAACGGATAGGTCACGGTCGAGACCGCGCCCCGCCGCTTGACCCTGACCTTCCATTGCCGGTCGCCAGCCTGCTGGTCGCGGAAGGCGGCATCGATGGCCGGCGTGTCGAGGATCGCCGGGTCGAAGATCGCATGCGTGCCGACCAGCCCCTTGTCGGGCAGGCGGTAGGACGAGCCGGTGGCCTCGATCATCAGGATCGTCATCGGCTGTGTGCAGTCGATCCGCCACATCGTGCCGCGCGGCAGCATCAGATAATCGCCCCCGGTGATCGCCAGATGGCCGTAGTCGCAATAGAGGTCGCCCTCCCCCTCATGGACAAACAGCAGCTCGTCGCCGTCGCCGTTACGCGCCAGATCCCGCATGCCGGCCGGCAGACGCCAATAGCGCATCTTCACCGCGGCGTTGCCCAGTATTTCCGCCGCGCTCCAGGGCGAGGTGTCGTCGCCGGCCGGCAGCTTCACCAGGTCGAAGGCGCGGGGCCTGAGCGGCCCTTCCCAGGAGGTCCAGCCGGTCGGCGGATGACGGTGATACATATGGGTGGCGGGGCCGAAGAAGCCTTCCTTGCCCAGTTCCCGCTCATAGGTGCCGGCCGGCAGGTCGGCATGCGCCTGGCGCGAGGTCTCGCCCTCGACCTTGGGGAAGGAGATGTATTTGCGCATCAGTGGCCTCCCCCACGATGGATCACTCTGTCCGTGGGCAGCACGGTATCGGCAGGATAGGCCACCCTGTCCCTCAGCCGCTCATAGATCGGCGCGAAGGGTTTGCGTGTCTCGTCGAACATCTGCTGGAAGCTGTCGATGACGAAATAGGTCTTCTGGAAATCGTCGATCCGGTATTCGGTCATCAGCACGCGCTCCAGCTCGAAGCCGATCCGGTTGGGCTTGGGCGAGTCGACCGAAAACACCGTCTCCCCCTTCGACGACAGGATTCCCGCCCCGAAGGCACGCAACCCCTTGTCGGTCCGGATCAGCCCGAACTCGATCGTATACCAATAGAGCCGCGCCAGCATCGGGATCGTGCCCATCCGCGCGGCCAGCGGGCCGGCCTTGCCGTATTCGACCATGTAGTCGGCGAAGACCGGGTGGGCGAGCAGCGGCACATGGCCGAAGAAATCGTGAAAGACATCGGGCTCGACGAGGTAGTCGAGCTCGCTCTCCTCGCGGATCCACCAGGAGACCGGGAAGCGGCGGTTGGCCAGGTGGTCATAGAACACATCGTCCGGCACCAGCCCCGGTACGGCGACGATCTCAAAGCCGGTGGCCTTGGCCAGCTGCTCGTTGATGCGCGCGAAGTCCGGGATGCCGTCGCCGACGGACAGGTTGCGGATGCTGTCGATGAACTCGTGCGCGGCATAGCGCGGCATCAGCTCCATCTGGCGGCGATAAAGCCGGCGCCAGCGGTCATGCTCGGCCTCGGTGTAACCGGCATAGGGCTGGTCGACGGTGTAATCGGGCCGGATATTTCTGTAGTCGCCACGAAGGGCGTGGGATGACAGGCTCACGGGACGGTTATCTCACCTTGGAATGCGCAGGAATAATGCGCCTCTTATGTGAAAAGTTGCTTGCGTTGTTTTTGCACAAATTCAATTTTGCGCAAGGAACAGCCAAGAAACAGGATTTCGGCGCATGAATCAGCCAGCCCGCGATTTCGACCAGATCGACCTCAAGATCCTCGACGCGCTGCAGAAGGATGGACGCATCTCCAATGCCGACCTGGCCGAGAAGGTCGGCCTGTCGGCGTCGCCCTGCCTGCGCCGCATGCGCGCGCTGGAGGAGCAAGGGGTCATCACCGGATATCGCGCCGACCTGGACCCGGTTCAACTGGGGCTGACCATCCTGGCGTTCGTCGAGGTCCGCATCTCCCGCCATGGCGCCGGCACCGCCGCTATCTTCCGCGAGGCGATGATGAAGGAACGGCTCGTCGTCGGCTGCTACATGGTGACGGGCGGCTACGACTTCCTGCTGAAGGTCGTGGCGAAGGACCTCGATGCTTATAAGGCCTTCACCCTGGAAACGCTGCTCTCCATGCCCGACGTGCAGGATATCCGCACCAGCATCGTCCTCGATCTCATCAAGAATACGGCGGAGCTGCCGTTGCCCATGGTGCGCAGCTTCGCCTAAGGCAGGATTTGCCGCATTTGTGGCAATTCATGGTGGAAATCACCGAATAACCGGGGATTGACCGGCACATTCGCAAGCACATATCGGGCCTGACAGCGTACAGTTGCCACGCTACCGGGAGAGATCGACATGACCTATGCGCCGACCGACAATCCGATGGGCACCGACGGTTTCGAATTCGTCGAGTTCACCGCGCCCGACGCCAAAGGGTTGGGCGACGTGTTCCAGGCGCTGGGCTTCCGCGTCGTGGGCCGGCACCGCTCGAAGAATGTGCTGCATTATCGCCAGGGCGACATCAACCTGATCCTCAATGCCGAGCCGGCGAGCCCGGCGGAGCAGTTCGCCGCCGCCCACGGGCCCAGCGCCTGTGCCATGGCCTTCCGGGTCAAGGATGCCGCCAAGGCCTATGAGCTGGCGATCGCCAACGGGGCCAAGCCCTTCACCGGCCGCGCCGGCCCGATGGAACTCAACATCCCGGCGATCGAGGGGATCGGTGGAAGCGCGCTCTATCTCGTCGACCGCTATGGCGGCCACACGATCTATGACGTCGATTTCGTTCCGGTGGGGGAGCCCGAGGTGACCGGCGCCGGCCTGCTGGCGATCGACCATCTGACCCATAATGTCTTTCAGGGCCGGATGGATCATTGGGCGAACTTCTACGAGTCGCTCTTCAATTTCCGCGAGATCCGCTATTTCGACATCGAGGGGCGGCTGACCGGCCTGCGTTCACGGGCGATGACCAGCCCGGACGGCAAGATCCGCATCCCGCTCAACGAATCCGCCGACGATAAGAGTCAGATCGCCGAGTATCTGGAGGTCTATAAGGGCGAAGGCATCCAGCATCTGGCCCTGTCGACCGACGATATCTACGCCACGGTCGAAGCGCTGAAGCAGCGCGGCATCCCCTTCGCCGAGGCGCCGCCCGACGCCTATTACGAGATGCTCGACGAGCGGGTGCCCGGCCATGGCGAACCGGTCGAAAAGATGAAGGCGCTCGCCATCCTGGCCGACGGCTCCCATCACGGCGGCCTTCTGCTGCAGATCTTCACCACCAACCTGATCGGGCCGATCTTCTTCGAGATCATCCAGCGCAAGGGCGATGAAGGATTCGGCGAGGGCAACTTCAAGGCCCTGTTCGAGTCGATGGAGCGCGACCAGATCCGCCGCGGCGTGCTCGAAGACACGAAATAGGGCCCGGCCCGCCGCCGCTGCACGGCACAATCCACCCGCCCGATTTTTGTCACAGGGAACAAGTTCGATGCCCAGTGCGTTCTCGTGATTCGTCTCGCGAATCGGGCGTGCACTGCCCACGCTTGTGGCCTCCCCGGATTATCCCGCATTTTCAGTAATTTAAGCTGAAAAAATCGCTCTTTAATACAATGTACGGCAATTTGTGCGCTGCATAATGAATTAATTCCGCCGTGCAGCACATAAAAATGCCATAAAGATACTGTTTGAGTGATTTCCGTAAGTTAGCCGAAGTCACCGATACCTAGATTGATCGAAATATTTTTTTTCTTCCACAACGGGGTTCCTCCCATTGCGATCCATGAAAAGATCGTTTAGAGGGCGGATCATGTTTACCTTCCGAGACGCGGGCCAGCCCTCACGGGCTCCGTCCGCAGCACGGCGTTTTTCCCGTGCCATCCTCCTCGCAGGGCTTGCACTCCCGCTCGTGCCCTTCGTCCAGAACGGACTAGCCTCAGACGCTCCGCCGGCCATGGCCGAGCCGGCTCCGCCCGGCCAGGGACTGGGCCTGGAAATGACCGACGCCATGGCGGGGATGCATTATGGGCTCAACCGGCGCGACCTGATGCTGTATCGCCGCGTTTTCGCGGCGATCGACGAGTCCGACTGGGCGACGGTCGACGCGACCCTGCCGCATATCGAGGACCGCCGGCTGATCGGCCATGTGCGCGCCGCCCGCTTCCTGACACCCGGGGCCGAGACCTCGTTCACCGATCTCAGGGCCTGGCTGGACGTCTATGGCGATCTGCCGGAGGCCGACGACATCTATCAGCTGGCCGAAGCCAGGAAGCCCAAGGACACCTATCTGCCGCGGCCGCATGTCGGCCAGCCGTCGGATAACGACGCGAGCATGGTCGGGGACGACATGGGCTCGACCGAGCCGAAGACGGCCGCCGGCGACCATGCCTTCAGCCGCTTCTACGCCTCGGACGACAAGGGCGCGCTGGCCGACGCCACCAAGGCGATCAGCACGCTGGGCGACAAGGCGACACGCTCACACTGGATCGCCGGCCTGGCCGCCTGGCGCCTGGGCGACCTCAAGGAAGCCGGGAAGCATTTCACCACACTGGCCGTTTCCCGCTCCGCCTCCGGCTGGCTGCAGGCCGCCGGAGCCTATTGGGCCGGCCGGGTGGATGAGCGCAACGGCGGCGGCACGCAGGCCGCGAAGTGGTTCGGCAGCGCCAGCCGCTATCCCACGACCTTCTACGGCATGCTGGCGCAGCGGAAGCTGGGGCTGGACATCGCCCAGGAGATTTCGGGCGCATCGCTGACCGCGGGCCATCTCGACGCGCTGGCGGACACGCCCGCCGGCTACCGCGCCGTCGCCCTGCTGGCGCTCGGCCGTCGCGACCTGGCCTCCCAGGAGCTGGAGAAGATCGACGCCGACGGCAATCCCAAGCTGGAAGAGGCGGTGATCGTCACCACCGAAGCCGCGCATCTGAAGGATTTCTCGTCCAGCCTGGCCCAGCGCGTCGCGCGCCCGGCGGACGCCACGGCAACCTATTATCCGATCCCGCGCTGGCAGCCGCGCAGCGGCTTCCATGTCGACCCGGCGCTGCTGTTCGCCGTGGCGCGGCAGGAATCCCGCTTCCATCCCGAGGTGGTCAATCCCAGCGGGGCGGCGGGCCTGATGCAGCTGATGCCCGGCACCGCCAGCCAGATGGCGCACGGTCGCCCGGGCTCGCTGCTCGACCCCTCGAACAACCTTGAGCTCGGCCAGCGGCTGATCAATACGCTGATGCAGGACCCGAATGTCGGTGAGAACCTGATGCTGCTCGCGGTCGCCTATAACGGCGGCTCAGGCACCCCTGCGAGGCTGCAGAAACTCGCGGATCATGACGACCCGCTGATGGCGGTGGAAAGCATCTCCAAGACCGAGACGCGTACCTTCATCAAGAACGTGCTGGCCAATTACTGGATCTACCGTGCCCGGCTGGGCGGCGACACGTCCTCGCTGACCGAGCTGGCCGAAGGCCGCTGGCCCCTCTACCGCTGGGACGAGGCGGACGCGAGCAACTGATCTGATTGTAGGATGGGTAGAGCGGAGCGAAACCCATCGGTCAACGCGCTGGATGATGGGTTTCGCTCCGCTCTACCCATCCTACGTTTCAAACCGGCCGCAGCCGCTTCCTCACTTCTACAGGCTCCGGCATCGCATTGCGCCGTGCCTGGTCCAGCAGCTCCATCAGCTCCGGCGTGCCGTGGCCGGCCCGGGCGGCTTCGTGCAGGCGGTCGAGGAAGGCGTTCACCACCGCCAGGTCGACGATCTGCGGCGCGGCGGTGAGGATGCCCGACAACTCCGTCGGCACCAGGGGTTCGTCCTCGTCGGACAGGCGCTCGGTCAGCTTCTCGCCGTGGCGCAAGCCGGTGAACTTGATCTGGATGTCGCGGTCGGGCTCCAGCCCGGCCAGGCGGATCATCTGGCGGGCGAGATCGACAATCTTCACCGGCTCGCCCATGTCCAGCACGAAGATGCGCCCACGCTCGCCCAGCCCGGCGACCGCGTGGGCGGCCGTCTGAAGCACCAGCTGGACCGCCTCGCCGCAGGTCATGAAATAGCGCTCGACATCCGGATGGGTGACGGTCAGCGGTCCCCCGGCGGCGAGCTGGCGCTCGAACAGCGGCACCACCGACCCGGTTGAGCCCAGCACATTGCCGAAGCGCACGGTGACATAGCGGGTGGTCTGGCCGCCCCCGGAACCGCCGTCCACATCGAGCGCCTGGCAGTAGGTCTCGGCGATGCGCTTGGTCAGCCCCATGATGCTGGACGGGTGGACCGCCTTGTCGGTCGAGATCATCACCATCGCCTTGGCCCCAGCGGCGCGCGCCGCATCGGCGACATTGCGGCTGCCGATGGCGTTGGTCAGCACGCATTCGGACGGATTGATCTCGGCCATCGGCAGATGCTTCAGCGCAGCGGCGTGGAAGACGATGTCGGGCTTCTCGTCGGCGAACAGCGCCATGATCCGGTCGCGGTCGCGGATGTCGCCCAGATGGGTGGCGAAATCGAGCCCCGGATGCTCGGTGCCTAAGGTCTGGCCGATATTGTAGAGCGCGAACTCGCCATGCTCGACCAGCGCCAGGCGCGCGGGGGCCAACGCCGCCAGCTGCCGGGTCAGCTCGCCGCCGATCGTGCCGCCGGCGCCGGTCACGACGACGCGTCGGCCCTTCACCAGCTCCTGCAGCGCGGTCCGGTCATGGACGACCTGGGGCCGGCCCAGCAGGTCGGTCACCGCCACAGGCTGCAACTTCAGCCTGCCGTCGGCGACGGCGTCGCGGAATTCGGTCAGCGCCGGCAGGCGGGCGATGGCGAGGCCCAGCGACTGGGCCAGCTCGACCAGCCGGCGCATGGCAGCGCCGTCGAGGTCCGCCGCCGGCCGGGTCACGATCAGCCGCTGCGGCCGGTCGCCGGCCTTGGTCAGGCGTTCGATCACCGCGGGCAGATCGTCGGCATGGCCCAGTATCTTGGCGTCGCGAATCTGGCGGCCGGCGAGGTTGCGTTTCTGGTCGTCGAGCACGCCGACGACGCGATAGGGGTGGGCGGCGTTGCCGGTCATAGCGCGGATGAACAGCTCGGCCCCGTCGCCGGCGCCGATCAGCAGCACCGGGATGCGGCGGGAGCGGTCGACCGCGCCGGGCGCCGCGCGGTCCTTGGCCATGCGGTAGAGCAGGCGCGGCCCGGCCAGGAAGATCATCAGCACCAGCGGCAGGATCAGCAGCACCTGCCGCGGGAACAGCTCCAGCCGGTTCTTGATGAACATCACCGGCATGAAGATCAGCAGCGCCAGCAGCACGGCGCGCAGGATCGACATCAGGTCCCGGCCCGACGCATAGCGCCACAGGCCGCGATAGAGCCCGAGCAGCCGGAAAGCGACCGCCGCCGACAGCATGAACAGCGGCAGGCCCTGCAGCATCGGGCCACGATAGGCGCCGAACGCCTCGGACCCGACGCGCAGGTACATCGCCAGGATGAAGGCGAGCCCGGCCATCACCACGTCATGCAGGAACGCCGCCCATGGCAGGGCGCGGTCGAGGCGATTAGCGCGCGTCATCTATCAGCCGAAAATCCATTCTTCCAGATCAGCGGGCGACTCACGAGGACAGCCGAGCCTATCCTGCGCCCGCGCTAGATCAGCGCCAAGAGCCGGGCATGCAAGGCGGCGTTACCGACCGCCAGCACCCGCCCGTCCGATTTGGCGGTGAGCGGCGCGCCGGACCAGTCGGTCATGATGCCGCCGGCGCCCTCGACGACGGTCGAGAGCGCGGCGAAATCGTGGAGCTTCAGCCCCGATTCCAGTACCACGTCGATCCAGCCGGAGGCGAGCAGCCCATAGGCATAGCCGTCGCCGCCATAGGTGCGGATGGAGCAGGCGGCGGAAACCTTGCGATAGGTTTCGCTGTCACCTTCCGGGAAGAGGCCATGATCAGTGGTGCTGAAGATGGCCTCGCCCGCCTCGGTCACCGTCTTTCGCGCCGTTACCGGCTGTCCGTTATGCAGCGTCGGCCTGCCGCGGACGCCGATCCACCGGTCGCCGGTGATGGGCTGGTCGATGACGCCGAGGATCGGCCTGTCGCCGTCCAGCAGGGCAAGTAAGGTCACGAAGGTGGAGCGCCCGGTCATGAAGGCCTTGGTGCCGTCGATCGGGTCGATCACCCAGGTGAGGCCCGACGTGCCCGCCGTGTTGCCGTATTCCTCGCCGACGATGCTATCCTGCGGCCGCTCGGCCTTCAGGATCGCACGCATCGCCTGCTCGGCGGCGCGGTCGGCCTCGGTCACGGGGCTGACATCGGCCTTGCGCTCGGTGGCGATCGGCCGGCGGAAGCGCGGCCGGATTTCCGCGGCGGACGCCTCGACGAGGCGCACCGCCAGCGCGGTCATTGCATCGAGATCGATCATTGGACCGTAACCACGGCCCCTTCGGACTTACTTGCCGGCGGGCAGCGGCGCCGGGCTGTCGGCCTGCTGACGCAGCCAGGCGATGACGTCGGCGCGGTCCTGGGCCTTCTTCAGGCCGGCAAAGCCCATCTTGGTGCCCGGCACGGCGGCCGACGGCTTCGCGATGAACTTGTTCAGCGACTCATAGTCCCAGTCGCCCTTCTGGGCCTTCATGGCGTCCGAATAGGAATAGTCCGCCTTGTGATCGTGCGGGCCGCCGACAACGCCCCACAGATTCGGGCCGACCATGTTCGGGCCGCCCTTGGCGAAGTTGTGGCAGGCCTGGCACTGCTTGGCGAGCGTGGCGCCGTGATCGACATCGGCCTTGGCCAGAAGCGGCGAGACCGGCTCGATCTCTTCCGTCTTGGCGGCGGCGGGAGCGTTCCCAGCCTCGGCAACGCCTTCGATCGGATAGGCCTGCTTGGCAAGCTCTTTCGGCTCCACCAGCATACCCGACCCGATGATCGAGATCATCGCCAGGATTCCGGCCACGAGGATCGCGGCGTAAAATTTATTGCTTTCCATGAGCGAACCGTCCGAAGCGTTGGGGCCTGGGTGCGTGGCCGACATTTATTCTAAAGACCGGTCGAATCCCTCCGGCCACCCGCCTCTATAACCAAAGCGAAGAGGAAGGCGAAGGCTTTTGACAGTTCTATCGCGCGAAGGACAACTCCCCGCCGCCGGACCGAATGTCGCAGAGCACAATTTGACAGCGCCGCCGTGACGGTTAGAAAGCTCGCAAATGGCTGATTTCCTGACCGCTCCGACCAATCCGATCGTGCTGATCCCGGCGCGGCTGGCGGCGACGCGCCTGCCGAACAAGCCGCTGCTGAAAATCGCCGGCGTGCCGATGATCGTGCAGGTCTGGCGCCGGGCGATGGAGGCCGGCATCGGCCCGGTCGTCGTCACCGCGCCCGACCAGGAGATCATCGCGGCGGTCGAGGCCGCCGGCGGCAAGGCGCAGCTGACCAGTATCGAGCACCAGTCAGGCTCCGATCGCATCGCCGAGGCGCTGGAGCGTGTGGATCCGGACGGCCGCTACGACGCGGTGATCAATGTGCAGGGAGACCTGCCGGTGCTGGAGCCGGAAACCATCCGCGCCACCTTCCGCCTGCTGGCCGATCCGAAGGTGGATATCGCAACCCCGGTGGCCTTGGCAGCCGAAGACGAGCGCGACAACCCGAACGTGGTGAAAGCGGTGTTCGAGCCCACGGGCGCGCGGACCGGCAAGGCGCTGTATTTCACCCGCCTGCCCGCCCCCAGCGGGTCCGGGCCGCTCTATCACCATATCGGACTCTATGCCTACCGCCGGGCGGCCCTGAAGGCGTTCGTCGCGGCGCCGCAGTCCGAGCTTGAAAAGCGCGAGAGACTGGAACAGCTTCGCGCGCTGGCCATCGGCCTCAACATCCATGTCGCCGTGGTAGATACCGTACCGCTGGGCGTCGACACCCAGGCCGATCTGGACCGGGCGCGGGCGCTGCTGGAGCAATAATGGCTACTCTTAAAGGACCTATCGCCTTCCAGGGCGCGCTGGGCGCGAATTCGGACATGGCCTGCCGCCATGTGTTTCCCGGCATCCCGACCCTGCCCTGCATCGCCTTCGAGGACGTATTCGCCGCCGTCCGCGAGGGCAAGGCCGAGCGGGCGATGATCCCGGTCGAGAACTCCCAGAACGGCCGCGTCGCCGATATCCATCACCTGCTGCCCGGCGGCGGCCTTAAGATCGTCGGCGAGCATTTCCAGCCGGTGCATCACTGCCTGCTGGGCGTGCGCGGGGCGAAGCTCGGCGATATCAAGGAGGCGCTCAGCCACATCCAGGCGCTGGGCCAGGTGCGCAATAATCTGCGCGCTCTCGGCATCAGCCCCGTCACCTTTTACGACACTGCCGGCGCCGCCGAGGAAGTCGCCCGGGCCGGCGACAAGAGCCGCGCCGCCGTCGCCTCGTCGCTGGCGGCCGAGATCTATGGGCTGGACATCCTCAAAAGCAATTTCGAGGATGTCGACCACAACACCACCCGCTTCCTGATCATGTCCAAGGCTGCGGAGAAGCTGCCGGCGAACTGCCCGGTCGCGGTCACCGGCTTCGTCTTCGAGGTCCGCAACATTCCCGCCGCGCTCTACAAGGTGATGGGCGGTTTCGCGACCAACGGCATCAATATGACCAAGCTGGAAAGCTACATGCTGAACGGCTCGTTCACCGCGACACAGTTCTATGCCGAGGTCGAAGGCCGCCCGGATGACCCGGCGATGCAGCACGCTTTCGACGAGCTGAACTATTTCGGCAAGAACATCACAGTGCTGGGCACGTTTCCGGGGGATCCGAGCCGGCGGGCGGGGTAAGAATTACCCGCAGCTGGGCTGCTGAAGCATTCACCCTCTCCCAACCCTCCCCCATCGAGGGGGAGGCTTAAATTGGTCCCCTCTCCCTTGATGGGAGAGGGTTAGCGTGAGGGTGAAATCTAGCCGTTAGCGCAAGAAAAGGGCCTCAGCCCGGCGTCCACTTCCGAACATCCGTCCCGCCGCGCATCATCCCCTGCAGGAAGGGCTCGAAGAAACGGTAGGGGTTTCCCGGCACGATGGCGCTGGCCTCGTCCAGCCGGGCGCGTAGCTCGACCGGAATCTCGACCTCCAGCGAGGCCAGGTTCGAGGCAAGCTGGTCGGCCCGGGAGGCGCCGAGGATGGTCGAGGTGACGCCGGGGCGGTCGATCAGCCATTTCAGCGCAACCTCGGCCGGCGGACGGCCGATCTCAGCGGCGACCTGGACCAACACCTCGACCACCTCCCGGTTGCGGGGCGTGTCGAAACGGGCGAAGGGCGTGCCGGCGGGCATCAGGTCCAGCCGGCGGGTCTCGCCGTCCTGCGCCGCACGGCGGTACTTGCCGGTGAGGAAGCCGCTGGCGAGCGGACTCCACGGGCACAGGCCGATGCCGAGTTCCTGCGCCAGCGGGATATGCTCGCGCTCGATGCTGCGCTCGATCAGCGAGTATTCGAGCTGGAAAGCGGAAATCTTCTCCCAGCCGCGCAACTCGGCGATGGTGTGGGCGCGGGCGGCGTACCAGGCCGGGATGTCGGACATGCCGAAGTAGCGGACCTTGCCGTCGCGCACCAACGCGTCGATGGTCGACATCACCTCCTCCGCCGGGGTCATTGTATCCCAGGCGTGGAGCCAGTAGAGGTCGATATAGTCGGTGTTGAGCCGCCTCAACGATGCTTCGACCGCGCGATGGATGTTCTTCCGCCCATTGCCGCCGGCGTTCGGATTGCCCGGCGACTGGTTGAAGGTGAATTTGGTCGCCAGCACGATCTTGTCGCGCGATTTGGTGTCGTTGATGAACTTACCGACCAGCTGCTCGCTGATGCCGCCGGTATAGCCGTCGGCCGTGTCGACGAAGTTGCCGCCGCTTTCGACATACATGTCGAAGATCGCACGCGACCGCGCCTCGTCGGCGTTCGGGCCGGAGCCGTCGCCGAATGTCATCGCGCCCAGGCAGAGCGGGCTGACCTTGAGGCCGGACCTGCCGAGCGTGACGAAACTGTCGATCTTCATATCAGTCTCCTTCGGCGACCCAGTCGTCGATCAGGCGGCGTGAGATGGAAAATTTGGGTGGAATCCGTACCGGCCCGTTCGGCTCCAGCGACATCGGCCCGTCGGTGGCGATCTCACGGACGAAATCGCGCGTGTACCAGCCGGCCTCGAGAATCTCGAGCGGGTCGAGGTTGAAGGTCGGGTCGTCGGCCTTGGCGCGGAAACCCAGCATCAACGAGGACGGGAACGGCCAGGGCTGCGACGAGGCATAGGTGATGTCGTGGACGCGCACGCCGCATTCCTCGAACACCTCGCGCGCGACCGTATCCTCCAGGCTCTCCCCAGGCTCGACGAAGCCGGCCAGAACTGAGATGAAATTGGCCGGGAAACGGGCGCCGCGGGCCAGCAGGCATTTATTGTCATGCTCGACCAGCATGATGACGGCAGGATCGCTGCGCGGGAACTGCTCGGCCTTGCAGGCCTCGTTGGTGCAGAGCCGGCGGTGGCCGCCATCGACCGACTGGGTCTGGCTGCCGCAGACGCCGCAGAAACGGTGCCGCTCATGCCACCACAGCATACCCTTGGCATAGGCGAGCAAAGCGGCGTCCTCGTTGCGCAGCAGCGAGCCGATCATCCGCATGTCCTCGAAGGCGCCGTGCTGCTCGAAATGGCCGGTGGCGGCTTCGAAGCTCGAGATGTCGACGGCGAAATGCGGCTGGTCGCCGGCGAAGCCCAGGAACACCGTGTCGCTGACCAGTTTCCAGTCCAAGGCATCGACCGGCACCGTTACGCCGCGTTTCAGCGGGTCGTTTGGATCGACGAGCGAACGTCCGCGCCAGACCGGCACCACTCTGGTATCGGAAGAGCGGAGTGTCACCTCCAGCCAAGCCTCGTCCAACCGCCTGTGCGAGGCGCGGTCGAAGCTGGGATCGGAGAGCCGGTTGGGCGGGAACTGGAAGTAATTGAAAGGCCGGAAGCCGGACATGCCGTTTCCCGTTCGCTGGGGGATTTGGGGAGGACGAACCTACTGGAAGATTCGCCGCTGGGTAAGCTTATTCAAGGTGTGTGCTAGTGTCGCCGGACACCAGGGAGGCAAGATGAAAACCGAAACACTTCAGATCGGCGGCATTCCGATCCATTACGCACGCTGCGGCCGGGGGCCGGTGCTGGTGCTGCTGCACGGCTGGCCGGAATTCTGGCTGACCTGGCGCAAGGTGATGGACCTGCTGGGCAATCATTTCGACATGATCGCGCCCGACCTGCGCGGTTTCGGGCAGAGCGGCCACCCCAACCCGGCCCCGTCCGACCAGGTCGGCGCCGAGGTGCATACGCGTGACGTGCTGGGCCTGCTGGAGGCGCTGCAGATCGAGAAATTCGGCATCGTTTCCCACGATGTCGGCGCTTATATCGCCCAGATCATCGGACGCACCCAGCCGGAGCGGCTCTCCGGCCTGTTCTTCTTCGACTGCCCCTATCCCGGCATCGGCAGCCGCTGGACGGAGCCGACGCATCTGAAGGAGATCTGGTACCAGTCCTTCCACCAGCAGCCCTGGGCGGCGTCGCTGGTCGGCGCCAGCCGCGAGACTTGCCGCACCTATTTCAACCATTTCCTCAATTACTGGTCATCCAGGCCGGGCGCGTTCGACGACGTAATGGAGGAATGGATCGACAATTTCATGTCGCGCGGCAACCTGCAGGGCGGCTTCAACTGGTACCTGTCGGCCAATGCCAGCCGAATCGCCATCATGCAGGGCAAGGCCCCGCCGGTTGAGCCGATCACGGTGCCCACCTGCGTGCGCTGGGGCACCGACAGCCATGTGCTGAAGCCCGAATGGGGCGACAGGCTGGGCGAATATTTCACCAACCTCGACTTCCAGCCGATGCACGGCATGGGGCATTTCCCCCACCGGGAAGACCCGGAGCGGGCTGCGGGGGAGATCAGGGGGTTCTTCGAAAGGCTGCGGAACTAAGAATTTATCCGCAGATTACGCAGATTTTTTGACCGTCATTCCCGCGAAGGCGGGAATCCAGGCTAGAGCCGCGTCCGCGGCTACATGAGTCTTGTACGCGCCGACGCGCGTAAGTCTGGATTCCCGCCTTCGCGGGAATGACGCCGGGAGATTGTCATCCGCCCCTTGCCCCCTGCCCCCCAAAACCTGATATGATGCCCTCGGGAGGTTGGCGGTGGACGGGCTCCTCGCCAACCCGGTCAGGTCCGAGAGGAAGCAGCCGTAACGAGTTTCGGTTCGGGTCATTGTTCCAACCTCCCACCCCATGAGATCGCCGGCCTGCGTGTGGCCATTTGCAGTGGTGGGAAGAACGCTTGAGCGATATCGACAGCGATAGCCTTCTATTTCCCGCCGCAGCCTTGCCCGTGGCCTCAGAGGCCGCCGCGCCCTATCGGGTGCTGGCCCGCAAATACCGCCCCTCGACCTTCGCCGAGCTGATCGGCCAGGACGCGCTGGTCCGCACGCTGACCAACGCCTTCGCCCAGAACCGTATCGCCCATGCCTTCATGCTGACCGGCGTGCGCGGCGTGGGCAAGACGACCACGGCCCGCATCATCGCCCGGGCGCTGAATTGCATCGGTCCCGACGGCAAGGGCGGCCCGACCATCACGCCGTGCGGCACCTGCGACAACTGCATCGCCATCGCCGGCGACCGCCATGTCGACGTGATGGAAATGGACGCTGCGTCCCGCACCGGCATCGACGATATCCGCGAGCTGATCGATGGCGTGCGCTATGCGCCCGGCGCCGCGCGCTACAAGGTCTATATCGTCGACGAAGTGCATATGCTGTCGAAGCAGGCCTTCAACGCGCTGCTGAAGACGCTGGAAGAGCCGCCGCCGCATGTGAAGTTCATCTTCGCGACGACCGAGATCCGCAAAGTACCGATCACGGTGCTGTCCCGCTGCCAGCGCTTCGACCTGCGCCGGATCGACGCCGAGGTGCTGATCGAGCATTTCAACCGCATCGCCGCGGCGGAAGCCGTGACGGTCGAGCCCGACGCCATGGCGCTGATCGCCCGCGCCGCCGACGGCTCGGCCCGTGACGGGCTTTCGCTGATGGACCAGGCCATCGCCCGGGGCGGCGGCAATGTCACCGCCGATCAGGTCCGCGACATGCTGGGCCTGGCCGACCGCGCCGTCGTGCTCGACCTGTTCGAGGCGACGATGGGCGCACAGCCCAAGGAAGCGCTGGACATACTCAGCCGCCTGCATGCCGCCGGCGCCGATCCCGGCACCATCGTCGAAGACCTGCTCGACCTCACCCATACGCTGACGCGGCTCAAGCTCGCCCCCGGCGGCCCCCGCACCGATGCCGAGGCGCGGCGCGGCGGCGAGATGGCCGGGAAGCTCAGCATGCCGGTGCTGACCCGGACCTGGCAGCTGCTGCTGAAGGGCATGGGCGAGATCCAGGTCGCGCCCAATCCGCATGCCGCTGCCGAGATGATCGTGCTGCGCCTCGTCTATGCGGCCGATCTGCCGACGCCGGGCGATCTGGTGAAGCAGCTTCAGGGAAATGGCTCGGCACAGCCGACGCCTTCGATGCCGACAGGCAACGGCCCCTCCGGTGGAGGACGGCCTGCAATGCAGGGCGGCGGGGCGGCAATGGCCGTGGCGCGTGGCGAGCCGATGGACACGCCGATGCAGGCGGGCCAGCCGATGGCGATGGCCGCGCCGATGCCGGCCGCGATCCCCGGGCCGGCAAACTATCGCGAGCTGGTGAAGCTGTTCGCCGAGAAGAAGGAAGGCATCCTCGAATATCACCTCGCCGCCAGCGCACGGCTGGTGCGGTTCGAGCCTGGGGTGGTCGAGATCAACCCGCTGCCCAATGCGCCGTCCAATCTCGCCAACCGGGTCGGCAGCCTGCTTTCGGAATGGACCGGCCGGCGCTGGGTGATCGGCATCTCGTCGGCCCCCGGCGAGCCGACCATCGCGGAGGTCGAGCAGGCGGACAAGGATGCCGCCATGGATTCCGCGCGCGCCAATCCGGCCGTGCAGGCGCTGATGGAGGCCTTCCCAGGCGCCACCATCGTCGATGTCCGCGACCTTGCCGCCCAGCCGCCGCCCGTCGAGGATGCGGGCGCGGAAGAATCGGGCGAGCAAACCTATCCCGCCGACGATGTCGGCGACATGTTCCTTGAGAGTGGAGACGAGCTGTGAAGAACATCCAGCAACTGATGAAGCAAGCCCAGCAGATGCAGACCCGCATGGCGGAGATGCAGGCCAAACTCGCCGAGGTCGAGATGAACGGCCAGTCCGGCGGCGGCATGGTCTCCGCCGTGATGAACGGCAAGGGCGAGCTCAAGAAGATCACGCTCGACAAGGCCGCCGTCGATCCCGACGACATCGAGATGCTGGAAGACCTGATCATCGCCGCCGTCGCCGACGCCAAGAACAAGGTCGAAACCCACATCGCCGGCGAAACCCAGAAGATGATGGGCGGCCTGCCGATGCCCCCGGGGATGAAGCTGCCGTTCTGAGCGAAAGAGCCGCGCGCCTACAAGACGATGTACGAACGGACCGGCCGCTGATAGGCCAGGATATCGCGGTTGCGCAGCGCCTGTTGGGCAAGCTGCTCGGACCTTGGGCGGAATATCCCCAATAGCCGGTCAACGCCCCGGCCATCGCTCGACATCGGCAAGGTCAACAGCAGGTTCCTGATGCGCGAACCGTCCGGCATCGCGTACTCGGTATGGCCCAGGACAGGCCGCCGATGGATGACCGCAGCGCGATATCGCGCCACGGTGGCGGCCAGCAAATCCCCCGACATCGCCGCTTCGAGGCGCTCGCCGGTGAAATCGCGCCCCGCCGCGGAAACGTTGGCGGTGCCGACCAACCGGATACGAAACGCTTCGCCGCCCTCCAGAACGTCGAGCAGCGTGACGTAAGGCAGGGTCGCGGGCGGCAGAAACACCGGATCGATGTCGCGCGGCCGAGGCGGCGCGCCCTCGCGCGACTGCCTGTTCCAATAGTCTAGGACGGCGGCCAATCCCGGATCGCCGGCGATTTCGGCAAGCGCGGCCAGCCTTGCGTCGTCGGTGTCGGACAAAAGTCACCTCGGCATTTTACGCTACCCGTATGGTATATCCCGGCCGGGAGACTGCAACAATCGAGACCTCGGATCGACGATTGCACTCATCGTAAAACCCCGGCAGAAGACCGGCCCGCCTGTCACGCAAGGAAACACCCTTGAGAATCGCGACCTGGAATATCAATTCGGTGCGGCTGCGGCTGCCGATCGTGCTGCGGTTCCTCGATGAGTATCAGCCCGACGTGCTGTGCCTACAGGAGACCAAGACGCCGGACGAGTTCTTCCCTGAGGAGGCCTTCGCCCGGCACGGCTATGCCCATATGCATATCGCCGGAATGAAGTCCTATAACGGGGTCGCGATCATCGCCCGCGTGCCACTGGGGGCGCGGGAGGTCAGGCATTGGTGCGGCAAGGAGGATTGCCGGCACATCGTCGGCACGTTCGAAAACGGGACCGAGATACACTCTCTTTATATCCCGGCCGGCGGCGACATTCCCGATCCCGATATCAACGATAAATTCAAGCACAAGCTGCAATTCGTCGACGAACTGACCGGCTGGTGGCCGAAGGAACGCTCGCCGTCCAAGCCGATGATCCTGGTCGGCGACCTCAATATCGCGCCGCTGGAGCACGATGTCTGGTCGCACAAGCAGCTGCTGAAGATCGTCTCCCACACCCCGGTCGAGGTCGAAAAGCTGACGGCGATGCAGAACTCGATCGGCTGGGTCGACGCGGTGCGCAACTTCGTGCCGGCGGACCAGAAGCTCTATACATGGTGGAGCTATCGCAACCGGGACTGGCGCCTGTCCGACCGCGGCCGGCGGCTGGATCATGTCTGGGTGACGCCGCCGCTGAAGTCATCGCTGCGCGGCGCCCAGGTCGCCAAGGACGTGCGCGACTGGGACCCGCCGTCCGATCACGTGCCGGTGATCGTCGATCTGGATTAGGGGATCGTCACCACCGTGCGGCCCATCGTCAGCCGCAGATCCATATCGTCCAGCGCGTCGGGCAGCTCGTCGAACCCGACAGTCTTGCCGATGAACGGCTCAATCGCGCCGGCAGCCAGCAGCTTCTCCAGCTCGCGCTGGACCCGGTCGCCGATGACGCGGGGCTGCATGTGGAAGCCTGGGGCGGGATTTTCCATCGCCGGATCGGCGGTGTAGGCCAGCATCACCCCCATCAAGGTCGCGCTGCCGAACATGATCGGGCGCGGAGTCAGCATCGGCTGATCCTCGGCCTCGATGCCACCGGCAAAGCCGATCATCAGCAGCCGGCCATAGAGCGCCAGCGCCCGGACCGATGCCTCGGTCACGGCGCCACCGACGCCATCGAACACGACATCGACACCCAGCCCGTTGGTCGCCCTCATCACCGCCGGCACGAAATCGCCGGCGCGGTAGTCGATCGCGATCTCGGCCCCGAGCTCGAGGCATTTCTGGGTCTTGACCGGCCCGCCCGCCGTGGCGAAGACCCTGGCGCCCGCCGCCGCCGCAAGCTGGATCGCGGCGGAGCCGACGCCGCCTGCCCCGGCGTGGACCAGCACCGTCTCACCCGGATGCAGCCGGCCGCGCTGGTGCAAGCCGAGCCAGGCCAGGTGGAAGGGAAAATAGAAGGCGGCGGCTTGTTCGTCGCTCAAACCCGCCGGTGCGTCGAACGCCATACCGGCGTCGCCGATGACATATTCGGCATAGGCACCGAACGCGCCCTTGGCGCAGGCCGTCACCCGCCGGCCGATCCAGTCCTCGGCTCCCGGCCCGGCGGCATCGACAGTGCCCATGACCTCCATGCCCAGCGTATAGGGGATCGGCGGATTGACCGTCAGATAACGGCCGTGACAACCATCGACTTCATTGTAATTGAGCGCCGCGGCGCGGGCCTTGACCCTGATTTCGCCTGGCCCGGGCTCGGGAATGGGGATGTTGTCGAGTTGGAGAACTTCCGACGGCTTGCCCTTGCGATGAACGCGCCAGGCTTTCATTGTTTTGCCGCTGGCCTGCGCCATAATCCCTTTTCCTTTTCTTTATTCAGCCAAGCGCTGTCTGCCTACACTACTCCCTACACCAAAGATTTATAGAGTATTCCGCCGGCCCGAAGCTCGATCCGGCGCGATTTTTGAAAGAACTTCCGAAATTCGTCAGAAATCCGTGCAGCGGCCGCCCACTTCCCAGTCGCCGTAGCGCGTGGGCTCGGGCCCCTTGGGGCCGCCGATTTCGCGCGGCCTGGCCGGTGCATCATTTTGCGATGCCTCAGGCACTTTCGGAGCTTTTGCCGGGTTTACACCGGGAATTTTGTCGTCGTCGGCCATGACCCCGAATATGGCAGGCCGGTCCCCGCGCGCCAAGGAGGTCCCGATGGGCAGAGGCTTCGTTCAAATCTATATGACGCTGGGCGCGATATTCGGCGTCATCCTCGCCG
>Ga0207694_10001240_pt1 | contig 22084 bp, 15 predicted proteins | sample KBSC34metaG_FD_184353 | JGI IMG/M metagenome (GOLD analysis project Ga0207694, IMG submission 184353) | Corn rhizosphere microbial communities from Kellogg Biological Station, Michigan, USA - KBS C3-4 metaG (SPAdes) (version 2) | ecosystem: Host-associated > Plants > Roots > Rhizosphere > Soil... | reverse complement strand
TGCAATATCCATTCAGTTTTCTTGCGCATTTCTACGATTCCATTGGCCTGAAGGCCCCCAGGCTCCGCTATCAGAGCTGGGGTGGACCGCAGCCGGAATTGGTGCTCTCCCGCACTCCTTATGAAGCCGCTGGGCTCGAACACGGACAGTACGGATTTTGGTTTGGTCAGAAGTTCGGGCAAAAAACCGGGCTGTGGGTGGTCGATCCATTGGGGAAGAAACTCGGAGGTGCTCCAATCTCGCCGCAGCAGCGCGCGGAGTGGTTGCGCTGGTTGAGAGGAGAGGCCATTCAGAAAAAAGAATTCGAGCGCCCCCGGGTGGAAGGCGATGCCATCTCTCGATATCTGGACTCCATCACTCTCGAGCAGCATTACATGGAGCGTTTTGGGCTCGGCCGGGAGATTGTAAGGACGTTTCTCTCCCCGGTCGAAGGCGGAGGAGCGGGGCTGGGTCCCGACGCATTGTCTGCCTACTCTGACTACGCATATGAGATGCTCCATCCCCTCGCAGACGAGAGCTCGGGTACAGACCAGATGTTCCCTGGCGGAAACGCCACCATCGCGAGATTAATGGCTAAGACACTGATCCCAGGGGGCATCGACGGCCCGCAAGAAGTCGAAAGTGTTTGCCGCAACGGCATCAACTTCAGCCAGCTCGATGCTTCCGGAAATCAGGCAAGGATTCGCCTGGCGGCGACGGCAATTTCGGTCGAGCATGAGGGCGATCCGAGAAACGCCAATGCCGTCACTATCGTTTATCTGAAAGAAGGCAAGCTTTATCGACTGAAGGCCCGCTCGGCCGTCATGGCGGGGGGAAGTTGGACGACCAAGCACATCGTGAAAGACCTGCCGGGAACACATCGCGAAGCCTATGGGCAGTTCTATCGCTCACCATGCATGATGGCCAATGTCGCGCTGCGTAATTGGCGCTTTCTTTACAAGATGGGAATCAGTGGCTGCCGGTGGTTTGAGGGCGTGGGCAATTACATGGAGGTGCGCAAACTGGCGCTGACTGGAATCGAAAGGGAGACAATCGGGCCGGACTCACCCGTCGTGCTCTCTTTAAAGGTCTTGTATTCTTTTCCGGGCCATTCCACCGAAGAACAGGGCCACATGGGGCGCGCGGAGATGATGCGAACTCCTTTTTCCGAATACGAAAACAAGATTCGAGACCAGTTTGCCGACATGTTCGGCGCCTTCGGGTTCGATGCTCAGCGCGACATTGCAGGGCTCATCTTGAATCGCTGGGGTCACGCCTATCTTAGCCCGCAACCCGGATTTTTCTTTGGCGCGGAAGGGAAGCCTGCGCCCCGCGAGACCATCCGAGGAGCGCCTTTCGGCAGGATTGCATTCGCGAATACCGACCTCGCAGGAGCCATGGACCACCGCTATTCCATTCTCGAAGCCAAACGAGCCGTCGAGCAACTCCTCGACCAGGCTCTACAGTAATCGTGTTCCATGACTCAGCACGTGTTCCGTTGTCGACTGGGCCCACAAGCCCCGGATACGGTTTGCAAAGGTTGATAAAATGGGAGCGACCCCACGGGGTGCCTCACCATGACTGTTCTAATGCTCGGTCGACAGCTGGAATTAGGCCACTACCGAGCGGAGTTCCTCCAATCTCACGGCTTCCACGTAATTTTCCCGGAGAGCAAGAGCGAGGCACTGGCTGCCATCCAAGAGGCGGCGTTTGACGCCGCAATCATCAGCTATACGTTGAGCAAGGAATCCGCGCAAGAGTTTGTTGCCCGAATCGAAGAGGTCAGCCCGGACTGTTCGCTGGTTGCCATTGTGCAGCGTCCGGAGGAGCAAGCTTCCTTTCCTCGAGACGAAACGGTCTTGGACGTTGCCCCCCCAAAAGCCTTACTGGATGCGCTGATTCGCATTGAGAAACGCAAGCTTCAGGCTGGATAACCCCAAGGTTCGAAGCATGCGGAGTTGTGGCGTGCGGGTAATCCTCGGAAGTGTATGGTGGACGGCCCAAAGCCCTGATCGAAGCCCGGCCTCCTGGCGGCGGTCTAGAAAAAGCGACTGGGCCGCGACTGAGATGGCAGAAGCCCCATTCATCCGCTTTTGCGCGACTCCGTCAGCTGCAATTCGGGGGACAAGCATCGAGCTTTCGTAATATTTTTCAACTAGTGTATGTTGCAGGCCAATCGGATATTCTCGCAGTTCTCCTGACGTCGCAGGAAGCGCCTCGCCGTGACTTTGATACTGACCAGGCGAATGCTCAGGCGAAATTGAATCCATGAACCTGGGTATTCACTACCACATTTGCTGGTCGTCCCACTCGACTCTCGATTGGAAACCCTTCCGAGCGAAAGACGAAGCCGCGAAAGCGGCCGATGGAATTAGGAAACCGGCCGAGGGCTACACGATCGTAAAACGTGATGACGATTGCGAACGGTGCAGAGAATTCAAGTTGAAGGCGTTTTTTGCGGTCAACGAGTGATTCGTTCTGACGCCAGCGATGGAGGCCGAATGCTTCACCAAGTCGTGAGCGCGAGCAGAGCCTCGAGCAACTGGGGGTTCTATTGCTGATCCTTTCGGGATTGCCCAAGATATCCATTCCGCCCATCGGATGAGGAACTCCAACCGCGCAAGAATCTGTTACGAAAACGGAACAAGAACACAAAAACTTCGGGACAAAGTGCACGCGATGAGCCACAGTCACTTTTGCCGCAGGTTTCCTTCCTCATCGCTTCAACCACGGACCCTTAGCCCTCTGGAGGTTGCGCCGGCTCCGATGAGCATTCTAGGTTAGCAGTAGCGCCCTCAGGCTCAGCTCCGATGGCTGAATGCCCATTGAGACGGTTCCCCTGCCTCACTAAGATCTGGTTTTGATCGCAACTTATTTTTCGGAGTTATTCGGAAACCCTTGCGACTTTGTTTCATTTTCGTTAATTAACACAAAATTTCTTGACTTCCGTGCCCCATGAGTTACTATACCGCCCGCGATCGAGGCAGGCGTTTTTTGAAATGCCATCGTCGACCCGACTAATATAGGTTCTCTGCGCTGTTCTCTCGTAGGTTGTCGTTCCTAACGGTAATCACTCAGAAGACGCTCCTACAACAGAGCTTTGGAGGTTCCCAATGAGCTCACCCGTTCTGAAGTCGCAAAAATCGTCAGCACTCACACACGCACATCATGGAAAGCCACTGCGCGGTCTGATGAGCACTCCAGCATCGCCGCTTTTTCAAGGCCGCTTCGGGCGCTTGTTCCGGTCGCTTCCGGCTGCTAAATACGGGAGGAACGACAATGAGAGCCGGGCTGCCCTGATGGCGCTCGGCAAGGCAATGGTGTCGGGCTTCGACGCACCCAAGGATGGAAATGATTCGGAAGAGAGCGGGATTCCGGCCCTATATACGTATTTTGGGCAGTTTGTGGATCACGACATCACTTTCGATCCGATGACGACATTGATTCAACACAGCGATCCCGGTGCATTAACTGACTTCCGCACTCCTGCCTTTGACTTGGACAACGTTTATGGGCGCGGGCCGGGCGATCAGCCTTATCTGTATGACAATGGAGCGAAGTTCCTGTTGGGTGATCTTCTGGACAACGGGGAACCAGACTTGCCGCGTAATAACGGGACACCGCGTCGAGCGATCATTGGGGATCCGCGCAACGACGAAAACAGCATCGTCTCCCAACTGCAATGTCTTTTTTTGCGTTTCCACAATCGAGTCGTCGACAGCAATCCGAGCTTGGATTTTCCCGCTCTCCAGAAAATCGTTCGATATCACTATCAATGGATCGTTCTGCACGATTTTCTGCCTCGAATCGTGAGTGCTGCAGTTCTCGATCAGCTACAAACCGGCGGTAAATTCGATAGAGACAAGCTGAAGTTCTTCCACTGGAAAAATGAACCTTTCATGCCCGTCGAATTCTCTGTGGCAGCTTATCGCCTCGGCCATTCGATGATTCGTCCCGGCTATCGATTGAACGACAACGACGCGACGTTGTTGCCCATTTTCCCGCTTCCACCGAATGGTATTCCGGAGATTCCAAAAGGTTTGGCCGACGGACTTGCGGGTTTCCAGGAGATGGCGAAGAATCGTGGCATCGATTGGGGGCGCTTTATCGATACCGATGTTCGTTCCTACGGTACGGACAAACCCGAGGACGCAACGACCAAGAAACGCCTTCAATTCGCCTACCGGCTCGATACGTCGTTGGTGACGCCGTTATCCGTATTGCCTCCGAGTGTGGCCCAGGATCCCCCGCCATCCCTGCCGCAACGAAATCTCCTCAGAGGCTTCGAGCTCGGCTTGCCAAGCGGGCAAGATGTAGCGAAAGCGATGGGGGTGAAGGTTCTAGCCGATGAAGACATCAAAATCGGCAAAGCCGTCGATGACCCAGAGGGTGGAGACGATCCCGATGTACGCGGCACGATTGCCAACCTCCCGAAAGGTTTTCCTGAACTGCAGGCTTTCAAGGGCAAGTGCCCATTGTGGACCTACATCTTGGCAGAAGCGTTTGAAAACAAGGTAAAGATTGATATTCCGGTGACCGAGAAAAAGAAGATCACCACGCCGCAGCTTGGACAGGTGGGAGGCCGAATTGTTGCCGAGGTCTTTCTCGGACTTATGTTTGGTGACAACGACTCCTATCTCAGCCTCGAACCCGATTGGAAGCCCAGCTTGGGAAGCAAAGGCGAGTTCCTGCTCAAAGATCTGGTCAATTACGCCCTTGGTAAATAGAGGACAATGCAATGGGCGTGTTGCTGCAGGGCTTTTACTTTGCGCCAGGTCGTGTTTCTGGAGTTCCCTCACCCCTGGATGGCGACAACTCTGTTCCCTTTTGGTGGGACCACCTTGCTGCCCAGGCGAGCCAACTTTCCAAGGCCGGGTTTACCGCGGTATGGCTTCCGCCACCGCTGAAAGGAGCATCGGGCAGCTTCTCGAGCGGCTATGACCTGTTCGACGATTACGACCTGGGTTCGAAGAATCAAAAAGGAACTGTCCAAACCCGGTATGGAAGTCGGGGAAGCCTGCAGCGCTGCGTCGCGATGATGCGAGCGAACGACCTGGATGTCTACGTTGACCTGGTAGAGAACCAGCGTGACGGCGATGATGGGCACTTCAATTTCCGCTATGTGGACGCATTTGGACATGCTCAGGGTGGTCGATTCGAAAAAGGTCCTGGAGACTTCCATCCCCACGTCCCGGAAGATCCAGGCGTATTCAGCGACCAATTTCAGTTTGGCCGCGATCTCGCGCCGATCAACGGCATGCCCAAGAACCACTGCCGAGACGGTCTGCTGAAGGCAGCCGGTTGGCTTACTCGAGCGCTCGACGTGCAGGGATACCGACTGGACAACATGAAGGGCGTATCCACAGAGTTCATTTTGGAACTGCTGAATCACGGCCCTCTCGCCGGCAAGTTTGCCGTTGGCGAGTTTGCCGACGGGAACATAGGGCTGATAGAAAGCTGGGCAAATGCGGTTCAGCACCGTTCCGCTGCATTCGATTTTCCTCTGCACTTCATGCTCAAGAACATGTGTAACAGCCCCGGCTCATTTCAAATGGCCACCCTTGACCACGCAGGCTTAGCCGGAATTGATCCTGCTGGGGCAGTCACGTTCGTCGAGAATCATGACACCGACAGGGGCGGAATAGGCGGACCCATTGTGCGCAATAAGTTGCTTGCCTATGCGTACATTCTTACCGTCGAAGGGTATCCATGCATCTTTTATCGTGACTACAGTACAGATAAGAATTGTTTCGGGTTGAAGCCAAAGCTAGATCCCTTAATCCAAATACACGAACAGTTCGCTGTTGGAGCCACACAACAACGGTGGAAAGATTCCGGCATATTTGCGTTTGAGAGAATGGGTGGCGATCACCTACTAGTAGCTCTCAACAAAGATCCAGCGCCGCGAACGATCACGGTTGCGACCGGGTTCCAGCCGCACACAAAGCTTCTGGACCTTACAGGTGCCGCTGATGTCCAAACGGATTCGAACTCCCAGGTCACCATTACAGTTCCTTCGAATAAGGATGGTGCAGGGTACATCTGCTATGCGAGACGAAAACTTGCCTCTTTGAATCGACCCTCGCGAATCACCGTCCAGGAATTCGAAGGTGCCACAGACCTCGACCTCAAGCCAGCAGCGGAAAACGAATCGATTCAGGTCGGTAGCGTCTACGCAGCTAGCGGGACCAGCATAGACATAAGTTTGACTATGGACACATCCAACTGGACCGATTCGAATACGGTTCTGTTGCAGATCACGGGACCGACTGGCACGAGCGTTGGTCGAAAGGAATTTCGTGGAGCGGGCGGACCTCCGAAGACCCTGTCAGTCCACATATCCGTAACTGGATTTCAGACCGTATCCATCATGACTTCGAATTTGCCAACAAACAGTAAGGCCCCGGCGTACAAGATTTTGGTGCGGTACACCGCGCCACAAACGCTAGGCACATGAGCTTAGAAGCACAGATAAAGCTTTGCCGTCCAAAATCCAACGCGTGCCTCAGGCCGCCGTCATAGTCGGGATCGGGACCATGGCCATGGCCCTTCACAGCTCTGCGCTGAGCGTAGCCGTTCCTGCAATGATTCAACAAAGTACGTTGACGATGGTGAACGCCCAGTGGGTGATTGCAATCTATACGCTCGTGCTCAGCACCTCTCTGATCACGTCGGGGCGCATCGCGGATGCCGTGGGGCTGCGCAAAGTTTACCTGTGCGGGTTGTTGACCGTGATCGCCTCCTCGGCAATGCTCGGGGCCGATTGCTCCGTCCGAGTTGTGCTGTTGTTGCGCGCCCTGGAGGGCGTGGGCGCGGCGATGATCTCCGGGACATCGCTTGGCCTGCTTGCAACGGCGTATGGGCCAAGCGAGTATGTCAGATCCATAGGATGGCAGACGGGAATGACTTACAGCGGCCTCGCTGCAGGACCCCTGCTTTCCACTGTCCTCTCTGCGCACTTTTCATGGCGGGCGATTTTTGTTGTCAACGTCGTCATCTGTTCGGCAGCATTCCTGCTTGCCTGCAAGCTGCTCGACCGAAGCTCAAGGGATCGAGTGCGATGGTCCGAGCTGAGGCTGATCCCACTCTTTGCACCCATGCTGGTGCTTGCTCCGATCATTTTCATTTTGGGTGGACGTGGGGTGCGATCGGCAAGTAGTCAAACATCAGTGCTGGTTCTCTCAGGGTTCGGTTTCCTCAGCGCGATCCTCTTGCTGAGTACAAAACGATGGCGCACAAAGCTCAAGAGGATGTGGCAAACCATAGGACCATTCATCGGCTCCGAATTTCTCTGTTACCTGACCACCTTTGGGACGACATTCGTCCTGCCGGTGTACCTCATCCGGGAGCGGCACTTCGGACCTCTGCTGGCCGGGAGCATGTTGACGTGTCAGCAGTTGGCGAGAGCCGGCGCTGCCTTCCTGAGCATCGCGGTAAGCTGTCGGTTTGGATCGTTGAACACGCGGGTACTGGGTGCATTGGTGATCGCCGGCGCAGTTCTTAGCCTTGCCGCCTTCGATCAACTTTCTTGGCTGCTGATCATGTTCCATGTCGCGCTGATCGGGGTGGGCACGGGCTTATTCGTCACAGCCAACACTGCGGAGCTTATGGCAGCGGCCCAAGCGAACCGTCGGGGCACCATTACTGGAATATTCGCAACCTGCAGGAATGTCGGAATGACGGTCGGCGTCCTTGTTGCCGGACTTGCATATAGCGAAGTTGCAGGGCCCCACTTACCAGGAAGCGGATTCCATGCGGCCATGTTTGTGCTTGGCGCGTTTGCAGTTTGCAACTTGATCTACGTCGCGAAAGCGCGTAGAGCAGCATCGTTGAGCGAGGCTGCGAAGATCAGTTGCGACCGGTTGATCGTCCCAGTCAATGTTTCGGGATCCCATACTCAGCTGTATTCCAGTGGAGAGACAATATGACTTTGCTCGGCCAGGCTGTACTCTGCTCCTTCGACACATTACTTTTCTCTGGCCTGATCGGCATCGTTGGCCACCCCAGCTGGAGCCGAAAGAAGCTTATCGTCGCCTTTGCTGGCTGCGATCTGCTGGGGTCGTTACTGGGCATGTTTCTGTGCCCTTTGATTCACTTTACTCCCATGTACGCATTTCCATTTGTCTGGGTTGCGTACGCGATTGCAGCCGCCTTGGTGCTATCAAAACCGCGGCAAGGTCCTGTCTTGTGGTTTGTTACGGGCATGCTCGGACTCGACAACCTTGCGGAAGCATGGAGCGGAGGCGCCTCCGTGACCTCGCTTGCGGTCTCAACCTTAATCAGCGGGGTCGTAGCCCTGGCTGGCTGCTCGATAGGAGCACTTGTCAGAACCAAACTGGTTGCCCGAAGGGCACCCGCGATGCCTGCCGTGGGCGCTCGAGGCGTAACAACTCTCGATTTTTGAATTCGGTGATTGAGCTCCAATTCGAATGAGGAGGTTTGCCGATGGCTGTTTCGGTCCTGACTCGCTCTTACAACAACGCCAGAACAGGCGTCAATGACCAAGAAACGATTCTCACCCCCGCTCTTGTGGGATCTCGCGGAATCGCAAAGTTGTTCAGCATTCAGCTGGATGACCTTCCCGGCATGGAAGCGCAGCCGCTCATCGTCAGCAACCTCGGACCGTTCGCGGACGGAAAGAACCACGATGTGGTCTATGCCTGCACGATGAAGAACACGATTTCGGCATTCGACACCTTAGACGGACACCCCCTCTGGCCTTCGCCGCTCAGATTGGGAAATCCGGTGCAAAATGTGCCGCGGGATCAAAAAGGAGCCGGAAATATCGATCTCAAGTTCATCAATCCCAACTGGGGGATCCTGAGCACTCCAGTCATTGACCGCGACACAAGCTCGCTATACGCAATCTCATGGTCTACGACCGAAAACACCGCGACGCAGAATTCTCTGACCAAAAGCATCCATCGGCTTCACGAGGTCGATCTGCTTACCGGGAAGGAGAAACGTGAACCTGTCTCCATCGACGGTGTCGTCGATACCGCGTCGGGCATCAAATTCGTATCTCCAGCGCAGAAGCAACGCTCCGCGTTAGTTCTCGTGGCTGTCAAAAACGCTCAGGGAAATCCTCGAAAGACCATCTTCATGGCGTGTGGTTCAGTTGGGGAGACCAGGGCCAACGCCCACGGATGGGTTATCGCGTTTGATGTTGAGACCTTTAAGGTTGCGGCGACTTTCATCACCACACGTAAATCGCATGGAGGAGGCATCTGGCAAGCCGCTCAAGGCCCGGCTGCAGACGGTGACGGACATATCTACTTTATGACCGGAAACGGGGGATGGGACGGAGCCAATGATTTCAGTGAAAGCTTCGTCAAGTTGAAATATACGCCTGCGTCAAACAATGCTGCGGCATCCTTGAACATCGTTGACTGGTTTACCCCATTTACCGACCACAGCATCCGCAACGCGAATCACGAAGTTGTAGTGCAGGGGCGTCATATGGCTGCCACCAACCAAAAAGGATACGACTGGACTGACCAGGACTTGGGTTCGGGAGGTCCCACTCTGCTGACCGATCTGCAACTCGTGCTTGGCTGCGGCAAAGATGGCGTTGCGTATGTTCTTGACCAAAACAACTTCGGGAAAACGAAAATAGCCGATCTCGAGAACCCGCCCCAAAATTATGCCAAACTGAAAAGCCCGCCCATTTTCTTCACATTTAATGGACTAGGGTTCAACGCCGCGCCCGCCGATCCGCGCGGTCTGAACCACTATTTTCTGGACAACAAAACACACCATCTCCACGCATCCCCACTGTACTGGAATAGTCCCGACCTCGGCCCCCTGCTCTATTGCTGGGGAGAGAACGAATCGCTTCGCGTGTGGAGCATTGACAAAAGCGGAGCCCTGCAATTTCTTGCGAAAGGCAACGAAGTCGCTTCGCTTGGAGCACCCAGCCCGGACGGTCATGGAGGGATGCCGGGGGGAATGCTCACACTCTCTTCCAACCGAGGCGTCGTGGGGAGTGGTATTGTGTGGGCCCTCGCCCCTCTCAACGGCGACGCGAATAGTTCCGTAACGCAGGGAGTGTTCCGTGCCTACGATGCGACCAACTTCATTAAGAATCAAGACGGAACCAAGAGCTTGAAGCTCCTCTGGCATAGCGACCAGTGGAACATCTTGTTCAAGCACAACAAATTCAATCTGCCGGTGGTAGCGAACGGGAGAATCTTTGTGCCGACTTACAACGGCACAATTGACGTATATGGACTGACGCCGTAGTTGTTGGATTTGAATTGTTTTCGAAAATAGGAACGGGCAGAAGCGCCACAGGTTCTTCGCCTAGGTTCGCGTACTTGGTCAAATTGACGTTGGGGAACCTTATGCGGGTTGCAGCACATTCGCAACTTTCCGTGCAGTTTTTCTGGTTAGTCTGCCGTTTTTCCGCTGAAAACGGTATCACTGGTATCAGTTGTGGTTGGCTTTTTCGCCAGGCGTTCTAACACTCGCGACACGCGACCTCGATTCCAGCGTTGGAGCATGATGGGGTACAGATCGAAGGGGATTCTGACGAGCAGCATGACGTAGCCGTACACGGCGTGATCATGAAGAAGGTATGAGATCGCCAGCATGACCAAAACGGCACAAGTCAGCCAGTGCACTCCTTCTGAGGAGTTCATTTCTCTCAGCAGTCGATCGCAATCCCCGCGGCTGATCCTCCAATGGAAATTCGGGTTAATCCACCCTAGCGGCGAACGAAATAGCACCCATCGGAAGGCCCGGACGTCCGCGCGGTCATAGACCTCGCCTTGTTTCTCCCAACGGGCCAGGGAGAACAGCTTTGGGTTTACCCTGAAGAGGATCGCGCTGCTCACAGTCGCGATGGTCATGGAAATAAGCCATGATATCGCGATGCCGTAGACAAGCGGATTGCCGTGAGGAGGAAAGGCGCGGCCGGCTATTAAATAGATTGACCCAGCCGTGAAGACCACAATCATCAAGACACTTCGCATCGCGTGAATCGCCTGCTCGGCTTGCGGCGTTCTGCTCATGCCTGTCTCTGCAAAGTGCGTTCCAGCCCGATAATGTTCCCCCGGAAGCTTAGCAGGTTGCTCGGATATTTTGGGGGCGTCGCACTTGCTTGGTGACAATTTACCGAACTTCATCAACAGCTTGCAGCCTAGCAATTAGGGGCTCAAGAAGCTGGAAAGCCAAGGATTCGTCCGGTAGAATTCCGGCTGAGGGCAGTTCCAAATGAATATCATGCGAAGGATTGGTTGGTTTGTGTCGTATTGTTCTTTGGTCTACTGATAGGCATCGCTGGCGAAGTTGTACTTAGATCGCAATTCACTAGCAGATATACGCCGACTCTGGGCTTGATCGCGTTCGCTGGTTTGGTGGCAGCCCTTTTGTACCTCAGGAGATGGTATCAAGGGGCCCGTGCGAAGCGCACGGCATGAAGGCAAGTTAAGATTCCGGAAGTAGATGAAGCGAGTGTTAGGCCGCTGTACCTACAAAACCTTCCAGCGCCTCCGATCTCCTCGGATACAAACGTAGAATCTTTCCTACATCGGTTAATTTCAGGACTTCCTTGACGTGTCCTTCGGCGCCTACGAAACGCAGCTCTCCCCCGGCTCCTTTCACCTTGCCAGAGCACATGACGATGATGCCTACGCCGGTGCTATCCACATGATTCACGCGCGAAAGGTCGAAGATGATTTTTCTATCTCCTTCTTCTAACAGCTCCGCGACAAGCCACTCCAGTTGCCGGCACTCAGGTCCGTAAACGATCTTCCCTTCAAGTTCCACCAAGGCGACGTCGGGTACTATTCGCTTTCTCTGCACATCTAGTTCCCGCAACGGATGGAATACCGGGGTCGCGATCTCTTCGACGGGGGCCAAAAAACGGTAGCCCCGTCGTTCCAACGTCTCTATGTAGCGTGGCTTTTCAGCCGTGTCGCCGAGTGCTTCGCGCAGCTTGCTTAATGCAGTATTCAGTCCATTATCAAAATCCACAAAAGTTTCAGCCGGCCAAAGCCGTTGCCGCAAGCTTTCGCGGCTCACCAGCTTGCCCGGTTGTTCCAGAAGCGCGGTGAGGATTTCGAAAGGTTTGCGCTGTAGATGGACTCGCCTCCCATGCTTTAGGAGTTCGCCCGTTTCCACCGACACTTCAAAGGAGGTAAACCGGTACTTAGCTCGATTTTGCGAATTGAGGTGCATTGGACCAACTCTCCGGCACTCACGGTCCAAACCTTATGATACGTCAGATTTCTACCATTACCACCCCCACTTATCGCTAAAGCCCTGCCGCTTAATGGATTAGATGTAAAGAAACAGTAATGCTCGAATTATGCCGCGGTCTATTGATCCGATTCCGGACAGGAGCGACAATCCTCACCAATATGCAGGAGTTTCGATATGTTCGACATTTTTTCTGGCCAGGTTTGGATGTGGTATGACCAAACAGTACCCCGCTTGCGTGCCGCCGTTTACAACAGCGTGAAACGAGTTTGGGCCATGCGCTCCGCATGGGTCTACCTCGTAGTCTTAGCGATGTTAATTTTTGCATATCTGGAAGCGCGAACACCCGTAACGATGATCACCCCCTTCCAGCTCTCGAAGGGCAACCCGCCGTTTAGTGGCGATATTGTCGCCGACAGCGTGCAAGACGGTTTGAAATCGATACTGAATGGAATCGACGAGGAAAAGGAAGGCGTCAGTCTACGGTCATCGGAAACCGGCTTGCCAGACCTTCGAAACATCCTGGTCCCACAATATCAGCACGTGCAAGCCCCTCCACGATTCAAAGTTGAAGTTAAGGGGATATCGTACGAGCAAGTACTCTCGCTTTTTCGTGGGCTCCTGGGCACCGAAACCACGGTTTCAGGTGATGCCATTGTGGAAGGCGAACACTTCACCCTCGTTGCGCGGGCTGGGGATGCCGGGCCTTGGGCGACCGATCCCCAGCCGCTTAATCTGGAAGGCTTAAGACGAGCCAGCCGAGATTTGGCTACCAAGATCATTACCGCTAAAGATCCGGCGCGAGCCGGAATAGCGCTGCTCAAGGGTGAACAGGTTGATCAAGGCCTTGCGGCCTTCGGGCATGCTTTGAGCCTGCACCCTGACAACGTAGATTTGAAGTTGAACCTCTGCATGGCGTACGGAGCCACTAGGAGATATCAGCAGGCGATCGACTGCTATAAAGGCGCCTTGGACATGAAGCCAAAGTCGCGAGACGAGGTTTCGGAGAGGCTGGCGCAAATTTACTATTTGAAGGGAGACCGCGATATCGCGATCAGCCATTATCTCGAGTTGCGCAAACGAGGAGATCGTCACGCGTTGCTTGGTCTCGGTGAAGCATGGGACGACTCCGGCCATCCCGCAGACGCGGTGGATGTGTACAACGATTTTCTAACAACCGAACGCGAGGAGCGGAACCTCGCACTCGCGCACCTGAAGCTAAGTTCTGCACTCGCCCACTTGGGGAGACACAAGGAAGCCCTAGCGGAATACAGCAATGCGCTCAACTATGCCCCTCAGGACTTACTCATCCTTGTCCATAAAAGCCTGGAACTCGCTGACGCCGGCGACGTGGACGCAGGTATTGCGCAACTCCAAGTGGTTGTGGATGAGAATAAAGGCTCAGATTCGCTCCCCTTTGCCTTCTTGGAACTCGGATTGTTGCAGGAGAGGAAGGGCCACTGGCAAATTGCTATTGACCAGTTCCACCAGGCGGTTCAACTACGTCGCGACTATGTCGAAGCTCACCACAAGCTTGCTGAAGCACTAGTTCACGAAGGCAGAACCTCAAGCGCCCGCCGGGAGTACCAGATCATCGCAACGCTCAGCCCGGATGATGTCGAAAGGGGATACTCTCAGGTGCTCGCCTATCAATGGCTAGGCAATGAGCTACGCAACCACGCTCGGTATTCCGCCGCGTTGGAGGCGTATCGACATGCAATTTACATGAAACCGGAGAACAGCGCGGTTCATTGCCAAATGGCAGTGATACTTGCAAAGCAAGGCCATTCCCTCGAAGCGATAAGGCATTATGGCGCTGCGTTGGTGCCGGCCAAGTCAGACGAATTTAACGATGCTACATGTCTGGCTGACGCGAGTCATGAACTGGATACGATTTTCGCGGAACAGCAGCGGGTCTTTGCCTCCAGAACAACTCGCGAGCCCAGCTCCAAGACAAGATTGTCTCCAGTATTTACCCGCATTCAGGATGGCGGAAGGATCCGAACCTCTCCGGCTCTTGTATTTTCTCCACCTTACAAATTTTAAAATGTCGCAGACGTGCTTGAGCTCGTAGAAGTAGGAATCTGTAGCATGACTTAGCCACAATTTCTGCCTCATCCCCTTACGCTGGAGAAAAAATCCCGGCCTGTACGTACTCTGCCCGATGGTGATGGAAAATAGTCACCTGCGCCGCCGTTTCATGGTTTCTCGCCCTTCTGCGTTTTTTGATACCGCTCGAGGCCAATGTTATCGAGGAATTGCATTGCCGCTTTGGCTACTTCCTCGGCGCGCTCACGTGGGACAACAATTACGCCGTCCCCGTCTGCCATTACAACATCGCCGGGACGGACGAGTACGCCGCCCAGGTTGATGGGGCGATTTACCGATTCGATTTCATTTCGGCCCGGACGGAATCCGCGCCCTTTTCGCTTGTGATACGCTGGCACTTTGTGTGCGATGATCTCGTCGCTGTCTGCCAGGCCGCCGCTAGTGATAACCCCGAGCATTCCCAGCTTTTGCCACTCTAAAATATTGGATGAGCCGATGCTGCGAGTGTCTCCGTCACCCTCGGCATCAATCACGAGTACGCAACCCGGGAAAAGTGCGTCCATGAACGGTTCTCCGGTGATGTTGTCATACCAGTTCTCGACTTCCTCCGGTGGGGTTTTGGCCAAACGCTTGTTCGTGGGAACGTATCGTGCTGTCACTGCAATACCCACGATGCGGTGAGTGAAATTTTGCGTGTCGCGCCAAAGCGGCTGAATACCTTCGTCGGCGATGCCAATGCCCTGCAAACCAACCACATCCATTCCATCCGAGACATCGGAAACGCGTAACGGTGCATAGAGCTTCAGAATGCCCTGATTGTCTTCGCGGGAGTATCGCTTATATGGAATGAAGAGCTGCACCTCGTTCGGTACAGTCTTCGGAGCTAATTGTGCCGGAGGTGGCTGCGGCTTGGTCTGTTGGTTTTGGGCAAGCGTCGATGCGTTGAAGAACCCCGCCAGAAAGAGGATGGACAACTTTCGGAAAGTGCTCATGAATCCTCCGAACGCAAGGAAACCCTGCAGGTAGCTACATGCGTTCACTTTTCAAGGTTGAAATACAGCTTTGCGCTATTTTTCCCGTTTTCATGTTCCATTGAATAAAACGAAGCATCGATCGCACCCAGCGGCTTGATGGCAATGCCCAGAGTCTTTCCGTCAATCAATCGTTGCAAAACTGGGTGACCAATCGTCAAATAGGTCTTTCCCCCATCTCCCTCAGTAATCGGCCAATCGATGATCATCTGCGTGTTGAGTACCCGATTGAGCGGCTGATAATGGCAAAAGCTATCGGTAGTCACAGTTGTTTGGTCCCATTTGGGATCGCCACCCAAGATTTCAACAACCCTCACCAACCCGAAGTCCTTGATGCGCTCCGCTTTTTGCTCGACCGAGTAGGTCGTCAATTCCAGCAATCCGTGACCCGCCACTTTTTTCCCAGCAAATTCCTTCAGATCCCAGCGCAAGATCACATAATGGGTACCATCAACCGTGAGCAGGTTGATTTTCTTGCCCGATGCGTCCTGGACGTACCAATCATGGGCACCGACATCAGTGTTTTCAATGTCAATCGAACTGTCCGCCGCGACCTGAACTTTTTGACTGAAACTTCGCGGATCCGCTATGGGTGGATGGTAAGGAACTGCCTCCCCTTTGTCGGGTCCAACTGCGGCGGCATCAACGAGGTCCACTTTTATGTAATCAATATCCAGCCGGTATTTTTCCAGCCCCCAATCCATAAGCGCCAAGTGACCAAAAACTGTGTCTCCTGGTTTGGCGTCGAAGCCATGGGTGGTCATGGTGAACGTGTGCCATTGGTCGGTGTCTGGGATGTCATACTCCATCAGTTGAGACTCATAGTCCGTGGTTCGCTGCGTCAAAACCTGCAGATTGATCCGGCGAGGCGCATGGCTCGATCGAACTCGCGCTTCAATGCGAAATTCATGGCCGGGCTTTTGCATTAGCGTGAGATCCATATTGTCGGAGACTTTTCGCTCAATCAGTGCCCACCAGATTCCCCGCCGGTCGGTTGTTCCATCTACGAAAATCGACGCGTAGCCCGGTCCTTCCTGGCGGAAGTCCATGGTGGCAGTACCGTCGCCAGCTTTAAAAAACCAGCCATTTTCCGGATCAAGTTTTAGATTGTCAAATCCATCAAAGAACTGTGCCGAAACCAGCCTAGAGTGACCGAGAGCGATCAGCACAAGCACAGCGTAATGTACTAGCTGCCAATTCATTGCGAAGGCGACTTCTTCGCCAGCATGGCGCAGAGGTGCGGAATCACGATTGAAGAGCGCCCGGATAATATGTCATCGCATTTGTCGTGTCAATTGGCTCGATCCGTTCGGCGGGTTTGAAACAACTTAAATATGGCGAAGGGTGAGATTCGAAGCGCTCCGGCCTTGTGTTTTCCTCCTTGATTGCGATCTTATGGTCGCCGTGATCGAGGAAAGCAGGTGTCCGCTAATGGACAGCCAATTCCACGCTCGGACATTCTGCGCTCCCGCTAAGGACCCTTCCGCCTCCGCCCGCCAAAAGTTTCAATCAAATAACCGGCTTCCGCATTTGGCCGAGCGGTTGCACCATTCTGGCCGGAATGGTGTTAGGTCAAAGCTTGCGCACGGTCCTCATTGGCGTCGTAATTGGCGGTGCGGGACTCCCGTCGCGCGCGCTTGCTCTTTGGGGGTTACGGCACTCGATCCGCCCAATGCTTGGCTCAATGATTCTGCTTCTGACTTCGGCCGCCATGCTCGCCTGCTACATCCCGACCCACCTCGCGGCGATCCGAGGTGGCGCTAAGCTACAACTGAGAGGAGAAGAAGAATGACCGGATTGCTTCACGATGTTCGTTTCGCGTTTAGGCAATTGAGAAGAACGCCGGGATTCACCGTGACGGCCGTGCTCACGCTGGCACTGGGCATCGGGGCAAACACGGCAATTTTCACGCTGGTGAATGCAGTTCTCATGAAAAACCTGCCGGTGGCGGATCCGAAGTCCCTGCTGCTGTTTGCTGACCGGAACTTCTGCTGCATTGGTTCCGGAACTCCCCCTGACGACGACTACGGCCTTTTCTCGACGGATGCCTACGAACAAATGAAGAAGAACGCACCGGAATTCGAAGAGCTGGCGGCGATGCAGGCTGGTTTTGAATACCGGCCGATTGTTGCGCGTCGCGGTGGAACACCGGACACCGCGCGATCCGTGATGGGCGAATTTATCTCCGGCAATTATTTCCGAACCTTCGGCCTGAGGCCAGCCGCAGGGCGGTTGTTTTCCGATCCCGACGATGCTCAAGACGCACCGATGGTCGCGGTGATGAGTTATGAGAAATGGAAAAACGATTACGCCAACGATCCATCGATTGTCGGCAGCACGTTTTTCGTGAACACGAAGCCGGTCACAATCGCGGGAATTGCGCCGGAAGGTTTCTATGGTGACCGCCTATCGACAGCGCCGCCGGATTTTTATTTGCCAATCGACTCCATGCCGGTCATAGCTAACGTGCCCTACGTACACGACGCGGACACAAACTGGCTCTACATAGTCGGTCGCGTAAAGACCGGCTATTCAATTGCACAGATCCAGGCAAAAATGACTGGCCTACTGCAGCAGGCGCTGGCGCCCACTCGCACCTACTCGACAGAGAGCGGCAAAGCAAAATTGCCGAAGGTTCACGTCGTGCTTTCGCCTGGAGGCGCGGGCATCCAGCACCTGCAGGAAGGATATGCGTCGCAGTTGAAGTTGCTGATGTGGACGTCCGCGCTGGTACTGCTGATCGCCTGTGCCAATGTCGCAAATCTCCTTCTGGTGCGCGGAATGGCGCGGAAGGCGGAGATGTCTGTGAGAACTGCGCTGGGAGCGAGGCGTAGAAGAATCCTTTTGCAATTGCTTACGGAAAGCGTGCTGCTCTCTGGACTGGGAGGGATCGCCGGGCTTTTTGTGGCATATGCCGGAACGCGGATGCTGCTCACGCTCGCATTCCCCGGAGCGGCGACTCCGATTCTTGCCGGCCCTTCGCCTGTGGTGCTGGGTTTTGCCTGCGGACTGATGTTGCTGACCGGCATCCTGTTTGGTATCGCGCCAGCCTGGATTGCAACTCGAATCGAGCCCGCGGATGCCTTGCGCAGCGGATCACGGACAACAGTAGGAGGAGCCAGCTTACTTCAGCGCGGATTGGTCGTCGCGCAAGCAGGAGTGTCGCTTGTGCTGCTCGTAGGAGCGGGACTGTTTTCCCAAAGCTTGACCCGGCTTGAGCACATTGATCTGAAACTCGACTCGAGAAACCGCTACATCGTTCATTTCAATCCTCAGGCTCCCGGTTATACCCAGCGCCAGGTCGGGGATTTGTACCAGATGCTCGAACAACGATTCCATGCAATCCCAGGCGTGGAGAAAGTAGGCATTTCGACCTTCACGCCGATGGAGGATAACAACGACGGCTTTAGCGTGCGCGTGCAGGGAGAGCCAGACCCGCACCTCAGCGCCTCTTTTGTGAAGGCGAATTCCGATTATTTTGATTCTGTCGGGACACGCGTGATTGCTGGACGAAGCATTCAGGAACAAGACACGCCAGCGTCCACAATCATTGCGGTCGTGAATGAATCCTTTGTGAAGAAACTGTTCAAGCCGGGAGAAAATCCGATTGGGCAGCATTTTGGCGCGCCGGACAGACCCGGCGATTACGAAATTGCAGGTGTTGTCGAAGATACTGCTTACACCAACGCAACTTGGACGAATCACGCGATGTACTTTGTGCCGCTGTTGCAGAGACCCACGGGCATCAAGAAGCCGATCGAGAACGACGAAATGATGTATGCGAGTGCGCTTGTGTTGAAGACGGCACGCCCGATGAACGACATGGAAACGCTGGTTCGCCGTACGTTTTCCGAAATCAATCCCAACCTGGCCATAATGAAGTTCCAAAGCTTTGATCGACAGATCGCCGACCGCTTTGGCGATGAACGCATGCTCGCGCAGTTGACCGCGCTGTTTGGCGGTCTGGCTCTGCTGCTTACGATTGTCGGACTCTACGGCGTGACCGCGTACGCCGTGGCGCGTCGAACTCCGGAAATCGGTATTCGCGTGGCGCTTGGGGCGGAACGCTTCGGCGTGACAGCCATGGTGCTGCGTGGCGCGCTGATTCAGGTGGTTGTGGGGCTCGCGTTCGGCATTCCCGCTGCATTCTTCTGCGTTCGACTGGTTTCATCGCAGCTTTATCAGATCAAGCAGGTTAGCCTCACAGCAGTCGTCGGAGCGGTTCTTGTGTTGCTCGCCTCGGGAGTCCTGGCTGGCCTAATCCCCGCCCGTCGCGCGGCGAAGGTCGATCCCATGGTGGCGCTGAGGTACGAGTAAGGAAAGCTGAAGCATGGGTTCGTCCGAAGGTGCCGGTGTGCGCTTCGCAATGGCGAAAACTGCGGGTTTACTTGCGTTGTTGTGCTAACACTCGCGCTCGGGATTAAGTCCCACCCCATTTGTTCAGTGTCGAGTGGTTGTTGGTTAAGCCTGTACGCGTGCAACGCGAAATCGAATCATCTCCATCCGCATATGACCGTTTTGAAATGCTGACTCGAATTGCAAACGGGTGTGGCCTCCTCGTGCAGGAAATGGGGTTGGTCGGCAATCTCAAGAGAGCTCTCGGACCATGGTTACCAACGTAACCTACCCTAGTGGTTCCGCAAATCGCCTTTCTTGCCTTGACTGGGCGTAGCGCTGGGCATAATGTCTGTGGCGTCAGGGATTTGTTCCTCGATGTGTTGCCCTGCACGGTAGCACCTTCCTACTACGTACCCGCTCGGAGGCCGCCAGCCTTTCCAGGAGAGAGCTGCCATGCGGCAATTGCTAGCTTTTAGCCGGGACCAGGTTGGGCAAGCCGAGACTGTGGACTTGAATAAGGTCATTCAAGGCGTTAGCAAGATGTTAAAGCGCCTGATGCGCGAGGACATCGAACTATGCATTCGCCTAGCGAGCGATTTACCGTTGATTACCGCGGATGCTGCTCAGACCGAACAGATAATTGTGAACCTCGCCATCAACGCGCGTGATGCAATGTCTGAGGGTGGCCGACTGACGATTGAGACCGCGCGATCGGACCTCGACACTGCACATGCTCGTTCCCTCGGTCTCACAGCAGGACCCCATGCTTTACTGACGGTTTCTGACAACGGTCATGGCATGACCGCCGAAACCCAGGCGCATATCTTTCAACCTTTTTTCAGCACGAAGGAGCCCGGACGGGGGACAGGACTGGGTCTGGCTTCGGTACATGCGAACGTGGCCCAAAGCCGAGGTCATATCTCAGTCGACAGCCGGTTGGGAGCAGGAACGACATTCAGGATTCATTTTCGGGCGAGCAGTGCCAGTGGAGCTACTATGAAACCGCTTCCTGCGGCTCGCCCAACCGTGGCGGCAGTAGAGACCATCCTTCTGGTGGAAGATGAGCAGGGTCTGCGAAAGTTAATGAAGGAACTCCTAACGGCTGAAGGTTATACAGTTATTGAAAGCGCTGACGGTCCCTCCGCCCTCGAGATTTCAAAAATGTATCGGGGAGCAATACACCTCCTGCTGACCGATGTGATCATGCCGAAGATGCATGGTCGCAGTCTGACCATGCAGCTCAGACACAAACGCCCTGGACTCAAGGTCCTCTATATCACGGGCCACAATGATCCCGGAACATTGGCGGGCGCAAGAGTGCTGGAAAAACCGTTTCTGCCGGAGACGTTGTTGTTCGAAATTCGGCAAGTGCTTAGCACTCCTGACATAGCCATAACTGCCCAGACCGGATGATTTTTGGTCTGGAAGGAATGCGCGACAGGAATCTTTAGTAATCTCCTTTACCGTCAGTGCTCAGGCTGAAGCTCCGTCGAAATCGGCACGGCGAAACTGGCTCATGATCATCGGTCAAGGTTCGGCGAACCGGACCGCTGGATGGCCGTGTGTTACGGGTTTACCACATAGACTACTGATCTTACCCAGCTAGATTTCGTGCTGTCGTAGGATTGCACCGTCACTCGGTGCACTCCAACTCCAGACAGCGTAACCGCTGCCCCGGTCGGTAAAGCACTCACGTTCCAGTAATCCGCGTGCAAGGCCCCATCCACGAATACTTGCATGCGGTTCACCGCGTCCGGGCCCGATGCCTTGGCTGAAATACCAAAGGTCGGGGGAACGTGATTCCCGTCGAGCGGAGCCGTAATATTCGTAATCTCTTTGGCTGGTCCGCCAAAGGTATTGGGAAAGTTGAGTGTGAAGTGGTTATAGGCGTCCACCTTATACGCCGGAATATTCGCTGGAAAATTCGCAGGGCTATTCGTAATTGACGGGGAATGGGTGAAGACCAAAACTGTTTTGTTGGACGGGCTCACGGTCAAAATACGAAGATAGCCATAGCCGAAGTAGCCGCCATTGCCCTGGCCCTGAAAGTCCGAGAGCATTTGGATGGGACGGTTAGGGTTCGAGCAAAGCGTCGTCCAGGACTGCACATTGCAGTCCACCCGACCAACGCCGTTGTAGTTGGGAACGGATGGATAGTTGCCGGCGTTGGGAGTACGAACATGGCCGCTCAAAACCATGAAGATGTTTGGATGTTTTGCGATCAGCTGGTACCAGAGTCCGATGCCGTCGGTTCCCCCGCCCGCAGGCTTATAGTTCGCTAGTGAATCGGAAGTGCAGCTATAAATACTGGTTGGGAATCCGGAGCACAGGGGGTAAGCCGATCCTGCCAGGAAAGTCGAGCCAAAGGTCGGGCCGGAGCCATCGTATGACAGATACGCGTGAGTAACGACAATCACCGGTCCAGCGAAATTCGAAATCAGACTGTTGGCAGCTGCGATAACCCAGGTCCGAGGGAACAATTCGAG
>Ga0207694_10001232_pt1 | contig 22155 bp, 14 predicted proteins | sample KBSC34metaG_FD_184353 | JGI IMG/M metagenome (GOLD analysis project Ga0207694, IMG submission 184353) | Corn rhizosphere microbial communities from Kellogg Biological Station, Michigan, USA - KBS C3-4 metaG (SPAdes) (version 2) | ecosystem: Host-associated > Plants > Roots > Rhizosphere > Soil... | reverse complement strand
TACTGAGCTGGACGCGCGGCTGGCTAGTTACGAATTGGCATACCGGATGCAATCGAGTGCCCTGGAGGTCGGTGACTTCGGCCAGGAATCGTTGCACTTGCAGCAATCGTACGGGCTCGAACATGAGGATGAACGCACACGCAGCTTCGGTCGCAAATGTTTGCTGGCCCGGCGGCTGGTCGAACGCGGCGTCCGCTTCGTTCAGCTTTACGACATGCCTGACAAAGACGGGTGGGACGCGCATGCGAAGCTCACCGAGAATCACACGCCGCGTGCCCGCTGGACCGATCAACCGGTTGCTGCCCTTTTAGGGGACCTGAAGCAACGCGGACTGCTGGACGAGACACTGGTGATCTGGGCCAGTGAGTTTGGACGAACGCCACTGGTTCAGGGAGATGGCGGCCGCAATCACAACTCTGCCGGCTTCACGATCTGGATGGCCGGTGGCGGTGTGAAACCCGGTCACATTGGCGCCACCGATGAATTGGGTTATCTCGCCGTGGATCGGCCGACGCACTTTCGGGATCTGCACGCCACGATTCTGACTGCATTGGGGCTCGATCATTCCGAACTGTACTTCGAATTCAATGGACGACGCGAACGTCTGACGGGCGTTGCCGGCGCTGCGAAACCGATCGAAGGAGCGCTGGCATGACAACACTGGTGCACTTTGTGAATCGTCGACACCGCGTCTTTTTGGTGGCGGTCATCACGCTGGTGCTTGGACTGCGGATTGCCCTCGCTGAAGACAAGCAAGACCCGTCGCAGTCGCCGGATGACGCCACCGCAGTGCCCTCCGAGACTGACGCTGGGATTCGCCATTTCCGCGAGAAGACTCAGCCGCTACTGAAATCGCGATGCATTAGTTGTCATGGCCCCGACAAGGTTGAGGGTGGTTTGCGGCTCGATTCACGTGATGCGATTCTCGTTGGCGGAGACTCGGGGCCGTCTGTGGTCCTTGGCAAACCCGATCAATCGTTGTTGTTGAAGGCCGTCAATCAGTCGCACGAGCATCTGAAGATGCCACCGAAGGAAAAACTGCCGTCGCGCGATGTCGCGGTACTCGAACGATGGATTCGCGATGGAATCCCCTGGCCGTCATCGCCCAAAATCGAAACCGAGCCGTCGACTGGATCGCTCGAAGGAATCGGCGATGCGTGGAATGATCCTCGAAATCCGATCGCTCAGATCTTCGGTGGTGAGCGATTGGATTTGTGGTCTCTGCAGCCGGTCACTCAACCGAAAGGGCCGGACGTTGCGCACGAGTCGTGGCTCAAACACGACCTGGACCGTTTCGTTCTGGCACGCCTGGAACAGGACAAGATCGATCCACCACCGCCCGCAGATGCGCGGACCTTGGTCCGGCGGTTGTACTTTGATCTGACCGGGCTGCCGCCCACGCCGGTGCAGATGAGCCAGTTCGATTCCGCCGTCGAGCGAACTGGGCTGGACCAGGCTGTATTCAATCTTACAGATGAATTGCTTGCCAGCACTCGCTTCGGCGAACACTTTGCCCGACTGTGGCTGGACGTCGTCCGGTACAGCGACAGCAACGGATTCGACTGGGACGAATTCCGCCCGCAGGCATGGCGTTTTCGAGACTATGTCATCCGATCATTCAACGCCGACAAGCCGTTTGACCAGTTCATTCGAGAGCAACTGGCCGGCGACGAACTGGTCTCGGGGCCGCCGCAAACCGCCGCTGAGCAGGATTGTTTGATCGCCACGGGATACCTGCGGTTGGGACCGCATGACAACGCTGCGAGTCTATTCAATGAACAATCACGAAGTCGGGCAGAACTACTGGCGGATCTCACTGAAACCACGGGCGGTGCGTTCCTCGGTCTGACATTGAATTGCTGTCGCTGTCACGATCACAAGTATGATCCGTTGTCGCAGGCTGACCACTTCCGGCTGCGTGCCTTTTTTGCCGCCGTGACGTTCGCTGACGAGGTTCCCCTTGATCTGGCCGACCAACAGGCGGAAATCAATGGCCACAATGAGCAACTCGACACGGAGATTAAACGGCTTAGCGAAGAACGTGAGGCGATCGGGGAATCGGAACAATCCACACGTGATCGCATGCAGCAGCAGATCGATGAACTGGCGAATGAACGTCGCGCGTTGACTCACGGTCTATTGATGACCGACCAGACAAATGATATCGCCGCGATCCAGATTCTGTTTCAGGGAGATCATCGGGCGCCACGAGCCACCGTCGAACCTGGTTTCCTTTCCATCTTCAATCCGCATTCAACAACCGTCGCTGTGCCCGAACACAATCGAACGACCGGGCGCCGTTTGGCATTGGCGCAATGGATTGCCTCTGCCGACAATCCCTGGACCGCGCGTGTGTTCGTGAACCGTGTCTGGCAATCGTTGATTGGCCGACCGTTGGTCGGGACACCAAACGATTTTGGCTTAGCCGGTTCCCGCCCGGACGATGCCGAATTGCTGGATTGGTTGGCGAGTGAACTCGTTCGTGAGCAATGGTCTGTCAAGAAGCTGGTCCGGACCATCGTGACCAGCGCGACGTACCGTCAGGCATCCACATTTGAGGTGAATCATTTCGGGCTGCGACAACCACGGCGGTTGTCCGCAGAACAGGTGCGAGATGCCGTGATGTCGGTGAGTGGACTTCTGACGGACAAGTTTGAAGGTCCCGCAATCTGGCCCGACCTTCCCGTTGAAGTGTTGAACTCGAACCCGGCATTCCTGGATGACAATGAATTGAAAGTGAAGGGCTGGTATCCCTCGCCCAAACCAGAACAGTATTGCCGAAGTGTCTTTCTGATTCAGAAGCGAAACACACGCGTTCCGCTACTTGAAGCATTCGATCTTCCCGATAACTCGACGCCCTGCGCAGGCCGACTCGTCTCGACTGGAGCACCTCAAGCTCTGATGCTGTTCAATGGCTCACTGACAGCCGATGCGGCACAGGCCTTCGCGGAACGAGTGCAAGCCGAAAGCCCCGACGAATCGCAACAGGTCCCGCACGCATTCGAACTGGCACTGCAAAGACGTCCTGACGCAGCCGAGTCGGCTGCGTGCAGTGAATTTGTCTCTCGGCAGAGCCTGGTGGAACTCTGCCGAGCGCTGCTAAATCTGAACGAGTTCTTGTATCTGGATTGACGCGAATTTGATTCAACCAGTGCGTCAGCGAATCATTACAGCGATTGCTCAGGCCAGCTTGGCATCAGCTGGTGGGGCACCCATGATGTGATAGCCACTGTCGACATGCAGTGTTTCGCCCGTCACCCCGCTCGACATGTCGCTGAGCAAGTACAATCCCGTCTTCCCGACTTCCTCGACTTCCACATTGCGGCGCAATGGAGCCATCGCGCCATACATGTTCAGCATCGAATCGAAGTCTTTCACGGCTGACGAACTGAGGGTCTTGATGGGGCCGGCGCTCAGCGCATTGACTCGAATCTTCTTCTGTCCCAATTCATGAGCCAGATAACCCACCGACGATTCGAGCGCCGCTTTACACAGTCCCATGACGTTGTAACCGGGGATCACGCGTTCGCCGCCCAGATACGACAGAGTAATAATGCTGCCACCGTTGGGCATCAGTTCCTGAGCTCGCTTGCAAATCGCCATCAGGCTGTAGACGCTGATGTCCATCGATGTCTTGAACCCTTCACGGCTGCAACCGTAGACGGGGCCTTTCAGGTCATCGATCGGGGCATAGGCGATCGAATGGACGACGAAATCGATTTCGCCAAAGGTTTCTTTGGCCTTTGCGAACGTTCGATCCAGGTCCGCATCTTGCTGGACATCGCACGAGACCAGCATCTTCGCGCCGATCGGGTCAACCAGCTTGCGGACGCGACGTTCCATTTTGGGATTGGCAGGGTCGCGATCGGGCAGATGGGTAAACCCCAACGAGGCTCCTTCTTTATGTAGTTGCTCAGTAATCGCCCAGGCGATCGAATAATCGTTGGCAATCCCGAACACCAAACCCCGTTTGCCTGACATCAAACTCATCGCGATTTCCTGTCTCTCGAGCGCTCGCAACTTCAGATTGCTGGCGTGAACGTAGCCCATCCGACACGCGTCGAACCGTTACACACGATAACAGAGAGTCCAAAACCCGCAACCGTGTCGAACTGAAGCCAACAACGGCGATTGATGCGAGAGGAATTCGATCTTTGACGAGGCAATCATCTCGTTGCTGCCCGGGCACCCGCGTGTGAGAATTGTCAGGCGAGGCGACGTCGCGAGAATCCATTATTCATCGAAGTAGACGTATGGCCGGATTGCGGCCGCGATGTCGGGCCGGTTGTAATAGTAGCCCCAGACGTGACCCATCCCGATTTGATTGGTCACGTTCAGGTCAACGAATTTCTGGCTGCTGTCGCCCATTTGGGAGCGATCTCTCCGAGTCACTCCGGTGATCGCCAGGGCAGGCGTCGCGATCGGCCGTCGCAGGGGATAGAACAGCAACGGAAAGTCGTGTGAGTTTTTCAAATTCACGACGGCTTCGGCCTGGGAAAGTGCTAGCCCAAATCGTTCGCAAGGATTCAGCCAATCGTGATCAATCGCAGCCGCCGCCAGGACCACACGAATATGCCGCGGTGGTTGAGGCCCACAGGCCAGGACTCGTCCATCCACTTCGCCGCCCGCCAGCGCATGCAGAGACGCCGACACGAGTCGAGTCCCATGGCTGTGCCCGATCAGACACACGGGATGATCGACACTCACCCTGGTGACCAGATCTGCCAAGTATAAACCATTGAGTGACGCGCGTTGTCCAAATTTGTTCACCTTCAAATGCGTGAACAATGCTCCGTCGTCGCTGGCCCACGTGTAGAAAATGATATGGATCGGCCGACATGGCGCCGCATGACGTAACCAAGGATAAGTTCGCGCCGAATCGACCAGCATCGATTCCCAGGTCACAAAGCTGCCGTGCGCCATAAAGCACACCGGAACTCCCGGTTGCAGCGACGCTAACAGTTCATCGATGCTGCCGCGTCGGCATGGCCCGAGGCCGTCATACCGCAGCACTTCATAGTTCGCGGCTTGCCCACAATCGATCTGAGCCTGAGCATGCCGAGTGCTGACGATCCAGTAGTCTGGATCACACGGCCCCCGCACCACGATCGGGACGGCCGCTCCGGTCGACCCAATCGGTAAACTCGAAGCAGGTGACGGAGGAATCGAATTAGGATCAACGCTTCCGTCGTTGGGCTGGGTCTGTGCAAGCGCCGCAGCCGTGGTAAGCGTTAAAGCCCACCAGGCGACACTCAGCAGCCAACAATGCCGCAACGCAATCGTCCAGGCTTGCGTCGTGCGAGTCATCATGGAACCAACAGCCCAAAGGTGACATTCCTGTGGTGTTCTTGGGCTTGCTTATCGACTTCGAAGCCATGTGGTCCAAAGCCGAAAACCTTGGCATCGCGCCGAGCGCCGAATTGCCGCACTCGTTCACAACGCAAAAGTCAGCCAGCGCGACTATCCGGCACAAACGACCCAGTGTTAAAAAAATAGAGCCTTGAGCACTTTCGCACTCAAGGCTTTTAATTCAGAAAATCCATCGCTCTGATTCGATGGTCAGAGCGAAATCAGCTTACCGCGGCGATTCTTCCTCGTCGTCGGCATCGGGACGAGCGGCAGTTCTTGCCGCCGCATTGCGAGCAACCTGGCGATTGGCGGGTGCGGGTGCTTCGGCGGCTACAGCAGGAGCGACGCGCAGTTTTTCGCGAGCCACCTTGATCACTTCATCAGTGATGTCAACACCGGGATCGACCGACAACAGAATGCCTGGATTTTTCGGAATCACGATTCCGAGGCCTCGTTTGGCGGCCACTTCCTGGGCAATCGGCTTCAGTTCATCACGGAAATCGGCAATCTGCTTCTGATTGAATTGAGCCAGTTTGTTCTGAGCCACGTTCTTGATCTGGCCCAGCTTGATGCTTTCAGCGCGTTCGAGTTCGGCGTACTGCTTCTGGTCTTCTTCAGATTCCCCTGACTGTTTTTTCTTGGTGTCAAGCTTATCCTTGGCTTCGTTGAAATACTTCGTCAATTCTTGATTCAGCGAATTCTGAGCCATCTCCAGATTCTGACCGAGCTGACGAGTCCGTCCGGTTTCGGTGGCGACTTTATCGAGATCGACTACAGCGATGCCGCCACGGGGTGCTGATTGTCCACAACCCGTGACGCTAGCGACTGCGGTCAGAACCAGAAACATAGCAAAGTGACGCATCCAAAACTCCTTTTTTGGACATGATGTGAAGGCCCAAGACTGACGGGATGGGAAACTATGCGAAACCCAAAATCACGTCCAGACCAGATCCAGAAGATTGCGTAACATCAAGTCGTCGTCTGCCTCCGTATCTCCTTTCTTGTGTGCCACTGGCTATGCCAGTGTCTTCATCGCGTACCGACAATCCTCTCTCCATCCTCGTCAAAGTCTTACGAATGCCATTCCCTCTCGACCTGTTTTGAAATAAATTCCGTTCTTAAACTCCGTCGGTTAAACCAATGTGAAAAGGGAGTCGTCACGTTGAAAATCCGAAGCCGATGGCTGACGAAACTGGCAGCATTCTGCGCGGTCGGAACCTTTCGTCTGTTATTCAAAACGTGCCGCAAGAAATTCATCGGCACCGTTCCGGAAGCGCGACTCGAAGTCACCGGAGATCTCGATCCCGAACACTTCGTCTTGTGCGTGTGGCACGACGCTTTATTGATCCCGACCTTTGCGGCGCCTCGTCGATTGCGTCGTCAATGCTGCTGCCTGGTCAGCCAGCACCAGGACGGTTCCTACCTGGCCGATGCCATGGCGTGGATGGACTACACCACCGTTCGCGGCTCGAGCAAGAGAGGCGCCATCGAAGCGCTGCGCCAACTTCTCACTGACACGGCTGGCAAGCACATCATCATCACGCCCGATGGGCCCCGAGGCCCGCGCCGAAAAATGAAAGCCGGCCCTGTCTTCATCGCTGGTCAAACTGGCCGACGCCTGCTGCCCGGTGCATTTGTAGTAAAAAGCGGTTGGCGGATTCGCGGTAGCTGGACAGATATGCTGATTCCGTTTCCCTTCACGACCGTCTACGTCATAACCGGCCAACCAATTGCGGTTCCAGCGGACATCCCTCGTGAGGACCTGACGCGATACCTCGACAAAGCTCAACAGGCGATGGACGAGTTGAACGAACGGGCCGAACAAATGCTGGCTGGTAACGATCTGGCCTGTCGATCAACGCCTCAGTCCGACATCGAACATAAAAAAGCCGCCTGAAACATCGACGCATCGGTTTCGAAGACACGACCCGGAGTGGTATCGTTCCCTCTCCACTGGTTCGTTAAGGCTTTCGATTCATGCGTATCGGCTCTGTTTCTGTCGCTCACCCCATCACGCTGGCGCCGATGGAAGAGCACACCAATCCTCCCTTTCGTCTGTTGATGAAACAGTACGGCGCGAGCCTGGTTTGTGGTGAACGGATTGATGCCTGCGACGTCGCCAAACGCGATCGCCGCGCGATGCGATTGCTATTAACCAGTTCCGGCGAGCGTCCTGTGGTCGGACAGATCAGTGGCCGCGATCCCCACGAAATGTCCGAAGCCGCCAAGGTTGTCGAAGCCCAGGGATTTTCGATCGTCGATCTGAATTTCGAATGTCCGATACGTCGACTGATCGGACGCGGTGAGGGAGGCGCTCTGATGTCCGATCCCTCCGCGATTGCTGGCATTGTCGAGGCCGTTGTGAAGGTGGTGTCAATTCCGGTGACGATCAAGATTCGTTCCGGCCCCGATGGCGACAATGAGACTGCCGTCGATGTGGCCACGCTCGCTGAACGAGCCGGTGCCGCGGCGGTCGACGTCCACGCTCGCAGTGTGGCACAGTCCTACGTCGGCGGCCCCGATTGGTCGGTGGTCACACGTGTTAAACAGTCGGTGTCGATCCCGGTGATGGGTAGCGGAGGTGTCCGCGAAGCGGCTGATGCAATTCGTTTTTTAAACGAAACCGGCGCCGATGGTGTCGCTGTCGGACGCGGCTGCCTGGGCAATCCCTGGATCTTTCAGCAAGCCCGTTCCCTGGTACTCGGGGGTGCAGTCATGGCGCCACCGACGCTTGCCGAACGAGCCCGCGTGCTGCTCAACCTGGTCGAAGGTGAGTTCGATTACTACGGCAATCATCTGGCACTGAAACGCCTGCCGCGGACCAGTTGTTACTTTGCCAAATTCCTGTCGAACTTTGCCGAATTCAAAACAGCCATCCAAAAGGTGAAGAACTTTGCCGACTTTCGCCAACTAGTACGGCAGCATTTTGCATCTGTCGTTCCGTTGGCCTGACTGCGTCTCTCACTCCGATGAACTTCTGTCGAAGGGATCTGATCGATGTCACTCAAAAATGTCGGACTTCCCCCTGGTGTCGCAAATCCGCCGAGCTCGGCCGTCGGAGTTGCCTTTACCGAAGGCCCCGCATGTGACGCTGAGGGGAACTTGTACTTCACCGACATCGTCGGGAACCGCATCTTGTTACTGGCTGCTGGTGCGAAATATCACACTGTTTTTCGCGAACCCAGCGGCCGAGCCAACGGCCTGTTATTTGACGCTCAAGGTCGCCTGCTCGCTTGTGAAGGAAACGAGTTCTGCCCGAACGATGGCAACCGACGCATCACGCGGACCGACCTCAAGACAGGCAAGATCGAAGTGCTGACCGATCGTTTCGAAGGCAAACGATACAACGCACCGAACGACATCGCGGCCTGTTCCAACGGCCAGTTGTTCTTCACCGATCCGTGCTATTACGACCGTTCGACGATGGAACTCGATCATGATTCGGTCTATCGCATCGATCCCGATGGCACCGTCACTCGAGTTTTATCACAACCACAGATCGATCGACCGAACGGCATTGCGTTGAGTTCCGACGAACGGACCATGTACGTCGTCGACAGTTGTCCCACTGCAAATGGCAATCGCAAAATCTGGGCGTTCGACCTGTCTTCGTCAGGTACTTTCAGCAATCAAAGACTGGTGATCGACTTTGCACCCGGTCGAGGTGGCGATGGGATGTGCGTCGACTCGCAAGGGACGCTGTACATCGCCGCGGGAGTTGCCAACGCACGGAACCCACATGAAACTGCAGACGTGCGACCCGGTGTTTACGCCGTGCGTCCGGACGGAACGGTATTGGGCTGCATACCCGTCTACGAAGATGTGATCACGAACTGTACCTGGGGCGGCCCAGACCTGAAAACGCTGTACATCACGGCCGGAAAAACGATTTACCAGGCGCGCGTCGAAGTCCCAGGTTGGCTCGTCCACCGCCGACCTGCATGAGCGACTGGTCATTCGGCCCAGATGTACCACTCGTCATGCGATGTCAGTCCCAATCCTGGAGTGCCTCGATCCATGAATCACTCGATCCGTCAAACTCGGTTGTACGGTTGCATCGCACTGCTGGCATCTTTGTCGGCAAGTTCATTTGCGGCCGACCCGAATGAGACAGAATTTCACGTTGTCGGCTACCTGCCTGATTACCGCATCGAACAGATTGATCCGGCGATTACCGCGAATCTGACAGACTTGGTGTTCTTCTCGGTCCGAGCCGAACCACAGGGCAAGTTTCGTTCGAAGGTGCTCGACGCACCTCAAACAAAAACTCTTCTAAAGGCGGTACGGGAGCAGTATCACGTTCGCACTCTTCTGTGCGTCGGTGGCTGGGAACGCTCACAGGGTTTTGCCGAAATCGCCGCGACAGAACAATCGAGGCTGACTTTTGCAGAAGGGCTGACCGGCTATTGCAAAACCAATGGATTCGACGGAGCCGACATCGATTGGGAACATCCCAAAGACGCGACAGAAGCCAAAAACTATGGATTGTTGTTGGCCACAATCGCGCAATCCTTCAAGCCCAGTGGACTGAAGCTGACGGCGGCAATGGCAGGATGGCAGACCCTCACCCCGGACGGAATCGCCGCCCTGGATGCGATTCATCTGATGTCCTACGATGCCAATGGGCGACATTCGACCATGGAGCTGGCACGGGTGGACGTTAAGAAATTTCGAGACGCAGGCCTCCCCGCCAACAAAATCCGCCTCGGCGTGCCATTCTACGGCCGAAGCATCAAACAACGTGGCCAGACAAAAACCTACGCAGAACTGGTCAAAGGCGCGTCGAATTCGATCGACACAGACGAGATCGACGACATTTACTTCAATGGCCCGAATACGATCCGAGCCAAAATACGCTATTCCAAAGAACAAGGCTTAAGCGGCATCATGATCTGGGAGGTCGGTCAGGATGCCCCGGGCGACGCATCACTGCTGAAGGTTATTCACGACGAAGTGAAGTAGCCAAACTTGCAATACGCCCTGGTGACGCTACTCGTTTCCGAATCACGTTTCCCTCACGACGCAGAACTGACATCCCATTCTGTTCCCACTACGTGACATGCGTGCGAGCCGCACGCGGTCGCCAGCGTTGGCGTGGTGGTATTCACGGAAATTTGATTCCCGATTACATTGGTGTCGGTAACTGTGGGGACGTGTTCGTGAGCAAGGGAATGCTGCGATGCGTGTTGCGTTGTTTGAGGATCGTCAGGCGTCGGAAGGATTCGCTCCGATCGCTCTCTTGCGCCCGGTCTTTGAACTGCTGTGCGGGCAATTCAGCGCGCGCGAGCGTGTCATGCGATTCTTGCCGGTGACCGACTGGGGCGCGTTCCTGCGGAGCGAATTGGTTGAGGTCTATCAGGAAGAGAATCCTGAAGCGCGAGTGAACGATCTGGACTGGTTGCGCGAAGAGCCCACCTTGTTTATCAACGGTCGGTGGCTGGCAGATCCGAAAGCGCTGGCGAAGTGCGATCCTGATGCGGCTGGGATTATCGACGACAGTGTGGTCTTCCTGACGCTGGACCCTTCCGATGTCTCTCGATTGACTGAGGATGATGTCGATCAGGTCCTGATGGATCTCGCGCGCCGTCGGCGACGCGTGCGCGCCGCGGGGAAACTCGCTCAGTATCCCTGGGACTTGATTCATCACAATCCCGTTCAATTGCAGGCAGATTTTGGCGCGCGTCCGTTCGGACCTTCGAAGACACGTCAACTGGGGAACCAGGTTGCCATCGTCGGGAACATTGACCAGGTCTTTGTCGATCCTTCGGCCAGCGTTGATCCGTTTGTGGTGATTGATGCTCGTAAGGGGCCTGTGACAATTGAAGCCGGGGCGATGATTCAAGCGTTCACTCGACTGGAAGGTCCCTGTCATGTGGGACGACAATCACAACTGTTTCGCGCGAATATCCGCGAAGGTACGAGCATTGGTCCCGTTTGCCGTGTCGGTGGAGAAGTTGAAGGGGCGATCCTGCACGGGTACGTCAACAAGTATCACGACGGTTTCCTGGGACACAGTTACGTCTGCCCGTGGGTGAACTTGGGAGCGATGTCGACGAACAGCGATTTGAAGAACGACTATTCGGCCGTGAAAGTCCCTCTGCGTGGCGACTCGATCGATTCGGGCGAATTGAAGGTCGGATGCTTTATCGGCGATCACACGAAAACGGCAATCGGAAGTCTGTTCAATACAGGTTCGTCAGTCGGCGTGATGTGCCTGGTTCTGCCGGATGGGGAACTGTTGCCGAAACATATCCCGTCGTTCTCGCGCATCTGGCATGGAGACCTGGTTGAGGGGCTTCCAATTGAAAAAGGGCTTGAGACCGCGCGGTATGCCATGGAACGGCGGAACTGTGAATTGACTGATGCTCAGCAACGATTGCTGCGAACGATCCACGGTGAAACGCAACTGGAGCGTGACCGAGCGATCGAACGGTTTCTGGCGCGGTCTGCCGGTTGACAGCAAACGCCGTCGCTCGACGGCTTCGATGTTGTCAGGAAACCCGAAGCGCGTCGCAGGTGGATCTATTCCTTGGTGACCGTTTCATCCAGATTCAACAACACTCTGCTGATAACCGTCCAAGCGGCCGCGTCAGTCGCAGTCGATCCCTCGGGAAGTTGCGGCGGGTGATCTGGATCGTTGGCGGCCAGGTCCCACGGTTTTGAATCGGTCGCGTTGAAGCGGGATTTCTGCTTATCGAGCAGGCCCAGCAACAAGCGCTGTTCGTGGTCCGTTGGCGGCCGCGAAACGCAGCGTCGGAAAGCGTAGTTCAATCGCGCCGCGTCGCTATTTCCCCCTTCGTTCAGCGTCAGCAGGGCCAGACCTCGTGCGGCTTCCATGAACAGTGTTTCGTTGAGCGTTGTCAGGGCCTGTAGGGGAGTGTTCGATCGGGTGCGCCGTACGCACGAGAAGTCGGCGTTCGGGGTATCGAAGTTGGTTAACATGGGATACGGGGTTGACCGACGCCGGAACGTATACAAGGCGCGACGGTAGCGATCTCCGCCTGTCGCATCGGTCCATGTGAAGGGACCGTAACTTGAAGGTGGCTGGAACAGGAAGGCGGGTGCCGGTGCAAAAATGCTGGGTCCGCCAAGCTTGTGGTTCAGCAGGCCGCTGGCTGCCAGTGCAATATCTCGGACGACTTCACCTTCGACTCGCAATCGGGGGGCTCGAGCGAGCAGTCGATTGTACAGATCACGCTCCAGAAGTTCGGGGGTGACTCGGCTTGTTTGCCGGTACAGGGTGCTGCTGACGATCAGACGGTGCAGATGTTTCAAACTCCACGGGCGCACAATGGATTCGCCGGGCAACTTGATTGTCGGTTCCATCAATTCCACGGCGAGCCAGTCGAGCAGTTCGGGGTGGCTGGGCGATTCACTCTGCAGACCCAGATCCTCACTGGTGCTGACCAACCCTAGCCCGAAATAGGCTTGCCAGATTCGATTCACGATGACGCGCGCCGTTGTCGGGCTGCGCCGATCGACCATCCACTTGGCCAAAGTCAGACGGTCCAGATTCTGATCATTGTCTGGAGCCAGCGGATGCAGAAAGGCTGGAACGCCAGGCGTTACCGTTCGTTCGGGCTTCAGGAAGTCGCCTCGCTTCAGGATGCGCGTGTCACGGGCGAAGTGTCGGTGCTGCAGGGTCAACGAGGTGGATCCAACCGGCCACTCATGCCACAGTGATTCGATCTTGTCGTTCCAGTGCTGGAATTCCACAACAGTCGTGCGCCAGTATGAGAAGACGTCGGCTATCTGTTCAAGACGTCGTTTATCAGGTGGCGTCGAGATCGTCGTACGGACAGATTGTGGAACCCGATCGGCCTCGGCGTTGTCAGATGTCGTTGCGGACACCCGGAACCGGCCCAGGTTGTTGTTCATATGGTCGTCGCTATTCCAACCACCGTGCTCCTGTACCAGCGAGACATTCAGGATAGTGCCTTCAGCAAACCCGAACGGCTGCTCGGCAACAAACACGGCTTGGCGAGGAACATTGCGGCGACCAGGCCCGGCGTCGATTCCCCATGCAGTTTCCTCTTTTCCATCGATGGCCATATCGACCGGCCCGGTGACGCGCCGTTTGTTCGACTTGTCGTCGAAGTTGGTTTCGAGTGGCCGTTCCGGATTGCTGTAATCGGCCGTCGCTCTGATGAATTTGACATTCACTTTATTCGCGGGGTTCTTGCTGTCGATGGCTTCCACTCGAATTTCGGTCAGAGCCGATGTTCCCATGAACGATCGACCAGGTCCGCCGCACGGCAGATTGGGATCGTTCAGTTGTTCCAGCCGAATCGCTTTGATTCCGGTCATGGCCGTACTACCACGTAGCGTGGTGGCGAATTGAGTGGGCGCGTACCCCTGAGCCAGAATCGATCCGTCCCCCATGTCGAAATATCGCTGACTGTTGTCGCCTGAATTCTCGAGTTGCAAGATGGCCCACTTGGTAGCGTCGGGTGAGGTCGCCGCCGCTTGAGTTGCTGCTTCCCACGCGGCCAGCTTCTCGCGCCAATCGGGATTTGCCTGCTTTAACTGCAACTCGATTTCCGCCATCTGAGCCTTCAGACCGGCGATTTTTACCTGCTCATCAGGGGCGTAGACGACGCGTTGAGCTTCATGGTCGTTGTTCAGGAACGCGAACAGGCGGTAGTACTCTTCCTGCGTGATGGGGTCGTACTTGTGTGTATGGCATTGAGCACACTGGATGGTCAGGCCCAGAATGCTTTTGCCGATGGCATCCATCCGATCAAACATGGCATCCATGCGGAATTGCTCCGGGTCGACCCCGCCCTCTTCGTTCAACATGGAATTCCTGAGGAACCCCGTGGCCACGATCTGATCTTGAGTCGCGTTCGGCAGCAGATCCCCTGCAATCTGTTCGATCACAAATTGGTTATACGGAAGGTCACGGTTCATCGAGTTGACGACCCAATCGCGATAGAACCAGACCTGTCGCGATTTGTCCTTTTCGAACCCGTCGGAATCGGCATAGCGAGCCGCATCAAGCCAATGCCGCCCCCAGCGTTCGCCATAGTGAGGTGAATTCAGCAATCGTTCGATTTGCCTGGAGTAGGCTACGGGTGATTCATCGACCAGGAATGCGTCAACATCGGCAACGGTTGGTGGCAAGCCGGTGAGATCGAGACTCAGTCGGCGTAACCAAGTCGTTCGATCGGTTTCCGGTGATGGCGCCAAATGTTCGGACGTCAAACGCTGCAAGACGAACGCATCAATCGGAGTACGAACCAGCTTCGCCAATTCCGAGGAAACGTTGGGCACCGCAGGGCGAATTGGTGTTTGGAAGGCCCAGTGCGAGGAGTATTGAGCGCCCTCTGCAATCCATCGCTTCAGTAAAGTGATCTGGTCTGGAGAGAGTCGGGCCTTCTTGGATGCTGGCGGAGGCATCACCGTGTCAGGATCGGAACTGGTGATCCGTCGAATCAATTCACTGGCGTCCGCCTTGCCTGGCACAATCGCCACGTCATCTGATTCGGCCGGCTTTAACGCCGACGCGCGCTGATCCAAGCGAAGGTTCGCCTTTCGATTCGCCTCATCCGGCCCGTGGCATAAAAAACAGTTGTCCGACAACAACGGGCGAATGTCTCGATTGAAATCGACCTTCCCGGGTTCCGCGGCAGACGCGACCGACACCATCAGCGACATCGCCAACGAACTCAATACCGCTGATCGTCCAACCATCGCATCGGCCTCATCGAGAGATTGCATGTCCCGCCCGAAATTCACCTCCATCATGATAGATCAGACGGATTTGTCAAAAGGTTGAACGACAACACGTCTGTCCGGCGCGGATTACCAGCGCTATGATTGTGAAAAGGAGTCCAGTGATGACCGTTTTAATCGACGTCATTTCCGACGTGATTTGTCCGTGGTGCTTTATTGGGAAGCGCCGATTGGAAAAGGCAATTGCCTTGAACGGGTCTGCCGGCATTCAGGTGCGGTGGCATCCGTTTCAATTGAATCCTGAGATACCGAAAGAAGGGTTGGATCGGCGACAGTATCGAATTGCCAAGTTCGGCAGTTGGGAACGGTCGCAGGCACTGGATGCCAACGTAGCCGCGGCGGGTGCTGCGGATGGAATTGCATTTGCCTTCGACCAGATGGCGCGTACTCCGAACACCTACGATGCTCATCGCCTGATCTGGTTGGCCGATGAACTTGGCGTGCAGGATGCACTGGTGGAACGATTGTTCCTCGCTTATTTCACCGAAGGACGGGATCTCACGAAGAAAGAGATTCTGGTCGAGTTGTCGTGCGAGGCGGGGTTGGAAAGAAATCGGGTCATATCCTTGTTGGACAGTGACGAAGGGGCTGACCTGATTGAAGCAGAAGAATTTCAGGCCCGTCAGTTGGGCGTTCAGGGAGTTCCATTTTTCATCGTCAACAAACAGTTGGCGCTTTCGGGGGCTCGCGATCCGTCGGAGTTTCTGGCGGCACTTCGAGATGTCAATGTTTTGTCGAACACCGAAGGAGCAGCCTGCGAGACCGACAAACACGGACAACGCAAATGTTGAATTGCAATTCCTTGCCGTCGGATGGGATTAAGTCACGTCCACCGCAGTCGTGGCCGGTAGTACCCATTTGTGGATGCGGTCTCTGAACCGACGATACAGAAACGAGACCAGCATTAGAGCGGCGCCAAGTGACAGGAACGCGAACACACGGATGACGGTTTCCAGGTGCCAGATGTCGATCAGAAAGACTTTACCGATCGTCAGCATCAGCAATGACAACGCCAGAATGCGAACGGTCGCGGCACGCCAATAGATACCTGCCATCAGCGTCCCCGTGGCGTACAGAGTCCAAGCAATCGTGACCGCCAGACTGGTTCCTGTCAGCCAGACGCGGCTGGTGCCTTGTGCGATCGCTTCGGTCGTGACCATCGCCAGACCAACGAGGTATGCACTGACGCCCAGGCATTGACTGAGCGTCGCAACACCCACCAATGGAGGCTGCGGTGACGCCAGTTCAAGCCGGCGATAGAGAGCCGCAGCCAGACCTGCAGCACCAATCGTGAGCAAGTAACCTAAACCGCGCGGGTTCAAGAACCAGAATTCGTATTCGCCGATCTTCACGCCCGCAGCATAACCTTCAAGCCCATTCGCGAATGGAACCAATCCGAAACCGACGACCTGACAACCCAACAGCAGGAAGATCGCAATCAGCAAACCATCCAACTGACGGTTGTTGGTCGCCACGATCCAGATTGCCAGGCACGACGCGAAGGCAGATGTCCACATCGCCGAACTGCTAACCAGTGTGCTAAACACCCAGCCGTGCGGTAGACCCCAGACAATTGTCTCGATATGGACCAGTATCAAACCGCCGAAAAATGCAATGACTCCGAAACTGGTCGTGATCGCTTTGGCACTGGCAGTGGCTGACGTCGACTGATCCGAGTTCGACGCAATGGTCTGATAGCAAAGAGACGTGACGATTGCGGCGGCAATTGCCAACAGGAATCCGATTCCTCGTGGATTTATCAGCCAGAAATCCACGTCTGTGAGGTCTGACCTCACGGCTTGACCACCGAGATTGATTTCAAATGGCGCCATTCCCGCGACTGCGATAAAACCACCCAATAATAGAAAGACAGTGACGACGTACTGGTCCAACCGACGGCAGTTGTGGGTCGCCACCCAGGCTGACAGTCCTACCCCAAAGGCCGCCGTCCACATTGCAGCGCTGCTGACTAACGTGCCGAACAACCAGCCGCGAGGCATTCCCCATGTCGTGGTTTCCAATAGAACCAAGATCAGCCCGATCCAATAAGCACTCAGACCGTACCAGACAGACCAGCGATCTTCATTGTTGGCCGTGGTTCGCTCGTCGGCCGACCGACGTGCCCAGAGAGTCGAGTATTGCCACGCACTGAACGCGGCGGCCAATATGGCCAATAGAAAGCCGAAACCGCGAGGGTTCAGCAACCAGAATTCGTCGACCGGATCGCCACCTGTTCGCCGCAGAACCAGATCGGTTCCAAAGGTTCCGAACGCATGACGTCCCAGAAATGCGAATAACAGCAGGAAAACGAATCCCACCAGTTCATCCAGCGATTTCGATCCCCAGCGCACTCGCCAGACCATCAATCCGATCGCGAAGGCTGCAATCCACATGATGGAACAACTGAGGATCGTGGTGGCCAGCCAGCCATCGGCCCGGCACCAGATCAAGGTTTCCAGCAGGACAGAAGCCAGGGCGCTCAGGTAGCTCGCCGATCCAATCGTGAGGGCGAGCGGCGTTTGATCTGAACGGCGATCTCTTTGGAAGAGCCAAGCCGAAATGCCGCTCACTGCAATCGCTGTGATGAAACTGATACCGCGCGCATTCAGAAACCACCATGAGTTCGAGGCTGCGTCGATCGTATCGGCGATCTTGGGATTCACGACGCCTGCCAGAGCGATCAGGGCATTCCACGCGAACAGCAATCCAAGCATGAGGAAGATGGAAACGACCATCTCGGACACCACAAACTTGCGTGCGGTAGGTGCTGGAGTGCCGTTCGATTCTGCCGTTCGATTCCAGTCTGCTCTCCACAATGTCAGTCCCAATGCAAAGACGGCAGTCCACTCGGTGGCGGCGCTCAACATCAGTTCGATGTTCCAGGCATGTTCGGCCCCCCAAACGTACGTTTCTAACTGAACGGTGACCAGACCAAGCCAATACGCCACACTGCCAAAGACCACATCTCCCCGAATAGATAGGTCTGGCAATTCTGAATGCAGTTCTTTATTCCGTTCGGAGGATTGGTATTGAGCGCGGTATCTCATCGCAGCCAGCGCCAACGACACCAAAGCGGTGATGAATCCTGCGCCGCGCGAGTTCCAAAGCCACCAATGGGACGATACTACGACACCGTTAGCCGCGGACGTTGTCACTGCGGCAATGGTGCCGAATCCACAGACGGCAAGCAGCCCGATCGTGAGCGCATACGTAGTCCAGCCGATTGATTCCAATCGCCGTGGTCCGACTCGCAGGCCCCATGTGACCGTCAGCAAGGCGACAATCGACGACCAGATCGAGCAGGCACTGGTGATGTCTGTTGTCGGCCAGTCACGCAGATTGCCCCAGACGTAAATCTCCAACAGTCCAAGAAACAGACCGACGATCGACACGGTTGCGGTCAGCCATTGCTCCAATTCGCACTGGCTGGGACCGTACTTGTCGTCAGGAACTTTCTTCACGATGCGTCGGCGGTATTCCCAGGCCAACAGTGACATGCCCAACATGTCGATCAGGTAGCTGTAAGACCGGTTATTAAAAAGATCGGTCCAGGCCAGTACGTGCACTTCTTGCGGTGCGTTCAGATGCAACGACTGGCGTACGAAAGCCGTCTGAAAGTGAATGGGATCTGCCATCGTTCCGATCGCATAGATGATCAGAATGATCTGAACTTTGGCCAACAGTGAAAGACCTGTCCAACTGAGACTGATCAGGTCGTACCGCAACCCCAGTTCAACGAGCAGAACACTTTCCGCAATCCAGGCGACCGTGACCCAATGACCGGTCAGACTCAGCGGCGGTGCGAGAATCAGAAACGTTGCGGCCAGTCCAGCCAGTGCGGCGGTCGTCGATTTGCCCGCGGGGTTCCATTGCCGCGCCCCGATCGCCATCACCGCATAAATTGCAGTCATCGCCAGTGCGAAGTAACCCTGTTCGTAGGGCCAGATTTCATATGTCATCCAGTACAACGCACCGAAGTAAACGACGGGAGTGGCCAGGATCAGGAAGAAGTCGCCTGCTTCCGCCAAGCGCCGCTGCACAATGTTGTGAATGACACTGAGTGTTGCGAACAGGGCAAAAAAGGCGGTCAGGAAGCCGAGTGTCGGCAACAGCAATTCCGGAACGAAGTTGAAGTTGTACCAGACGCACCAGGTGAAAATGGTCCCGCAGAAAACCAGGACCTGCAGGCCCGACCACTTTCGCAAACTCGAAACGCACAGGACGCCAATATCGAGCAGCAGCAAATAGGGGAACAACGGAAACAGCGAATGTGCCGTCGGTGGCAACATCGCAGGCGTTAAGAAGCCCCCAAACATCCCCAGTACGGCTGTCGGCTGAGAATCGAACGCATGTGAGAAAGCCAGACCAACGGCCGTCGTGATGACCATCCCCACAAATGCCCAGTCGTAGGGAATCAATTGATACCAGTGGAAAGCGGCATAGAACGAAAGGTACAGCGTTCCCATCGCGGCGCCCGTCAGGGCCTGTCCGAGGAATCGGTACTCCTTGAGCATGGCGAAAGCGCCGCCAGCAAATGCCAGCACGCCGGCGACAAGCCCCAGGATGACTCGTCCTTGCGGTCCCAGCCACTCATTGTCGATGACGTATTTCAGACCGAAGCCAGCTCCGATCATGACGGCGAGCGCGCCGACGTAGGCCAACCATTTTCCTGCCAGAATCTCTTCGACAGAGGTTCGGCGTGGTGAGGCTTGAATGGGTCTGGTCCGATCGGGACGACCCCCAGTCAGTTCGGGGGCATCTGGCGATACTGTCGCCGCGAGAGACACGGGCTGGAGAGGTATTCGTGTGCGCTGTTCCTCAGACGTGGGTGGCGCGCTGATCGATTCGGGCGTCGAGCTGGCCGCGGCAGCGATCGTAGGCGGTAGTTCAACAGGAGTTGATGGCGGCACAGTCACCGAGTCGAACGGGATACCAGTCGGAATTGGTGGAGGTGTCACCGCGACAAGGGGTTCTTCCGGGACTGCAGGTTCTGCAAAATCAGTGATCTCCTCGGCTTCGGCAGGTTCCTTGATCTTTTTGGGTTCACCACGTTGAACCACGGATGGTGGCGGTATGACCGCGACGTCGGCTGCGGACACGATAGCGGGCGAACGATGTTCGGCATGCCGCTCCAGCGGTTGCCGAATCTTCGCGAGCCGGGCGAGTTCTTCGAGGCGATCTTCCAGCTTGTGTAAGCGGCCAAACAGGACGAGCATCGCAATTGGGCCGGCGCAAAACCAGATGACCGCTATCAAGCCAATGCACGCAATTCCGTCCACAGTGGCTGTTCCGCTCAGTTGGTATGGAAGGGCTAATTCGTTCTATGGTGTCGAGTCGGGCGATGGAACGCTACCGCCATCTTTTGAAAGAGTTGCGCGCCGAACGTATCACAATCATCCGTATCGATGATGCGAAACACGAGTGGCGGCATGGGATTCGCTTAAGATCTCCGGCAGGCAATGTGGACGAGACTGAAATGCAGCGCTCGGTCGAGTGACTTGTGCCGGTTCGATATTCAGGAGAGAAGATCGATGACAGAAAACAAATGTCAGCCGTTTCACTCGGGTAACCCCGTGTTTGATGCTTTTGTCACGATCGTGTGTGTCAAGAATCCCGAGATGGATATCTGGGACGAGATTCACTCCAAGCTATTGTCGCTGGCCGCGAAAGAGCCAGGGAAAATGCAACGTCACTCGCATTGCGTGCCGTGCGAAGCCGAATCCTGTGGCGGAAATCAGCATGCGACTGAACAACAACGCCTTGATGAGGCACGCAAGGCGACATGATTCGATAACCGCTTTGCACTAGCGATCGGACGGAGTCGGCACGACAGACAGTTTCATCTGGGATGGCATCGATGACGTCCGATAGACTCGTTGAGTTGCCTTTTGGAAATCGGCTGGCTTGGCTGTGTAGATGTCGACGAAAGTTTGAGGATTGCGGTCGAACAGCGGGAACCAACTACTCTGGACTTGAACCATCAAACGGTGGCCAGGACGAAAGACGTGGCCGATGTCGTTGATGGCGAACTTGATCACTTCGGGACGATTGGCTACGAACGGCTCGGGCTTTTCATAGCTCTTGCGATACTTGCCGCGGAAAATGTCACCACGCACCAGTTGCTGATAGCCACCCATTCTCACGCCTGTAGGATTCTCCCGCGCGTCGGTATAGTCGTTGGGGTAAACGTCAATCACTTTTACCACCCAGTCCGAGTCAGTTCCTGACGTCGAAACATACAATTCGACCTCAATGGGCCCCGCGACACTCAGGTCCTGTTCGAGGATCTCCGTCTGGTAAACAAGGACATCTGGACGTCGTCCCGCGTGCCGTTGATCGGCCGTCATGTAATCGGTCGACATTCCTACGGCGGTCTTTTCTTGAAACGGAACTGGCTTGGCAGGATCACTGACGTATTCATCGTACCCTGTCCTGACATCCGTTTCGGTGGGAGCTTCTGGCAACAGTCGACCTCCAGGATGCAGGTAGTATGACCGCTTGCTGGCAGTTTTGGGTGGCCAGGCATCGTATTGCTGCCAGACATTGGTGCCCGTCTCGAACACCCACGCTTCGGGATGAACCTGCTTGCCTTCACCTTTCAAATGAAATTCAAAAAATGGGAATTCGATTTTCTCTCGATAGAAGAGCGACGTTTTGGAGTTGAAGCGGACCGGGCCCAGCACCTCTCCGTCATCTCCTGCCCAGCCACCGTGAACCCAAGGGCCAATCACCAGGACGTTGGTTGTATTGGGACTGGTCGCTTCGACTTGCTTGTAGGTCTCCAGCGCGCCAAACAGATTCTCTGCGTCGAACCAGCCACCGACGGTCATGACAGCAGGTCTGATTCCGGTCAGATGTGGACGCAGGTTGCGCGCCTTCCAGAATTCGTCATAGTTCCCGTGGCTCATCACTTCGTTCCAGAACGGCACCTGGCCCTTATAGTATTGCGTATCCGCGTTGGAGACCGGCCCCAGCCGCAGGAAGAAGTCGTAGCCATCAGGTGTTTCGTGATCGAAGCGATGATCAATCTTCTTGGACGGCTCGGGCCGATAATGCCCCTGAGTGGCCATA
>Ga0207694_10001229_pt1 | contig 22213 bp, 16 predicted proteins | sample KBSC34metaG_FD_184353 | JGI IMG/M metagenome (GOLD analysis project Ga0207694, IMG submission 184353) | Corn rhizosphere microbial communities from Kellogg Biological Station, Michigan, USA - KBS C3-4 metaG (SPAdes) (version 2) | ecosystem: Host-associated > Plants > Roots > Rhizosphere > Soil... | reverse complement strand
ACGGCCTGAGCCAGCACCATCAGAGCAGCGGAGAAGTCCGCCGCCTAGGGAAATACAAACGTCTCCAGCGTTCTTGTTCTTGTCAGTGCGTGTCGGGCTTGGTCCGAAGTACACCGGAACACCACGAGGTGGGTTGGCGTCTGTGTGCCGCTGAGTGGCGTAGAGCCATCCTGAGTATGCCGTAGGGTACTGTCCAGCGTGTGGGCCGATAGAGTTGTGTGAGCCATAAGCCTTCCACACTTCGTTCAAGCACATGCCTGGGACGTTGGTAGTCTGCGCGGCGTAACGATTAGCGCCCGCCTGTGCGTCAATATCAGCCATTAGAGACTCTCTCCGTCCGGAGTTTGTGGTCCGTCTTCAACGGACTCGCCATACTGCACATCGTCTTCGGTGATTATCTTGTCGTCAGACATAGATTACTCCCTCTTTCATATTCATTATAGAGTGGTCTGTTTTATCTGATTCTCGCATCAAGGGCCAGGAAAGCAACACTTCCGGAATTCACTCTTCGGAAGTAGACGCCTCCGTTGAGAACTCCGGTCGCACCCGTGTTGAGTCGAACGAAGACTGTGTTTGGGGTCCAAACGACGGTATTCACCGAAGAAACTACACCTCCGGCACCGCTCGAATCGGCTCCGAGATTCGAGAAAGTGGCGAAGGGGGCAGCACGCATTTCCCACTGAAGTGATACGTCTGCTAGCGATGTACTTCCCCAAGTGCCGAGGAAATAGTATCCCGCTGCGTCCGGGATAGTAATTCGGTGGAAGTATCGTTCACAGTCACTCAACTCGTCTCCAATATTAGGCAGAGAGAATCCGTAATCCGTGGTTCCTGCGAACATTCGAACTTGACCAAATGTGGCTCCGGAGCCACCGCCAGAGAACTCGATCCCAACGTCATCCGTGCCATCTGCTGTGAAGAGGAATGGCGCAGTCTGGAACGCTGGCCGAGAAGCAGGTGCAGTCGTATTATTGTAGACACGTATGGTTGCTGTGCCGCTGTGAGTGATCAGATACACACCGGCAGGCACTCGTGAACGCTCTACGATTTGCGAAACACGACCATTGGCGTTGACCGTGAACAGCGATCCAAAGTTTGAATCGAATGTCCCTGTGAGTGTTGGGACTACGTTCGGCACGTTGTAGCTTGTGCTTGCGTTTGCCGTGCCCGACCAAGAGCAGTCGGTTGTTGCCCCGTCGAAGTACGGGTAGAGGACCGATCCTTCGGTAAGCATGACGGCAGCCACATCCAGTGTCTCTCCGGCAGCCCATGTTCCGGTGGTGAGGTAGACGTAGACATCCATCGCTGTTGCGGATGCAGAACCAGAACCGGCAACTCCAGACACATCTAGACGCTGCCAGGTGTTCGCAACAGTTGTAACCGTCGTACCACTTGCAACCAAGGTTCCAGCCGGACCAGGCGCAAGGTCTTCCAAGTTGATACGGAGAGTCTTCGCCACACTAGTTCTTACGTAGAGTGATGCGCGATAAGTCTTGCCCTTTGTAGTAACAGGACATCCTGAGACTATAGGAGTACCAGAACCACTCGTTCCGCCGTTCCAATAGAATCCCTGCGAACCGGAGCCGGGGGTACTTCGCCAAGCTGTTGCCTGGTAGGTCAGCCCGGGAATTGTTTGCGCAGTCAGTCTCGTGATGGTGCCCAATGCTGATGACCCGGTAGAAGCTCCATTGATACTTGCACCAGCCGTAGGATTAGTGAACAGATTGACAACGCCGCTGGACTTCCAACCATCGAATGCGTAAGTTCCGATAGGAATGCTGGTACCGCTTACATAGCCATCTTGATTTGTACGGCAGGCACCGTTCATGACAAGGTTTGGGGCTACTACCGTAGGAGACTTGGCGTAGACGTTTCCTGTCTCCACCCACTGAGAACTGTTGCCATCGTTGTAGTAGACGAACTCGGTGCCGTCTACGGAGTAAACCCAAGCGTCCCCTGAACTCGGTGCAACCGGTGCTGTAGCCGAGATAGTGGTAACATTTCCACCACCACCTCCAGAAGTTTGAACGATACGCTTCTGGTCATCCATGGCGAGGTTGACCTTGAGACCAGAACCTGGGGCAGGGTAGTTTGGTCCGTTCAGTACGAGGTATGAGTCTGTCGTAATCTGATTGATTGCACCAAGCTCATTTGATCCAACCGATCCACGAATAATTTGATCAGAGCCCACGGAATTTGGTTGGAGTGCATCCTGTCCGACAGAGTTTGTTCCGGGAGTGGAAGAAGACGATCCAGACTTTTGAAGGTCGGCTATGGCAGACTCGTTAGCAATGAGGCGTGATCCTACTGTTTGCTGATCACGGGAACGCTTACTGGCCAATGAAATCCACCTCCGGTTCGGCAATGAGAGTGAGAGAGACTGTTTCCGGGAAAGTTGTACCGTCTGGTACGGTTACCTTGATTTCTTGAATCTTTCGAACAAATACATCATCACGAGGTTCCTTGTGGCTTTTCAGCCGCATTTGGAAGAACTTGTCATTTACGATTAGCGAACACCAATCTCCAGGCTTGTAAGTGCCGACCACCGGAGACTTTGACCCATTCACAGAAATACTGAGCGATGCATTTGGAGGACGGTTCTCCCCGAGGTACCGCTGTGCATATGAGTAGAGAACGGTCTCATCGTCTACGTCCTGTGACTTAGCCGTGTCATCGAGCAAAGGCCACTTTCTGAAGTCGTTTACGCCGTCTGTACCAGCTAGAAGGTCAGTTGAGGACGCCACGCTGATGTTTGGTCCGGTATCTGGTCCAGAGTCTGTTGCGCCAACCATGAAAAATCGCGTTGCAGAATTTTCCGCAGATTCGTCCAAAGAAATGTCGATGATGTTTCCGCCTGGGTATTCAAATACTGTGTTCTGGGCACCATAACGACTAAGCGGGGACACTTCTCCCGGTCCTGGCGGATTTGGGAAAGACAGAGGGATCAAAATGAACGTCTTAGAGAAGGTTTCTGTACTCTCATCGAAATCACAATCGATTCTGTAGTCAAACCCGTCAATCGAGTCGGAGTACTTGTCTAGCGCATCCCCCACGTTGGTCAAGTTGAATCCTCGGTACGAGACTGGTGCCAAGTTGGTGCCAGAGTTTCCTCGGGTTGAATAGCTAAGCTCTAGATCAGCATTTCCAGGATAAGCTCCGAAAGTGCTTACGATAGCGGTTGGCTGCACAGTTACTGCACCGTAACCCTGAATAGGAATGTTTGGAATGTTCTGATAAGTCAGTGCGTAGCTGACAGTGTTGTTTACCGTGTCCACGGCTGTGACTGTCTGCGTTCCATTGAACAATGATGTCTGGGTTACCGTTGCATTGTTTGTGGTGTCGTCTTCTAGAACATTTGAAGCCGCAGTCAACGACTGCTGGAAACTTGTCGTCGAAGGGGTCGCTGTGATAGTTCTAGTGCCGTTGAATATGCTGGCAGCAGAGACATTTCCTAGAACTCCTACCGATGCAATTGCATAAGTAAGTGCCTTTGCAAAAGTAAGAGTATTTCCCGTGATTGCTGTGATAGTTTGAGCACCGTTGAAAATGCTGTTTTGAGCAAAGTTGCCCTGAAGGTCAACAGAACTTGCCGCGACCGGGACGGCTTCAGAGGCCAGATTGTTTCCAGTAACTGCATAGGAAATTGTCGTACCGTTGTTGACTGTGACAGTGAAAACTCCATTGAGAATTGACGACTCAGCTAGATTTCCAGTATCTGCAACAGACACAATGTCATTTCCGACAAGCGCAAAACTAACAGTGTTGCTTGTTACAGCGGAGACAGTGAAGTTGCCGTTGAAATAACTATCTGTGCTTGTGATAGTTCCTGACACCGCACGAGGGGCGATAGTGAAATGCTGAGCAGCAGTGAGGTCCACGTTTGGATCGCTAGTGTTCAACCCCAGGAAGGCAGCAGCATTGTCGGTAATGTCGTAAAATACACGAGTCTCAGTGACAGACAGGATGTTGCCGGAGAAATCATACGGAGCACCAAGACCAGAGACTACGATGGCCTGATTTTCTAGGAAATTGTGTGGAGTCGTTGTTGTAATAATGGCAATACCGTTAGAAACCTCTAGAGCATTGACAGATGCGACATCATGAAGCGCTGAGACGGTGATAACGTCATTGACTTTTACGTTGTGAGTCGTGCTAGTTGTCAGAGTGGCGACATTAGAAGTCAGAGCTTTGGTTGTAATAGCATAGTTGTCAACCAAATTGGCAACTGTAATTGATGCCCCGACCGACACATTTGCATTCGATACAGTCAATGATGCGACATTGGACGTAAGAGCCTTGGCTGTAGGGATGAAAATATCCTGCATGCTGTCAACAGTTACAACTTGTCCAACCTGGAAATTGTGGCGCTGCTGCGTCGTCAAAGTTGTGGCAGTTGTTGTAGCTGCCAAACTCGTGACGAGAGAAGTATCAGACAGTCCATCGATAGTGACTGATTGGCCGGTGGTGAGATAGTGGGCACCGTCAGTCTTATAGGAAGCAATCGATACCGGCTGATTGAGAGACTTCTCGGTCAAGAAACTGACTAAGTTAACATTAGCAACGCTGATTGAATCACTTACATGCATAGTCGGAGTCGTAGCCAAAGTAAGCTTAGCCACATTACTTGTTACGTTTGCTTGAATAACACTCTGCCCCCCGGCAGTGGCATTTACAAGAGTCTTTGTCTGTAAAGTGTTGGAAGACAGCACCTGATACGTAAATGATGTCGGAGACAGCACAGTCTCAACTACCCAAGTGCCGTTGAAATCCGGGTAATCATATCCGATAAAGACGGAAATATTATTGCCCGCAGCCATCCCATGCGCAGCGAGCGTAGTGACAGTGGCCAGCCCGTTCGCCATCGAAATGCCAGTAATGGCGGCTGTCGTAGCGGTGACTGGAGTAGAGGACAGGGTTCCACTAGCCGCATAGACAAGTACATTTGTAGCTGGCGTTTGGAGGACTTCAAATTCTCCATCAAACTGCGGGCCAACATCCTGAATCACAACAGCTTGACCAACAGTCAATCCGTGGTCACTGCTTGTAGTCAGTGTAGCGAGACCGCCACTCAGTGCCTTGTTGGTGATATTCAAGCTGTAGCTAATGCCTGGAGAAAGATACGCATTCGGGAAGTTCGTACCAACGAAATCACTCATCACAGAGTCAATTAGATTTCGGGCGAAATCATAGGTATCTGTACGGACTGAGACTGTTACTTCTTGATAAACGCCGTCTGGTGTTGGGCGAGACGCAACACCGCTAGCAACTTGTAGTGCAATATCTGCACTACTCACAGGGTAAGTAAAGTAAGTGCTGTTTGATCCTAGAGGTGCATTGATAGTAAAAGTGCCGTCAAAGGGAGCACCGTATGCAGTGTCTACAGTGATGACATCGCCGTCTTGGAACCCATGAACGTTTTGAGTCGTGATCATTGCGACATTCCCGGAGACCTGGATGCTGGCAATATCTGCCACTGCCTGCCCTCCCACGATGGAGAACCCTGAGGTGGTCGGGGCTGGAGTTGAGGCTACCCGATAGAAACCGTTATACTGGAAATCTTCCTCGTCAAAGAAGCTTAGCTCTACAGTGGAATTTGCCGAAACGGGAGTCGAAGAGCCGTAATCGAAGACTACAGTTCCTGCCCCGCTTGCAATCGTGACGGTCGCTCCGAATTCTTGGTTCCAAGTCTTCCAAATCAGTCGATGAGCAAAGTAACTAGTGAACTCAGAAGCAGATACCTGTAGTGATTGCCCTGTAGCCGTGTACGAACGGTCCCAGATGATCCCACCCCACACGCAGACTCCATCGCGGACGACATAAAGCGCGGTGTTGCCTGGAGTGGTATTTTCGTACAGATTTAGATTATCTGTTTCGTCAATGACTGGAATTGTTCCCTGAAAAGAACCAGCGCTCTTGATGGCTCGACCATATGATACTCCGCTAAATGGAATCTCTTCCAACGTTTCGTTGGTCAGCAAATCCACGGTGAAGTACCGGTATACAGCAGGAACAATTTCGTGTTCAGCCATGGTCATCTTTCGTAATCGTCGTTTACACGATTATATCAGGAATTAGCCCGCCCAGCCTGAACGGTACTCGATGTCGAGAGTTGCAGGGGACGTATTTCTATAAGCGTCTCCCCCGGGTCCACTAATGGCCACAGAAGATTGAGCAGAGCCAGCGGTGGCATACGTGAAGGTGTTGTAGCTTGGGATAGATGCCACAACTACGGTACCGTTGTACCCAGTTTGGTTGGTGGTGTCTACGACAGTTCCAGCAGCATTAGTTTGGCCAATATCTGCACTAGTCTTGGCATACGTCAACGTAGTGGGAGTGGGAATACTTGTGATTGCAAGTCCACTTCCGTTGTACACGGCATTTGACTGGTTAGTCACGGTGCCACTTTGTCCTGGAGAGGTATTGGTCGGGACTGCGACAGACGAAACAGTACCAGCGGCAGCGTAGCTGATTGTCTTAGCTCCCACGTTCACAGCAGTAACTGTCTTAGTGCCGTTGAAAAGACCATTTGTAACGTTGGTGATCAGTCCACCAGAAACCGTAGCTGATGTGATATTGCTAGCAGTCTTTGAATATGTAATCGTATTGGCGGTAGGAGTTGCAATCGTGAACGTACCATTGAAAGTCGCGTTGGTATTGTCGGTGATAGTGGCACCCGCTGGGACAGCCGTGGATGCCACGTTAGCGGCTGTCTTTGCATATCCTACGGTTGTCGAAGTAACAGCATTGATCGTGAACGTTCCGTTGAAAGCGGAGTTTGTAGAGTCGGTTACGCCTACAACGCTTGGCACTGCATCAGAGAAGTCAGCGCTAGGGGTTGCCGAAGCAGTACTGGATGCGGGTCCACCGTAGTTACCTGGGTACCCAGCAGACAAAGTGTCAGTATAAGTATTCGTGGTACGGACGAAGTAGGTCTTAGCAACTCCGGCAGTCAGGCCGTCAATGTAGTAGTAGCTGGTCTTCACGAATGCCACGAAAGTGTCAACGTTTGTCGAAGTATTGTGATCGAATACTTTGAAACCTGTACGGCCACCGGCAGGAGGAGTCCACGCGAGTGCGATTCTGTTAGGTACCGTAGAGGATGCTGTAACAGTTAGTCCGGTTGGTGCCGGAGGCTCTCCGAGTGCGGTAGCAGCAGCGGTGTTCGAGTGGGCTGATTCAGAGCCTTCAGCGTCTGCCAAGGCATTACGAGCAGTTACGTAGAAGGAATATGTCTGACCAGGATTTAGTCCCAGAACATCGTAAGCAACTCCCGTACCGGTTGTGCTAGTAATTAGCGTTCCGGTTGAGAAGTAGACGTTATATCCGGTGATTCCGCCCGTGCCAGTAGTTGTTGGTGCTGTCCAAGCCAGGCTGATCTTTCCAGGAGTCAAACCATCAGGTGTTGCCGTCAAACTAGTCGGAGCAGAAGGAGGTCCAGGAGCAGTAGCTGTTCCAGTATTGGAATCGGTACTGGTTGTGCTATTCGCGTCAGAGAAGGCGTTGCGAGCACGAACAGTAAAGCTGTAGCTCGTGTAGGCCGTAAGCCCTGTGACAGCGTAGGTGGTGCCAGTTCCAGTTGTCGTAGCAATCTGAGTTCCGGCTTGGAAGATGTTGTATCCAGTGATTCCACCAGTTCCTGGAGTCGCTGGAGCAGACCAGGAAAGATCAATACGTCCGGTGTGTGACGATGATGCTGTAGCAGTCAAGCTCTGTGGAGCAGTCGGATTTCCTGGCGCAGTTGCGCTGGAAGAAGAGGAGTCTACACTCTGAGTTCCAGCAGCCGCCGTAACCGCATTCTTAGCGCGGACGGTATATGTGTAGGAAGTCCCGGGAGTAAGACCTGTGTCAGTGTAAGTACCGACCACTCCCAAGTCAGCAATAGCTGTTCCGCCACGCAGCACCTGGTAGCCAGAAATACCAGACCCACCATCATCAGCAGGAGCAGACCAGGTGACTGTGATAGCCCCCGACGCACTAGTGCTAGGCGTAGCCGCGACGGACTGAGGGGCAGTCGGCACCAAAGAATAGGTGTAGTACCCAGCTACAGTGTTTGCACCGAAGCTAGTTCCGTTGGAGTCAGAAGTTGATCCACCTGGACCACGGTTGAATCGAACCTGAGCGCCGCCAGACCCGTAGAAGACAAGGTTGTAGGAACCGCCATTGAAGAGCCAGCCGTTTGTGCCAGCACCAGCATAAGAAGTAGGAAGATTTCCGGGGTTTCCAACAGCAAAGGAACACGATCCTCCTCCGAGGGTCATGTTTACCGTAACCGTACCGGTGTACCCAGCGACCATTGCGGCGAGGCTGGTCATAAGAGCATATGTGCCACCGTTAGCAGCAAGACGACCGCCTACTAGACCAACAGGTCCTGACGTAACTGTATATCCGGATCGTGAAGTTGAACCACCAACGCCAGTACCACCAAAGAATGCTTGTCCCATGTCTCGCCTCCTTAGTAGTTATATGCGAACGAAGTACCGCTCGCGCTTGTCAGTGTCTTGGTACCGTTGAATCCGGTATTAGTCGAATTTGTCAATGTCGCGCTAGTTCCGGTGGTAGTGGAACTCGTAGCCACATCTTGAGCCCATACCTCGAACGTCAAGGACGTAGAGGAGGGAATTGTCTCGATGATGTGAGTTCCATTATATCCAGTGGCAATAGTGTTGTTTACCACAGTTCCACCGGTATCAGCAGTAGACGATTCAGTGGTGCCCGCGCTGGCATACGTAATTGTGGTGGAAGTAACACCAGTCAGATAGAAGGTTCCGTTGTACCGAGAACCCGTGACTCCGCTGACCGTGACGCTGTCTCCGACAGACCATCCATGAGTACCAGAAAGTGTGAGAGTGGCTGCGGTAGTTGTGGCAGAACGATTGGTAGTAGTGTACGAACTTGTGACCCCAATATTGACAACGATTTGGTCTCCTACAGAGAAGTTGTGTGCAGAAGAAGTGTTGAGAGTGGCCAAGTAGCTACCTGCTGACCCGGCCATTGATCGGGTGTTAGTCAATGTGGCCGAGGTAGGCAGAGCGACAACCACTGTATCTCCTGAGGAGAACCCGTGAGCGCTGCTGGTGGTCATAATCGCAGATGCACCAGACTTGGCCTTGTTGGTGATGGTAGCCGACCCGCCGAGTGACACAGTAATGTTGTCACCAATTTGGAAATTGTGTGCAGAATTAGTTGTCAAAGTTGCCTGGTTACTAGTCAGTGCCTTGTTGATAACCGTGGCTGTCGAAGGCAGGGCAACAGTGACTGAATCTCCAGCAGAAAATCCGTGAGCCACTGAAGTAGTCAAAGTTGCCACGTTTGATGTCAAGGACTTATTGTTGGGGACTGCTGTAGCCGGAAGGGCCACCAAAACGGTGTCAGAAACACTGATTCCGTTAGTTGCTACTGTGGTCAGTGTGGCGGTTCCGCCAGTCATCGCCTTGGTGTTTACTGTAGAAATCTCAGTCGAAGATACAGTGATCAAATCTCCTACCGAGTAACCGTGAGGAACCTGAGTAGTAAGGGTGGCGACATTACTCGTCAACTGCTTCTTTGACAGAGCCTTAGTGGTACTAAAATTGACGACCACTGTCTCACCTGGGATGAGATAGTGTGTATCACTAGTAGTAACAGTCGCGGTTCCGGATACAATTTGCTTGTAAGTTGCCGTAAGGTGGTCAACATCGTCCGTAAAGGCCAAAGTATTGTCTCCAGGAGCCAACTTTACCCAGTCAGTCAAAGTTGCCAACTTAGACCGTTGTCCGATACTCACTCCGTTGTAGGTAACACTACGCTGATAAGTATCAACAATGAGTACGTCATTGTTTGCCAATGAAACCTGGCCTACACCGGTCGTCTGAGTGATATCGTCAGAGGTAAGAGCAAAGTTGATTGTGTAGGGGAAGACCTGAGAAGCTCCCGTCACCACATACTGGGTGCCTACCGAATCAAACGGTGCTCCGGCTCCTGCTACCTCGATAATGTCCCCAACCAACAGATGATGGTTGTTTGTGGTCGTGATAGTAGCTACATCTTGGTACACACCCAGGCTATTGATCGTCCCAACAGGACCGCTGCCCCGCAGGGACTCAATAAGGGTGATGGTTTCATTGGTCTCTGCATTGTAGATGGAAGACCCGGAACCAATTGGACCAGTAATCATAAATACTGCTGTCACATCGGCAGTTCCGTTGTTGGTCGCAATCCCGGTAAATGATGAAGCGTTGAGGTGGACATGGGAGAGTCCATCTGGATCAGAGTCATCCCACTCGTACTTGATCGGATCAGCCGCGCGCAGAGGGATACTGAAGTCTGTGCGTCCCCGGGCGTTGGTGGTTGCGATCTGTGGGCGAGAGCTTAGGCGAACATAGGAAGCCTTTGTGGGGCTCTCATTGGTACGAAGCCATCCACCCTTTCTAACTAGATTTGTGGCCGTTACAAGCCGGTCTAGAGCCGCTGAGAGGGCACTATCAGGATTGGCTGGCCAGAAACTTCCGGTAAGCGTTAGTTCTCGTGCAGTGTACCGTCCGGACACGTCATACTGACCATCCTCAGTGCCTCGTTCAATGCTAGGAACCGTAGGAGTGGAGTGGCCCCACCAACCCTCAATGCCAGTACAAACCCAAAGAGTTCCAAACTCATCAATAGTATTTAGAATCAAATCGTTTATTGTGACATCAGCATTGAGCACCAAGCCATTGAACACTTGGAAAGTCGGCAACGTCAATGCCTTGTTGGCGATAGAGTTGACTTCCGCGACAGTGTAGTTGTCGATGTACCCACCGACATAGCTGGCCTGCTCAAATAGGATGGCATCGGCACGGAATAGAGCGCCTGCTGTGCCAGCGATGACCTGTGTTACTCGGATATAAGCAGACACCGCTCCAGCAGGAGCCGTCCAGACACCAGAAATACGCCCCCAGGAAGCATCATCCGTCAACGTCAGAGTGGCAGATGTATTGGTACCAATAACAGCGTTGGAAGCATTACGCCATTCAACTATGAGATTGAGGTCTGCCTCTTCTTGAATAGGCACCGTAACTGGGAGACGCAAATAGATACTCACTGCGTAACTAAGTCCCGCAGTTACTGCTACTGGAATTGTAGAAGCGAATCCGGAGTTGTTGCCAGAAGACTTGGCTACCTTGAGGGAGTCAGTACCTACAAAGGCGTAGTCACTATCGACCGAAATTGTTGCACCGTTGAGTGCAGAGAACCCAGAGGTTGTCCCAAGCTCAAAAGATGAGTTAGCTAGAAACAAATTCTTGCGAGCCATTAGCTTCCGCCCTTCCGCGACTTGAAGGAAATAATGCGATCAACTTCAGCAGCGATAGCGTGGACATCTTGACCCGGCTGAGCGTAGATGTTGAAGGTTGCTCCCTTAGCTCCACCACTGAGGTGGTCAATGAGGGCCTTGTCTCTTGCAGAAAGTCCATTAGCATCAAGAGGCTCGATACGTTCAGGCTTTCCAGCCTCTGCAACCTTTACAATAGTACCACCCGGCGATGGATCAACTACTCCACCCTTAGCGAGCTTCGGAATAGTAACGTGACCCAAAAGACCGATCTGTGGCCCACCGACCTTAGAGGACAATGAGTTGAATGCCTTGGCACCACCGTTGATGCCATCGATGATTCCGTTGACCATTCCCTGGATGACTCCGAGGATGGTATTGATAATGGCCTTGATTGAGCTAAGAATTCCGTTCCAGATTCCAGTGATAATTCCTGAAATTGTGTTAAACACATTTCGAACGATGTTTATCAACCCATTGAAGCCATTACTTACAAAGTTGACCACGCCCGTGACCACTCCACGAATGATGCTCAAGTAGCCATTCCAGGCCGTAGAGATAAAGTTTCCGATGTTCGTGAAAATAGTCTGGAAGAAGTTGAATACGTTGGTGAAGATTGTAGTTACGAAATCATAGATTCCCTGAGCTACGCCACGAACGATGTCCATGTAGCCATTCCAAACGGTGGTAAAGAAATCACCGATATTAGTGAACAAAGTAGTGATGAAATCACCTACATTGGTCAAGATGGTCGTGACATTAGTAACCAAGTCCTCAACCGGCTTCTGGAGGCTACTGAAAGCGTCTCCCCAGACCTTACCGATGTCTGAGAAGTTTCCAGTCAGAACATCAACAATTGTACTGATGACTGCACCGAGCAGCGTAGCTACGATTTCAAGAACATCACCAAGAACCTTGAACAACGGAAGTAGCGAGTTCAGAAGAGGAAGCAAAGGCGTAAGAGCTTTCATAACCAATTCAAGAACAATTGGAATAAGCGGCTTGATAACCTCGAATACCTTAGAAATAATCGGAGCCAAGTCCTTGAAGATGGTGGCTACGACCTTGATTACAGGGGTCAGAATATCTGCCAAAGTCTTGACAATGAGGATGAGAATCGGAGCCAAAGCATTCAGAGCCTTACCAAGGGCTCCTGATAGAACTCCGGATACCTCACCAAGGATTCCACCCAACTGACTGAATACCGGAAGCAATGGCTGAACCGCAGCCATAAGCTGCTTGAGGACGCCATTGACAATCTCATCGATTTGCTTCTTGAAATTCTTGTTGGTGTTGTAGAGCAAGATGAAGGCAGCAGCCAGAGCCAGAATAAGAATCAAAATAGGATTCTTGACGAGGAAGTTGAACCCGTCACCGATACCCTTTAGAACAGTCTTCGCCTTGCCGCCGATGTCATTGAATGCCTTTTGAACCGTACTAAAAGCCTTGACGCTTCGGGAAGCCAGGTCTACGTATCCTACAAAGATGGCAAATGCCTTACCGGCAACAATTACCCCAAGACCAATAGCTTCAAAGGTTCCTTGGAGGGGTGCGAGGGCATCTTCGATCTTCTGAATTACCGGGTTATTGAAGAATGCGCCAAGAGCATCAAATCCGACCTTTAGAGTGTCGAAGAAGGCCGTAGCCTGACCAGTATTGGCGAAGGCATCCAAGAACTTGATTACTGAAACAACCAAGGCTGCAAATGAAGGACCAGCATCGATAGACTTCTTGAGAATGTCGGCCAGGAATGGAGCACCTTGCTTGAGCACGTCAAAGGTCTTGCCAATGTTCTTGTCTTCACCGAGAGTAGCAAGACTCTTGATAAGAGTACCAATAGCCCCCAAAACCTTCGTAGCGTTGATGGCGGTGTCCTTGAAGAACTGATCAAGTCCTGCTTTCTTAGAAGCAGTGCTGTCCAAGTCCTTGAATCCCTGAGTTGCCTTGAGCAAGAACTGGATCATGATGTCTCCACCAGAGCCCGGGGCAAAGTTGGCGCGGATGATGGCACCAAAACCGGCGAAGATGTTGCCGAAAATCTTACCGAACTCTGCGGCAATGTCTCCGGAACGCTTGAAGAATGCTGCTAGCTCTCCGTTCTTGGAAACGGTGGTCAGATAATTATCTAGCTTGACCAGTTCTCCGTTGACGAAGGTCAAGAATCGAATTGCTACCGGCTGCACTGCGTTGAGGAGCGTGAGGAAGATGCTGAACGCAGTTCCTAGTCCCTGACCAATTTGAATAAGTACAGGTCCGACACCAGCAAAGAATGTACCGAGCTTTTGCAAGTTGGCGCTAGTTGTGATAGCGTCAGCAAGCTGGGTGACGACTGTCCCAAGAGCAGTACCAACTTCGCCAATGCCCTTTGCAACAACAGGGAATGCCGCTGTCATAAGAGTGGTGATTGCAGCCTGAAGAGGAGGCAAGAATGAATTAGCGGCAATCTCTTTGAGTTGGTTGAACTGTGGCTTGATGCTCTGAATAAACTTTACAAATGCAACCTGAGCCTCAGTGAGCTTGGCAAATGGGTCTACTCCACCCCCGCCCCCAGAGTCTGCCTTTACCGCAGCGTCCTTAGCAGCTTGCTGCGCCTTGGCAACATTATTTTCAGCGTCAGCCTGAGCCTGGGCCGCATCACGAACTACCTTGGCGCGGTTGGCCTCTGCCTTCGCAAGAGCATCGGTAGCAGCAGTTACTGCCTTAGTACCAGCAACACCAGTCTTGTTTAGCTGAGTCTGGACAGCTTGAGTCTGCTGAGCGCTATCCTTAGCCTTTCGGTAGGCAAGATCAGCTTCCTGGAAAGCTAGTTCAGCTTCCTGGCGCGCAGCAGAGTTTGGCGGCAAGTCTTGGGCCTTGGCCAGATTGATACGAGCCTGCTGGAGGTTTAGTGCAGCCTTCTTCTCAGCAAGAGCCGCGTCCTCAGCGTCGAAGCCAGCTTGCTTGATTTCTTCTTGGCCATCCTTATACGCCTGATTGAGGGCAAGCTGAGCATCACGAACGTCATTATTAGCCTGGACCAGTTGTTCACGATTATCCTGGATAACCTTGGCCAGAGCCTTCTCGGAGTCAAGAACCGCCTGGTTGGCCGCAGCGAGCGCCTTCTGGGCAGCAGCCTCGGCCTTAGCAGCGGATGACCCACCGGCTCTGTTCTTGTTCAGAGTCGTCAGCGCCTTGCTAATGCCGCTGAATGCTAGCTTGATAACACCCATTCCCGTCCCGAGAGACGCGAGGATTGACCCTAGGGAGAGCAAAGAGGCACCAGCCCCGCCCGCTGCGCCGATCAGAGCACCTAGGCCACCGATAGCAGAGGAAATACCACCAACAATTCCACCAAATGCTGTACCAAGAGTGATGGAACGACGAATCAAGTTTTCAAACTCGATACGAGCCTCTCGACCCTTTTCAGCAGCAGCACTAAAACCCGCCTTCAGCGCAGTAAATGGATCACCACCACCAGCGAGCGAACTCTTGAATGCCTTGGTAAACTGATCACCGAGAGACTTACCTTCGGAAGCGCCAATTCGGCTGACTCCCGCCAAGGAACGACGAATATCACCTTCCACGTTAGCCGAGCTAACGCGGAGGATGATATTCGCAGAACCTACGGTCACAGCCATGGCTGTGGAGCCTTTCGATTAGTGCTGCATCGGAGCGTCTAGGACGTTTCCGAACGGCAGAGGAGAGTTTGCATTTACTGGTGTTGGCGGACTATATGGTTGGGTTGGTACTGTCTTCGGGTTGAACGGTTTTACAGATTCTGCTTCCGTCATCATTTCTTCTGGTGGTCCTAAGGTGGAGAAGTCAGGCATTGCTGACTGCTGGCCCTTCAACTTGTACTTGTAGCTAGTGCCGTACATGTCCTGATAAAGACTTGTTCGTAGAGCAGACTTTGATTCTGCTTCCTCGGGGCTATTTAGGGTGTTATCTTCTTCGAACCAGTAGTGAAGAACGTCGCACATTGCTGCTGCGTCCCACTCTCCCAATTCCAATCCAAAAACTAGAGCCTTTCCGTTGACGTAGTGCCAGAGGTCTAGCGCCCAGCTAATTAGCCCTCTGGCTGCTCTTCCGGGCGGTTCGAGTACTCCTCGATCAACCACTCGATAATGGCAACGAGAGTCTCAGCAGAGACGACCTTTACCTTGTCTTCGAGAAGCGCATCGAAGCGTGTGAAGCTTTCATCCGTGAGAACCTGTTCAAAGAACTCACTGATCATCTTCATGGAAACGTTCTGGCCGTCTTGAGTTGCCCCAACTAGTTCGAGCAGGAACTTACCTGGAATGCTTGGAAGAGCATGGAAGGTTTCACCGTGAAGCTTGAAGGAAATTGGATCACCCTCGACCTTGGGAGAACCAAAGTCCTTGAAACGGGTAGTCACTGTCTTAGTCATTTGTCTATCTCTTTCTGTGGGTCATTTTTAGGGTATTACCCTGCATTTATTATACTAAAGGAATGCGAGGTAAAGATTGTCACTTAGGTAGCGATTTGGCTTTGTTCCTGGGTGGAAGACGTGTCGGGTATAGATCATTCGACCGCTTTGGGAGAATCTCATGTCATTACTACCGCGAGCAAAGATTTGGTGAGGACGAGTTCCTTCGTGATGGAGCAAAGCGATTCGATTGTCGGAACCGATGGTCCACTCTTGATAATTAGCGGCTCTTAGGTGAGTAGTGCGAATAGATTCTTCTAGCGCGCGAGTGCTTTTACCTACCTGACGCTTTGCAGCGACTTGAATTCTGTTAGCTCGAACTCTGAAATATTGTCCGACTTCGCCGCTCTCGTTGTTCAAAAAATTGTCAAGAACTGGCTTGTAAATAGTGACTTCAGAAACAACACCAAATTCAAATGGCATTAGGGAATAACCACCGTTAGATTCAGATTGGTGGACTGAACGCCACCCTGTGGATCATCGACAAGAACAGTAGCGATAATGCCCTTACCTGAGAAAGCTGAATCAAATGACTTGAGATTGTCGATAAGTAGCCATGCATCTACAGCAGCCCACTCGGACGCTGCTTGCAGAGAGGCTGGTGTAGGGGGGTTTCCGTTTTGCTGAGACACAGGAACTTCTCGGGTAATACTGATGTTGTATACCGCGCTCCGGGGGTCAGAACATTGACGTGGTGTCGTAGCCTGATCCCCCGGAGTGCCGAGATATACCTGTAGCAGGGACACGACTACTTGTTCGCAGTCTTCTGCTGGACGACCAGTCATCCAGTACTGACGCTGAGGCAACGGAACGTTGGCCTGGGCGAAAATCCCCACCACAGCTTCAAGAAGCTGCGGTGCCATATTCAGAATATTCTTGGAATCCTCTGAAATCTGGTAGCTATCAAGTGACTTGACCAATATTACTCGTCAGTCTTCTTGCTCTGACGGCCAGCGACTGGCTGAGAGTCTTCGCGGGTGTCCGCGCCAACGCCAGCAACATAGTCGATATCAGGGTCTGGAAGATTGACTTCAACAGCATCCTTGGATGGGTCGAAGACTACCTTGCCGTCTACCTTTACCGAACCATCAGGCTGTAGAACCGATACGGTGTCTACGGCTGGGCCGGTGTTCAACTTCTTAGCGGCTGGGCCTACTCCGTAGGTCACGCCGTTTCCTCCTGTAGCCATTTCTAGCTCCCTTCTTCGGTTGAGTCGTCTTCAGCGTTTGCATCAACGACCTTTACGTCACCCTCGTTTGGAGCGACAATTGGTTCTGCCTTCTTAGCGGCTGGCTTCTTAGCTGGAGCCTTTTTGGCTGGCTTTTCTACCGGAGCACTATTAGACCCGGGCATATCTGATGCTCGGAAATTTGTCATAGACATATGAAATCCTTTCAGGACTAATATTTCATTATAGCGGTTTTATGGTCTCTGCGGGCGGCGTCCACGGTATACATCCGGGGAAAATACCTTTGAAGGAGCCGTGGCCTTATGAGGATTCTGACTCTTCAAGAACAAGTCAATTGAGTAGACTCCAGTACGCAAATCTGCAATAAAGTCCTGGCTATCCAGGATGGTAAATGTGACACCCTGCCGTGAAATGCTCGTCACGCGAGTCGGAAGGGAGCACTCATCAGCGCGTCCGCCCCAAAGCAAAGCAAACTGTGTCGCCAAATCTCGGGCAGCCATCTTTGCTACAACAGGAATTGCTCCACCATAGGTGTAAGTAATTTCAAGTTCATCAAGAATATACTGATCAAATTCCAGCGTTGCGTGGTTCATCAGGTTATAGTGGCTAGGGTCCATCGTGAGACCGTCTGAAACAGTGACGATAGAGGCAATGTTCGTAACCGGGCGTCCACGTAGACGAATATGATTATGAAGGTCCAAAGTATATTCAGGCAGAGTTGCCTCAATTAGTGCCATATCCGTAATTGACAATTCCAACTGGGCAATAGTTTGCACAATGAGAGGCAATTGCTTGCCATAAATCTCAGTCACGGTAATGGGACCGTTGATTTTGCGACCAGACATTGCCCACAAAATACTTGACGCAGCTTCACACGCCTCAACGGCGAATTGTGAAGTAGCTGTATCTTGATCTAGGTCCTCGGGGGCTACCCACAAGCCTGCCATGTCTTTTCCTCTCTGGTTCAAACAAAAGGGCCGGTAGTCTGCCGAGTGGCAGGCTCTACCGGCCCCTTTAGTTGGTCGTCTTAGACGGTTGGGTTGTCAGCCGACTCGATGATGTTGTCGATTGCGTTATCTGCCACGTAATCAACGTTACCTGGGACGTTGTAAGCGTCTGGGTCGGTTCCATCAGTCAGGTCAGTAACCGCACGGGCACCAGCAGCAACCGTTGCTGTACCAGTAGCAACAGCAGACGTTACGTCTGCGTTAGTTACGGCATAGGTGAAGGTTGTGGTGGTAGGAGCAGCCAAGATGGTGAAGGTTCCGTTGAGTGCAGTAGTGGTTGGAACACCAGCTACGGTCACAGTGTCTCCGGCCTTGAATCCATGTGCTGTTGAGGTAGTCAACGTAGCTACGTTAGAAGTAATAGCCTTGTTGCTAATTGCAGCAGTTAGAGTCTCGTGCCAGGTGTACATACCGTTGTACCCAACAGGAGCCCAGTCCGTACGAGCGTAGGAGTATGGACGCTCTGTAGCGACCGGGAACTCCCAGCGACCGTCAAGGCCGGTTCCAAAGGCATCGTTACCGAGTCCGTATCCTTCGAAGGTGTTAGCAAGAAGTCCATTCTCGATAACACGGTCTCCAGAAAGGCGAAGCTTGGTGTAAGGGAATACCCAGTAGAAGTAAGGAAGTACCGAAGCACGCTTACCGTCTGCAACTGCGTAAGACCAGGCTTCGATAGCCACACCGTTGCCGGATGGGTCGTCACCTACGGCTGGGGAAGCCCAACCGACGCTCTTGTTGTTCTGGGAAGAGAACGTACCAAGGTTCTTGCGGAGCAAGATACCACCGGAGATAAGAGCAGTAAGCTCGGTGTCCGGTTCGCAGATTGCAAGCTGCATGGTGATACGCTTTAGGGTGTCTGGGGACTGGTAGGTCACGCAGACCGAACCATTAGCAGACTTCTGGGTGATTTCGTCTCCAGCCTCATATTCCGGGGTGAACGAGATGCTCATGAAAGCTGACGTAGTGTAGCTATCTCCCGGACCATTGAGGAGGTTGCCAAGCGCGTCTAGGCGCGTGACGCGGATAGCAGCACCCTGAATGGATGCAGCATATTCCTGAGTAGCCATTAGGCTTTCCTCTCGTTCTTAGTGGTTTTTCCAGTTTACCGGATTAGGTCAGAGTGACCTGAGCGGCAACCCAGATTGATGGATCAAAGTGGACAGCAACAGGGCGTTGTGCCACAGTAACGGAGTCGTTCTTAGCTGGGTCGAATCCATCTGCAACCTTCTGAGTTACGAGGTCAGTTGCTCCGATTTCCACGATTACATTGCTAGTGGCGAACATCCACTTGTTCGTGGCGGTAGCAGTTGCACCGGTTGCACCAATTGGTCCATTTCCGGTGTAGCCTGTTCCGATCACGACTAGGGTTCCAAGACGAGTCACAGCAAAAGTGCTTGCAGTGCTGTCCTTAGAAGGATTGATTAGCTCGATGCTTGTGCCAAGCTCGGTAGCTACGTCTCGGGTCATGTGGATAATTCCACGGGTTCCCGTAGGAGAATTAGTGATGCCTTGCTCTAGGCGAGCTAGAGCGGCATTAGGAGCAAGGCCACCAGAAGTAACAACAGTGGCTCCGCCAGTCTGCTGACGAAGATAGCCAGTGGCTGGAGTAGGAGTCAGTGCCTGTGCGGCGCGACCCTCCCAGAACTCTAGTTCTGCCACCTTCTGGGTAACAGCATCCATCTGGTCTTCAATAAGACCGTCACGAGGATTATCACTTTCCAAATCCTTACCAGTGCGCTTGTCTACAAGCTCTGCAAGGAATGGGTGGACTGAGTAGTAACGAGCGATAGCGGAGCCGTCATATAGATTACCGTTGGTAACTACATCGTTATTGATGGTCCGAAGATTGACTGTGGGTGAAGCAGTGGATTCGCTTAGGAATCCCCGAATCCACTGTTCGTCATTTGATTCATGACGAACAACATCCGCCACACTCAGAAGCCCACAGGGAGCAATGGAGAGAGCAGGAGCGGCGAGGACGCCGTTAGTGATCTGTGCCATTTTTGTACTCCCTGGGGCTTCTGAGTGTGATCTAGATGTTTATTGAGTTGCTAAGCTTTTGGCTTAGTACTCGATTGCGGCTGCGGTAGCGCCACCAGTGGTGTCGCGGAGAGCAGCAGCAGAACCGTTGACCGAGATGGTCGAGGTAATTGCAAGGGACTCGATACCGACGAAGGCGAGACCCTCGAAGGTTTCAACGAACATCTTGTAGTCGTTGGTCGAGACGAGTCCCGAGTCGCGGACGATACCGATGTCTAGAGTTCCACCATCGAGGAAGAGGAAGCTTCCCTCGGAGAAGAGGAACCATGTGAACGAGTCTGGGAACTCAAGAAGAGCACCAGTTGACTGAGCACCGAAGGTGTTCTGATCGTAGCTCCAGGTGATGGAGACGTTCAGAGCGGAGAGCCAGCCCGAGACCTCAGCCTTGGCGACGGACAAGTTGTCGTCTCCAGGCATGTTGAGGGCAAGGTCAGCAGCCATGGCGTCAAGTACCCACATTGGGGCAATAGCCTGAAGCTGAGTTGCTGGGTCAATACGGTGGCGGCTACGGTAAGCAGCAGAGGCACGGCGGACGTTCACGAGGAAGTCACGGGCGAAACCGATGATGCTAGAGGTCGTAACTGCGGTCGAAGCTGCGTTGATCTTCGAAAGAAGGTTCAACTCGGCCTGGCGAGCGTGCTGGATGAGAGCAAGCTCGTTGTGGCGTGCAACCAACTCTGGGTAAGCGCGAGAGAGCAGGTTACCGAACTGAAGCTGCAAAGTAACTGCGTCAGTCAACGCAATTGCCTCGGTAGCGCCAGCAACAGTCAAGCTGTTCTTGCGAGGAGTAGAGTTAGAAGCAGCGTCGATGTCGTTCTGGTTGGTCCAGACGCCGACTGCTCCGGTGTAGCTAGAAAGCACTGGAGGAACGACGTAGCGCACTCCACCGCGATCTGCCTGGAACTTAGGCAAGGAATCCTTGACCGGACGAGCGTCGGTTCCGAATCCGAAGATGTCGTAGCGAGTCTCGACTGGAGTACCGAAACCACCGGATGCGACAAGTGCGCCGCTCTCCTTGGCCTCAGTTACCTTGGCCCAGTTCTCTTCTGGAGTACCGTGCAGGAAACGGTCTTCCGAGTAAGGCATGGATAGGGATGCCACGGTAACCTGCTCACCGTCTCCACCGTTTACACGGCGAAGAGCGTGAATACGCTGGCTCATCAGGTCTGCTACCTGATTCATGGACTTGATTGGCTGGCCAGCGCTTACAGAACCAAGGTCGGCCCCTGCCGTGATTGCCACGGTAGCGGTCTCTGCCTCGGCCAGTGGGCGACGGTCAGCAGGAACTTCGATAGCTCCGTCTGCTGATGCGGTCACGGTTTGTGCCTCTTCCTGAGCCTCTGGGGACTCACTTGGTGTTTCAATAGAAGCTTCTGCTTCTACCGGTGCCTCTGCGCTGGCTTCGGCTACATCTTCGGCGGATGCCTCGGATGCGTCAGATTCTTCGACAGATGCCTCAGATTCTGTAGTTGGTGTGGCCTCAACCTCTTCAACAGCGGCTTCGGTCTCTGCTTCTGGAGCAGCCTCTGGGGCTACTTCCTCAACAGCGGCTTCTGCCTCTGGTGCGGCTTCCTCGGACGCTTCAGCTTCGGCGGGTGCCTCTACTGCTGCCTCTTCAGTTGCTGCTTCGGTTTCGGTTGATGCGGTTTCGTTTGTTTCGGTCGAAGCGCTTGCCTCAGCTACCTCAGGTTCTGCGGATGCCTGAACCGGGGCGTCAGCCTCGGTTGCGTCGTCCTCTGGGGACTCTGCGTCATCTGCCGATGCTTCTGCTGGTGTGTCCGAACCCTTTACGCGAGCGGAAAGCTCCTGAGCGCGAGCAGAGAGTTCCTCTGCCTGAGCTTCACGGCGAGCTACCTCGCTACGTAGGGTGTCGAGCATGTCAGCAAGCTCGGTCATGGCATCCACTGTCTGAGGAGTGAGGGCATCAGCGGCATCGAATTCATCAAACTTGCTAACAATGCTTGCTTCTGCTTCCGAAAGCTGTTCATCCGAAAGCTCAGACAAATTGTCTAGCTGTGACTTGATGTCATCCACTTGTACCTCCTCCAGGCCATAATGACGCGCCGAACGGTTCGGCTGTCCAGTGGTTTCTGAGGCGAGGGACTTTTACGCGCAGAGGGCGTTTAGGCACTTACCTGATGAATACTATTATTGCATACCAAAAAATGGTGATTTATAGTATTAGTTCAGTAGGCGAAGTAGCTTAGACATCTGAGAAGAAATCTCTGATTGACTCATCATCTGATGGCCAGACTTGAAAGCTAGAA
>Ga0207694_10001227_pt1 | contig 22225 bp, 19 predicted proteins | sample KBSC34metaG_FD_184353 | JGI IMG/M metagenome (GOLD analysis project Ga0207694, IMG submission 184353) | Corn rhizosphere microbial communities from Kellogg Biological Station, Michigan, USA - KBS C3-4 metaG (SPAdes) (version 2) | ecosystem: Host-associated > Plants > Roots > Rhizosphere > Soil... | reverse complement strand
AGGCTTTTCCGGATCGTGAAAGTCGGCGTCCCGCGCTACGAGCCGCTGCTGGGGCATTCATTCGGTCAGATCCTGGACGAGCGGGGTGGCCACCCCTCCGATGTCATCGCCGACTGGGCGCTCGAGAACGATCTCGAGGCGGAGTTCGTCTATCCCTTCACCAATACCGATCTGCGGGAGGTCGGGAAGCTTCTCTCGGCGCCGGAATGCCTGATCAGCGCAAGTGATGCGGGCGCCCATATCGGCATGTTCGATGGGGCGGGTGACACAACCCTCGTCCTGTCGCGGCATGTCCGCGAGCGAGGGGATCTGACGCTCGAGGCCGCCGTCAAGCGGATGACCCGCGACCAGGCAGACCTGCTCGGGCTCGCGAAGCGTGGGGTGATCGCGCCGGGCGCCATCGCCGACCTGGCGGTCTTCGACCTCGACGCCCTGCATTGGGACACCGAGAAAAAGGTCCTGGATGTTCCCGGAGGCAAGCCGCGGTTCCGACGTCCGGAGGCCGGTTTCCGCTGGACCCTTGTCAACGGGGTCGGCGTCCAGTGCGAGGGCAGGGCGACCGGCGCGCGCCCCGCCAGATTCCTCGGTACCGAGGACCGGATTTCCAAATCAGCCTGAACCGCACTCATTAGGGAGAGACAACGATGAGCAAAAACCGGGGCGTGGTCTATCTTGGGCCCAACAAAGTTGAAGTCCACGACATCGGCGATCCGCGCATGGAGACGCCGTCTGGAAAGAAAATCGATCACGGCGTGATTCTGCGCGTCGTGTCGACCAATATCTGCGGCTCCGATCAGCATATGGTCCGCGGCCGCACGACGGCGCCGGTCGGCCTCGTCCTGGGCCATGAGATCACCGGCGAGGTGATCGAGACGGGCAGTGGCGTCGAATTCCTGAAGAAAGGCGATATCGTCTCGGTTCCGTTCAACGTCGCCTGCGGCCGCTGCCGCAACTGCAAGGAGACGGCCAGCGGGGTCTGCCTGAACACCAATCCGGCCCGCGCCGGCGCAGCTTATGGCTATGTCGACATGGGAGGCTGGATCGGCGGGCAGGCCAACTACGTGATGGTGCCCTATGCCGACTTCAATCTTCTGAAATTTCCGGATCGCGATCAGGCCTTCGCAAAAATCCGCGACCTCACCTGTCTGTCGGACATCCTGCCGACCGGCTTCCACGGCGCAGTCAGCGCCGGCGTGGGCCCAGGCTCGACCGTCTATGTCGCCGGGGCCGGGCCGGTCGGAATGGCGGCCGCTGCGTCCTGCCAGCTTCTCGGCGCCGCCTGCACGATCGTCGGCGATATGAATACCGAACGGCTGCGGCACGCGCGTGCCATGGGTTTCGAGACGGTAGACCTGTCGCAGCATGACGATCTGGGTGCCCAGATCGGGCAGATTCTCGGCACGCCGGAGGTGGATTGCGCGATCGACGCGGTCGGCTTCGAGGCGAGGGGGCACGGGGCGCATTCCGGTGAAGAGGCGCCCGCGACCGTTCTCAACGCGCTGATGCAAGTCACCCGCGCCGCCGGCCGGATCGGCATCCCCGGCCTCTACGTCACCGAAGACCCAGGGGCCGTCGACGAAAAGGCGAAGGTCGGCAGCCTTTCGATCCGCCTCGGGCTCGGCTGGGCGAAGAGCCATGCCTTCTTCACTGGCCAGACCCCGGTCGTGAAGTACAACCGTCAGCTGATGCAAGCGATCCTGTTCGATCGCATGCCGATCGCCAAGATCGTCAATGTGGAGGTCATCTCCCTCGACGACGCGCCCAAGGGCTACGAGGTCTTCGATCACGGTGCGGCGAAGAAGTTCGTGATCGACCCCAACGCAATGATCCCGAAGGCGGCTTGAGGCAATGACCGGCCGCCAAGTCGAATTCATGCCCGGACGGCGCAACCGCGCCGTCCGCCTCGTCCGCCCAGAGTATGTAGCCCTCGAAGCGCGCCAATAGCTTGGATCGGCACGCGTTCGATGCGCGCCGACATTGGAGACCGCAATCATGTCCGACAATCTCAAGGCAGTCCTGCAATCGCCGGACGCTTCCATTCCTACCCGGGAAGAACTGGTGGCACGGGCGCGCGCGCTCATTCCCCTTCTGAGGGAACGTGCGGACGAGGACGAGGCCAACCGGATGGTCAATCATGACACGGTCCGCCGCATGAACGAGGCCGGCCTGTTCCGCGTGCTCCAGCCCAAACGCTGGGGTGGCTACGAGTTGGGCCAGCGGGCTTTCGCCGAGGTCCAGATGGCGCTAGCCGAAGGGGACATGTCAGTTGCCTGGATTTACGGCGTCATCGGCCTTCACAACCTCCACTTGGGCTTGCTGGATGACCGGGCGGCCCAGGACGTGTGGGGGAAGGACACATCGATCCTGATCGCCTCCCCTTACATGCCTGGCGGTAAGGCGACGCCTGTTGATGGCGGATTCGAGATTTCTGGGCGGTGGGCCTACTCGAGCGGTTGCGATCATTGCGACTGGACGTTTCTTGGCGGCTTTGTGAACGGGAATCCTGAAGATTATCGCGCGTTCCTGCTGCCGCGCGCGGACGCCAAGATCGTCGATACCTGGCAGACCACCGGCCTTGCCGCGACCGGCAGCCAGGATATCGTCGTCGACAAAGCGTTTGTTCCGGAATACCGCACGCACAAGTTCATCGACGGATACAACGGGACCAATCCCGGCAGGGCGTGGAACAACGAGCCGCTCTATCGGATGCCGTTTATGCTCGTCTTCATGCGCGGCATCACCAGCGGGCAGATCGGCGCACTTCAGCACATGGTCGACCTGTTCAAGGCCTATGCCAAGGACAAGGTTTTCATGGGGAGCAAGACGGCCAAAGACCCGGATGCGCAGTTTGCGATTGCCGCAGCGGAAGCAGGCATCGACGAGATGAAAAAAACGATGTTTGCAAACTTCGAGATCATGAGCGAATACGCGGAGTGCAGCGAAATGCCGCCGATCGAGATGCGCCACATGATGCGCTTTCAGAGTGCGAGCGTGGCCGAAAGATGCGTGAAGCTTGCAGAAGGCATGCTCACAGTTTCCGGAGGCGGTGCCGTATATGACCGGTCTAACATGGGGCGGATCTACCGAAACATGCTGACAGGGCGCCAACACGCCGCTGCGCAGTATCGCAATTACGGGCGAACCTTCGGCGACCTTCTCTTCGGATCGGAAGTTAACGACATACTTCTGTGATCGAACTTCACAGTTTGGAGATAGGATTTGTCGAATTCCGATAAATCAGTCACGTGCCCTCACGTGACGTTTCTGGACGAGGAAGTACTTAAATGCCCCGTTCCCACATACCGTATTCTTCAAAAAGAGGCGCCGATCTACTTCGACGCCGCTACCGGTATGTATTACGTGACGCGGTACTCCGATCTGCGCAAGATCGCTATGGATCCGCGGACCTTCTCCAATGACACGCAACAAATGCAAGGCAGGCGGACGGCGGCGGCAGAGCAAATCGAAGCGCTCTTCGCCGAGTTAGATGTTGCGGAGGTCAATACTCTCGTCACTAACGATCCGCCGACTCACCGCGTATACCGCTCGCTTGTTGATTTCGCCTTCCGCGACCAGCGCATTACTGCGCTCGAGCCGCGGATTAGCGCAATTGCTAATGACCTTATTGATAGCTTTCCCAACGAACCGTTCGATTTCCTACCGGCGTTCGCCATTCTTCTGCCAATGCGGATGATCTCCGAGCAACTCGGCATCCCGTCTGAAATGTCGGACACTTTCAAGCGATGGTCGGACGCGACCATCGAGTCTACCGACCCTCGCCTCCATCCCCAGCGTCACTTGGAATTGGCGGCCATCAAGCGCGAGATGTTCGCTTTCCTTCTCGACCGGCGCGAGGAGCGGCTGACTTCTCCGAACGACACGTTGATAAGCGACATCGCCAATGCCCGCTACGAGGACCGGGCTTTAACACGGTCCGAGTTCTGCGGCATCATGGTTCAATTGCTGGTGGGTGGCAACGAAACGACGACGAGTGCGCTGGCCTCCGGCGTTTACCATCTCGCCAGACGACCTAAGCTTCAAGCGGAGCTGCGGGCGAATCCTGGTAAGATTCGCACCTTTGTGGAAGAGGTTCTTCGGTTGGAGGCGCCCCTTGCGGGCCTCTATCGTCGAGCCGTGAAAGCCGTGACGATCGGCGGAGTCGAAATACCCGAAGGCGCGATTCTGCACTTGCGATGGGCGGCGGGAAATCGGGACGAAGACAAGTTTCCAGAGGCAGACGAAATCGATCTCGACCGCACCAACGCTGGTCAGCACTTAGCGTTCGGGGCAGGGATCCACTACTGCTTGGGCAACCAGTTGGCCAGGGCCGAACTCTACCATGGCTTCAGGGCTTTGCTGGAGCGTTCGATCAACATCAGCCTAACCGACGGACCGGGTTCTGTTGAACGCCTGGTCCACTTTTTTGCGCAAGGCCCAACCAAGCTGCTCATTCGCTACGACGGCAGTCGAGGCAACAATAAACTCACAGAAGAGGGTAACTGATGGAAATCCGTTTTGACGATCAGGTTGTCGTCGTCACAGGAGCCGCGGGCAATCTTGGGCGCTCCTATGCCTTGGAAGTGGCACGTCGCGGCGGCGCGGTGGTGGCGAACGACCTTGGATCCGACGCACGCGGGTACGGCAGGTCCACGGACGCGCTCGACAGGGTCGTCAGCGAGATCCGCGCTGCCGGGGGGCGGGCAGTTGCGTCTTATCACTCGGTTGCCGACCCGGCTGGGGGAGAGGCGATCTTCCGCACAGCGATAGACAGTTTCGGCAAAGTTGATGCGTTGATCAACAACGCAGGCAATATGCGCGTCGCCGATTTCGAGGATATTGAGCCTGCCGATCTCGAATCGCTGTTCTCTGTCCATGTGCTGGGTGCGTTCCATGTGACCCGTCCGATCTATCGCCATATGAAGGAGCGTGGGTACGGCCGGATTTTGTTCACCGGTTCGGGCGCGATGTTCGGAAATCCCACGCAAGCCGTATACGGTTCGGCAAAAGGCGCGGTCGCTGGTCTGATGAATGCTCTAGCGGTTGAGGGCGCGCCCTTTGGCGTGCTCTGCAACGCTATCTTGCCGGCAGCGGAAACACGCATGTCAGGAGTGATGAAGCCGGAAAGCTTCATCGAGATAGCGAAATCGTCGCAGAAGTTCAGGAATGAACTCAAACCGGAGAATTGCGCCGCGCTCGCCGTATATCTGGTCAGCGAGCAATGCAGATCCACTCATGCGATGTATAGCGCCGTCGGCAACCGATTCGCGCGCGTTTTTATTGGTGTCAACGAAGGGTGGCTAGCCGAGCGAAAGACTGTTGCCACTGTCGAGGAGATCGCTGGCCACTTCGATCGAATCTATGATCCCGGCCCTGTTTCCATCCCTGCGAGCATGGTCGACGAATACTGGCTGATCGATGGGCTTATCGGAAAGTCGAGCGCCCCCGCCCGATGACAGGATGACTGACCCGGATCGTGCGCTGCTCCCTTCGCGCGCCGAGCCCACCTTATGTTAGCGACGCGTCCTCACCCACGCCCATTCGCCGGGGACACAGTCAGCCAATTATTGGCTTATTGCCGACGAGCCGCCGCCCTTTTCGGTCACGTTCTTCTCCTCCGACTGCCGAGGTCTCGTCCGCCAAGACTACGCGTGGCGATCTGCCTCCGCCTACTTTCTCAGCGAATAAGGGAGGACGTGATGCCTGCTCGCGACGAGCTTCTGAGTTTTAGGGATTCTGCGGACCCATTCGGATATTCATCGGCGGACCTCGCCGGGCTGAGGCTCGAGGCGGTCCGGGAGCTCTTCGCGGATCGCCTCGGCCAGGTCTCGCTGCTCGGCCGGCTCGCGCGGGAGCGCGGCATTCGAGAGATCGGGAAGCTGGCGGATGCCGTCCCGGTCCTGTTTTCGCACACTACCTACAAATCCTATCCCCACGCCTTCCTCAAGAACAAGCAATGGGCACGACTGCAGCAGTGGCTCGGCATGATTTCGGTCCGTTCGCCGGCCGTGGACCTCGACGGAATCGAAGATGTAGATGATTGGATCCAGCGTCTGTGGCGGGCCGGCCATCTCGTGGCGACAACGAGCGCGACCTCGGGCAAGGTCTCGTTGCTGCCGCGGGACGCGGAAGACCATGTCTTCAGCCGGGAATTCGTCCGCCGCCTCCCAGGCTGGCCTGATCCGATCAAGCCGGACAACAGCCGTCATTTCTTCATGTTCGGGCCGAAAGACGGCTCGTATGCCGCCGCATTCATGAGCGGCATGATCGCCGACGCATTCGCCCTGCCTGACTCGCGTCACTATTTGTCCAACGATCGGCTGAGAGTGGCCGAGGTGTCGCGGATGGCGGAGCTTCGCACGCGGATCGCCGACGGGAGTGCCTCACCCAGCGAGACGGCCGCGCTCAAAGCCCAGATTGCCTCTCAGTCGGCCGCGACCGCCGCGCGCCTGGACGAGATGCTCGACATCATCATCTCCGTCCGCGATCAGCCGATGTACATCGTCGGCCTGTGGGGACAGCTCTGGACCCTGATGCAGCGGGCGCGCGAACGCGGGATTCCGAACGGTCAGTTCCACCCGGAGACCGTCGTGTCCACGGGAGGCGGCACCAAGGGCGCGTCGCTTCCTGCCGACTATCAGGAGCAAATTTTCGCCTTCCTCGGTCCGGTGCGCAGCCTGCAGGCCTACGGCATGTCTGAGATGTCGTGGTATCAGCCGCGCTGTCCCGCCAACCGCTTCCACCAGGTCCCCTGGATCGTGCCTTTGATCCTGGACGACGCGGGCGAGCGGCTTATCGACGGCGAGAGCGGGATCATCAAGGGTCGGTTCGGATTCATCGACGTTTCCCTGGGCGACCGCTGGGGCGGGCTGATCAGCGGCGACCAGGTCGAGATGGACTTGTCCCACACCTGCCCGTGCGGTCGGCCCGGGCCGACCATTCTGCCCACCATCACCCGCTACAGCGACCTCGGCGACGACCGGATCGGCTGCGCAGGCACCATCGATGCTTATGTCAAGGGAGCACTGGACTCATGAACGCGCCCGATCACCAGGCCGGCTCAGAGGTGGTGCAGGTCCCGCATGTCGTCAAAGGAACTACGATCACAGGCGGCGCGGATCTCCACCGTTCGGGAGGTCTGAGTTTCACGACCCCCGCACTCGATCTCGATACCCTGGTCTGGCCGCGCGGCGCGCCGGGTCCCGCCTTCGATGTCCCTGTCGCGCAAATCATCGACCTCCTTGTCGAAACCGGAAAGGCGCTCGGGCGCGACGAACGGGGTCTGCTCACCGAGGCGCTCGCGCAGATGCGGATAGCGAGCCCGCTTGACGACGGCGTCCTCGCGCGCTGCTACGAGGATCTTGGAGTACTCTTCAACGGCGCGGATATGCGCGCCCAGATCGATAATGAACTCGGTGGCGCCGATGTTCTCGACGGTTGGCGCGAGACTGCGACCCCATGGGGCGCCGCCAAGGTTCGCGCCTTTCCGCCTCGGCTCGTCCACATCCTTGCCGGAAACGCGCCTGGCGTGGCGGCTCAGTCGGTTATCCGCGGTGCGCTGGTCAAGGGTGTCAACCTCCTGAAGCTGCCCTCGAATGACCTTTTCACCGCGACCGCGATCCTGCGCACCATGGCCCACCTGGCGCCGGCGCATCCCACAGTCCGTTCCTTCTCGGCGGTCTACTGGCGCGGCGGCAACGAAACGGTAGAGAGCCAGCTGTTTCGTCCGCAATATTTCGACAAGCTGGTCGCCTGGGGCGGCGAGAGCGCGATCCGCAGCGCCAAGCAATATGCCGGCCCCGGCTTCGAGCTGGTCTCGTTCGATCCGAAGACCTCGATTTCCTTCATCGGCCGTGAGGCCTTCCACGACGACAGGACCCTGGCGGAAGTGGCCGCCCTCGCCGGACAGGACGCGACCCCGTTCAATCAGTCAGCCTGCGTGTCCAGCCGCATCCAGTTCGTGGAAGGTGATGCAGGCCAGGTCGACCGTTATTGCGAACGGCTGCAGGCTGAGCTCGGCGTCGAACGTCGGACCTGCTCCATCGTAGGGCCTCAAGTACCGCCTGCGCTGCGGGAGGAGATCGAAATCCTGCGCGGCCTCGAACCGCTGTACGGCGTCTGGGGCAGCTATGACGGACGCGGCATTGTCATTCGCTCGGACGAGCCGGTGGATTTCCACCCCGACGGCAAGATCGTCAACGTTGTTCCAGTCGCCGACCTTGCCGACGCCGTGCGCTTCGCCAACGTGGCTACCCAGACGGTCGGCGTCTATCCGCCCGGCCGCAAATCGGACCTGCGGGACCGGCTGGCATCCGCCGGCGTGCAGCGCGTCGTCAGCCTGGGATGCGCGCTCGGCCCAGCGCCGGGACTTCCACATGACGGCTTCTATCCGCTTCAGCGCCTTGTCCGCTGGGTGAACGATGAAGGCCAGACGATGCCACTCAATTGAGGTCGCGGAACGGGAGGACAATGTGGACAAAACCGTCCCTGTACGAAACCTGATCGACGGCTGGGCCAAGCTGGACCTCGACCATATGCTGGGCCAGTTCGCCGAGGATGCGATCTTCGAAAACATCCCCATGGAGCCGATCGTCGGCAAGCCTGCCATACGCGCGGCGCTGAAGGCGTTTCTCGATCTCTGCGAGGCCGCACCCTGGACCCTCATCAATATCGCCGTTTCCGAGCAGGGCAATGTGCTGACCGAGCGCGACGACGTTTTCCACCTGCGGGACGGGCGTCGAGTCAACTGCCCGGTGATGGGTGTGTTCGAGGTCAACGACCAGGGGCTTATCACCCATTGGCGCGACTATTTCGATCTCGCCGACTGGAACCGCGGCCTGAAGCTGGAGGCCGACTTTGGGCGGCGGAATCGGCCGCAGTGACGTCGGCCTCACGGTCACATTCGGCATCGTCGAACATATTGGAGTTGCAGCGTGGCTGAGAAGTTGAAGGTCGCGATCATCGGAACGAACATCGGCTGCACCCTGCACATCCGGGCGCTGCGGGGCGCCGGGTTCGAGATCAAGGCGCTGGTCGGTCGCGACCCGGACCAGACCGCCTATCGTGCAGCCCATTTTGGCGTTCCCCTGAGCCTGACCTCCGTCGGCGGGGCGATCGACAGCGGCATCGACGCGGTGGTCATCGCTACCCCGCCCGTAACCCACCATCAATTCGCCATGCAGGCGATTGCGGCTGGAAAGCACGTGCTTTGCGAAAAGCCGCTGGCGATCGACACAGGGCAGGCGCGGGAGATGCGCGACGCCGCGGAGGCGGCCGGGCTCGTCCACATGGTGACGCATGAGTTCCGCTGGTTCGCACAGAATGCGCTGCTGCGCCATATCGTACGGTCTGGACGCATCGGCACACCGGTCCATGTGACGGCCCTGTTCGACCATATGCTCTGCGCCGCATACCAGCCCGAACTTCCCGCCTGGTGGATGTCTGGCCGTGAGGGCGGCGGATGGCTGAGAAACTACAATGCCCATGGCATCGATCTCATCCGCTACATGATCTCCGACTTCGCCGCGGTCTGCGGCACGTCCCATCCCGGCACCGACCGCGGCATGACCGCGGACGATGGTTACAGCTTCGCCTTTGTCCTCGCTGACGATGCACAAGGCGTGATGGCGGGTTCGGCACGCGCCCATGACTATTTCGCGTCGACCCGGGTGGTCGGCTCCGAAGGCACGGCAAATATCGGCATGGACGGATTGTCCATCATCGACGCCTCGGGGACGCATCGGCCGTCGCTTCCTGCCGAAGTCGCGGAGGAACTGCGCGGGACCGGGCCGGTCGTGTCGGCGCCGATCGAGGCGCTGCCGAAGATGGACGATACGCTCTATACCAGGACGCACAGTTCCGACGTCGGATATCCTGAGCAGGTGGCGCTGTGCGCGGCCTTCGCTGCCAGGATTCGAGACCGCGGCTACCGCAATCCGGCATTCGCCGACTTCGGCGACGGCGTAGCCCATATGCAGATCATTGAGGCGGTTGAACGGTCCCGGGCCGATCGGCGCTGGATCGACCTGATCTAAGGGACCGATCTGCGATGGCCATCTCCTTCGGCTACGGGTTCGACATGCGAAACCCCCGCGAGTGGCATCGGCCCTGGCCCGACCTCTATGCCGAGCATCTGGATTTCATCCGACTGATCGAAGGCTTGGGATTTCAGGCTGTCCGCTTCGCCGAGCATCATGGCACCGACGACGGCTATCTTCCGTCGCCGCTCACCATGTGCGCAGCCGTGGCGGCGCGGACGGATAGGATCAGAGTGTCGCCGGGGATCGCGCTCGCCCCCTTCTACCACCCTGTTCGCCTGGCCGAAGACATGGCGGTGCTCGACATCATTTCCGGCGGCCGCGCCGAGCTGTGCGTCGGCATCGGCTACCTCAAAGACGAAGCGGAGGCCTTTGGGTTTCCGTTTGGCAGCCGCGGAAGGATCGCCGATGAACTACTGCATATCGTCAGACGGCTTTGGCAGGGCGACAGTGTCACGTTCGACGGTGCATTCTTCAGGATCAGCGATGCGCGGGTCACGCCTTTGCCAGTCCAACCGCAAGGAATCCCGATCTTCGTCGGCGGCGCCACGGCAGCGGGTTACCGCAGGGCTGCGCGGCTTGGCGACGGCTATATCGGGCCGGTCGAGGGATTTGCGCCCTACGTCGCCGAGTTGCGAGCCTGCGGCAAGGACGAAAACGCCGCCCGCCTCATTTCGATGGGCGCCGACGATCTATGGTTCCTGGTCAGCGAGGATCCGGAGAAGACCATCAGCGAGGTCGCCCCGCATGCCCACTACCAGTACATCACCTACGCGAAATGGCAGGCGGGAGCCGACTGGAGCCCTTTCGCGCAGATGGACCTGGAGGCGTTCAAGAAGAGCGGTGCTCTCAAGGTTCTCACACCGGCCGACGCCGTAGCGCATATCAGGACCAAGCTCGCGGTCGCGCCGATCGAAAGCCTGTGCCTGCATGCACCGGCCGGCTTTCCCCTCTCGAAGCTGGCCGAACATGCGGAGCTCTTCGCCGCCAAGGTCATGCCGGCCTTCCGATAAAGAAGCGAGCATCACACCCATGAACCTCGACAAGCTCTACCATGTCGGAATCGTCGTTGATGATTTCGACGCCAAGTTCGAAAACCTGCGCCGCGAGCTGAACATCACTTGGTCTCCGATCATCGACGTCGATATCAGCATGTGGACCCGTGATTTCGGCGTGCGGAAAATCCGCGCGCGCGCGGCCTATTCGGTCACGTTTCCTCATCTGGAGCTGGTCCAGGCGGTCCCGAACACGCCCCTGACGTCAGACAGCAGCCGCCCGATCCATCATTTCGGCGTCTGGAGCGACGACCTGAAGCGGGACTCCGATGCGCTCGTGGCGCAGGGCTACCCCAGGATCATGTACCCCGAACATAACGGCGAGATGTTCGGCGTGGCCTATCACCTGCGGCCGGACGGCATGAAAATCGAATTGGTCGACCGCACCAGCTGGGGGCACTGGGATGCATTTCTCGCCGGCAAAGTTCAACACGAAGTCGCGCTGCCAGAGCTCCCGGTGGAGAAAGACGGACAGCGATGACAGCGCATTTCCAGATTTATGAGGGGGCGGAGCGGTGAGCGAGACACACGGGCTGATGCGGCCGGATAATGTTCCGGCGGAACTCGTGATCGACTACGACTTCTACAGCGCGCCGCGCGACCGCGACCTGCAGCTCGATACCGCGCGCCAGCTGCATGCGGGACCGGATATCCTCTGGACCTACCGGAACGGCGGACACTGGATCTTCAGCCGCGCCGAAGACGTGGAATATGCCCAGCGCGATTCCGAGCTGTTTTCCATGCGGGAAGTGACGCTTCCGCCGGGCACGACGCCCACGCCGTCGGTTCCGCTGGAAAGCGATGAGCCCGAACACGCGCAATACCGTGCCGTTTTGGCTCCGGCCTTCGATCCGCGCGCGATCGCCGCGCTGGAGCCGGGTGTCCGTGAGCTGGCTGTGGCATTGATCGAGGGGTTCAAGGCCGCCGGCCGCTGCGAGTTTGTCTCGGATTTCGCCGCCCATTTGCCGATCGTCATCTTCATGCGCATGGCCGACCTGCCGCCGAGGGACCGCACGATGCTGGTGCGATGGACCAACGACGCGGTGCGACCCGCCAGAACCGAGGACAGGATCGAGGCCTATGAAAACACCAACGGCTATATTCTGCGCTTGATGGAGGAACGGCGGGCCAGCACCGCCGACGACATCATTTCCCGGGTCATGCGCGGGCAGATGGCCGACCGGCCAATGACCGACATCGAGAAGCAGTCGATGATCCTGAATGCACTCTTCGGTGGGCTGGATACGGTGACATCGGCCATGTCGTTCGTGGCGCGCTTTCTGGCTCTCAGTTCCAGCCATCGGCATCAACTGATCGAGCGGCCGGAGCTCGCAAGCCGGGCGATCGAGGAGCTGCTGCGCCGTTACGGGGTGGCGAACACAGCCCGCACCATCACGCGGGACTTCGAGTACAAGGGCATCTCCTTCCGGGCCGGAGACCGGGTTCTCGTGCAGGCGATGGCCTACGGCCTCGACGAGCGTCGCTTTCCCGACCCCCTTACGGTCGATTTCGAGCGCAAGGACATGCGGCACGCCACCTTCGGCAACGGGCCTCATCGCTGCCTCGGAGCTCTCCTTGCGCGCACCGAGATGAAGATTTTCCTGTCGGAATGGCTTGCGCGGATTCCCGATTTCTCGCTGGATCCCCACGATCCGCCTGGCGTCGCGGGCGGCATGGTCAACAGCGTGGTTCGGCTTCCGCTGGTCTGGCCGTCCCGCACCCCGTCCTGAAATCGGGGGCAGGACTTTCAGCGAAGCGCATAGCCCAGCACGTAGTCGCCGACCGCCGTAGCAAGGCCACCATGCCCGCCGGCGGCGACGACCACGAACTGTCGCCCGGAGGAACCGGATAGATAGGTGATCGGGGTCGCCTGTCCCCCCGCCGGCAGGCGCGCCCGCCACAATTCGCGGCCGGTGCTTGTCTCGTAAGCTCTTATGTACCGATCCTGCGAGGCTGCGATCAGGAACAGCCCGCTGCGCAGCGAAACGGCGCCGCCGGCGCTCGGCACTCCGATGGGCAAGGGTAGCCCGAAATGCCAGCCGAAGGGACCATTGTCGATGCTCGTTCCGAAAGGCTTCTTCCAAAGCAGCAGCTGCGTCTTCAGGTCGATGGCTGAAATCTGCCCCCAGGGCGGGTTTGAGCAGGGAATTCCCAGAGGCGACAGGAAGGGCAGCGCCAGCGCCGCGTAGGGTGTCCCGACCTGGGGAAGGCCGGCATGGGCGCCGGCAGCCTGCGTCAGGCTCTCACGCCCGATCGCGCTGTCCGGCGCCATACTCGGCGGCGTGCTAAGCCCGATCGTGTCGGCGACGGCCCGTGGAATCAGTCTGGTGACGAAAGGGGAATGGACCGTGTTGGCGATCAGGATCTGGCGGTCCTCGTCAATCGCGACCCCGCCCCAACTGAAGATGCCAGCGCTGCCCGGATAAGACAGGCTGCCCTGGACACTCGGCGGGGTGAATTGGCCCTGGTATCTCAGCTCCCTGAAGCGGATGCGGCACCAGAGCTGGTCCAGCGGGGTCATGCCCCACATCCGGGCCTCGGAGAGATCGGGACCGGCGTAACTCGGCATGCCGGTCGAGTAGGGTTGGGTCGGGGCGGTGTAGTCGTCGGGCTCGGCCCCCTGCGGCACGGGCTTTTCCGCAACTGTGACGAGCGGCGTCCCGGTGCGCCGGTCGAGCACGAAAAGCTCGCCGCGCTTGGTCGGTTGGATGACGGCGGGGATCGTGCCGCCGTCTGTGGGGAAGTCTATCAGTGACGGCTGGGCCGGCAGGTCATGATCCCACAGATCGTGGTGATCCATCTGGAAATGCCACCGCGGCTGCCCGGTCTTCACGTCCAGTGCAACCAGCGCGGTGCCGTAGGTTTCTGCGGCTTCGGACCGGTGGCCCGCGTAGAAATCCGGCGTCGCATTTCCAAGCGGAACATAGACGAGTCCCAGCTTTTCATCGGCGCTGAAGGGCGGCCAGGCGTTCGGTGTGCCGGGTGTATAAGTTTCTCCCGGTCCGGGCGCATTCGAGAGGTCCGGCCGACCCATGTCCCAGGCCCAGGCGAGCTGGCCCGTGACAGCATCGAATGCGCGGATCACACCCGAGGGCGCTCCCACCATGGTTCCATCCATCACGAAGCCGCCGATCACGGCCTTGCCGCCGACGATGGCCGGCGGCGACGACGGAAAGGCATAGCCGAGCGGATATGGGCCAAGATCCTTCAGGAGATCGATCTGGCCACCGCTCCCGAAACTTGGGCAGAGCTGGCCGGTATGGGCATCGAGGGCCATGAGCCGGCCGTCGATGGTCGGCGCGATAATCCGCTCGGGGCAGTCCGATACCGGACCCTCGGCACGATAAAACGCGACGCCGCGGCAGGCATGGTTCGGCGCCCACCCTTGCCGGACATGCGGATCGAAAACCCAGCGCCGCTGACCGGTCTCGGCGTCGATCGCGTGAACGATGGAATGGGCTGTGCAGAGGTAAAGCGTGTCGCCGACCTTCAACGGCGTCGCCTCGAACGTCCAGATACTCTGCGCATCGGCCGCATTTGGCAGGTCGCCGGTCCTATACGTCCAGGCGAGCCGCAATCGATGAACATTGTCGGCGGTGATCTGGGTCAGCGTGGAGTATCGCGCGCCGACCTCGGTCCCGCCGAAGGCGGTCCACTCGGTCGCCGAGCCAGGGGTGACGGCGATCCGCGGCTCGTCGCCGAGCGGCTCACGCGCAAACACCAGCACGGCGACGGCTGCGACCATAACGGCCGCCACGGCCGCCTTCAGGTGCATGTCCGTTCGCCACAATCGCATGGTCACGCGCCGGGCGGCCGGGCCAAGATACCACGCGCCCAGTAGGGCTGGCCCTCCCAGCCGGGCAAGCAGCGCCCACGGCTCCAGCCCCGCCTCGCCGATTGACCAGAGAAGCGTGGCGAGAAGCCAAAGCAGGTAGAGCGGCCCCGCGAACCGACTCTTCCGGAGGATCAGTATGCCATCGAGCACGAGGGTGGTGCCCGTCAATAGGTAGTAAGGTGATCCGCCGAGCGCGACCAGCCGGCCTCCGCCGACAGACAGGACGGCGCCGATAAGCAAAACCACTACGGCGAAAACCCACCGTGAGATGGTGCCTCCGTTTCCCATGATACTGCGTCCCCGGTTCAATATTTCGGGCCATGAATTCGACCGGGGGACGACGGTCAGCTTCGTCCGCGCGGACGAGGGACCGAAATATCGGGCGCCTTCAGCGGGCGGACCGGTTACCGCTGATAGCCGATTGTCAGATCGTTTTGCCTCCGTCCGCGATCAGGATCGCGCCGGTGACATAGCTCGCGAGATCGGATGCGAGGAACAGAATCGCGTTTGCGATCTCCTCCGGCTCCCCGAAGCGGCCCATGGGAATGCCGAGCAGCGCTTCTTTCGGAGCGCCCTCGATCATCGGCGTGCGAATGACGCCGGGGCACACGGCATTACAGCGGATTCCGCGATCGGCATATTCGACCGCGGTCGCCTTGGTGAGCTGAATGACACCCGCCTTCGATATCGAATACGCTGATACGGAGCGCTCCGGATGGTAGCCCGCGGTCGACGACATGTTGACGATTGCCCCTCGGCCCTGCTGCGTCATCACCGGCAGGACCGCGCGCGTGAACCGGAACATGGCGCGCAGCCCGATATCCATGACGTGATTCCACTGCGCATCGCTGACCTCGCCGACAAGGGCGCCGGCGTCTGCACCACGCCAGGGGGCGAAGGCGTTGTTGTGGAGGAAATCGACACGGCCGAACCGCTCGACGGTGACGGACACCACGTGCTCGCCGGCGTCGGCATCGGCCACGTTTTCCTTGATCGCGAAGGCCTCTCCGCCAGCCTTCCTGATCTCACCCACGACGCCCTCTGCTCGCTCCAGGCCGAAATCGACGATGACGACCTTGCCGCCGGCGCCGGCCCAGCCGAGCGCCGTAGCCCGTCCCATGCCCGAGCCTCCGCCGGTTATCACGGCGACCTTGTCGTGGAACCGCATCTCAACCCTCCTTTCGGACCGATATCAGGCCTGGGCTCGCAACCCGGCCGCGGCGATGCCTTCGAGGGCACAGATTTCGTCATTGTCGGACAGGTCGCCGGTTACCCCGACCGCACCGATCGGCAGGCCGAGCTCGTCCACGACAATGACCCCGCCGGCTGCGGGAACGAGGCCCTGTGGAGCCGCCCGGGTCAGAGAGCCGACGAACGGCGCTCGTTCGGTCGCCATTTCACCGATCTTGCGCGACGAAACGCCGAGGCCCAGCGCGCCCGTTGCTTTGCCCACGGCGATCTGGGGTCGCAGGATCGACCCGCCGTCCTGGCGTTGAAAGGCGATCAGGTGGCCGCCGGCATCGAGCACAGCGACGGAAAGCGGCTTGAGGCCAAGTGCGCGGCCTTTCGCGAAGGCTGCATCGATAACGGCGTTGGCTTGATCGAGCGAAATGCGAGTCATTTTGGTATTCCTGGGTTGGTGAGATGCGAGAGGTCGTCCGGAACGGGGCCGCCGGTTGCCCAATCGAGCAGTTCTACCGTGTGGACGGCCGGTATGCCTGACCATTGCCGGATCTGAACTGCGCAGCCGATATTGCCCGCTGCGACGACGTCCGGCTCCAGCCGGGCGAGACAGTCCGCCTTGCGCCGGCCGAGCTGGTCCGCAATGTCGGATTGAAGAATGTTATAGACACCTGCTGAACCGCAGCAGAGATGAGCTTCGGCCGGTGTCCGCACGTCAAAGCCCGCGGCGGCGAGCAGCCGCTTGGGGATGTCCGTCACCTTCTGCCCGTGCTGCAGCGAACAGGCGGCATGATAGGCAACGGTGAGACCTTGGCCGTTTCCAGCCGGCATCTCCACGTCGGCGAAGATTTCGCTGATATCTTTGGCCAACCGGGCGATACGCTCCGCGCGCTCTGCGTAGATGGGATCTTTGCGCAGCATGAAGCCGTAATCTTTGATAGCGGTGCCGCAGCCCGAGCTGGTCATGACGATCGCCGCGACATCGCCGTCGTCCAGAGCCCGGCTCCAGGCATCCACGTTACGTCGCGCCGCCTGGAGGCTGGCCTCCTCGCGTCCCATATGATGGACCAGTGCGCCGCAGCACCCTTCGCCGCTGGCGAAATGAACTGCATAGCCGACGCGATTCAGCAGGCGCACCGTAGCCGCCTGGATCGCTGGCCGCAGAACCGGCTCGACGCAGCCCTGCAGCAGAATGACCGTGCCCCGCCGACCTGCCGCAGATGGCGGCCGTCCCGCGCGCGCCGGCAACCTGGGTGGTGCGAGGGCCAGCATGGCAGCGACCGGACGCAGCGCGGCGGTGCGCGCGAACAGCGGTGCCAGTGGGCGCGCGAGCCGGGCCAGACGCAGAGCGGCGCGAAAGCGCCCGGAATAGGGCAGGGTTGCTGCGAGAACGCCCCGGATCAGCCGCTCGCCCCAGGGACGCCGATGATGCCGCTCGATATAGGCGCGCGCATGGTCGACCAAATGCATGTAGTTCACGCCTGAGGGACAGGTCGTCATGCAGGACAGGCACGACAGGCAGCGATCGACGTGTTTCACCACCGTGGCGGACGGAGCCCGATCGTTCTCGAGCATGTCTTTCATGAGATAGATGCGGCCGCGGGGGGAATCGCGCTCGTCCCCCAGCAGCGTATATGTCGGGCAGGTTGCCAGGCAAAAGCCGCAATGAACGCATTTGCGCAGCTCGGCTGCGCTGGCGGCCGTGGCGGGCTTGGCAAGCTGTGCGGGCGAGAAGTTCGTTTGCATCAGAACCGCCCCGTTTCGAACAATCCTGCGGGATCGAAAGCGCGCCGCACGCGCTCTTCCAGCGCAGCGACACCACGGCTGCGCGGATGCAGGGCCGCTACCGCCATGCGCCTCTCCGCGGGGGCGCGCACGAGCATCGCCTGCCCGCCGGCAGCGTCGGCCGCAGACCGCACCTTCGCCGCGTCCCCCTCGTAGGCCGCCCACAACAGACCTCCCGCCCAATCGAACAGTTGATCCCCGGGTCCGAGCCCCAGCGTTTCGCCGATTTCCGCTGTTCTGCTCGCCGGTGCGCTGATGCGCCAGAGCGGCCGTCCACCGCCCAGCGGGGCGGCAGTGGCCACCGCGCGCCAGAAGGCCTCGCTTTCCTCGTCGGCCAAAGCCTCGAGTCGATCATGTCCCGGGAACAGGTCGTCGATCTGAAGCGACCGCGCGGTGATCGATGCAGGAAAGCCCGCCAGGAGGAGTGCCGTGACAGGCTGAGAGCCGTGAGCGGCCGAACAGGGGAGGTGGGCGGCGGCACGGACCTCGGCGGCCGAGCGCATGGCCGCCGCCATCATGTTCAGCGCGTCGCGCACGCCTGCGTTGACGAATTGCTTGGTCAGCTGGGCCCGCGGACGCGGCAGAATCCTGAGCGTGACCTGGGTCATGGCCGCCAGCCGGCCCCAGCTCCCCGCCATCAGCTTCGGAAGGTCGAAGCCGGTGACGTTCTTTACCACGCGCCCGCCCGCTTTGAAGACTTCTCCCCGCCCGGACACTGCCTCGAAGCCGAGCAGGTGGTCGCGGGCGCCGCCCAGGGACAGCCGAAGCGGTCCGGCGACTCCGGCGGCGATTACGCCGCCTATCGTGGCATCGCCCGCGGCCCGACCATAGACTGGCCCATGATCGAACGGAGCGAAGGCCAGCGCCTGGTTCTGCGAGGCGACCACGGCCTCGATCGCCGCCAGCGGCGTGCCGGCCCAGGCGGTAAGCACCAGCTCGGCCGGATCATAGTCGATCACGCCGGAAAAGCCGGTCATGTCGAGCGTCGTCGCATCGACGCGGTCGCCGATTCCATCCTTGCTGCCACCGCCCCGGATCGAGAGGCGCGCTCCGCTGTTTGCGGCTTCGCAGATTGCGTCGGCCAGCTCGCGGCTGCAGGTCGGCCGCACGACAGTCTCCACCATCGTCAGAACCGCGGAAGATCCGGGAAGGGCAACTGCCCCATATGGACATGCATGCGGCCAACCTCGGCGCAGCGATGGAGCGTCGGGAACACCTTTCCAGGATTCAGCAATCCTTGCGGGTCGAAGGCGCATTTCAGGTGCCGCTGATGGGTCAGGTCGGCTTCCGTGAACATTGCCGGCATTAGGTCACGCTTTTCGATCCCGACCCCGTGCTCTCCGGTCAGGACCCCGCCGACTGCAACGCAATGGCGCAATATGTCGTTGCCGAACGCTTCCGCGCGATCCAGCTCGCCCGGCATGTTCGCGTCGTAAAGGATGAGGGGGTGCAGGTTGCCGTCGCCGGCATGGAAGACATTGGCGACGCGGAGTCCATATCGGTCCGACAGCGTGTTGATATGGTCCAGCACCTCTGGCAGCCGACGCCGTGGAATGGTGCCGTCCATGCAGTAGTAATCCGGGGCAAGCCGCCCGACCGCGGGAAACGCGGATTTCCGCCCGGCCCAGAAAGCGGCGCGTTCTGCCTCCGACTGCGAGACTGCGACCGAAACCGCCCCGCCGGCCCATGCGATCCGTTCCACGTCGCCGATGAGACCGTCGCATTCGCCGGCAGGTCCATCCAGTTCGACGATCAGCAGCGCCTCGACATCGAGCGGATAGCCCGCCTTTACGAATGCCTCCGCCGCGTGGATGGCCGGCCGGTCCATCATCTCCATGCCGGCCGGGATGATGCCTGCCGCGATCACGTCGGCGACACAGATCCCCGCGGCCTCCACAGAGGCGAATCCGATCAGCAGGGCGCGCGCGCTTTCGGGCCTGGGCAGGATTCGGACAGTGACCTCGGTCACGACGCCAAGCAAACCCTCCGATCCGACGACGACGCCCAGGAGGTCGAGCCCGCCGGCTTCGAGGTGCCGTCCGCCCAGGCGGACAACCTCACCGTCAATCAGCACCAGCTCAATGCCGAGCACGTTATTGGTGGTCAGTCCATATTTGAGGCAGTGCACGCCGCCGGAGTTTTCCGCGACATTCCCGCCGATCGAACAGGCGATCTGGCTCGACGGGTCGGGCGCATAATAGAAACCCTGGTCCTCGACAGCGCGCGTCACCGCAAGATTGGTGACGCCCGGCTGGACGACCGCAATCCGGTCGGCATAGTCGATGTCGAGAATACGGTTGAACTTGGCCATGCCGAGCAGGACTGCATCGCCCAGCGGCAGCGCCCCGCCCGACAGGCTGGTCCCGGATCCCCGGGGCACGACCTTCACCCCATGATCATGGCACCAGCGCAAAACGGCAGAGACCTGGCCGGTGGTTTCAGGCAAGACCACCACCAAGGGTAGCTGACGGTAAGCCGTCAGCCCATCGGTCTCATAGGGGCGCAGCCCGTCCGCATCGGCGATGACGGATTGGCCGGGGACGAGTGTCCGCAGGGCGGCAACGATTTCATCCCGATGGGCGAGCACCTGCGGATCGGGTTCGGGCATTGGAATCGACATTGGTATTCGACGCTCGTCCGTCCTATTCCGGCTGACGCGCGGTACGCCCGAAGAAGGCGCGCAACTCCGGCACGAGCTGCTCCGCATTGTCCATGCCTGGAAAATGACCGCCGCTGTCCATCACCCTATAGAGCGCGACATTGAAGCTGCGCTCCAACCAGCTCCTGGGCGGCGGGACGACAAGGTCGCCGGGCGCGAAAAGGAATCCGGCCGGCACCGTCGCTTTCCGGCCCGGCGCGATCGTCGTGACGTCTTGAAGGAAGAAGTAGAGCCACATCGGCGCAACCGCTCCGTTCAGCCAATAAAGCATCACGTTTGCGAGCAACTCGTCCATCCGGAACGGCGGGTCCTCGTGCGAGCCGGGGATCGTCCAGGCGTGGAATTTCTCGATCACCCAGGAGGCGAGGCCGATCGGCGAGTCTGTGTGTCCGTAGGCGAGCGATTGAGGCTTGGTGCCCTGGACCATTTGGTAGCCGCTTTCTGAGCGCATCGCTCGGTCGGCCCGTTGCTGCCAAGACGCCTCCTCTTTGGTCAGGGGTGCCGCTTCGGTGATGGTCGGGACAAAGCCGGGGCTGGTGAGGAGAATCCCATCCAGTCGTTCCGGATAGTCCAGGGCCAGGAGGGCCGTCACCAGGCTTCCCCAATCGCTACCGTAGGCAACATACCGGTCGCATCCGAGCGTCTGCGTCATCAGCTTCCACCACAGACGCGCGATCTCGGCGGGTGAAATCGGGGCGCCGGGCGGCGGCGAGAAGCCGTATCCCGGCAGGCTTGGGATCACGACCGTGAATGCGTCCTCGATTCGCCCGCCATGCTTCTCGGGATGGGCCAGCTGGTCGATCAGATCGATGAATTCGAGGAACGAGCCAGGCCAGCCGTTCGTCATGACGAGCGGTAGTGGTTGTTCGCCCGAACCGGACTCGATGATGACGTGGATTTGCTGACCGTCGATTTCGACCATGCGTTGCGGGTAGGCATTGATGCGGGCTTCCCAACGGCGCCAGTCGAATTCGTGCAGCCAGTAGTCGCGTAGACGGCTGGCATAGGTGAGCGGCGTGCCGGTCTGCCAATCGGGCCCCGCCTGCTCCGTCGGCAGCCGGGTCCATTCCAGGCGCCGGCGCAAATCTGCTAACGTCTCGGCGCTGGCTTCGGCCCGAAAGGCGGTCCCTACCCGATCGATCGGAATCATGCGAGCTCAGCTTCGATTGCCGCCATGTAGCTGCGAAACATCTGCGGCTCCCTGGCTTTGCGCGGCGTATAAAAAGGCGACAGTGCTTTCAGCGCCCGCGACCAGGTGAGCCACGCAATCCGCAGAGCGACCCGCCGGGTCCGCCTGCGGGAGGCCTTAACCTGAGCCCTCGTTAAGTCCTGACGATCACGCATCAACAGCCGGTTGAGCACCATTCCGGTGAAATGAGCCATCTGGAAATAGTGAAAAAACATGCCGTAGACGCGCAGAAAATATCCTCCATGCACGGCATGATAGACGTCATGACAAACGGCCCGGTGCTCGTATTCCTCCATCAGGTGCCATTTCCATAGCTTGATCACCTCTGGCCGTGCACCTTCGAGCAGGTCTCCGATCTCATCGAGCCAGATCAGGGCAGAGGGTGGCCCGAGTGTTTCGAAGCCCTCGCAATAGGCGCAGAGAAACGGGAGCGACTTAGTGCTCAGCAACTTCTTGAATTCTGCCTCGAACAGCAGTTCGAATTCC
>Ga0207694_10001223_pt1 | contig 22242 bp, 20 predicted proteins | sample KBSC34metaG_FD_184353 | JGI IMG/M metagenome (GOLD analysis project Ga0207694, IMG submission 184353) | Corn rhizosphere microbial communities from Kellogg Biological Station, Michigan, USA - KBS C3-4 metaG (SPAdes) (version 2) | ecosystem: Host-associated > Plants > Roots > Rhizosphere > Soil... | reverse complement strand
CGGCGCCCGGCGCTCGCGGTTTGGCGGAGCCGCAGTTCTACGCGCCGATCCCGTTCCTGTTCTGGGCAGCCCTCCGCTTCGGCATCCCTGGGGCGTCCAGCGGCGTCGCCGTGATTGCGATCATGTCGGTCAGCGCCGCGCTCCGCGGCGAAGGTCCCTTCGCCGGCCGCTCTCCCGAAGATACGGCGCTCGCCCTGCAGGAGTTTCTTCTGTTGAGAGCCTTCCCGCTCTACCTCGTCGGCATCCTGACCGAGCAGAAGCAGGCGTCCGACGATGAGCTGAAGAAGAGCGAACAACGCTATCGCGAAGTCGTCGAGAGCCAGACGGAGCTCGTGTGCCGGTTTCTCGCCGACGGAACGCTTTCGTTCGTCAGCGAAGCGTTCTGCCGCGCGTTCCACGTCGAGCGGGAAGCACTCCTCGGCTCGCCCTTCGTGGCCTTGATCGCGCCGCAGGCACGCGAGGCCGCCAGCTCACAGATCGCGCACGCGCTGCAGTGCGGCCGTGGCGAATGGGAGTGCGAGGTGGCGCTCGCCGCTGGAAAGACGGGATGGCAGCGCTGGGTGTGCCATCTAGCGCGGGAGGGCGGCGACGGGCGCGTCGTTGAGTTCCAGGCGATCGGACGTGACATTACGGATCGCAAGCGCGCCGATGAAGTCGATCGTACGCTGAGCGGCAAGCTGATCGAGGCGCAGGAACAGGAGCGCGCACGCATCGCGCGCGATCTCCACGACGACATCAACCAGCGTCTCGCATCCGCCTCCATCGATATCAGCACGATTCGCCGTCACACCGACGGGCCTGCCCAAGGTAAGCTGGACCGTCTGCAGGCGCGATTGATCGCGCTTTCCGACGACGTTCGTCGCATATCGCACAACCTCCATCCGAGCTTGCTCCAGCACACGGGCCTCAGCGCGGCGCTCGACTCGCTGTGCGCTTCGACCCGTCGTGCCAACGGGCCGGCGATCGAGCTGCGCCTCGCGTCTCAGACCGACAACCTCCCTGCGGACGTTGCGCTGTGTCTCTATCGGGTCGCGCAGGAGGGCTTGAGCAACGCTATCCGTCACGCGAGGGCCAGCCGTATCGAAATGGCGTTTCGGCTGGATGACAGACGGGCGGAGTTCAACATCACCGACGACGGCGTCGGCTTCGCGCCGAGCGAAGGATACCGGCCGCTCGGGCTGGGGCTCCTCAGCCTCGAGGAGCGCGTGAAGTTTCTCGGTGGACGATTCGAGCTGACCACCCAGCCGGCACAGGGTGTTCGCATCAGGGTGACCATTCCGGTCAACGCGAAGGGCTGAGCACTGTCGGCACTCAGAGCGGTACCACTCCGTCTGGACGATCACACGGACGGTTTTTGACCTCTTCGAGAAGGTTGTTGAAGACGCCGTGGCCGGCGTCTCCTCGGTCCTCTTTCATCAGGATTCCTACTCGCGCTTGGCGCGTTGTCGCGCCGGCGCGCCGGCCTGTTTGAGATTAAGTGCGGTATTGACGAGCCCTACGTGCGAAAACGCCTGCGGAAAGTTTCCGACGAGGCGTTTCGCGCCGACGTCGTATTCTTCCGCCATGAGCCCGAGGTCATTACGCACACCGAGCAGACGCTGAAACAAGGTGCGCGCATCGTGATGCCGCCCGTCCAGCACGTACGCATCGGCGAGCCAGAAGCTGCACGCCAAGAACGCGCCTTCGCCGGGCGGCAGTCCGTCCACGGCGTGCGCCGTGTCGTACCGAAGCACGAATCCATCGCGCAGAAGGTCGCGCTCGATGGCTGCCACCGTACTGCGCACCCGTGGATCGTTCGCCGGTAGGAATCCGAGCTGCGGCAGAAGGAGAAGGCTCGCATCCAGCGCGGGACTTCCGTACGCCTGGACGAAAGCGCCACGTTTTGAATCGAAGCCTTTGGCGCATATGTCGGCATGAATTTCGTCGCGCGTGCGTCGCCAGTGCGCGAGTGGGCCATCAAGGCCGAGCTTCTCGATCGATTTTACGGCTCGGTCGAAGGCCACCCACGCCATCGCGCGTGCGTATGTGAACGATTGGCGCTCGCCGCGCACTTCCCAGATTCCCTCACCGGGCTCTGTCCATATCCCTTCGAGATGCTCAAGCAGTGCACGCTGCAGCGCCCAACCCGATTCATCACCGGAAAGACCGCCCGTGCGCGCATGAAAGAGCGCATCCATCACCTCGCCATAGACATCAAGCTGCCGCTGTTTGTAAGCCGCATTGCCCACTCGGACCGGTGTTGATGCGGCATATCCGGCTAGCCAGTCTGCTTCCCACTCCACCAGCCGACGCTCGCCACCGAGCCCGTACATGATTTGCAGTTGGTCTGGACTCCCCGCGACGGCGCGTAACAGCCAATCCCGCCACGCCTGAGCCTCGTCGTAGAAACCGGCATTCATCAGTGCGAGAAGCGCAAGCGTCGCGTCGCGCAGCCAGCAATACCGGTAGTCCCAATTGCGCTCGCCCCCGATGCGCTCGGGCAGCGAGGTGGTCGCTGCCGCGACGATGCCGCCGGTCGGCGCGTACGTCAGTGCCTTGAGCGTCACGAGCGAACGAATGATGTCTTCCGCCCATTCGCCCTCGATGGTGCAACGGTCGGCCCAGTCCTGCCAGAACCTTTCGGTCGCAGCGAGCGCGGCGCGCGGACTGATGGGAGGCGGTGGTGGTCGGTGGGACGGACCGTAGCTCAACACGAACGGCACCGAATCGCCTTCGGCGACCGTGAACTCGGCGGTGGTCGTGAAGTCGTGCGCGCGCAGGCTCACCGGCGTGCGCAATACGACCATGTCGGGGCCCGCAATTGCGCGGAGCGCACCGTCGTCCGTGTGGTTGACCCAAGGGACCAGGGCGCCATAGCCAAAGCGAATCGCGATCTCCATCCGCATCGCGACCGTACCGCGCTCTCCGACGACGAGGCGCACGAGTTCGGAGGTGTTGCCTCGCGGCGGCATGAAATCGATGACGACAACGCTCCCGCTTTCGTCCTCGAAACGGGTCTCGAGAATCAGCGTCCGTCCCCGATAGCGTCGCGACGTGTGTTTTACGTTCTCGGCGGGCGCGATGCTCCAGTATCCGTTGTCCTTCACGCCAAGGAGCGCGGCGAAACAGGCATCCGAATCGAAGCGCGGCCAGCACAGCCAATCGATCGAGCCATTCTTTCCGACGAGCGCCGCGGTTTCGCAGTCGCCGATGAGGCCGTAGTCTTCTATCGGATGACTCATGAATGCGTCGATGCGGCGGCCGGGAAGTCGATCACAACCTTGACGTCCCCGGGCCGCTTTTCAAAAGCCTCGCGCCAGCGCTCCATTGGGACGCGGCGCGAGATTATCCGCAGAAGCCAAGACCGATTTGCCCGGGATAGTGCATCGACCGCCCGCTGATAGTGCCGGCGGTTCGCATTGACTGAGCCTAATACGAGCTGGTTTTCGAGCACGAGGCTGCGGTCGATCCCGCCAACATCCAGATTGATCGTGTGACCCCCACTGGAGACACCCGCGAGACACAGCACGCCATTGGGCCCAAGCGCCTTGACCGCGCGCAGCACGACCGCATTGGCGCCCGTGCATTCGATGACGATGTCCGGGGCCAGATCGTCGATCGCATCGACATCGGGTCCGTGGAAATGCGCGCCTAGATCGCGCACCAGGCCGGGCTTCGGACCGTCGACCGCATGGTCGAGCACATGCACATCAAAGCCTCGCTGCCGTGCGAGCAGCGCGGCGAGCAACCCGACCGGTCCCGCGCCGGTGATCAGCACGCGTCGCGGGGACCAGGCGGCAAACCGCGGACCCACGCGGTCGACCTCTTCCCACGCCTTGGCCACGATGCTGGCAGGCTCAGTGAGCACGCCGGCGACGCCGAGCGCCGGATCGGTACGAATGACGAACGCGGCCTCAACACAGATGCGCTCCGCGGCGAACCCATCGCACTGCTTGATTCCGTGCTCCGTGTATTCGCCGTTGCGGCACATGTCCCATTCGCCGATTGCACAGCAAGCGCATGGCACGGGATCGGGCCGACGCACAATTCCGACGATCAGATCTCCACGTCTGACGGCCGCCCCACGCGGGGCCTTCAGTACGCGTGCCAGAGATTCGTGCCCGATAACCAGATCCTCGCGCCCCGCGGGCGCCCATCCGTACTTGCCATCGACGATCTCGCGGTCCGTTCCGCAGATCCCGACATGCAGGACTTCTGCCAGCACGGCACTCGCTGCCCGCTCAGGCTCTTTGGTATCGACCAGACGTAAGGAATCTTCTTTGTGCGGCGTGACGACGATAGCGCGCATGGCCCAACCAGTCTCACCTGCCGAGGCTTGCGTGCGCGTGAACGAGGTTGCAGAGACGATGGGCAAGCCTGATATATATTCCTGCGAATATAGTTTACTATCCTGTTTTGTTTCCGGATGCGTCCGCTTTTGGCCTCGCGATACCCGCTGAAGCTGCACGCGCGACTCGGCTGAGCGCCTTGCGAGCAGGGATGGCGTCATAGCGGCGAACTACAGCTGCCGTCACCTGGTGCGGCTCGCGATGAGGTAAACGCGTGAAGGTCGCAATCAATGGAGTTGGCATAGCGGGCCCAGCGCTCGCCTACTGGCTGAAACGGCTGGGACACGAGCCGGTGCTCTTCGAAAAAGCCGCCGCGCTCCGTACCGGGGGCTACCTGATCGATTTCTGGGGCCTCGGCTACACGATTGCCGAACGGATGGGCATCCTCGCTCGCCTGCGCGCGAGCGGTTACGAGATGCAGCACATGCGCATGGTGGATGGTCACGGTGAGGAAAAGGCAGACGTCGACCTCACCCCGGCCCGTGAGGCGCTCGACGGCCGCTTCATCAGCATCAGTCGATCAGAACTGTCCCGGGTGCTATTTGAAGCCTGCGAGGGCGTTCCAACGCATTTCGGCCTCTCGATCGTCGGGATCGAAGGCGATGAAGCCGGATCTGTCGTGACGCTGTCCGACGGGACACGCGAGGTTTTCGACGTCGTCGTCGGCGCGGACGGATTGCACTCTGCTGTGCGGACGCTCGCGTTCGGGCCCGAGTCGCAGTTCGAACGTTTTCTTGGCTGCTTTATTGCGGCCTTTCGTACGCGCGGCTATCCGCACCGCGACGAGCTGACTCATGTTTCGCACACGCTACAGGGCCGGCAGATCGGACGCGTTTCGCTTCGCAACGATGAGACCCTCGTGCTGTTCGTCTGGCGTGCTGAGCCAAGCGATGTGCTGCCCGATCGGAACGCGCAGCAGCATGCGATCAAGTCGGCGTTTGGCCAGACGGGCTGGGAAGCACCCGAACTGCTCGCTGCCCTGGACCATGCCGAGGATTTCTATTTCGATCGCGTCAGTCAGATCCGCATGCCGCGATGGAGCACCGGTTCGACCGTGCTCGTCGGTGATGCGGCAGCCTGCCCCTCGCTTCTGGCCGGCGAAGGATCCGGCCTCGCGATGCTCGAGGCTTATCTCCTCGCCGGAGAACTCCATCGAGCGCAACGCGCTGTGGCATCCGCCTTTGCAAGATACGAAGAGCGATTACGCACCTTCGTCGTCGCGAAGCAAGATTCGGCGATCTGGTTTCGTGGCTTCTTTGCGCCGAAAACGGCCTGGGGACTGCGTGTACGTGATCTTGCCGTGCATGCCATGGCGGTCCCCATTATTGCTAAGCCGTTTCTTGCGCGGACCTTCCGCGAGACGCTCGAACTGCCGGAGTATGCCGCGGCCTGATCGGCAGTGGCGGCCGCCAACGACATCGGCTCATTGAACTTCCGATCGCGACGGCGATAACTATTGAGCCGACTACGCCAGCCGAAAGCGAGAACAGCGCCATCCAATGAAGTACAAACATTCCGCAAGAGATTACTGCCGCCCGCCTGAACCGATGTGCTTGCGCGCATGGGTGGTGCTAATCGCCTTGACCATTCTCCTGGTCGGCTGCGCACGGGCTGTCCCCGCATGGCGGCTTGATGACGTCGAAGGGCACTTGCCGGACCTCGCATTCCGACTGACCTCGGATGCCGGCGACGAGGTGACTGAGAAGGCCTATGCAGGTGACGTCGTTCTCCTCTTCTTCGGGTATACACACTGCCCAGACGTCTGCCCGCTTACCTTGGCGCGCCTGCACGGGGGACTCGAGAAGCTCGGTCGCGCCGGAAATCAGGTGCACGTCCTATTCGTCAGCGTGGACCCGACCAGAGACACGCCGCAGGCATTGCATCGTTATCTAAGCGTGTTCGATTCGCGGATCACAGGCCTCACCGGCTCGCCTGCGGCCGTCGAGTCTCTCGCCAAGCGCTACCGCGCGGCCTTCAGCCGAGAGACTGGGACGAACGCGAGCGACTACGAGGTCAGTCATAGCTCGGGCATCTACGTATTCGATCAGAAAGGCAAGGCGCGCCTCCTCGCCACCCCCACATCGTCTATCGATGCCATCGTGCATGACGTGCGCATCCTCATTTCGGAGAAAGGCTGACGCTGCGCGCTACAGTCAGGCTTGCAGCGCTGCTGAGCGGCGGTCTCTTCGCAAGTACGGTCTCGTCGGCCCCCGATGCCGGTCTATCCGCGGGCGCGGCCTGGCTGCGCTGGTTGCCGGATGACCTGCCGGCAGCTGGCTATGTCGTCATCAGGAATGATGGCAGTTCCTCGCAGCGACTCACACGCGCATCAAGCCCCGACTATTCGTCCGTCATGCTGCACCGATCAATGAGCGGGGGTGGCATCGATCGCATGGTCGCGACCAGCGACATCGACATCGCTCCGCACGGGTCGCTTGCGCTCGCACCCGGCGGCTATCACCTGATGCTGATGAAACCGAAGCATGCGATCAAGCCCGGCGACACCGTCGTGCTGCATCTCATGTTCGCGAGCGGCGCCAGCCTCGACGTCGTAGCAAGCGTGGAGTCGGCGACGGCGACCGGCCATGGATGAGTTTATGGGCGTACATTCAAAACTCTGGTTCGCACGGCTCTGCGATGCCGCTCGATGTCAACAAAGATCCAGTTGCGCATGGCAATCAGCGCCGCGACCACACTCATCATTGAGCTCGGAATCCAGGTGATGAGTCCTCCGAGGTATTGATCGGTTGCCGGCGAAATGCCGCCCCACGCCCGTCCGCACAGAGCGTAGACGAGATAGAGATCGCGGTGCGTAAACGTAAGGCATGCGCCGAGCAGTATCTGCGGCAGCATCACCAACAAAGGGAGAAGAACCCGAAGACCTGGCGCCAGCCGCGCCGGCGGACACCGCCGCGGATCCAGAATGAGCCACCAGAAAAGCAGGCCGTCGATGGCCATGCTCCAGTTCATCACGCGATAGAGGTTCGCATCCAGCATCGCGTCGAAGTGCACGGGCGGCCAAAGCCAGAAGAAGATCAGGCCGACGAACAGCAACGGCGCAACAATTGGATTCAGCACAAGCGCGAAGATCCATCGTGACGCTGCGCTGCGTTCGACTGTGCGGAACACACCCACCCGCCAGCGCCACGGAAGCCCCGCGCGCAACGCGATACCGGGATGGCTCAGCGCAACGATGAAGGGTCCCAGGTGATGCAGAACGAGATGCTGCAGGCGGTGGACGAAGAACTCGTGTTCGGAGTAGTAGTCCACACGCGTATGCAGCGCTGCATACAATAGGCCGAAACCGATCCAGAACGCGAGTTGCCGCGCGATGGATATGTGTCGTCTCCGTGAACCCCGCACGTAAAGCAGACCGAAGAGCGCGAATACGATCACGACCGTCGGCGAAGCTTCCCAAGGCACGAACCATTCCATCGAGTCGATCGCTGACTAGCGGCTCACGAGCGCATTGATCCAGCTCTGCAGCAGCACGCTCGCGAGGTAGCCGAGCGCGATGGCCGGTGTCCAACGCAAGTGGGCCACAAACGTGTAAAGGCCCCGCGAAGCGCCCATCAAGGCGACACCGGCGGCCGAGCCGATCGAAAGAAGACTGCCTCCAACACCCGCCGTCAGCGTGATGAGGAGCCATTGCCCGTGGTCCATCGCCGGATCCATCTTCAACACCGCGAACATGATCGGAATGTTGTCGACGACGGCGGAGAGCAAACCCATGCTCACATTGGCGAGCGTGTAACCCAGCCCGCCGTAGAGCCCTTGCGAGGCGAGCTCCAGATAGCCGATCGCGGCAAGGCCGCCGACGCAAGCGAAGACGCCGTAGAAGAAAAGCAACGTGTCCCACTCGGCGTTCGCGATGATCTTGAAGATCGAGTAGCCATGATCGCCCTCGACGCCCTGCGCGAGCGCGTAGCTCCGCTGCCGGCGATCGATGCGCGTGGCGAGCATGTTGAGGAGCGCAAGCCCCGTCAGCATGCCGTACGCTGCCGGCATCTGAAGCAATTGCCGACCCGCCACCGTAATCAGGATCGTGAGCGCGAACGCGAGGCAGATTCCGATGCCGCCCTCCTTGATCTTGGCCGCGTCATCCGCGGGGTGCGGCCGCCCGGCGGGAACGCTCCACGACATGAGCGCGGCCGGCAGGAGCCAGTTGATCAGCGACGCCGGCAGAATCGCGAAGAAGCCCGCAAACTCGACCTTGTGCGCCTGCCAGACCATGAGGGTCGTGATGTCGCCGAAGGCGCTCCATGCGCCGCCGGCGTTCGCCGCAACCACGAGGTTGACGAACGCGAGCGTGATGAAGCGTGCGTTGCCTTTGCAGACCGCGAGGATGACCGCGGACATCACGAGCACCGTCGTCAGGTTGTCGAGGACGGGTGAGATCACGAACGCAAGCGCGCCGGTGACCCAGAAGAGTTGCCGGTAGCTCAGATGCCGTCGCGTCAGTCTCGAACGCAATGCCTCGAACACGCCGCGCTCGCCCATCGCGGTCACGTAGGTCATCGCGACGACCAGGAAGAAAAACACTTGCGAGTATTCGAGGAACATCGAGTCGAACGCGGCGCGGAGGGTCGACGTCCCCTCACCGGGCGTGACGGTCCACCAGGCGAGCAAGCCCCAGATCAGCGCCGCCGCCAGCATCACGGGTTTTGACTTGGCGAGATGGAGACGCTCTTCGAAAATCACCGCTGCATAGGCGAGCACGAACAGCGTGAGCGCGATCCACCCGACGGGATGGTGGGTCAGTTGCAGGTTCGTCGTGCCGGGCTCGGCGGCGGAAATGGGGGATGCGAGCACCAAGGGGCTTGCGGCGAGCAGCGATTTCATTAGCGATGCGCCTCGCCGGAATCGCGCGTTGCATTGTTTTCGTTGCGCCCGCCATCGGGTTCCGTCTGCTCGAACTCATCGACCAGCCGATTGGCCAGCACTTTGTAGACCGGCGTCCGTACGACCAGCGACGAGGCCGCGCGTGCGAGCAGGCACACCGCGAGAATCGGAATGACCATCTCGCGGTTGTCCGTGAGTTCCATCGAGATGATGGCCGAGGTGAGCGGCGCCTGCGTCACGCCCGACAGATAGCCCGCCATGCCGAGCAAGACGACAGCCGACGGCTGTGCGCCCGGAATCAGCGGCGCGAGGTTGTGCCCGATGCCGGCACCGACGGCAAGCGCGGGCGAGAAGATGCCGCCCGGAATGCCCGCCCAGTAGGAGACCGTGTTGGCGCAAAACTTCAGGACGCCGAAAGCATCGAGTGGAATCACCGGGGCGTTTTCCAGGATCGCGCGCGCCTGATCGTAGCCCGTGCCGTAGACGTTACCTCCACTCGCGAGTCCGAGCAGTGCGAGCATGAGGCCGCACCCGGCCGCAAACAGGATCGGCCAGCGAGCGCGCAGCGCGGCAAAGCGTGCCAACGGTCGCCAGCCTTCGAGCAGGATGAGGCGCGCAAAGAAGCCGCCAGCGACGCCGCACACGATGCCGCAGAGAAGGATTGCGAGCCAGCTTCGGTTGAGCGGGAGCGCGGAATCGATCTTTCCGAAATAGGCGTATTCGCCGATGACGCCGAGCGAGACCACGCCCGCGATGATGACCGCCGTCAACACGACGCCGCTCATGCGCGTCTCGAATGCCCCGGCCATCTCCTCGATGGCGAACACGACGCCGGCCAACGGGGTATTGAACGCCGCCGCAATTCCCGCGGCACTGCCTGCCAAGATGAAACGCGCGGCGGCTTGCGGATCTGCAAATCCGAAGCGCCGTCCGAGCGAATAAAGAAGGCCAGCGCCGACGTGGACGGTCGGTCCCTCGCGACCCACGGAGGCACCGGCCGCTAGCGCGGCGAGCGTCAGGAGCATCTTGCCGATAGCCACTCGCAGGGAGAGGAGCCGCCCGCGAAACTCGGCGTCCTCGATCTTGAGCGCGGCAATCGCCTGCGGGATACCGGATCCCCGCGTCGCCTTCAGAACGCCGCGCGTGGACCAGGAAAGGAACGCGAAGACCATCGGCGTGACCAGCAACGGCCAGTAGGGACTCCAAGCGAGGAGCTGCACGAATCGGGCGTAGACCCACGCGCTGGCCTCGGCGAACACGATCGCGGAAACACCGACCAATACCGCGCCGCTCCAGAGCAGGATTCTTCGCCGCCACTGCCGTGGCGATAGGAGATCGTGCTCCCTAAGGCGGCGCATTCCCGACGCTGGGTGGTTCATGCGCAGTCACCCGCCCCAGGAGTCCATCCGACCAAGCGGCGTGAAGTACGGCAGATCGTCGCTTCCCGGTGGTCCAAGCCGCATGCGAAAGTGATGCTCGCGCCGGTAGCTATGGTCAAACAACCTCGATAATGGCGACCGTACAGTTTCCTACGCTTACGCTGGGTCAAAAGAAGAGACTGACAATGCCCACTACCTCCCCCAAACGTCGCAAGGTTTCGCCATCGCAACCCTCGGCGCCCTCGCCGTCTGTGCTCGCGATACTGGCGAGATTTCGCGTCATCTTGCAGTCGACTCGTCAGCACTACCAGAACGTCCAGGAAAGCGTGGGGGTAAGCGGCTCGCAGCTGCAGGCCTTGGCCATCATCGCAACGCAACCGCACGTCGGCGTTTCAGCACTTGCCCATGCGATGCTCGTACGACAGCCCACGGCGAGCAACCTTGTTGAGCAGCTTGTCAGACTCGGCCTTGTGAAGCGCAAGAAAAGCGGGACTGACTTGCGCGCGAGGGAACTCACGATAACACCGAAGGGACGCGGGATCCTCGCCCGCGCGCCCGGGCCCGTGGTTGGAGTTTTGGCCGATGCCATTGCGTCGCTGAGCCCGGAGTCCATTGCTGACCTTCGCCGATCGTTGGACGCCGTCTTGCGCACGATGAAGTCGCGAGACGATCGTGCGCGCTATCGACCCCTCGCGGATATGTAGTGTCTCAAGCCCGCGGTCTTCTAACAACATTTGTTGCTATATATCTTCAGGGTTATGATGTCCGCTGGCAGCCGGACTAGCTGTCTTCAAAGGCGGGACTTCACTGACGTGCGAGCCGTTACCGTACTGATGGCGTGTTGGATACTCGCCTTACTGCTCACAGGTTCTGTGAAAGGCGCCACGGTCATCGCCGCTTTCGTCATGTGCGTCGGCTTACTCGGATTCCTCTTCACCTAGCGGGATTGCGCTTGCACGCGGCGCGGTGCCTCGCGTTACGTCGCTCCGTAACAACATTTGTTGCTATATAGATTCAAGAGCGTATAATAAACGCCACAACAGGGCCCGGTCAGGGGGTGGCCGCGGCGAGTGAGGGCGCCGCTCGCCGCGGCTTTTCACAGCTGTTACCGCTACCCGTCGATGCGCGCCGCGTGTCGGTCGCGCGCAGCAGATCCGTGTGTGCTCCAGATCTGATGCGCTTCTCCTGAACCGCCAAGGAGGACCCATGGTCACACCTTCGACCACGACGTCGTTTTCTCTTCCCCTCGGGCCCGATTCGAGATGGGCACTCTTCATCGATCTCGACGGCACGTTGCTCGACGACTGCCCGAAGCCCGAGCGCGTCGTCGCAACACAAGATGTCATCCGCTTGCTGCCCGCACTACAGCGTACTTTCAACGGGGCTGTTGCTTTGTTGAGCGGTCGGCCTATCAGAGATATCGACCGCATTCTGTTTCCGCTCCAACTGCCTTGCGCGGGGTTGCACGGCGCCGAGCGCCGGTCGAGCGACGGCAAGGTGTCTCACCTGTCCGTCGACTCCGATGTCCTTTCAGCGGTCCGGAGTGCGGCCGCGGGTGTCGGTGGCCGTCGAGGCGTCGCATTCGAGGACAAGCATCTGGGGTTTGCCGTGCATACTCGAGCGACCCCTGCAGCCTTCGAAGAAACCGAAGTGTCCATCGCAGCCATCGCCGAGCGCTCTCAGGGTGTGTTCCGCTTGCTGCGAGGCCACAATGTCATTGAGTTGGTACCGCACGCCGCCAGTACAGGTCATGCCGTGGTGGCGTTCCTCGATGAGCCAGCGTTCGCGGGGCGCCGGCCACTTGTCTTCGGCGATGACGCGGCCGATGCCGATGCATTTCGAGCGGCAATCGAGCGGAAGGGCGTGTCGATCGCGGTGGGTGACCATGCGCCGAACTCCGAGCATTGGGTTCCCTCGCCACGCGAATGTCGGCGTCTCTTGGCGGAGCTGGTCAATCTTGGCGATCTCGGGCTAGTCGGGTGACGGCTAGCGAAGGAATCGTCACACCAGTGCGTCACACGCTCATTTGGCGCTGGGGCCGTCCATGAGCCGGCTGGTCGTTGTCAGCAACCGCGTCGCCCTCCCGAGCGAACACAATGCAGGGGGACTCGCATCGGGGATGCTGGCCGCCTTAGGCGACTGCGGGGGAGTCTGGTTCGGCTGGAATGGCCGCGTGCTCTCCGAGCCCGCGAGTGAAGTCGACCTCCAGATCGACGGAAATGTCAGCTACGCAACACTCGGCTTAGGCCGTCGCGAAGTCGCCGAATACTATTCGGGCTTCGCGAACCGCACGCTGTGGCCGCTCTTTCACTTTCGCCCGAGTCTCGTCGACTTCTCCCGCGCGAACTACGACGCCTATGTGCGCGTCAACCAGCACTTTGCCGAGCGATTGGCGCCTCTCTTGCGCCCGGATGACCTGGTGTGGGTCAATGACTATCACTTGATTCCGCTGGGCACGGAGCTGCGCCGCCTGGGCATTCGCGCGCGCATGGGTTTCTTTCTGCATACGCCCTTTCCACCCAGCGACTTGCTGGTCGCGCTTCCCGTCCATCGAGAACTCTTTGAGGCGCTCGTCACCTACGATCTCGTGGGATTTCAGACTGAGCGTTACTTGCGTGCCTTCCGCGACTACATCGTCAGCGAGGCGCAAGGAGAGATCAACGACCGCGGCATGATCAGCATCGGGGGTGGACGTCACAGCGTGCGCGCCGGCGTCTTCCCGATCGGCATCGATGTCGAAGCGACAGCCGCTCAAGCATTCCGCGCCCATACGCTCGAACCTGTCCGCGCGCTCAAGGAAAGCATAGGGTCGCGCGATCTGATCATCGGCGTCGACCGGCTGGACTACAGCAAGGGCCTCCCGGAGCGATTCAAAGCCTATGCCGAGCTGCTTCATCAAGAGCCGTCGCTACGAGGCTCCGTCGAGCTGCTCCAAATCGCCCCACTCTCGCGCAGCAAAGTGCCGGAGTACCGTCGCCTGCGCAGGCAGCTGGAGCGCCTTGCGGGGTCCATCAACGGCAAGCTCGCCGACGCCTCGTGGTCACCGATCCGCTACGTCAACAAGACTTTCCGCCATGATGTCCTGATGGGCTGCTATCGACACGCGCGCGTGGGATTCGTGACGCCGCTGCGCGACGGCATGAATCTCGTCGCCAAGGAATATGTCGCGAGCCAGGATCCGGACGACCCGGGCGTACTCGTCCTGTCACGCTTCGCCGGCGCCGCCGCCGAGTTGGACGGTGCGCTGCTGGTCAACCCAAACGATATCGAGGCAACGGCGCGCACGCTGAACGCAGCGCTGACCATGTCGCTTGCGGACCGTCGCGTGAGGTGGGATGCGTCCATGAGCGCGCTCCGTCGTCACGACGTTACGCGGTGGCGAACCGAGTTCGTGTCCGCCTTGGGTCATATGCCGAGGATTGCCGCATAGATGATCGAGTTCTTTTCGAATCACCTTTCACAACACGAGGAACTTCTGTTCATCGTCATCTATTTCGGTTTGCTTGGGCTAACGTGGTCCTTGCACCGGATCGTATATGCAGTGCTCTGGCGGGTCGTGCGATCGGGTTTCGGACTCGATCTGCTCGCGTTCGCGCAACGGCCGAGCTTGGTCGTCGTGCTGCTCGCTGCGACCCAGGCGACTCTCAGTATCGTCGACGCAGGCCGGCTCCACGGGCTCATCAGCGGGATCGTCACCATCGGCATCATCGCAGCCGCGACGTGGACGGCCATTCGATTCATCGGCCTAGCCGAGCGCCGTATCAGTCGACGCAGGCCGATCGACGTCCCGGACAATCTGCAGGCGCGCCGGATCCAGACCCAGGTGCGCGTGCTCGCAAGGGCAGCCGACGTGTTGATCGCCGTCGTCGGCATCGCGTTGATGCTGATGACGATCCCGGCAATACGTCAAGTGGGAACAAGCCTTCTTGCGTCGGCCGGGTTGGCCGGCCTTGTCGCGGGCCTTGCCGCACGTCCGGTGCTGAGCAACCTCGTCGCCGGGATACAGATTGCACTCACGCAACCGATCCGCATCGACGATGTCGTCATTGTGGAGGGCGAATGGGGCCGTATCGAGGAGATCACGGCCACGTACGTCGTCGTTCGCATCTGGGACGATCGGCGCCTCGTGACCCCGCTGTCCTATTTCATCGAGCACCCTTTCGAGAACTGGACGCGCTCCAGCACCGAGCTCCTTGCGCCAGTCGCTCTATGGACGGACTACGACGCTCCCCTCGAGGAGATTCGACGGGAACTGTCGCGCATCTGCCGCGCCTCGCCGAATTGGGACGGGCGCGTCTGCCAGCTCGACGTGGTCGATGCCAACGAGCGGGCAATCCAACTGCGTGCCCTCGCCAGCGCCTCAGACGCTGGACGCGCATGGACCCTACGCTGTCACGTTCGCGAGGAGCTGCTCCGCTACCTTTGCACGCATCATCCGCAATCGATCCCGCGCGTTCGCGCGGACATCAGAGATGACGCGACGGTTGCGCGATGAACGATTTCCAGTTCAACGCTCGTTCGGGATCGGGCCGCGCGCGTTCGCTATCGGAGATCGTCCGGTGACCGATGATGTCATCCCCGTCGATGTCCGGCGCTTCCTGCAATCGAACTCGCTTTCGATTCCGCATATCGAAATGATCCTGCTTCTTCGGCGGGAGCCGACGATGGCGTGGACCTACGGCGACATAGCGCGACGGCTCTATATCACCGAGGAACAGACGACGGGGCTGCTGACCCAGCTATCCCTTCTGGGTGTCGTCGAGAGATCCGACGAACAACCCTCGTATTATTATCGCCCGCGTACGCCCGACTTGGCCGTGCTCCTAGATCGGCTCGAAGCCGTCTACTCAAAGCACCTCGTCGCAGTGACAAAGCTCGTCCATACCACTCGCAATGAAGCCGCCGAGCAGTTCGCCAAGGCGTTTCGGTTCAAAAAGGAACACTGATATGGCGGGCTTCGTTTATGGACTATGCGCGCTTACCTCCCTGCTGTGTGCACTCCTGCTGCTGCGCGCCTTCTTCCGTACTCGCTCGAGCATCCTGTGGTGGAGCGGTCTGTGTTTCTGTGGACTCACGTTGAGCAACACCGTTTTGATCTTCGACAAGCTCGTGTACCCCGACATCGATCTTCTTGGATGGCGCTCATGGACGACGCTGATCTCGCTGGCCCTTCTCGTCTACGGACTGATCAACGCAAAGGAGTAAACGGCCGCGATGTCCGACTTCCTCTATGGCGCCATCTCGATGGCTGCGGCAACCGCAGCCCTTTTCTTCCTGCGTTTCTACAGACGCACGCGAGATCGCTTCTTCCTGTACTTCTTTGCGGCCTTCGGTCTCGAGTGCACATCGCGGCTTCTGGCCGTGCTATTGCGGTGGGACGATCAGGACAACAGCGCGTTCTACATTCTTCGCGTCGTCGCGTACGGGTTGATCCTTGTCGCGATCGTCGACAAGAATCTTCCGCGCACGCCGCCGCGATAGTCGCGAGTCCCGAGAACATTGAGAGCGCGGTCCCGACGAATCGTCGCGCCGGACATATGTGCCGATTCCGACCGGCGACGCCTATCTGTTTCGATGCGACAGGTACGCGAGCGTAGTCATCAGCGGCCCGAGACTGCGGTTGATCTCGCGCAGGTGACGCTGGGCGAGGCTCGCAAGCAACGCGCAGCCGCGATCCGTCAGCACCAAACGCCGGTAACGCCGATCCGGCGCGTTCGACTCGATTACGACAAGGCATGATTGCTCGAGTCGCTTCGCAAGATCGTTGGTTGCGCGCCAGCCAAGCGCGAGTTCCCGGCTGAGCAAACTCTGCGTGACGGCCCGCGACGACGCCCGGATCGCGAGGAGCGCCTGATATTCCAGCGCACTCAGCCCCGCGCTGCGACTGATCCTCTCGCTGAAGGCTCCGAAGAGTCGCATCGCGCGCCGGAGTTCTGCGAGCTTCGCAAAGGCATTCTCGATGCAAACGCCTTCATCCGACAGTACCGATGCAACGTTCTCGCTTTGAGCCGACGGCAATGACGCCGTTCGATTAAGCGATGATTCCATTTTTCAAGCGTACACCACGAGGGCCCGCCGTTGAGAACATGCGCAGCGGGCTCGGCCGTTTTGCAACGGGTTCTGCGAAAGGAATGGTCATGCCCCGTGGGGCGATCGTACTCGCGTATTGCGGAGCGCCGCCGCTGCCTGCGGAGATATGGAGTCATTGGCGGCTGAATCCGGTCGTGCTGCTGGTGATGTTCGGCTGGCTGGCGATCTATCTTGTCGGCGCGCGCCGCACGCGCGGTGCGAAGTCGCCGATTCCGGCTCGCAAGCGCGTCCTTTTCGTTTCGGGTTGGGCAATCGCGACGCTTGCACTGGTCTCGCCGCTCTGCCCGCTGTCGGTTTCGCTGTTCGCGGCACGCGCAACGCAGCACGTGTTGCTGATCCTGTTCGCCGCTCCGCTGATTGCCGCCAGCGAACCGCTTGCGGCGGCGCGTGCGCTATTCAATGTGTCGTGGAAGGCGCGCATGCGCCCACGCGAGCGTCCCATGCTCGCCGCCGCGGTGTTCGCCGTCTTCCTCTGGATTTGGCATTCGCCGCTCGGTTATGCGTCGACGTTCGCGAGCGTCACGTTGTACTGGGCTATGCACCTCTCGTTGTTCGCGTCGGCGTGCTGGCTGTGGAGCTCGCTTCTGCGTACCGAGGGCGCGCTCGGCGGCGGCCTGCTCGCGAGCATCGCATCGTCGGTCCAGATGGGGATTCTCGGCGCGCTGATAACCCTCTCGCCGCGGCCATTCTATGCGCCGCATTTCCTCACGACCGACGCGTGGGGCTTTACCCCGCTCCAGGATCAGCAGCTCGGCGGCGTGATCATGTGGGTGCCTGGCTGCACTGTGTTCCTCATCGTCGCCATGATCGCGCTCGCCCGTTGCTTCGCTCGCCTGTCGCGCGTCGCTGCGCCGTTGAGGTCTGACGAGGCGGTGCGGTGATCGCACGAATGCGCCTCCCGTCCCGATGGCGGCCTGCAATCGCCGCGTGTGCCGCACCGATCCTGTTCGCACAGCGCGCAGCCGCAGCCGCCCAGCCGCCGCTCTCGTACCTGCGCTCCGCGGGCGCGAAGGCGGACGCGACACTGCCGCTCACCTGGGGCCTCCTCGCCATCTCGATTGCGGTCGTCGTGATCGTTTGCGTACTGGTACTCGTCGCTATCGCGCGTGCGCGGTCACGGACGGCGATCGCCCATCCTGATGGCAACGCGTCGGCCTGGGTCTACATCGGCGTCGGATTATCGAGCTTCGTGCTGGTCTGCGCGCTGGTCTGGACGGTACGGGTGCTCGCCTTCGTCAACGCGCCGGCGGGTCGGCCCGCGCTCACGATCGAGGTGACCGGGCAGCAGTGGTGGTGGAAGGCGCGCTATCTCGACAACGACGCATCGAAAGTCCTGACGACCGCGAATGAGTTCCATATTCCCGCGGGGAAGCCGGTGCGCATCGAGCTGATCGGCGCCGACGTCATCCACTCGTTCTGGGTACCCGCGCTCGCCGGCAAGACCGATGCGATTCCCGGCCAGGTGAACACGGCATGGATCGAAGCCTCGCAGCCCGGCCGCTATCACGGCCAATGCACCGAATATTGCGGGCTGCAGCATGCGCACATGGGCTTCGACGTCGTCGCCGATGCGCCGGACGATTTTTCGAAATGGCTCGACGCGCAGCTCGCGGCCGAGCCCGCGGCAACCGATGCGATGAAACAGGGGCAGCACGAGTTCGAGTTCCACTGCGGTGCATGCCACACCGTGCGCGGCACCGAGGCCGGCGGCACGGTCGGGCCCGACCTCACGCACCTCATGAGCCGCCAGTCGATCGCGGCGGGTGCGGCGCCCAACAACGCGGGCATGCTCGCAGCGTGGATCGCCAATCCGCAGGCCATCAAGCCGGGCACACGCATGCCCACGCTCGGCCTCTCAGATCCGCAGATCGGCGACATCGCAGCCTATCTCGCGACGCTGCGCTAGGAGATCCGATGTCGACGCTGGACGCCCACGTCATCGAACCCGCGCCGAGCTCGGGTGTGCTCGAGAAGATATGGGCGACCCCGCCCGGCATCCTCGGCTGGCTCGCCAGCGTCGATCACAAGTCGATCGGCAAGCGCTATCTCGTCACCGCGTTCCTGTTTCTCGCCGCCGGCGGCATCGAAGCGCTCGTCATGCGCGCGCAGCTCGCCCGGCCGGACCAGCACGTCGTCACGCCCGATCAGTACAACCAGCTCTTCTCGATGCACGGCATGACGATGATCTTCCTCTATGCCCTGCCGGTGCTGTCGGGTTTCAGCAACTACCTCTGGCCGCTGCTGTTCGGCGCACGCGACATGGCGTTTCCGCGCCTCAATGCAGCCTCGTACTGGATGTACGTCGCGGCCGGCCTCTTCACGTACGCGGGCTTCGCGATGGGCGCCGGCGCGAACGACGGGTGGTTCAACTACGCGCCGAACAGCGAGCGCGATTTCAATCCGGGACTCAACATCGATTTCTATGCGCTCGGAATGATCTTTCTCGGCGTGTCGACGACCGTCGGCGCGATCAACTTCGTGGTCACGTTCTTTCGAATGCGTGCGCCCGGCATGTCGATCGAGAAGGTGCCGATCATGACCTGGGGTACGCTGACCGCCTCGGCCGCGAACATCCTTGTGATCCCGGCCGTTAGCGTCGCGTTCTTTCTGCTCTGGCTCGATCGCCAGTACGGAACGCATTTCTTCGACGTCGCCGGCGGCGGCCAGCCGCTGCTGTGGCAGCACCTGTTCTGGATGTTCGGTCATCCCTGGGTCTACGCGGTCGTGCTACCGGCGATCGGCATGACCAGCGAGGGACTGCAGACGCTGTGCCGGCGTCCGCTGGTCTGCTTCGAAGCGGTCGCACTGGCGACTGTCGCGACGATGGTGCTCGGCTTCGGCGTCTGGGTGCATCACATGTTCGCGACGGGCCTGCCGGCGCTCGCGCTGTCCTTCTTCAGCGGCGCGTCGATCATCATCGCGGTGCCGAGCGCGCTCGCGGTGTTCGCCTGGATCGCGACGATCTGGACCGGCAGGCCCATCATCACGACCGCGTTCCTCTACTTCGCGAGCGTGATCGTGCTGTTCGTGATCGGCGGCGTCTCGGGCTTCATGACCGCCTCGGTGCCGGTCGACTGGCAGCTCACCGATACCTACTTCGTTGTCGCGCATCTCCACTACGTGCTGATCGGCATCAATCTCTTCGCGGTCGCGGGCGGCATCTACCACTGGTTCCCGAAGATGACCGGCCGACTTCTCGACGAGCGCTTCGGCCGCTGGACGTTCTGGACGATGTTCGTCGGCTTCAATCTCGCGTTCCTGCCGATGCACGTGACGGGGCTGCTCGGCATGCCGCGGCGCGTCTATACGTACGCGTCCGGCTTCGGCTGGGACACGCTGAATCTCGTCACCTCGCTCGGCTCCCTCGTGTTCGCGGCCGGCGTCCTGATGCTGGTGATCGCCGTGTTGCGCGGCTTGCGGAACGGTGCACCGGCGGGCGCGAATCCGTGGGATGCGCCGACGCTCGAATGGTCGGTGCCCTCGCCGCCGCCCACGTACAACTTCCTCGAGATCCCGATCGTCGCGTCGCGGTATCCGCTCTGGGAGCGGACGATCGATCACGGCGCGGCGCGTTCGCGGCTGCGCACCGAACTCAGGCTCGAGGCGGGGCGCGAAACGCTCGCGACGAGCGCGCTCGATGCCGACATCGATCTCGTCATGAAGATGCCGGGCGACACGCTGGCGCCGCTCGTCCTCACGATCGGCATGGCGCTCGCGTTCGTCGGCCTGCTGCTGCATCTCGCCTGGCTGACGATCGCGGCCGCGCTCGTCACGCTGGCGGCGCTCGTCGCCTGGCTCTGGCCGCAGCGCGAGCTCGCGCAGATCGCCGGGGCGCCTCGATGAGCGCAGTCGTCGCGGACGCGGTCCCGGTCGGCGGCGTCGGCAGGCGCAGCGTCGGCTGGTGGGGCCTCGTCACGTTGATTGCAACCGAAGCCGCTCTCTTCGCCTACCTTCTTTTCGCGTACTACTACATTCTGGTCCAGTTCGGGCCGGCCTGGTTTCCGGAACGCTCGCCCTCGCTCAAGCTCGCGTTGCCCAACACGATCGTGCTGTTGATCAGCAGCGCAACCATCCGATGGGCCGAGCGCGGCATGCGTCGCGGCGCGCGCGGCATGGCCCTCGGTGGCATCGCGCTGACGTTCCTCCTCGGCCTCGCATTCCTGATCGTGCAGCTCTTCGAATGGAAGGCCAAGCCCTACTCGCTGCGGTCGGGCAGCTACGGCTCGCTCTATTTCACAATAACGGGCTTCCACATGGCCCATGTGACCGCGGGTCTCGTCGCGTTGCTGCTGCTTTTCGTCTGGTGCCTGAAGGGCTACTTCGATACGCGGCGTCATGTTCCGCTCCTGATCGGCGCTGCGTACTGGCACTTCGTCGACGTCGTCTGGCTGGCCGTGTTCTTCACGTTCTACCTGCTGCCGAGGCTCTGGTGATGGAAAGCCCGCGCACTGTCCAGACGATGCTGCGCCCGCCACTAGGTCATTCGGTGCGCCTCCTGTTCGGCATCTTCGCCGCGCCGTTCGCATGGGCCGTGCAGCTCGTCGCGAGCTACGCGCTCGCCGCCGCGTCGTGCTTCGCCGGTAGCGTCGCGCTGGTCGGCGAGGCGCGATCGGGGCGGATGCCCCTCGTCGTGATCGCCGTCGCGTGCCTGCTGGTCGGCCTCGCCGGATTTGGCGTCGCCGTGCAGCAGTCGCGACTGACGAGCGCGCCGACGGACGCGCAGCATACGCCGCGCAGTCGCGCGCTCGCGGCGGTGGGCGTGCTCTCGAGCGCGCTGTTCCTCGGCGCAATCGCGTTTTCGATTCTGACGCTATCGATGTCGCCGCAGTACGCCGGCTGACCGCACGAACGATTCCACTACGGACGGACCCATCCATGAGCAGTCCAACAACGAAGGCCCGCAGGCTCGGCGCCCTTGCAACGGCGCTGGCCGCCGTCGGCGTCGCCACGGCGGCCACGCCGCTACCTGCGCCGCCCGCAAGCGCGGCGCCGCCGGACGACGGCCAATGGTCCATGCCTTCCAAGAACTACGCCGCGACGCGCTTTTCGGAGCTCAGCGAGATCAACGAAAGCTCGGTGAAGAACCTGCAGGTCGCCTTCACGTTTTCGACCGGCGTACCGCGCGGCCAGGAAGCGGCGCCGATCATCGTCGACAACACGCTGTTTATCGTCTCTGCGTACCCGAACAACCTCTTCGCTCTCGATCTCACGAAGCCGGGCGCGCCGATGAAATGGGTTTTCAAGCCGCAGCCCGCAGCCGCATCGCAGGGCGTCGCGTGCTGCGACGTCGTCAATCGTGGCGCTGTGTACTGGAAAGGCAAAGTCATCATCAACACGCTCGACGGCCAGACGATCGCCGTCGACGCGAACACCGGCAAGGAAATCTGGCGCACGAAGCTCGCCGACATCAACAAAGGCGAATCGATCACGATGGCGCCGCTTGTCGTCAAGGACAAAGTGCTCGTCGGCGATTCCGGCGGCGAGTTCGGCATCCGCGGCTGGCTGACGGCGCTCGACGCCGACACCGGCAAGATCGCCTGGCGCGCGTATCACACGGGACCCGACAAGGACGTTCTCATCGGTGACGACTTCAAGCCGTTCTA